>Ga0302324_100001827_pt1 | contig 50739 bp, 55 predicted proteins | sample Palsa_T0_1_FD_201949 | JGI IMG/M metagenome (GOLD analysis project Ga0302324, IMG submission 201949) | Peat permafrost microbial communities from Stordalen Mire near Abisko, Sweden - Palsa_T0_1 | ecosystem: Environmental > Terrestrial > Soil > Palsa > Peat permafrost | place: Sweden: Abisko...
GATCGTCGCACAGCTCAGGCAAACGCTCGTCGTGCAGCCTGATCAGCGGGTTCGTCGCGACCGCCCGGCAGGCCGGGTGGCGCTGCTCGCGGGCGGCATCTTCATCATCGCGGGTCTGGTGAAGTTCGTCTTTCACCACTGGGAGCTGGATGCGTTTCGCAGCTTCGGGCTGCCGTGGCCGTCGGCCCTGGAGATCTTCGCCGGGGTGCTGGAGACGCTCGGCGGGACCCTGTTGGCGTTGCGTCGGTTCGTAGCGCCGACGGCGGTGCTGCTGGCGGTGACGATGATCGTCGCGATCGTGTCGTCGGGTATCGGTCATGGCGACGTGATCCCCAGCCTGACGCTCGCCCCGGCACTGCTCGTGATGATGGTCTACCTGCTGGTTCACGGTCTGCGTCGGGATCGCCCCGAGCCCGGCGATCGCCCGACACCGCGCGTGATACACACCTGACGATGCCCGCACTGCCTCCCGTGCCCGCCGCAGCGCTCGCCGGCCTCGCCTCGTCGATGCGCTCAACGGCCGGTCCGGCGCTGCTGGCGGCTCGCGGCCGGTTCTCCGGCCGGCGCAGAGCCGCGATCCTGCTGGCGACGGTTGGCGAAGTGATCGGCGATAAGACACCGGCGGTGACGGACCGGACGGCGCCGCCGGCGTTGGCCGGGCGCGTTGTATCCGGCGCCTATACGGGTGGGGTGATCGGCGGCCCAGGCGGCGCCGCGATCGCGGCCCTGATCGCTGGGACCGGGACGTTCGCCACGTACCGGGTGCGCGCGGAGATCGTGCGCCGTAGCGGCCTGCCCGATCCCGTCGTGGCGGTCGCCGAGGACGTCGTCGCGCTGGTTGCGGCCGCGGTGGCGACGCGCCCGGATCGCTGACCGGTCACAGACCGCCGCCGACGGCGGCACGCCGATCGCCGTCTCAGTCGTTGAACACGCGCCCCAGCACGTCGCCGTAGAGGGCCACCGACTCGAGGTCGAACACGTCGACGATCGAGGTGGTCATGCCCTCGATGCCGGCGTCCTTGAGCGAGGTCGCGTGCTCGCCGACCGTGTCGGGATCGGCGGCCAGGGTCATCTCGGCTCGCTGCGGCGGCATCATGCCCTCCTCGACGAACCGCCGCATCTTGGCCACGGCGGCTTCCTTGGTGTCGGCGATCACATAGCCGCCCATCCCCGTCTTCGTGATCTCGCCGGGGTCGCGGCCGAGTCGCTCGCAGTGGGCCTCGAGCACGCCGATCAGGTGCCGGGCGCGATCGGCGTCGGCGGCGAACAGGTTGCAGCCATCGGCGTACTGGGCGACCATCCGCAGGGTCTTGCGCTCGCCGCTGCCGCCGATCAGGATCGGGATGTCGCCGTGGATCGGCTTGGGGTTGTTGTAGGCCTCACGGACGCGGAAGTACTCGCCTTCGAAGCTCGCCCGCTCCTGCGTGAACATCGCGCGGAGGATCTGCAGCGCCTCCTCCAGGTACTCGAAGCGGCGACCGAGCGACGGGAAGTCGTAGCCGTAGGCCTCGTGCTCGGCCTCGAACCAGGCGGCGCCGATCCCGAGCCAGGCACGGCCGCCGGAGATCACGTCGAGCGTCGTCGTGATCTTGGCCAGCAGCGCCGGATTGCGGTAGGTCACGCCGCCGACGAGCGTGCCAAGTGTGAGCTTCGACGTACGCGCGGCGATCGCGGCGAGCATCGTGTTGCCGTCGAACATCCAGTTCTGGGGCGGGCCGACCGGGCCGATCTGATGGAGATGATCCATCAGTGAGACCGAGCTGAAGCCGCTCCGCTCAGCGGTGTCGGCGATTTCGACGAGCTTCTCGAATACCTCATCCGGGCCGACGCCGGGGTAGTTGAAGTTCGGGAGGTGGAGATCAAGTGTGATGGGGACGCGCATGGCAGGCGACTCTAGTAACCCCCTTCGTGGGTTCACGCCTCGGCCCCGACCGGCGTTACCGGCAATGTCACCTCGGCGACGGTTCCGCTCGATCCCGACCGCAGCCGCAGCGTTCCGCCTGCCGATTCGATCCTGATCCGCTGGGATGCCAGCCCGATGTGCCCCTCGGCCAGCCGGCGGTCGGCGACCCCGTCCGCGAAGCCCCGGCCGTCATCGGCAACCGTGAGCTGGATCGACCCATCCGCGATCCGCAGGGCGATCTGGACCGTGTGCGCCTCGGCATGTTTGGCGACGTTGGTCAACAGCTCGCGGGCGGCCGAATACAGCATCTCGTCCGTCGGCCCGCGCTGTGCGCCGTCCCAGCCGTCGGCGTTGACGCGCACGGTCAGTCGTCCACGCGCCGCCACCGTGTCAGCGAGATCCTGTAGCGCGGCGCGCAGGCCGGCGCTCTCGAGCACCGACGGATGCAGCTGGCTGACCTTCGAGCGCAGCAGCGAGGTCGACTCCTGCAGCGCCAGCTCGATCCGCTCGAACGACTCCGCTTCGTGGTGCAGTCGTGCGTCCTGGAGATCCTGGCGCGCGGCCAGCACGTACTGCAGCGCGCCGTCGTGCAACTCCTCGGCCAGCGTGCGCCGTGCGGTCGTCTCCACTTCGGCCAGCTCTGTCGAGAGGCGGCCGCGGTCGAGGATCAGCCCCGCGATCGTCAGCACCCGTGATCGTTGCACCCACGACAGCAGCACGCACGCCAGGCTGAGCGCCGCCAGCACTCCGGTGCTGGTGATGATCGCCGCCCACGGCTCCACGTTGGCGTGCCGGGCGGCGATCAGCGAGCCGAGATAGGCGGCGACGGTGGGCGCGGTGATCGCCGCGCCGACACCGGGTCGCAGCTGCGTGGTCGCGAGCATCGGGATCACGAAGAACCCATTGACGAGTACGTCGGTGGTCCAGCTCTGCTCCGAGCGGCTGGCCAGCACGCCGAGCGCGACGAGCACCAGCAGGTCGACGAACAACGCCAGCCAGATCAGGCTGACGACCCGTTCGCCGCCACGCAGTGCGATCCGTGTGACTGCGATCGCCCAGCAGGCGTAGACGCCCGCGACCACTTCGCAGGCGACCTGCTCGTGCTCGGGTGGCACGGCGAGCACGACCGCGATGACGAACGCCGCCAGCGCCAGGCGCAGCAGCAGCTGCACCCGGATTCCGAGGAACGCGTGCTCGAGCAGGATCCGATAGAGCCGCCCGTCATCGCGAAGGTCGGCGAGCCGGAGCGCCGGTGTCCGATCCGCTGTTGCCGGCGGGACGTCCTGGAGTGCCGGAGACGAGGTCAAGCTACTCGAGCAGCCGCAGCCGCATTGCCGCCGCCACCGCGGCCGCCCGATCGGACACATCGAGCTTCTCGTAGAGCCGCTGGGTGTGTGTCTTGACGGTGCTCGGCGCGACGAACAGCTCAGCCGCCAGCTGCGGGATCGACAGTCCCCGCGCGAAGCCCTTGAGCACGTCGAGCTCCCGCGGGGTGAGCGCCGGCGCCGACGGCTGCGCGCGCAGCCGGATCTGCGCCGCCAGGCCCTCGGTCAGCCCACCGGGGATCACGGTCTCCCCGCGCGCCACCTGCATCACCGCGTCGATCAGCTCCGTGCGGGGTGCATCCTTGGCGAGGTATCCCGCCGCGCCCTCCTCCAGCGCGCGGAACACGACCGCGCCGTCGGTCACGGCCGAGACGAGCAGCACCCTGGTGGCGACCGAGTCGCGCCGCAGCGCATGCGTGACGTCAACGCCGTTCATGTCCGGCAGCTGGTAGTCGACCAGCGCCACGTCGGGCAGCTCGCGACCGATCACCGCGAGCGCCTCGGCACCGGTTCCGGCTTCGCCGACGATCTCGACCCGGCCGTCGCGCGCAAGCCCCCGGGTGACCCCGTCACGGAAGAACGGATGGTCGTCGACGACGACGACGGTCACCCTGCGCTGCGCCATGCGATCAGTATGCCGTTCGTGCTATCGAACCTGGCAACTGGAGCTGGCCGGTCTCCCGCGCGGGAACGCGGTCACGAGCGCGTGGGCGATCAGCTTGGTCCGGTGCTCGTAGCCGACCGTCGTGTAGTGCACGCCGTCGGGGATGAACCACTGGTGCTTGGCCAGCGCCGCCCAGTTCATCACCCGCATCGCGGGGTAGCGGCGGCAGGCGGCGACCAGGTCCAGGTCCCAGCGGTGCATCCCGGACTCCTCGTAGTACTCGGGCGAGCCGGCGATCGTCAGCACGTTGATCCACATCACCGGCTGGCTGCCGATGATCGACATCATCCGATGAATCCGGGTTTTCAGCCCGACGGTGGAGCCGGCGTTGACGTCTGCGGAGTCATTGGTACCGAGCGCCAGGATCCAGCACCCGTGATAGCCGTGCGCGACGTAGCCCTGGGCGACGGTCGCGCCGTTCGGGATCCCCTCGTAGGTCTCGACGATCGATCGCGCGCCGGAGACCTCCATGTGCACGTGCTTGACCCCGACCTTGTGCAGCTGCGCAGGCGCGCGCAACTTCCGGTCCGGGACGTACTCGGGGTTGGCCTCCCCGTCGGACGTCGAGTCGCCGATGTACACGACCGACGTACATGAGGTGCGGGTAGGCGGCGGCAGCGGCTTCGATGCCGTCGTACTGCTGGACGATCGCTGCTTGCCCGCGCCGCCCGGTCCGCCGCCGTGTGACGAGCCGCGCGAGCCGCTCGACTTACTCGACCCGCTCGACCCGCTCGACCCGCAGCCCGCGAGCAGCCCGAGTGCGACCGCCAGCAGTGCGACCGCCGCGATCGCACGAGCCAGCACCCGGCCGACGCCGAGCCGGCGCTTGCAGCAGCCGCGATCTGGGCGAGGACCCGGTCTGGCCTGGCGCACGGCGCGGGATCATACGGTCTGCGTCAGCCGGAAGCGCTGACCGCGTCCGTAAACGACGCTTACGGGACCTCCGGCTCGAGTCGCTCGCCGACGATGTCCAGCGCGCGCTCGTAGACGGGCAGATCGACCATCGCGCCGTCGACCCGGGCGACGCCCTTGCCGCGCACCCGCGCGGCCTCGTAGGCGCCGACCACGCGCCGGGCGTGCTCCAGCTCGTCCGCGGTGGGCGCGAACGCCCGCTCGACGATCGGCACCTGCCGGGGATGGATGCACGCCTTGCCGCCGAACCCGAGCGATCGCGCGAGCTCGGACTCGGCCCGCAGTCCGTCGTCGTCGGCGATGTCGACGTGGACGACGTCGATCGGGGGCGCGAGCTGAGCGGCTGCCGAGTCGATCACCAGCTTCGATCGGGCGAACAGCAGCTCGAGCCCGTCGGCTCGGGGCGTCAGGCGCAGTTCGACGCCGAGGTCGACCGCCCCCAGCAGGAGCGCCCATACCCCCGGCGCGGTCGCGATCTCGGCCGACTCCTGCAGGCCGGCGGCGGTCTCGACGATCGCGATGATCGGTGGCAGCGCCGTGGCGTCCAACGTGCGCAGCGACGACGCGCGGGCCTTCGGGACGACGATCGCGTCGGCGCCGGCCGATGACGCCATCGCCAGATCGTCGCCGGCGAACGGTGTCTCGAGCGCGTTGACGCGAACCGCGCAGCGCCCGGCCTCCGGGGCACGACCCGTCAGCAAAGACGCGACCGCGTCACGGGCCGCGGCCTTGGCCGGCTCGGCGACCGCGTCCTCGAGGTCGGCGATCGCGAGCGTCGCTCCCGCGCCGATCGCCTTGCCGAGCTTGCGCGGATCGTCGCCGGGCGCGAACAGCGCCGAGCCGATGCGGCGCCGCGAGGACTCGAATCGTGCGGCGGTCGTATTCATCGCGGTGCGTAGAATCTCACGAACGATGCACGCGTGCGTCACCGATGCTGCCGTTCGGACCCGTGACGCCCACGCGATCATCGCCGCCGTCATCGTCATTACCAGCTAGACCCGGCTCAGCTACCGAGCCGTGGTCAGATCGGTCCCCGGACCGGGCTGGTTGTCGCTGTGGCTCGGACGTTCGGACCAGAAGGAGCATTGGATGATCCGAGCGCCATCAGAACCGAACGCAGGAGCGACCGAGCTGACGCTGACGGTCGAGTTCGCCGACGACGCCGACGACGCGCTGCTGCGGGTCCTCTCGACCTTGCACCGGCGGCGCTGTCGGGTGACCGCTGCCGAGTTCGCCGCCGACCGGCAAGCGCCCGGGCGCCTGGCGCTGCAGATCCAGGCCCCCGCTGCGCATGCCGGTCGCGTCGCGCACTGGCTGAACTCGTTGGTCGACGTCCGGTACGTGCGGACGACGGCGACCGCGCCGTTGCCGCGCAGCGAAGCGGCCGAGACGGGTGCCGGTCGATGATCCGCTCGCGCCCGCCGGTCGGTTCGATCGCCGCTACTGCCTCGCGAGCAGGCCGCCGACCCGATCGGTGGCGACCGGTTGGCTGAAGTGAAAGCCCTGACCGAACTCGCAGCCGAGCTCGAGCAGCGCCTGCAGCTGCGCCTTGGTCTCGATCCCCTTGGCGACGGCCCGCAGCCCGAAGGTCTGCGAGAGCCGCAGGATCGTCGACACGACCGCGGTGCCGACGTCGCTCTGCCCGACCCGGTCGACGAACTGACGATCGATCTTGAGCTCGTCCAGCGGCAGCCGGTCGAGGAACGCCAGGCACGAGTAGCCCGTGCCGAAGTCATCGAGCGCGATCGTGACCCCGAGGCCGCGCAGGCCCCCAGCGACGTCGACCTCTGCCGGATCGGGGAGCATCGCCGCCTCGGACACCTCCAACACGAGTCGCTGCGGCGCAAGGCCCGACGCCTCCAGCGCGGCGCCGACCTCGTCGGGCAGCGTGTCGACCAGCTGGGAAGGGGAGACGTTGACGTGGACGGCGACCTCGGGATGCGTCCTCTGCCAGACGCGTGCGTCCGCGCAGGCGCGGCGCAGGATCCACCCGCCCAGCGGCAGGATCATCCCGGTGCGCTCCGCGATCAGCACGAACTCCGAGGGCGGCAACCGTCCCTCGGCCGGATGCTCCCATCGAACCAGAGCCTCGAGGCCGGCGATCCGGCCGGTCGCCAGCTCGACGATCGGTTGGTACTCGAGCACGAACTGCTCCTCGGCAAGTGCCGCATGCATCTGCGTGCTGAGCTGCAGGTCACGGCTCGAACGGTCAAGCAGAGTGGGGTCGAACACCGCGATCCGGTCGGGGCCGAGCGCCTTGGCTCGGTACATCGCCGCGTCGGCCTCACGCAGCATCCGATCGGCGTGGGGCTCCGCCGAGAGCGAGATCCCGACGCAGGCGGTCACGAACACGTGGCTGCCACCGACCGTGAACGGCGTCTGCAGGGTGCTCAGCAGCCGCCGGGCGACCTCCTCGGCATCCTCGACGCGGTAGATCTCCTTGCAGAACACGACAAACTCGTCGCCGCCGAACCGGATCACGGTCTCCGGCTCGTGGACGGCCTGGTTGAAGCGATAGGCGACGGCGCGCAGCAGCTCGTCGCCGACGAAGTGGCCAAGCGCATCGTTGACGAGCTTGAACTGATCGAGGTCCAGGAACAGGACCGCCACGTGACCGCGCTGTGACTCTGAGCGAGCCGCTGCATCGGCGACCAGCTGCGCGAAGCGGGCCCGGTTGGCCAGTCCGGTCAGCGAGTCGTGCAGCGCCTGGTGGCGGATCCGCTCCGCCTCGGCGTGCTGTTCCGTGACGTCCTGAACGACGGCTGTCAGGTATCGGGGCCGCCCGTCGGCTCCGGGGCTGCGGGCGAGCGCTGCGCGGACACGTACCTGGTGACCGTCGCGGCGCGTGACGACTCGCTCGCCCTTGCCCGTTCTCAGCTGGCCGCTCACGAGCTGCTGGGCCAGCGTCTCGAGGTCGGCCGCGACGGCGTTCTCGGGCTGGTCGAGGCCGACCAGGACGCGGGGATCCGCCCCCACCAGCTCATCCGGCTCGTAGCCGTAGATCGCCGAGATCGCGTCGTTGGCCTCGACGATGATCTCCAGGTCCATGTCGATCCGGCACACGCCGACGCCGACGAACTGTGCGAAGTCAGCCAGCCGCGCGTCCCGTGACAGGGCATCGGCCTGGGCTCGTTTGAGCGAGTCGATGTCGCTCACGGTGAACATGAACGCCCTCGATCTGGCCGGCTCGTCGGTCAGCTCGCTGCGCTCGATCAACGTCCATGCGCGGCGCCCATCCGGGCGCTGGATCAAGCGCTCGTCAGGCCCTGGATCAAGCCCAGGAGGCGGATCATCGCCGTTGTCCGATTGCGATGCGGGTCGCGGTGCGATGTCGGCCTCGAGCCCGAGCTCGTCGAGCGTCAGTCCGACAGGATCCGTGCGACCGAGGATCTCGGCCAGCCGCGGGTTGGCGCGTGTGATCGTGCCTCCGGCGTCGGCGATCCCGAAGCCGATATGCGCCATCTCGACTACCTGGCCGAGCACGCGTGCTGAATCGCCCGGCGACGCACCGGTCATGCAGCCGCCGATGATCGCCCAGCACGCATCCGCTCGCTCGATTGCGGACGCGCGTACGTCAACTCCACGACCCGGGTCCCTGGCATCGATCCCCCTTCGAACAGATCTACTGCGGCCGCGCATCCGATGCGCCGCTGCCCGCCGGGTTTGATTCTAGGTCTCTTTTGGAGCGTCATGGGACAAGCCGGATCAAATCGCGCGCCGCGATCAGTGCAGAACCGACCGCAGACTCCCGGCCAGCTGCGCGAGGTCGGTCGCCGGCTCAAAGCGGCCGTTGCCGCGCCGCGCGAGCGCGGTCCCGGCCCGCACCGCATCGGCGTCCGAACTTGTCCCGAGCACGTGCAGCACGTCGAACGCGCCCGCCGGTCCGACCGGGTCGCCGCCGCGGGTGTGCAAGCAGTCGGACATCAGGATCGCCGCGCGGCCGCCCGGCGTCACCTGCTCCAGCTGCGCCGACGCGGCCCGCAGCGCGCGAGCGAGGTCGGTGACGCCGTGCCCGCGCAGCGACAGCAGATCGTCGACGACCCGGTCGGACGGCACCTCGGAGCCGAGGTCTCGCAGCACCAGCGGGTCGGCCGCGAACGCGATCACGGCCGTGCGGAGCCGGTCGGACGCTGCCTGCACGACGGCCGCCGCGGCGACCGCGGCCAGCGCGACCGCCCGCCCATTCATCGAGCCCGAGCGGTCGACCAGCAGGCACACGGCCCGGGGCGCCGCGCCCCACGATCGGGCGATGATCGAGTCGGCCCGATCCGGCCGCCGCCCCTCCGACAGCTCCAGCGTGCGATCGAGGTCGAGGTCACCGGCGAGCGAGCCGCGGTGCGTGACCAGTCGCCGCGTGCCGCGCCGGCCCGGGGTGCCGACGCGGCCCAGCGGTGGCAGCAGCCGCCGGGCCAGCCGGCGCGCGTCGGCGCGCAGCGCCGGGTCGGTCGCGACCGCCATGTCGGCCAGCAGCGCGACCGCCCGCTCGGGGTCACGCCGCAGCTCCGCATCGAGCGCCGCCGGATCGATTACGCCCACCTGCGGCGAGACCGCGTCGAACGCGGGGTGCTCGGAGTGCAGCTGGTCACGGCTGAGCGTGCTCCGGGCGGCATCGTCGATGCGCTTGCGGGTCTCGTCGGCAGCGGGCGGCGCGGCCGGGGTCCGGGGCGGCGGCAGCGGCCCGGGTCCGGGTTCGCGGCGCTCAGGCCGCGGCTCGGCCCGATCTGGCTGCCCGATCGTCGTCTGAGATCGTCAGCGCGGCGTCGAGCAGCTCGGTGATCACCTCCTCGACCGTGCGGACCTGGTCCTCATGGACCCGGATCCGCCCGGACATCGCCGCGACCGCGGCGTCGAGCAGCAGCTCGCGGTCAAGCGCTGCTGCGCCGCGCGCGGCCGCCAACCCGTCCGCCAGCCTGACCATGTCGATCGCGCCACGGACCGAAGATCCCATCCGCACGGCGACGTGCGAGCGGCTCCCGCGCGCGATCTCGACGGCGATCGCGACGACCGCGCCGAACACGCCGGTCTGGGCGCTCACGACCTGCCGCTCCTGCTCGGCGTCCAGGTAGCCGATCGCGATCCGGCACATCCGATCGGCGATCGCCTGGCTGACCCGAGCGGTGCCGATCGCGTCGAACGGGTTCATCGCGGCGACCAGCACGAACCCGTCGGCCGCGTGCACGCGCCCAACCCGCGGGATTGCGATCTCGCGCTCGGCCATCGCGGTGATCAGGACGTTGAGCGTCTCCTCCGGGATGCGGTTGAGCTCCTCGAGATACAGCAGCTCACCCGCGCGCATCGCGGTCGCCAGGGGCCCATCGGTCCACGCCTGCGGCGTGTAGCCGCCGTCCAGCACGAGCGCGGGGTCGTGATGGCCGATCAGCCGCGCGGGGGTCAGCTCGGCGTTGCCCTCGACGAACTGGACGCCGCGCCCGCTGGCGGCGGCGATCGCTCGCAGCAGCGTCGACTTGCCGGTGCCCGGGGGGCCGTCGAGCACGGTGTGACAGCCCGCCCGCAGCGCGACGCCGAGGATCTCCGCCTCACGCCGCAGGCCGACCACCGCGACCGGCGCGCTGCCGGGCAGCCAGCTCATCGTCGTCCGACGCTCACGAGTCGTGGATCACCACGCCGCGGATGTTCTTGCCGGCCTCGAGGTCGGCGTAGCCGTCGTTGATCTGCTCGAGCGAGTACTGCTTGGTGACGAGCTCGTCGAGCTTGAGCTTGCCGGCGCGGTAGAGCGCGAGCATCCGCTTGATGTCGTAGGCGGGGTTGCAGTCGCCGAACAGCGACCCGAGGACGTGCTTGCGGTTGAGTGTGATGTCGGCGCCCGACAGGTGGACGGTCAGCGCCTCGGGGTGCGACAGGCCAGTCAGCACGATGTTGCCGTTCTTGCGGACCGCAGCCGCCGCGGCCTGGACGACCTGCTCGGAGACGACGTCGACGGTGACGATCGCGACGTCGGCGCCGCCGGCCGGGTTCTGCTGGGCCAGTTCCAGCGCCTCCTCGGCTGTCGACGCGGTGTGGGTGGCTCCCATCTCCTGGGCGAATTCGCGCTTGAACGGGAGCGGGTCGACCGCGATGATCCGGGTCGCGCCCGCGTGCGCGGCGCCCTGGACGGCGTTGGCGCCGATCCCGCCGACGCCGTAGACGACGACGGTGTCGCCGATCTGGACGTTGCCGGTGTTGACGGCCGAGCCCCACCCGGTCGGCACGCCGCAGCCGCACAGCACCGCGACCTCGAGCGGCAGGTCGTCGTCGACCTTGACGACCGATGCCTCGTGGACCGTCGCGTACTGCGAGAAGGTGCCGAGCATGCACATCGCACCGGCGTCGACGCCGTCGACCGAGAACGCGTAGCTGCCATCGGGGAGGTAGCCGGCGAGGATCGTCGCGCCGAGATCGCACAGGCTCTGGCGGCCGGTCGAGCACCAGCGGCAGTGGCCGCAGGCGGGAATGAAGGCGCAGACGACGTGGTCGCCCTTGGCAACCTTGGTGACGCCCGGGCCGACGGCCTCGATGATGCCGGCGCCCTCGTGGCCGCCGATGTACGGGGTCTCGACCGGCAGGTCGCCCGTCATCAGGTGCATGTCGGAGTGGCACAGCCCGGCGGCCGTGTAGCGGACCATGACCTCGCTCGCCTTGGGATCGCGGACGTCGACCTCGAGGATCTCCCACGGCTGGTTGACACCGGTGAGTACTGCTGCCTTGCTCTTCACGTTGCTGCTCCCTCTCCTGTGGGTTGGCTCAGGGACCGCCTCAGATCGAGAGGCCGCCATCGATCGGGATGATCGCACCGGTCATCGCGTCCGCGTCGCGCCCGGCCAGCCACGCGAGCAGCGCCGCCACCTCGCCGGGCTCGATCAGCCGCTCCAGCGGCTGCTGAGCGGCGAACGCCTCGGCGCCGTCGAGACCGTACAGGCGGGCGGACTCGTCGAGGATCGGCGTCCGGGTCGAGCCGGGTGCGACCGCGTTGGCGGTCACGCCGGTGCCGCGCAGCTCTGCTCCGAGCGCCCGGATCAGCCCGGCGATCCCCGCCTTGGCCGCGCAGTACGCCGCCAGCATCGGCAGCCCGCGCAGCGCTGCGGTCGAGCTGACCGCGAGGAAACGGCCACGGCGGGGTTGGGGCCGTTTGAGCAACGCCGGGATCGCGACCCGCGCGGCGGTCAGCACCGCGCCGAGGCAGACGTCGAGCACCGCCTGCTCTTGGGCTGGGTCCAGCTCCCACTGGGGCACGCCGCCGGCGATCACGCCGGCCGCGGCCACGAACGCGTCGAGGCCGCCGTGCCGGAGGACGACGTCGTCGACCACGCCCTTGATCTGCGCGTGATCGGTGACGTCGGCGATGACCGCGGTGGCGCTTGGGGCGCGGGCGACCGTCGCCTCCAACTGCTCGCGGGTGCCGAGGGCGTAGGGCAACCGCGGATCGTCGCCGCCGCGGTCGACGGCCACCACCGTCCAGCCGCCGGCGGCCAGCCGCTCGGTCGTCGCGGCACCGATCCCGCGCGCGGCACCGGTCACGATCGCGACGCGGGGCTCGTTCATCGTGAGCGCAACAGTACGGCCCGCGCTCGATTTCTCACGACAGGTGTGAGAAATCCAGCACGGACGAGGGGCCGGACGCGCCCGCCCGGTGCCGGCACCGCGGCCGGACCGCTGCGCGACGACGTCGAGCCCGAGGACGTGCTCTCGAGCATCGTCGGCGTGTTCCTTACGACAGCCGCCCCGCAGCAGCGCGCGCAGGCCGGCCGGATGCTCGATCTCCTGATGGACGGGCTGCGCGCGCGGGCCTGAGCACGAGCGCGATCAGTCCCCGGTCCGCCGGCCGAACAGCCACAGCGTCGCCGGCGCCGCGATCGCCAGCAGCAGCCCGCACCAGAGCAGCGAACCGACGACCGGGTGCTGCAACGGCCAGACGACGTGGGCCGGTAGCGCCGTCGGGTTGCCGAACAGCGAACGGACCGCCGTGCAGAACGCGGTGATCGGGTTGTATTCGGCGATCGTCCGCAGCACGCCGTGCAGGCCGCCGAGTGGGACGAACGTGCTGGCCAGGAAGCTGAGCGGGAACACGACCAGGAACACGGCTCCCTGGACGGCGTCGGGCGAACGGGCGGCGACGCCGAGCATCGTCCCCAGCCACAGCATCGCGCAGACGATCAACGTCAGCAGGCCGAACCCGGCGATCGCGTGCGCCACGTCGGAGTCGATCCGCCAGCCGACGATCAGGCCGGCGCCGGCCAGCACCGCCAGCGCCCAACAGCGACGCGCCCAGCTCGGCGATCAGGTGCCCGAGCAGGTAGGCCGAGCGGGCCATCGGCAGCGAGCGGAATCAGTCGACGATCCCCTCGCGCAGGTCACTCACGATCGACACGCCCGGTCCCATCATCCCGAACGCGACCGTCTGGACGGCGACACCGGAGAGCAGGTAGGCGCGGTAGCTGCCGCCACCCGGGAGTCGGATCACGTCGCCGAACACGTAGGCGAACAGCAACACGAACATCAGTGGCTGAATCGTCACGTCGATCAGCTTCTCGGGGATCTGGCGGATGTGCGCGAGGTTGCGGCGGGCCAGCACCAGGCTGTCGCGCAGCGGCCAGCGCAGCCGGTTGATCGTGATCGGTTCGGGGGTGAGGGTGCTCATCGGAGGGCTGCCTCCGGCGCAGCGTCGGGGTCGCAGGTGGGGGCGCTGTGGTTACCGGTCAGGGTCAGGAACACGTCGTCGAGCGTCGCCTGGCGCCGGGTCACGTCGATCGCGTCGATGCCGGCGGCGTCAAGTGCGCGGACGACCTCGACCAGACGCGTGCTCAGGACGACCGGCGCGGTCAGCTCGGGAACCGTGGCGTCGGTAGCGACCGGGCCGTCGGCGAACCGGGCGAGCGCCGCGCGCGCCACGTCGAGTTGGTCGCGCTTGGGCAGCGTGACCGAGATCCGCTCGCCACCGAGCCGCGCCTTGAGCTCCGACGGCATGCCCTGGGCGGCGATCCGGCCGTGGTCGAGCACGACGATCTGGTCCGCGATGCGGTCGGCCTCCTCCAGGTACTGCGTCGTCAGGATCAGCGTCGCGCCGTCCCCGACGAGCTCGGCCAGCAGCGTCCAGATCTGATTGCGGCTCTGCGGGTCAAGTCCGGTCGTCGGCTCGTCGAGGAACAGGACCGGCGGGCTGGCGATCAGGCTGGCGGCGAGGTCGAGCCGACGGCGCATGCCGCCGGAGAACATGCGGACCAGCCGGTCGGCGACGTCGACGAGGCCGATCCGCTCCAGCAGTTCGTCGGCTCGGCACCGAACCTCGGCGGACGGCAGGTGGTAGAGGCTGCCGACCATCCGGAGGTTGGCCCGGGCCGACATCAGCTCGTCGACCGACGCGTACTGACCCGCCAGCCCGATCCTGGAGCGCACCCGCGCCGGTTCTGAGGCGACGTCGAGCCCGGCGACCTCGGCAGTGCCGGTCGTCGGCACGGTCAGCGTCGTCAGGATCCGGATCGCCGTGGTCTTGCCGGCGCCGTTATGCCCGAGGAGGCCGAGCACGGTGCCGGCGGGGACCTCGAGGTCGAGCTCGTGCAGTGCCCACAGATCCCCGAAGCGCTTACCGAGTCCGCGCGTGCGGACGGCCACAGGCCGCATCTTCGTATTTTGTACTGCAGTTTCGTACGCCATACGAAGAACGCTACCGGTACGCTGTACGAAATGTCAAGCGAACACGGGCGGCGCGATCCGGGCCGCGAACGGGCCGAGGCGCGGCGGCGCGGGCGGCTGACCCGTGAGCAGCGGATCGAGCAACGGGACGTGCAGCGCCTGGGCCGGCGCGGCGCAGCGGCGGTCGGACCGGTCTGGGCGCGGCCCGAGCCCGGCGCCCGCCGCGCCTCGCTGACCCGTGACGAGATCGCCCGCGCCGCGCTGGCGATCGCCGACGCCGAGACGCTCGAGGCGTTGTCGATGCGGCGCGTCGCCTCCGAGCTCGGCGTCGGGACGATGACGCTGTACTACTACGTGCGCAACAAGGAGGAGCTGCTCGACCTGATGCACGACGAGATCATGGGCGAGGTGCTGGTCCCCGCGGACGAACTGCCCGCGGACTGGCGCGGCGCACTGACTGCGATCGCGCACCGCACACGCGTGACGATGCTGCGCCATCCGTGGGTGCTGGGCGCGCCGCCGGCCGCCAGTGGGCCGAACGGCATGCGCCACTTCGAGCAGTCGCTGGCGGCGGTGGCCTCGCTTGCGCTCGACCTCGATCACCGCTTCGACATCATCTGCGCGGTCGACGACTACACGTTCGGCTACCTGTTGAGAGAGGTCGAACAGGAGCGGGAGGACGCGAGTCCGTACGGCACCGAGGAGTGGCTCGAGGCGATCACCGCCTACTTCGACGCGCAGTGGTCAAGCGGCGAGTTCCCCCACGTCCGGCGGCTCATCGAGGGCTCGACCGCGCGGGCGGTGATCGATCGCCTGAACGCGATGTCGCACGACCCGGCACGGTTCGACCGGGGGTTGGACTGGCTGCTCGACGGAGTCCAGCGGTCGCTTATGCCAGGATCACGCCCGGATTGAGGATCCCCTCGGGGTCGAGCGCGCGCTTGATCGCCCACATCGCCGCGATCTCGGCGTCCGAGCGCACCAGCGACAGATAGCGCGGCTTGTGACGGCCGACGCCGTGCTCGGCGGTGATCGTGCCGCCGCTCGCGGCCGCCAGCTTCAGCACCGCCGCATCTGCCGACTCGTCCTCGGGCGCGGGCCCGAGCAGGTTGACGTGAATGTTGCCGTCGCCGAGATGGCCGTACACGAACGTGCGAGCTCCCGGCGCCGCCGCGGCGACGACCCCGGGCAGCGCGTCCAGGAACGACTCGAGCGCGGCGAGCGGGACGCCGACGTCGAGCTTGTGCGGGATGCCCGCCGCGGCGACGGCCTCGGTCAGCGACTCGCGGATCGACAGCAGCCGCTGGCGGCGCGTGGCGTCGACCGCGACAACGGCGCGCTCGCCGAGCCCTGACTGCACCAGCGCCGCGGCCAGTTCCTCCTGCGCGTCGCCGGAGCTCGCGCAGCCGACCAGTATCCAGGCCGGTGTGATCGGGGCCGGCGGCTCGGCCGACAGGTGCTGGAGCGAGATCCGGATCGACTTCTCGTCGATCAGCTCGAGCAGCTCCAGTGACGGCAGGCGCGGCAGCAGCGCCCGCGCGGCGTCGACCGCCTCGCCCACCGACCCGACGGCGACCAGCGCCAGCGCACGGTCCGAGAACCGCGGCACCATCGACCACAGCACCTGGGTGATCACGCCGAGCGTTCCCTCCGAACCGATCAGCAGTGACGCCAGGTCGTAGCCGGCGTTGTCCTTGCGCAGACCGGCCATGCGGCTGACGACGGCACCGTCGGCGAGCACCACCTCCAGGCCCGCGATCCGGCGCCGCGCGGTCCCGTACCGGACCGCCTGCAGGCCACCGGCGTTACAGGCGGCCAGCCCGCCGACGGTCGCCGAATCGCGCGCGGCCAGGTCGAGTCCCGCCTGCAGTCCGGCATCGGCCGCCGCCTGCTGCAGCCGCGTGAGCGTGACCCCGGCGCCGCAGGGCAGCTGCATCAACGCGGGATCGGCGTCGCCGAGCGCATCGAGCCGGCGCGTCGACAACACGATCCCCGGCCGTAGTTCGCTCGGCGTGGCGCCGCCGACGAGCCCCGTGTTCCCGCCCTGGGCCACAACCGCGACGCGGTGATCCGTGCACGTGCGCAGCACTGCCGACACCTCACCCGTGTCAGCCGGCCGCACGACCGCCAGCGATTCGCCGTGCCAGCGACCGGTCCAGTCGGTCTCATAGCCGGCCCGTAGGTCGGCAGCGGCGAGCACGTGGCCCTCGCCGACGATCGTCCGGAGATCTGAGAGCAGCTCGTCCATGCGCCATCGCAAGCCTAGGTGGCGACGCGGAGAACTCAGGAGTAGTCTGGGCCGATGCGGCGTCTGGCTGCGTTCGTGGTTGTGCTGGGACTGGGACTGCCGGCGCTCGCGGTCGCGGGCAGCCGCCAGCCGACGTACCCGAACTGCGCGAAATTCTCGACGCGCAAGGTCAGCCGTTTGGTCGGGGTCGGCAGGTTGTACCTTGACCACGCGGGGCCCGACGGCATCTCCTGCACCTATTACGGCGTGAGCGCGGCGCAAGCGACCAAGCTCGCCTCCACAGGCGTCGCGTACACCAAGATCAGGTATTACCCGTCGCTGATGATCAGCGACGTGTTCGCCCCGAAGGTCGGGTTCGACCGCCTGCTGCAACTGTTCAAGCAGACCGCCCAGAAGGAGGGTCTTGACTTCGGCAGGGTCGCCAAGCCGCTTCGGTTCACGAGCGACGAGTACTTCTACTCCGGCGTCGTCACCGGGGCCGACCAGCCGAAGTGCGACCCGCAGATCATGTACGACAACTGGGTCGGTCCGCCGGACTGCGACGGCGAGCCGGCGCTGAGGAAGGTCGGGGTGATCGCGCGCGACAGCGTCGACGGGCAGGCGCTGATGATCGGCGCGTCGCAGCAGGCGCCGCCCGGCAACCTCTCGCTCTCCCACATCCTGGAGCTGGCGCGAGAGACCGCCGGCGGACAGCTGTACTGATCGGTCCGGGGGCGCTCAGACGCCGGAGCCGGCGGCCAGCCGTTTCGACAGCACGACCAGGTAGAGGTCGTCGCGCACCGGCACCGCGAACACCGGGTCCGCCGGAAACGCCCGCGTCTCGCCGGCCGGGGCGAAGCCGAGCCGCTCGTACCAGCGTCGCAGCTCCTGCTGCTGGCCGAGCACCTCGAGCTCCATCGCCCGCGCGTTGAACAGCTGGACTGCCGCGCCCTGCGCCCACTCCACGAGCCGACGGCCGTGCCCGCTGCCCTGGCACGCCGGGTCGACCGCGAACATCCCGAAATACGCCAACCCGTCGCCGCGGTTGGCGATCCGGCAGCAGGCGACCGGCTCGCCGTCGTCGCCCTCGACGACCAGCATCGCCGACCCGGCGGACTCGATCGCCGCCAGCACCGCGCGCTCGTCGGTCCGGGTGCCACGCACCAGGTGCTCCTCGCTCGTCCAGCGCTCGTAGCTGGCCGGTCCGCGGTACGCCGCGCGGATCAGGTCGACGAGCGCCGGTGCGTCCGCGGCGGTCGCGAGCCGCGACCGCAGGTCCGTGCGAGATGGGCAGCCCATGTCGTGGGAAATCTGGCACAGCCGAGCACCGAGCGGCGGCCAACGCGCCGGCGGCCAGCGCGCCGGCGGCGCCGCATCAGGCGGCGACCAGCGTCAGCGGTGGCCGCTCCGGCTTCGGGAGTGCGGCGCGCGGGCCGGCGCCCGCGCCGGCGCTGCGCAGCACGACGATCTCACCGGGCGCGTTCTCCAGCAGCCAGGCGACGTCGCCGGCGTCGAACCCGGGGCAGCCGTGAACCGCGGCCGCGATCACGATCCGGTCGAACGCGCAGCTGGCGATCGCCTCGCGCAGCGCATGGCGGTTGTCACGGCCGCGCTGCACGCGGGCGTCGACCGGCACCCCGTGGGCGGCCGCGCGCTGCTCGATCGCCTCCAGCAGCATCAGGGCCGATTCGGACTGCCTGGGCAGTGGCGCCTGCAGCGGCAGGTTCATCGGCACACGCGCCAGGAACACCGGCACCAGCGTCGCGCCGTCGGCGCCGGCCAGCCGCAACGCCGCCTCCAGGGCGCTCGAGGACAGCGCCGAGGAGACGAACGGGAACAGGATCCGCCGGGGTCGTTTCCGATCCGGCGCAAGTAGGCGATCGAATGCCGGCCTCGACCGCATGCCGGGCGGGCGGACCCCGATGATCGCGACCAGCGCGAACGCCAGCGCGACGACGATGATGACGATCCAGACGGTGGTCATAGCTCAGTGCTCCTGACGTTGACTGCGGTCGGCGACGATTCGCAGATCGACGCCGGGAAGCATGTTCATCAGCTGCCCGGGCAGCGGCGGGGAGCTCAGCCGGCGCAGCGCATTACGCGCGCGCGGCCTCCCCATCAGCACGTAGGTGGTGCCGCGCTCACGCGCGACGCGGGCCGCGACCTCGGCGACGTCGGTGCCGCGCTCGATCAGCAGGTGGGCGCCGAGCACGCCGGCCAGCCGGCGCAGCGCCTCGAGCTGCTCGACTTCATCGCCGTGCGGCTCGCGGCGCGCGACCCACAGCAGATCGAGCTCGGCCCCGAGCCGCTGCGCCGAGCGCCATGCGCGCCGCACAACCCGCTGCGACGCCGGCTGCGGGGTGATCAGCGCCAGCAGTCGCTCGCCGATCGCGCTCGGGGCATACGTATCGAGCAGGCGCTCGTCCTCGCGGCCTGCACCACGTCGCGCGCTGGGCCCACCGGCCGCGGCGGGGGTCGGCGACGGCAGCCGCTTGGCCTCGATCTCCTCGGCGACCTGACGCAGCGAGACCTCCCGCAGCGCGGTCAGGTTCTCGACCTTGAAGAAGTTCTGCAACGCCGATTGGATGCGCTCGGGCGGATAGACCTTGCCGGCGCGCAGCCGCTCGAGCAGCGAATACGGGGTGATGTCGATCAACACGACGTCGTCGGCCGACGTGAGGATCGAGTCCGGCACGGTCTCCCGCACGCGGATCTCGGTCAGCTCCGCGACCTGGTCGTTGAGCGACTCGAGGTGCTGGACGTTGACCGTGCTGTAGACGTCGATCCCGGCGGCCAGCACGTCGGCGATGTCCTCGTAGCGCTTGTGGTGCTCAACCCCCGGCGCGTTGGTGTGCGCGAGCTCGTCGATCAGGCACAGCTCCGGCGCCCGGCGTATGACCCCAGGCAGGTCCATCTCCGCCATCGTCACATCCCGGTAGCGGACCGTTCGCCTGGGGATCAACTCCAGGCCCTCTGCCTGGGCGAGCGTCTCGGCACGCCCGTGTGTCTCCAGGTAGCCGATCGCGACATCGCGCCCGTCCTCGGCTGCGGCCTGCCCCTCCTGCAGCATCCGGTAGGTCTTGCCGACCCCAGCTGCCATCCCCAGGAAGATCTTGTAGCGCCCGCAGGCGCGATCGCTCTCACCGAGGTCCCACGCGCCGGCCGCGGTCACCATCATCCCGCCTTCATGTCGCGACCGGGAGCCAGCGGGAAATGTGCTCGAGTACCTGGCGCAGCTGGGTGGCGTCGGCGCCCCAGTACAAGGGCCCGGCGCCGTCGCATAGCAGCGCTCGCAGCCGAGCCATGCCCTCGGCGCTGACCGGCGCCGGCGCGCGCAGCGTCGCGACGATCTCCCAGATCGTCGGCGCACAGAGGATCACGGCGGCCGCGTCGGGCGTCACGACGCCGCTGAACCGGCTGGAACTCCTCCCGCCCAGCCGCTCGGTCTCGGCCAGCGCCCGCTCCAGACCGACCGCATAGGCCTCGCGGCGGCGCGCGCTGGTCAGCTGCAGTGCCCGCGCGGCGTGCGCGCGGCTGCGCCACGGCGCGATCCCGGAGGCCAGGTCGCGATCCAGCGACCGATGGCGCAGTCTCGCCTGCAGCGACACCAGGCGGCCGGGGCGCCGCGCTTGCGACCGCCCAGATCCCAGCGCATGACTGGCCATCGTCTCGTTCATGCTCCCAGAACTCCGTGCACGAGGAGGTCGATCAGCTTGATCCCGATGAACGGGGACACCAGACCGCCGAGCCCGTAGATCAGCAGGTTGCGCCGCAGCAGCGCGGAAGCGCCGACCGGCTTGTAGCTGACGCCCTTGAGCGAGATCGGAATCAGCAGCGGGATCACGATCGCGTTGAAGATGATCGCCGAGATCACCGCCGAGCGCTGGGTCCCGAGGTCCATCACGTTCAGCACGTTCAGCGGCCCCTTGTGCCCATGGCCGGTCGACCACGTGAAGAGGAAGATCGCGGGCAGGATTGCGAAGTACTTGGCGACGTCGTTGGCGATCGAGAACGTCGTCAGGGCGCCGCGCGTGATCAGCAGCTGCTTGCCGACTTCAACGATCTCGATCAGCTTGGTCGGATTCGAATCGAGGTCAACCATGTTCCCGGCCTCGCGGGCAGCCTGTGTGCCGGAGTTCATCGCGACCCCGACGTCGGCCTGGGCGAGCGCCGGCGCGTCGTTGGTGCCATCGCCGGTCATCGCGACCATCCGGCCGTTGGCCTGCTCGGAGCGGATCAGCTCGAGCTTGCGCTCTGGGGTGGCCTCGGCGAGGAAGTCGTCGACTCCGGACTCCTCGGCGATCTTGGCGGCCGTGAGTTTGTTGTCGCCGGTGATCATCACGGTGCGGATGCCCATCGCGCGCAGCTGATCGAAGCGCTGGCGCATCCCCTCCTTGATCGTGTCCTTCAGGTAGATCACGCCCAACACCTGGCTGTCGCGGGCGACCGCCAGCGGGGTGCCGCCCTCGCGGCCGATCCGATCGAGCTCGGCTCGCAGCTCCGAGGGCGGCTGGCCGCCCTCCGCCTCGACGAACGCGATGATCGCGTCGCCCGCTCCTTTGCGCAGCTGATGCCGGTCGAGGTTGACGCCGCTCATCCGGGTCTGGGCGGTGAACGGCACGAACTCGGCGTTGAGCTCGTGCATCTCATGCTCACGGATCCCGTATTGCTTGGCGAGCACCACGATCGAGCGTCCCTCCGGCGTCTCGTCCGCCAGCGAGGAGAGTTGCGCGGCCTCGGCCAGCTCGGACTCGGACACGCCGGGCATCGGGATGAACTCCGAGGCCAGCCGGTTGCCGATCGTGATCGTTCCGGTCTTGTCGAGCAGCAGCACGTCGACGTCCCCTGAGGCCTCGACCGCGCGGCCCGACAGCGCCAGCACGTTGCGGCGCACGAGCCGGTCCATGCCCGCGATCCCGATCGCCGACAGCAGCGCGCCGATCGTCGTCGGAATCAGCGCCACGAGCAGCGAGATCAGCGTCACGTCGGCGATCGCCGTGTGCGCGAACAGGCCGAACGGGCGCAGCGTCGCGACGACGACCATGAAGATCAGGGTCAGCCCCGACAGCAGGATGTTGAGCGCGATCTCGTTCGGCGTCTTGCGCCGCTCGGCGCCTTCGACCAAGGCGATCATCCGGTCCATGAACGACTGGCCCGGCTCTTGCGTGATCTCGACGAAGATCTCGTCTGACAGGACCCGGGTGCCGCCGGTCACCGCCGAGCGATCGCCGCCGGACTCACGGATCACGGGCGCCGACTCGCCGGTGATCGCCGACTCGTCGACCGAGGCGATCCCCTGGATGACGGTGCCATCACCCGGGATCAGCTCACCGGCGGCGACGACCACGACGTCGCCCTTGTGCAACTCGGCAGCCGCCTTCTCGGTCCCGTCGCGCATCCGTGCCACGGTCTCGTGGCGCATCGAGCGCAGCGTGTCGGCCTGGGCACGACCGCGGCCCTCGGCGAACGCCTCGGCGAGGTTGGCGAACACGACCGTCAGCCACAGCCAGCCGGCGATCGTAACCGTGTACCAGGCCGGCTGCCCGCCCGCCAGGAAGTGGCCCCCGAACACCTGGATGATCCAGATCACACTGCAGATCAGGGCGCCGAGCTCGACGACGAACATCACCGGGTTGCGGACCTGGACCCGCGGGTCGAGCTTGACGAAGCTGTCGACCACGGCGCGGCGCGCGATCTCGCCGCTGAACAGCGAGGCGCTGCGCCGTGCGTTCGGCGTCGACGGCGACGCCGGAGGCGTGGCGGTGGCGGTCATTGCGTTCCTTTGGTGATGCGGTTGAGCGCCAGATTCAGCTCCAGCACGTTGACCGTGGGCTCGCCGGAGAAGCCGAGGCCGCGGCCGCCGGTGTACTTGGAGATCAGCGCCATCACGGTCGCCACGGGGAGGCCGCGGACGGCCGCGACCCGGTGGGCCTGGATCCAGGCGTTGGCCTGGGAGATGTCGGGGTCGATCCCGGAGGCCGACGTGTCAGCCGCGTCGACGGGGACCTTGGCAGCGGTCAGGCCTGGGTCGTACTTGGCGTTCTGCTGTAGGTAGGACTTGATGTTGGCCTGGATCGCCTGCTTGGTCGCCAGGTCGTTGGGGCCGAGGTTGGCGAACGTCGTCGCGGCGGCGTTGTCCGCCGGGACGGTGCCCGACGGCCGCGTCTGGAAGTAGCGCGGGTCGGGCGTCGTGACCGGCTCGCCATCGGACATCTCGACCTTGCCGTGCTTGTAGACCAGATCGGTGAACTGCTGACCGATCAGCTTGGAGCCGATCAGCTTGCCGTCGAGATGGACCTGCTGGCCGTTGGAGTTTCCCGGGAAGGCGAGCTGGCCGATGCCGGTGATCAGCAGCGGGTACAGGATCCCGAGCAGCAGGATCAGGGCCAGCATCAAGGTGATCGCGGGGATCAGCTGTCGTTTCAGTGCGGTCATGAGTAGAGGTGTCCGGTCAGGCCCTGGACGATCGGTCCGAGCAGCAGGGCGGGGAAGAAGGTCAGCGCGCCGACGAGCACGATCACGCCGATCAACAGCACCACGAAGGTCGCGTTGTCGGTCCGCATCGTTCCGAGGCCGGGCGGGGAAATCCGCTTGCCGGCCAGCGAGCCGGCGATCGCCAGCGCGAACAGGATCGGGCCATAGCGTGCGAACAACATCGTGAAGCCGCCGACCAGATCGGCGAAGGTCACTCCGTGCGAGCCCAGGTTGCCGGCGTTGGGCTGGATGAAGCCGGTGTAGTCCGCGAACGCCGAGCCGTTGTTGTTGGCCTGGCTGAGGTAGGCGTAGAGCGTCTCGGAGAAGCCCTGCGGGCCCGAGCCGACCGCGGAAATCGAGGCGCGGCCAGCTCGGCCGGCGATCGCCAGCGCGGTCGAGAACAGCGCCGCCAGCGGCGTCAGGAGCAGCCCCAGCACGACCAGCTTGATCTCACGCGCCTCGATCTTCTTGCCGAGGTACTCCGGCGTGCGTCCGACCATCAGCCCGCCGAGGAACACGGCCAGCAGGACATAGAGAAGGATCGAGTACAGGCCCGTCCCGACGCCGCCGAAGATCACCTCGGACGCCGACAGGTTCGCGAACGGGACGGCGCCGCCGATCCCGGTGAACGATTCGATCGCGCTGTTGACCGCGCCACACGAGGTGACGGTTGTGACGACGTCGAACAGCGCCGAGCCGGCGATCCCGAACCGCTGCTCCTTGCCCTCCAGGTTGCCGCCGGAGGAGCCGTGGATCACGCCGGTGTGCAGGCCGGCGGCATGCTGGGCAGGGGAGCCGTGGGCCTCGGCGACGTAGCAGACGATCACCGCGCCGAGGAACATCAGCATCATCGTCGCGTAGATCGCGTAGCCCTGACGCGGGCGCTCGCAGATCCGGCCGTAGCAGAACACCAGCCCCGCCGGGATCACCAGCACGACCAACATCTCGAACAGGTTCGTGAACCCGGTCGGGTTCTCGAACGGGTGCGCGGAGTTGACGTTGAAGAAGCCGCCGCCGTTGGTACCGAGCATCTTGATCGCCTCCTGGGAGGCGACCGGTCCCATCGCGATCGTCTGCGCGCCGCCGCTGGTCAGACCGGACACGTGCAGATAGGTGGTGAAGTTCTGGATCGACCCCTGGAAGATCAGCACCAGCGCGATCAGGATCGAGAACGGCAGCAGGATGTACAGGCAGGTCCTGATCACGTCCGACCAGAAGTTGCCCAGCGACTTGCCGCTGCGCCCGACGATCCCGCGGATCAGGGCGATCGCGACGCAGATCCCGACCGCGGCGGAGGCGAAGTTCTGAACCGTCAGCCCGGCCATCTGGCTGAAGTAGCTCAGCGTGGTCTCGCCGCCGTAGTACTGCCAGTTGGTGTTGGTGAGGAACGACGACGTGGTGTTGAACGTCACGTTCCACGGCATCGAGTGGTAATGCAGCGGGTTCAGCCCGGTGAAGTCCCAGAGCGTCTGGGTTCGCAGAATGAAATACAGCAACAGCCAGCCGACCAGCGAGAACAGGATCAGCGACTTGGCGTATTGCTTCCAGTTCTGGCCCTCGCCGGCGTCGACGCGCATGATCCGGTACAGGAGCCGCTCCACCGGGCCGAGCACTGGGTCCAGCCACGTGCGGCCGCCGCTGTAGACGACCGCCATGTAGCGGCCGAACGGCAGCGCGAGCAGCGTCAGCAGGATCACGAAGCCGAAGATCGTGGCCCAGCCGTAGAAGGTCACGAGTGCTCCCCCGCGGGCGCCGCCCGGGGCGCCTCGAATGTCACGGCATGTTCCTGCGGCGGCACTAGAAGCGCTCCCCGCGTAGCAGCGCGTACAGCAGGTACAGGCAGACGAGCACCGAGACGATCAGTCCGAACAGATCGGCGGCGCTCATATGCGATCGATCCCCTCGATCAGGGCGAGCAGCAGCAAGAATGCGAGCAGCCCGAGTGCGATTGCGACGATGTCCATGGCAACCATGCTGGGCCTGCCGTCGCTAAGGCGCCGTGAAGAATCGGCGAATCCGTATACAGATTTCGTGAAGACCCGCGGCCGCCCGCCCGCCATCCGGCCGGGTGATCTCGATCGAGATCAGCTGTCGATACAAATCGCGGCCACCGCGCCGGCACCGCGGCACCGCGGCCGGCGGGCTAGTGGCGGCCGGCGATCAGGTCCGCCGCGCGCGCCAGCGGTGAGTCGCGCGGCTCGGCGCCTGCCGTCTCCTGGCGGTCGGCGGCCCGATACAGGCCGTAGACCAGCTGGGTGCCGATGAACCGCAGCGGTTCGGGCTCCCAGTCGCGGCCGTGGCGGTTGACCAGCGGCAGCGCGGTCAGCTCGGTGTCGCGGCCGAGCACGAGATCGCGCAGCGTCCGGCCGGCGAGGTTGGTGACGGCGACGCCGTTGCCGACGTAGCCGCCGGCGCCACCGATCCCGGTGCCCGGGTCATAGCCGATCGTCGGGATCCAGTCGCGCCGGACGCCGAGCACACCGCACCAGGCCTGATCGATCCCGATCCCGACGGCGGGGGGGAACATCGAATGCAGGATGCCCGTCAGCTGCGCGATCGTGGCGCGCTGCGTCTGACCCCAGTTGTCGGTCCGTGAGCCGAACCGATACGGGACGCCGCGGCCGCCGAGCGCGATCCGTCCGTCGGCCGTGCGCTGGGCATACATGTAAGCGTGAGCGCCGTCGCCGAGCAGCTCGCAGCCGTCCCAGCCGATCTCGTCCCAGCGCCGGTCGCCGAGCGGGTCGGTGATGATCATCGCCGAGTTCAGCGGCAGCAGCGACCGCCGCTGCGAGGGCAGCGAGGCGGTGAACCCCTCCAGGCAGCTGAGGACCGTCGTGGCGCGGACGTCGCCACGGTCGGTGTGCGCGACCCCCGGTGCCACCGACCGCACGGTCGTGTCCTCGTACAGGGTCACGCCGAGCCGCTCGACGGCGCGCGCGAGTCCGGTCACGAGCTTGGCCGGATGCGAGCGCGCGCAATGGGGGCTGAACTCCGCGCCGATCGCGCCGGCGACGTGGAGCCGCCGCTCGGTCTCGTCACGGTCGAGCAACCGCAGGTCGCCCTGCCCGAGGTCCCAGCGCCGGTCTTCGGCGACCTGGCGCTCGAACCGGGCCAGCTGCGCGGGTCCGCGGGCCACCCGCAGCACTCCGGGCTTGATCAGGTCGGCGTCGATCCGTTCGGCTCGCGCGACCGCCAGGACCTCGTCGACGGTTGCCTGCATCTGACGCTGCAGCGCCACGACCCCATCGCGACCATGCGTGCGCGCCAGCTGCTCTCGGGACCCGGCGAATGCCGACGACACCCAGCCGCCGTTGCGGCCCGAGGCCCCGAACCCGCAGAACTCGCGCTCGAGCACGACGATCTTAAGGTCCGGCTGGGCCCGCTTCAGGTAGTACGCCGTCCACAGGCCGGTGTAGCCGCCGCCGGCGATCACGACGTCGGCGGCGCGGCTGCCGTCCAGCGGCGCACGGGGCGGCGGGATGCCGATCTGCCGGTGCCAGAACGAGATGCCCCCGTTGCGCATTCGCGTCAGCCTAGTCGTGCGTCTGCGTGCGCGATACTGGCCGCCATGGAGCTCGGGATCGAGGGTCGTGTCGCGCTCGTCGGCGGCGCCAGCCAGGGGATCGGCCGGGCGATCGCCGAGGTGCTGATCGCCGAGGGCGTCCGGGTCGTGATCACCGCGCGCGACGAGGCGCGGACCGCCGCGGCCGCGGCCGAGATCGGCGCCGCCGCCGGCTACGGCTGGGACAGCGGCGACCTCGATGGCGCCGCGACCCTGGCCGCGCGGGTCCGCGAGCATGTCGGCGAGATCGACATCCTCGTCACGAACACCGGCGGCCCGCCGACCGGCGCGGATCCGCTCGCGTTCTCAGACGTTCAGTGGGAACAGGCGCACCGGACGCTGGTGATGGCGCCGATCGCGCTTGCGCGGGCGGTGGTGCCGGGGATGCGCGAGCGCCGCTGGGGTCGGATCGTCGGGATCGCCTCGACCTCGGTTCGCGAGCCGATCGGCGTGCTGATGCTGTCCAACGCCGAGCGCTCGGCGACGCTCGCGGCTTACAAGACGTTGGCGCTCGACCTCGCCGGCGACGGGATCACGGTCAACACGCTGCTGACCGGAAGCATCGCGACCGAGCGGAGCTTCTCGATGCACGGCTCGATGCGGGCCGCTGAGCAGGCGGCCGCAGAGAGCGTTCCGGCCGGCCGGATCGGGCGGCCCGAGGAGATGGGCTGGGCCGCGGCCTTCCTGTGCTCTGAGCGTGCCGGGTTCATCACCGGATCGGCGCTGGCGATCGACGGCGGCGCGCTGCGCGGGATCTGATCGCTCGTTGGAGGATGATCGCTCGTTGGAGGATTTGTACGTCTATTCCGGACTTTTCCGCCACTCGCCAGCCGCCCCCGGCCCGGCCCGGCCCGGTCTGAGTTCAGGCGCTCGCGCCCGGTGCCGGGATACTTGCCTTCAGGACGACAGCTGACCCGGGTCGGCGGGCACGTCGACCGCGTGCTCGCTGAGGATCTCCAGCGGCACCACCTCAAGCGCCCGCTCGTGTGTCGAGGCCAGCACGACGAACGCCGCGGCACCTTCGTGGTGCGCCCGCAGCCAGTTGGCGGCGGTCACGCACCAGCGATCGCCCGGGACGAGCCCGGGGAAGTCGAACATCGGCACGGGCGTCACCAGGTCGTTGCCGATCGAGCGCTGGTGCTCCAGGAACTCGGCGGTGACGACCGCGCAGATCGTGTGACTGCCGAGGTCCTGCGGGCCGGTGTGACAGCAGCCATCCCGGTAGAAGCCGGTCATCGGCTCGGTGCCGCACTCCTGCAGCGGTTCGCCGAGGACGTTGAGCTCGGGCATCGCCGCGCAGTATCGCGCACGCGCATGTGGCGATCCCGTGACCGGTCACAGAAGCGCAGCGAATCGCGCATCCGGCGCCGATCGTCGCGGTTCGGCCGCGCGTCACTCGCGGTCGGCGCGTGTGCCGACCGCTGACCGGGCATCGAGCACGGCCTCGAGTGCCTCGACCACGCGCGGATCGAACTGCGTCCCGGCGTGCCGACGCAGCTCGTCTCGGACCTCGGCCTCGTCGACGCCAGCGGCGTAGGGGCGATCCGCCACCATCGCGTGGTAGGCATCGCACGCGAACACGATCCGCGCCGGCAGCGGGATCCGCTCGCGGGCCAGCCCATCCGGGTAGCCGCCGCCGTCGAACCGCTCGTGCGTGGAGCGCACGAGCTTGGCGACCGGGACGAGCGCCGGCGCGGCGCTGAGCACGCGTTCGCCGATCAGCGTGTGCTTGCGTACGAACCGCCACTCAGCGTCGTTGAGCGGGCCCGGATTGGACAGGATCCTCTCTGGGATCGCGATCTTGCCGACATCGTGCAGCTCGCCGGTGCGCAGCGTCAGCTCGATCTGCTCAGCTTCCAGGCCCATCTGGCGCGCGACGTCACGGGCAAAGATGCCGACATCGAGCATGTGCTCGGCGAGCTCGGCCTGCTCGACGATCGATTCCGACTGCTCGGCGATCGCCGCCAGCAGGAGGTCGCGCATCTGCGCGGCCACCGAGGTCGAGCTGCGGCTGTGCTTGGCGCCGTACATCCGGCGGTCGGCGACGTGTAGCGCCGACGCCACGTCGGTCGCCTCGGCCGGCAGCGTCACGGCTCCCGCCGACGCCAGGATCGCAAACCCGGGCCCGCGCTCGGACAGCGCCGCCGCGCCCAGTTCGCGGATCTGCTCGGCGCTCAACGGACTGCGGGACAGGAGCGCGCAGAACTCGTCGCCGCCGAGCCGGTAGGCCCGCCCGGACGCCGGCAGCGCGTCCTGCAGTTGCCTTCCCAGCCGGGCCAGCAGCTGATCGCCGGCCGGGTGCCCGAATCTGTCGTTGTAGCTCTTGAAGCCGTCGAGATCGAACAGCACGAGCGTTCGCTGCGCGGTCGGGCTGGTGGTCTCGATCGCGGTCTGCAGGTCGGCGATCAGCTGCCGGCGGTTCGGTAGACCGGTGAGCGGATCGCGGGTTCCGTCGTGACTGCCCAACCGCTGCACGCCGGCCAGATCAGTCGACGTCAGCACCTGTCGGACGCAGACGAGAACGACGATCACGACGGCCATGATCACGATCAGCAGCGAGCGGTGGTCGGCGATCAGGAGGCCGGATGCGGCGAGCATCGCCACGTACGGAGCCCAGCCGGCTGCCGGGCGCTCGGCGACGGTCAACCCGCCGCCGAAGATCAGTGAGCGCCAGCGCTGCGCGGCGGTTGACCATCCTCGGGCGCGCTCGTCGCGGAGCGGATCATCACCGACGTTGGGCGCCCGGAAGCTTGACCAGTACGGGCGCACAGGCACGGCGACGTGACCGGGCTCGGGACGCACTCCGGCGGCGCGGCTCGGAGTCGGTTCGGAGCGTCGCCCCCGGGCGGGTAGTCGCACCCAATCCGGCACTATGACGGTCGACCCCGGCCCTCGCTCGCGTCGCCGATGCGCGCTCCCACCGCCCACGCCGATCGACGGGTTCAATGGCACGTGCTTTCTCGGCAACGCACCGGTTTCTAGCACAGAATGTGAGGCGGACGCACAGGTCTTTGTCGCTCGCGCCGACGCTTCGTCAGCAATGAGGAACCTTCGTCAACTGTGTTGCACCCGTCGGTCCCGACAGCGATCTCTAGAGTTCACAACCAACGCCGACAGACAGGGAGAAACAGAGCGAGATGCCGGTCGACCCGAAGCACACAGCAGTGGTCCTGATCGAGTACCAGAACGACTTCACATCCGCGGGCGGCGCGCTGCATGGCGCGGTCCAGGGCGTGATGGAGCAGACCGGGATGCTCGCCAACACGGCGGCGCTGATCGCGGCCGCGCGTGCGGCCGGCGCGACGATCGTGCACGCGCCGATCACGTTCAAGGCCGGTTACGGCGAGATCTCGGCGCATCCGTACGGGATCCTCAAGGGCGTCGTCGATTCGACCGCGTTCGTGCAGGGCGAGTGGGGCGCGGAGATCGTCTCGGACGTGGCGCCCGAGCCGGGTGACATCGTTGTCGAGGGTAAGCGTGGCCTCGACGCATTCGCGACGACCAACCTCGACTTCATCCTTCGCGCGCGCGGGATCACGACGATCGCGCTCGGCGGCTTCCTCACCAACTGCTGCGTCGAGTCGACGATGCGGACCGGCTACGAGAAGGGCTTCCACGTGATCACGCTGTCTGACTGCGTCGCCGCCACCTCGGAGGAGGAGCAGCAGGCGGCATTGACGTTCAACTACCCGATGTTCTCCGAGGTGATGACCTCCGAGCAGCTGCTCGCCGAACTCGGCGCCGCGCCGGTCGTGGCCCGATAGCGGGTGCCTGGAGGCGATCCGCCGGCGGCATCCATCCCGTCGACCGCGTCCCCGGCCGCGCTGCCGCGTGAGGGGTCGATCGAGGAGCTGTTCTGCGCACTCGCGGCGATCCCGTCGCCGAGCGGGGGCGAGCGTGTGGTCGGCGAGGCGATCCGGTCGTGGCTGGCAGGCGCCGGCGTCGACGCCGCGTTCGACGACGCGGGCGCGGTCAACGATTCGGACGCCGGCAACCTGATCGCGACCGTGCCCGGCGCTGCGTCGGCGCCGAGGCTGCTGTTCGTCGCGCACATCGACACCGTCGAGTCGGGGTCCCAGGCGATCCGACCGATGCTCGGCGACGACGGCGTGATCCGCTCGGCCGGCGACACGATCCTCGGCGCCGACAACAAGTCGGCGGTTGCCGCGGTGATGCGGTGCTGCCGGACGGCGGCGGCGATGCCGGCCGCCGAGCGCGCGACCGTCATCGCGGCGTTCACCTGCCGCGAGGAGGCCGGACGGATGGGGGTGGGGCTGCTCAATCTCGGCGCGCTGAGCGTCGACTGCGCGTTCAGCGTCGACGGCAGCCGGCCGATCGGCACCGTGATCACGCGCGCGCTCGGCCAGCAGGTGTTCACGCTCGAGGTCCATGGCCGCGCCGCGCACGCGGCGGCCGACCCCGAGGCGGGCGTCAACGCGATCGCGGTGGCGGGCGAGATCGTCGCGTCGATGCCGCTGGGACGACGTCCGGGCGGCGGCAGCGCGTCGATCGCGGCGGTTGTCGGCGGCGCGGTGATCGACCGGCTGGCGCCCGCGGCGCTGCGCGCGCTCGGGGTGGCCGAGGACGCCGCCGGCGAGACGGTGATCCGCGCCGCGATCGACGCGGCGCCGACCAATTCCGTCCCCGACCGGGCGCTCCTGAGCGGCGAGCTCCGTGGCTACACGGAGGCGGAACTGAGCGAGACTCGTGCCGCCCTGGAACACGTCGCCCGGCGCGTCTGCGCGGAGCGGGGGGCGCACTATGAGTGGCGTGACCGTGAGCGCGCAGTGCCACCGTTCCCCGGCGCGCCGGATTCGCGAGCGCTGGCACTGGTACGCGCGGCGGCGGCGTCCATCGACGGGATCAGATTCACGACGACCGAGGCCCACGCGACGCTCGAGGCCAACTATCTCGCGGCCGCGACCGACGTCGTCGCATTGGCCAGCGGCGGCTCGGGCCCGCACCAGTTCTCCGAGTCGATCACGGTCGCGGAGCTGCGTCAGCTGGAGGCGCTGCTGACCCGGATCGTGGAGCTGGCGGCCGCGCGTTAGCGGCCACTAGCCGAGGACCCGGTGGTGCAGGTGGACGACGCCGGACTCGAAGCGACACTCGTCAAGCAGCTCCAAGCGCTGCCGCACGCCGTCGGGAAGCGCCCTGTCGCCACCGCCGACGAGCACCGGGTGCATGTACAGATGCAGCTCGTCGACGAGGCCATCGCTGTGCAGCGCCTCGCCGGCGAGCGTCGCGCCGCCGATCAGCAGGTCACGGTCGGCGCGGCGCTTGCGACGCCTGACGGCTGCGGGGTCAAACGACCGCTCGACTGTCGTCCGGGCGGTCGAGACCTCCTGCAGCGTGCGCGAGTAGACGACCTTGTCGGCGTCACGCCAGAGCTCCGCGAACTCGGTCGCGACGTCCGGCTGCTGCGGCCGGTTGGGGGGGTGGCTCCAACGGGACGAATTCGAACCGCTCCCAGTACATCATCGTCTCGTACAGCCGCCCCCCGTACAGGTGGGTGCCGATCGAGCGCATCAGCTCGTTGACGTGCGCGTGTACCTCGTCGTCGGGCGCCGCCCAGTCGAAGTTGCCCCGCTCGTCGGCGACGTAACCGTCGAGCGAGCAGATCGCCGAGTAGATCAGCCGCGCGCTCATCGGTCGCCACGGGACTTCGCCAGTACGCCCGCGGTCGCGTAGATGTGGGCGAACGCCCGCGCCTCCTCGCCGGTCCACAACGTCGAGCCGTGACCGTAGGTGGAGCCGAGCGCACGGCCGGCGTCGAGCAGGCTGTACCGGCTGCGGGACCCGAGCGCGATGATGTTGCCCTTGTGCAGCCGCACTCGAACCTCGCCGAGAACGGAGACGGAGGCCGAGTCCAGCAGCGCCCGGATGTCGTCCAACAACGGGTCGTAATAGCGACCCTCGTGCAACATGTCGCCGAACGTCGTGCCGAGCGTCGCCTTGGCGTTCTGCTGAGCGTGGGTCAGCGTCAGGCGCTCGAGCTCACGATGGGCGGCGATCAGCGTCAGCATCCCGGGCGCCTCGAAGCCGAGCCTGCCGAGGATCCCCATGATCGTCTGGCCGGTGTGGATGCCCCGTCCGACGCCATGCTCGGCGCCGATCCGATTCAGCGCGGCGAGCGTGTCGTAGCCGGGATTGCCGATCGCGGTGCCCGCGACGTCGGCACCGGGACCGCTCACCAGCTCGTACCCGGTCGGCAGCCCATGCTCGAACCCGATCAGCAGCTCGGCCGGCTCGTCCGGCGCGTCGGCGATCGATTTCGTCGTCGGCCAAGCCTGCTCGGGCAGGTACTCCCACGAGCCGTAGGTCTCGCCGCCGCCGATTGTCGTCCCAAGGATCCCGACGTTGAACGAGTACTCGGCGGTCAGCTCGGAAACCGGGTGACCGACGTCGCGCAGGAAGTCGCGCTCCTCCTCACGGGTGTGGGCCTCGTCGCGGATCAGCCCGACGATCTCGAGTCCCGGAGCCACCGCCTTGGTGACCGCGTCGAACCGGACGTGGTCGTTGCCGGCACCGGTCGACCCGTGGGCGATCGCGTCGGCGCCGCGCTCCAGCGCGACCCGCGTGACCTCCTCGGCCTGCAACATCCGCTCGACCCCGACGCACGACGGATACACGCCGTTGCGCAGGTAGTTGGCCTTGAGGATGTAGGAGACGAACTGCTCGTACAGGCGCTCGCGGCCGTCGACGACGACGTGATCGACCGCGCCGAGCGCCCGCGAGCGCAGTTCGATGTCGGCCAACTCGGCCGCGTCGAAGCCGCCGGTGTTGACGGTCACGGTCGTGACCCGCTCGCCGCGGTCGACGAGCACGGCCAGCCCGTAGGAAGTGTCAAGCCCGCCGGAGAAGGCGAGCACGAAATTACGTCCCGGCATTGTCTGTGGCTATCTCCAGGATCGGGACCCGATCGTCGACCAGGCCGGGGGACAGGATGAAGAATCGGCTCGTGCCCGCGTCGATCCGCCGCTGCAGCTCCCACTGTGCCTCGAGATCACGGGCGTCGAGCATCAGCGTACGAGAGGCGCCGCCCCGGTCGCCGCCCTCACCGGAGCCGAACACCTGGGTCCGGTAGGCCATCGTGTGCCTGACCGGGTGCAGATCGAGCACTGCCGCGACCAGCTCCATCGGGCCGAACTTGCGGTGCACCCGCAGTGCTCGGTCATAGAACTGGGCGACGCCGGCGAGCGTCTTGGCGCGGTAGGCCTCCAGCGCCAGCCCCTTGGCGACCGTGCCGAGCCCGGGGATCGCCGAGCACAGTGACCAACCGACCCACGCGCCCGGCGCCGGAGTCGGCGCCGCGCAGTAGCCGGCGACCGGGATCGGGCCGTCGTAGTGCAGTCGCTGAGCTTCGGCCAGCACGGCGGGTAGCACAAGGCCTGACCGTCCGCGGTCGGCGTCGGCGCGGCGGGGGTCGGTCAGCTGCGCGACGACCCGGGCTGCCGGCAACGTCACCAGCAGGAACGCCGACGGCAGCAGCCCGAGGTCGATCATCACCCACGTCGGGAGTGGCATCCCCTTTGGTCCGAACGCGGTCGCGTTGAGCACGTTGTAGACGCGCATCAGGTCCTCGAGCTTCCAGCTGTGCTCGTACGGCCCGAGGAAGTCCAACGGGACGACCGGCACCCCGCAGGGCTTCAGTTCGAGCGTCGCGATCACGGTCTCGTTGGACGCCAGCCACAGCTCGTAGCCGTCCTCGAGCAGTGCGCGCGCGGCGCCGGCGATCCCCGCCGGGGTCAGCGCCGGCCGGGCGAGCGGGGTGGGCAGGGCCAGGTCACCGCTCACTGCAGCAGCGACTCGATCGCCGCCGCCACCGACTCAGCGCCGCTGCGCAGCACGAACGTCAGGCCCGAGGCCCGCGGCTCGCCGAGCACCGCGACGATCGCCGCCGCCACGTCCGCGCGCGGGATCGTCTCGACGCCATCCTCAGGGTTGGTGCTGATGGCGTCCGACGCCGGCTGATCGGTCAACCCGACCGGGCGCAGGATCGTGTACCGCAGTCCGCTCGCCTGCAGCTCGGCATCGGCCTTGCCCTTCGCGCGCAGGTAGGTGCCAAAGCCGCCATCGTCGGGCGCGTCGGCGTCGGCGCCGCGGCTGGAGACGATCACGTAGCGGTCGACTCCGGCGCGGCGGCAGGCCTCGATCAGCTTGACCGCGCCGCCGTAGTCCACCGTCCATTTGCGCGCCGGCCCAGAGCCGGGACCGGCACCGGCGGCGTACACGATTGCGTCGGCGCCCCGTAGCAGCGGCGCCAGCTGCTCGGGCTCGAGCTGCTCCAGGTCGGCCACGACCGGCTGCGCGCCGGTCGCCTCGACGTCGGCGTCGTGGGCGGAGTTGCGGATCAGCGCCCGCACCGTGTGACCGGCGTCGACCAGCAACTGCTCGGTCAGCAGCGCGATCTTTCCGTGCCCGCCGGCGATGACGATCTCCATGCGCCCGACGATACGCGACTCGCGCCCGATACCGTGGCCGGGGTGCCCACGCCGTTGCAGCTCGTGATCTTCGACTGCGACGGGGTCCTGGTCGACTCCGAGAGGCTCGCCGTCGAGCTCGAGGTGGAGCGGTTCGCCGAGATCGGAATGCCGATGACCGCGGCGGAGATCACCGAGCGGTTCCTGGGGCGCTCTGCCGCCTTCGTCAACGCAGCGATCGCCGAGCACCTCGGCGGGTCGGTTCCCCCCGACCGGGAGCGTTACTGGGAGGATCGGTACACGGAGCTGCTGATCGAACGGCTGCGGCCGATCCCGGGCGTCGCCGAGGCGCTGGCGCAGATCACGTTGCCGGTCTGCGTGGCGTCCAGCAGCGGTCCGGATTCGATCGCCTTCAAGCTCTCGCTGTGCGGGCTCGCCCAGTGGTTCGGCGACCGCATCTTCAGCGCCACGCAGGTTCGGCATGGGAAGCCGGCGCCGGATCTGTTCCAGCTGGCCGCCGATCGCTTGGGGGCCGATCCGTCGCGGTGCGCCGTGATCGAGGACAGCCCCGTCGGCGTGCGGGCCGGGCGGGCGGCGGGGATGCAGACGTTCGCCTACGCCGGTGGTGGGCTCGTCGCGCGCGATCTGCTCGACGGCGAGGCGACGATCGTGTTCGAGGACATGCGCCGGTTGCCCGAGCTGCTAGAGCGGGCGATGAGTTCCGCCGGGCCGGCTGATCCGAGCTGACGTCGCACCCGATCAGGTCGACTCACGGGAGTGTTTGGGCCATGCGCAGGTCGAGACGCTCCCCGAGGGGACGGTCGAGCTGATCTACGCCTGCGTCTGAGCTGAGCGCTGTTTGGACGCCAGCACGTCGGCCGGGAGGATCTCCGGCGGCGCCACCAGCAGCTCACCGGCCCGCGCCAGCAGTGTCCGTGCGATCTGGCCCTTGATGTGGTCCTGGCGCGCCCGCTCGGATCCGAACGTGTCGATCACCCAGAACGTCGTCTCCGACGTCCGCAGCGCGAACCAGTGGACGGTGCCGGTCTCCGCCTGTGCGATCGGCAGCGTCGCGCGCAGCAGCTCGGCGAGCTCGTCGGCCTTCTCCGGCTTCGCCTCGACACGGCACACGAACGCGTAGGGCAGGCTCATGGAGCCGAGAGTACGGGTCGTTCCGCCGGCGGGGTTGAGCAACTCGTGCCGGGGGCATTGCCGGCGTCAGAACGCGGCTTCGACGAACGGGAACGTCGGGTCGGCGACGAGCAGGCTGCGGAGCAGCAACGCGACCCCGAGGTCGCCGGTGAACAGCGTGTAACGCCCGCGGCCCGCCTGCGCGCGTCTGCGCCGAACGTCGGCGACGGCGTCCATCGCGAACGACCGCGCGCGCTCGAACCACAGCTCGCCCTCGGTCCGCGTCCACAGTGCCAGCAGCGCGTACGCGTTGCCGGCGGTTCCGTGGCACAGCCCCACGCTCTTGACCAGCGGCCCCGCGCGCCAGGTCAGCTCGCCACCGGCGGTCAGCAGGCGCTCGGTCTCCTCGCCGGGCGGCAGCACCGGCGACAGCGATATCACGAAGCCGGGCGCGCCATGGCACCACTGGACCGGCCGGCGACCCTCCTTGACGCCGACCAACGGCGGCCATTGGGTGACGCGGTCCTTGGTGACCGCCAGCTTGCCCATCTCGCCGACGACCCGGCCGGTTACCTGATCGGCAGCCTCGCCGAGCAGATCGCGACCGGCCAGCAGCGCGAACGCGTTGCCGGCGAAGCCGTGCCCGGCGCCCGTGTACCGGCTCTGGTCGCCGTACAGGTGCTGCACCCAGACCTCTTCGCGCCACTGATCCAGTAGCCACGCGGCCGAGTCGAGCCATGCTTCGCGCCAGCGCGGCTCCGCGGTCTGGCGCCAGAGCTGCAGTGCGGCGATCAGAGTGCCGGGAGAGCCCCAGCAGAGCCCGAGCGTCGGCGAGCGAGCGTTGCGCTTGATGCAGTCGATCAGACCGTCGAGCTGGCTACCGTCGCGCAGGATCGCCTCGGCCGCGAGCAGGATGCCGCTCTCGCCGAACATCAGCGAGGCCGCCGGCGGTGGCTCGATCTCGGTCAGCTCGGGCGCCTGGCGGTACCCCTCGCCGAGTCCCCGAGCCAGCTCGTGCAGCCAGGGCGGTCGCTCACAGAGGTCGTCCTGGGCGATCAGGTCAAGCGCCCACGCCACCCCGGCCGCGCCGAGGTAGACGTTGCGCAGCGGCACGTCGGGCATGCCCTCGAGGTCATTGGGATCGTTGGGCCACAGCTGCTCGGTCCCCCGATAGGCGCCGACGGCGTCGGCGATGATCTCCTCGATCGCGGCGCGCGCGGCGCCGTCGCTCCACGCGGAGCCGCTCAGCGGCCGGTGCTCGGCCGGGTCATACAGTTCGTTTCGCGGCAACGCAGACGCTACCCCGGGGACTGCTCATAGTCGTAGAAGCCACGACCGGCCTTGCGGCCGTGATGGCCGGACACGACCATCCGCTTCAGCAGCGGCGGTGGCGCGTACTCGGGGCGCTTGAACTCCTCGTACAGCGAGTCGCAGACCGCGTACAGCACGTCCAGGCCGATGAAGTCGCACAGCGTCAGCGGGCCCATCGGGTGCCCGCAGCCGAGCCGCATCCCCTGATCGATGTCCTCGCGGCTGGCGAACCCGTCCTCGAACATCCGTACCGCCGCCATCAGGTACGGAACCAGCAGCATGTTGACGATGAAGCCCGACCGGTCCTTGGTCTTGATCGGCTGCTTGCCGATCGACTGTGCGAACCCGTGGGCGATCTGCACCACCTGCTCTGACGTATCGAGCGCCACCACCACCTCCACCAGCTTCATCACCGGCACCGGCGAGAAGAAGTGAAGCCCGACCACCCGATCTGGACGTGCTGTCCAGGCCGCTACCTCGGCGATCGGGATCGACGATGTGTTCGAAGCCAGGAACTGCGCGTCCGGCAGCTGCTTGTCGAGCTGCTCGAACAGCTGGCCCTTGACGCGCGGATCCTCGACCACGGCCTCGATCACCGCGTCGACGCCGTCGAGATCGGCCATGTCGGTCGTGTAGGCGATCCGGCCGACGACCGCGTCGGCATCGTCGCGTGACAGCTTCCCGCGCGTGACCGCCCGAGCGATCGACTCCTCCAGCCGTCCGCGTGAGCGGTCAAGCGGCGCCTGCTCGGGCTCGAAGGCGGTGACGTCAATCCCGGACACGGCGCAGGTCTCGGCGATCCCCGAGCCCATGAAGCCGGCTCCGACGAGGCCGATTCGTCTGATCTGCGTGCTCATCATCCGAAGCCTCGCAGATCGGCCTGTCGGTAACGCCGAATAGCAGGCCGATCCGGTGCCACAGTCGCCGCGCCGCCGCGGTGGTCAGTCGTCGATCGGCTCGAAGCGCAGCCGGGAGCCGGTCTGGCCGCCGTCGCTGGTGAACGTCGCGGTCGCGCGGTTGAGCACGAACGTGAGCGCGCGGCCGTGCTCGGTCATGACCGCCACCGACCGCTGATACGGGTCGACGCTTGCCACGACCCCGTGCTCGGTGCTGCCGAGATGGTCGATGATCACCGCCGCGCCGACGACCGGCATCACCCGTAGTGCCACGTCGCCAGTGATAGCACCGGCCGGCGCGGCCGTGCCCCGCCCGGGCACGGCTACGAGCGCGCGCTGGCCGGAGGCGTCGACGCGCGACGACTGCGGTTGGAGGAAAAGTCGTCCATAGGTGGACTTTTCCTCCAACCGAGAGGCGCTACCGGCAAGCCAGAGCGCGGCCCGCGGGACGCCGCGCCCCGGACGCCGCGCCCCGGCTTACAGGCCGAGCTCGGCCGACGCCTGCCGGGCCCCCTCCAACCGCGCCGAGATCTTCTGCATCGCGACGTCGCGCGCGAAGTCCGGTGAGCCGTGCGACGGCTTGACGTCGCGACTGAACGGCGAGAAGCCGCAGTCGTCGGTCGCCCCGAGGCGGTCTTTCGGGATGTGCCGGGCGGCGGCAACGAGCTCGTCGCGGACGTGCTCGGCGGTCTCGACCTCGGGCCGCAACGGGTTGATCACGCCCATGAAGCAGACCTGCGAGACGCCGTCGGCGTCGTCGCGGCGATAGCGGCCGCAGAGCTCATAGACCGACTCGCGATCGTCCTCAGACGCGCACTGGATCAGGAAGTAGCCGGCGTTCATCTCGAACATGTGCTCGAGCAGCAGCTCGTACGGCACCTCCTTGGAGTGCACCGAGTCGCAGTCGCCGCCTGGGCAGGTGTGGATCCCGATGTTGACGCGCTCCTGCGCGCTGAAACGATCGAACAGGCGGTTGTTGAGGTCGATGAACTCCTGCAACATGTTCTTGCCGGTCCACGGGTTGCGCGAGTCGTTCTTGTTGGCCAGCCGCCCTTCGGTGAAGTCGACCGACACGCGCACCGCGCCCGCGTCGAAGCACTGGCGGATGTCCTTTTCGGCCTCGTCGACGCAGTCGGCGAGGAACTGCTCACGCGAGTAGCCGTCGATCTCGCCCTCCAGCGGGTACAGCAGCATCATCATCGAGGGCGAGATCACCGCCTGCTTGACGGGATGGGTGGCGATCGCGCGGTTCTTGGTGACGAACTCCGACGCGTAGGTCTTGTAGCGGAACGGGCCGTGGGTGATCCGTGGCAGCTGGCGATGGTGGCCGTCGTCGAAGATCGCGAAGAACTGGCCGTCGCCCGCCAGGCCGTCCGCCAGCCCGGTGCCCGCCAGCGTGTCGGTCAGGTTGTAGGTGGCAAAGCTCGATTCGCGCTGCTCGCCGTCGGTGACGATCGGCTCGCCGGTCGCCTCCAGGCGGTGGATCGAGTCCTCGGCGGCGTCGTCCTGCAGAGCCTGCAGTTGGTCAAACGAGATCTTGCCCTCGTCGTAGTCGGCGTAGGCCTCTTGCAGCTTCATCGGACGCGGCAGCGAGCCGACGAGCTCGGTCGGAATCGGCATGGTGGTCCTCTCCTCGTGACTGGAACGGGTCCCAAGGTCAGCCGGCGCGTGACGCACCAAGACCGACCGGTCTCCCTCTGGAGCAACCTACCGCGTTGCCGAGCGCCGCGTCAAGGTAGGTCGCAGCGCCGGATCTCACACGTCGCATTCGGCAAGCAGTCGCTCACCGACCCGTCGCGCCCGCTTGGCCGCATCCAGGTCGCCTTCGGCGGCGGCGACGATCGAACCCTTCATCAGGATGTGCCAGTCATGAGCGAGGCTGTCCGGGTCGTCGATCCGGGCGCGCCGAGCGAGATCAGCGACGAACCGCCGGATCGTCGCCAGGTGAGCGGCGCACGCTCGATGCAGAGGGTGATCGGGGTCAGGGTATTCGAGCATCACGTTGATGAACGAACAGCCTTCGAAGTCGGGCTCCTGAAACCACAGATCGAACGTGTCGAAGATCGCCAGCAGCCGCGCCGCCGGCTCGCCGCCGCCGCGCTCGACGGTCGCCTGCAGCCAGTCCCGCGTCCACAGCTGTTCACGCCGCTCGAGGAACGCGATCACCAGTTCCTGCTTGGAGTCGAAATGCCGGTACATCGTCTGGCGCGCCACGCCTGAGCGCTGGATGATCATGTCGATTCCGACGGCGCGGACGCCGCGTTGCGAGAACAGGTCATAGGCGGCGGCGAGCAGTCGCTCGCGCGCGTCCGGGGTGCCCGTCGGCCGATGATCGGACGGGTTCGTCAGGGGCACCGCCACCAACGCGACTCTAACAACCGGCTCCGGACCGGCCCCCTCCGTGATCGCGGTGCGGCGCCCATCCGTTGAGCGGGCGGACGCGGAACGCGTGATCGCGTTACGCTGCCCAGCCGATGTCCATCACCGTCGTCGGATCGATCGCGTTCGACGCCGTCCAGACCCCGTTCGGCGAGCGTGAGCGGATGTTGGGCGGCGCGGCCTCGCACTTCGCGCTGGCGGCGTCGATGCTCGATCAGGTCAACCTCGTCGGCCCGGTCGGCGATGACTTCGGTGACGCCGAGATGGCGGTGCTGCGCACTCGCGGCTCCAACGTCGACGACGTCGAGCACGTCAGTGGTGGCAGGACGTTCTTCTGGAAGGGCCGCTACCACGACGACATGAACACGCGCGACACGCTCGACACGCAGCTGAACGTGTTCGAGCACTTCGAGCCCAAGCTGTCGGAGCGCTCGCGTGAGGCCGACGTGCTGTTCCTGGCCAACATCCAGCCGGGGCTCCAGCTCCAGGTCCGTGAGCAGTGCCACGCGGCGAAGTTCGTCGCGCTGGACTCGATGAACCTGTGGATCGAGATCGCCCGCGACGAGCTCGAGCAGATCATCGGCCGGGTCGACTGTCTGATCCTCAACGACGAGGAGCTGCGCCAGCTCACCGGCGCGCCGACGACGGTCGCGGCCGCTCGCGAGGTGCTCCAGCACGGCCCCTCGATTGTCGTCGCCAAACAGGGCGAGTACGGCGCCATGTTGATCACCGCCGACGACTTCTTCGCGCTCCCGGCCTATCCGCTGGAGCGCGTCGTCGACCCGACCGGCGCCGGTGACACGTTCGCGGGCGGCTTCGTCGGGCTGATCGCCAGCCGGCTCGAGCATGGCCTCGACCGCGACGTGCTGCGCAACGCGATGGCCTACGGCACCGCGCTCGCGTCCTACAACGTCGAACGGTTCGGGACCGAGGCGCTGGCGTCGACCGAGATCGACGGCGCCGCCGTGCGTCGCCGGGTCGAGGATCTCTGGCGCTTCGGCCGCTTTGACCGGCTCGACGTCGCGTTGCGCGCCTAGGATCGTCCGCCGCGCTCTGGGGCGCCGCGTGAGATGCCGACCGAGATCAGACGAATCGGCGCCGGCCAGGCACCTGCGCTGCGCGAGCTGCGGTTGAGGGCGCTGGCCGACGCCCCGGCCGCGTTCGCCTCGACGCTGGCGGCCGAGTCGGTGCTCGACGACGACCACTGGCGGCGACTGGTCGACGATGCGGTCGCGGGGCAGCCCGGCACGATCGCGATCGCAGTTGACGGCGAGCGGTGGGTGGGAATGGCAGCCGGACGCTGGTTCGAGCGTGAGCGCGGGATCGCACAGCTGTGGGGCCTGTGGGTCGATCCGGCCGCGCGCGGGACACGCACGGGCACGGCGCTCGTCGGCGCGGTGCGCGACTGGGCGGCGGCCGGCGGCGCGACCTTCATCAGGCTCGGCCTCGTCGAGCCGGCCGATGCGCTGCGCTGCTTCTACGACCGGCTCGGGTTTGTCATGCTCGACGATCCGGCGCCGATGAGGATCGACCCGACGCGGCTGGCGAGCTTCATGGTTCGTCCCGTCTGAGCCGCCAGGCCCCTGTCAGGCCGAGGCGACCGTCGGCAGCCAGTTGAAGCGCCAGGCCGCGAATGCGCCTGCGCCGATGCCCCAGGCCGCCAGGACCAGCAGGTCGGTGGTCGACAGCGCCGCGCCGAAGGAGCCATGGACCGCGGCGAGACGCAGGCTGCCGGCCAGATGCGCCACGGGGAACACGGAGCCCAGATCCCGGAGTCCGGTGCTCAGGTTCCCGAGCGGGACGAACACGCCGGAGATGAACCACAGCGGCAGCATCGTGGCCTGCACGATCGGTTGGGCCGCGTCCGGAGAGCCGATCAGGCCCGACACGGCGTACCCGATGCAGGCGAATGCAAGCGTGCCCACGAGCGCGGTGCAGGCGATCGCAGCGATCGCCGGCGCCGAGATCCCGACGCCGTAGACGACCTGCGCAATCACCAGCAGCAGCGCGGAGATCGCCGCCGTGTTCGCCAACGTCGTCAGCGCCTGTGAGGCGATCAACACCGCCGCCGGCACCGGGGTGGCGCGGCGGCGCTTGAGCACGCCCGTCTCACGCAGGGTCGAGATCGAGATCACCAGCCCGGCGTAGGCGGTGACGACGATCGCCATCGTCAGGATCCCAGGGACGTAGAACTCCTTGAGTTCAACCCTGGTGCCGTCGATCGTCGTATGCCCCTTCCCGAACACGCCGTTGAACACGACCAGCAGCACGATCGGGAAGATGAACGTCATGAACCGGGCGCGGGGGCTGCGCAGGCTGATGCGCAGGTCGTAGGCCGTCTGGTGAACGAGCAGCCCGAGCAGGCCGCGCGTGCCGGCCGACGCGCCCGGTCCGGGCGCGCGCATCGCCTGGCGCACCGTGCCGTCGCGCTCCGGCTCACTGTCCGCGTCCGGGTCGCCGTCGGCATCGCCCCCCTGCTTGGGCGAGCTCGCGCCGCGGGCCGCCTGGCGCCGTTTCCACAGCCGGGTCAAATACTTGATCAACCACACCATCGTCAGCTCCTCTGTCGGTCTTCACTGGTCAACTGCAGGTATACGTCCTCGAGCGTCGGCCGGTGGACCTCCAGGTCCGCCAGTTCGAGCCCACGTTCCAGCGCCCAGCCGGAAAGCGCGTGCAGGTCGGATGCGACGGCGGTCGCCGACACCGTCACGCGCCCGCCCGCTTCGGCGATCGCGCGCCGGTGCAGCGCCTCCGGGAGATCGTCGAGCGTGGTGGCGGGCGGCAGCGCGAACGTGATCTGGGTCGCTGACGTCTCCCGCCGGCCGAGCGTTTGCGGCGTGCCCTCGGCGACAATCCGACCGTCCGCGATCACGGCGATCCGGTCGGCCAGTCGCTCGGCCTCCTCCATGTAATGGGTCGTCAGGAAGATGGTCTTCCCGAGCTCAGGCAGCCCCGCGATCACCTCCCAGGCCGCATGGCGGGCGGACGGATCAAAGCCGGTCGTCGGCTCGTCGAGGAAGATCAGCTCCGGATCGCCGACCAGCGCGAGCGCGACGTCGAGCCGGCGGCGCTGCCCGCCGGATAGCGCTGTGGCACGCTGATCGGCCTCCTTCGCCAGGTCGACGAGCTCGAGCGTCGCGTCGACCGAGCGCGGGACCCGGTAGTAGCCGGCGTACATGGCCAGGCATTCGCGAACGGTGAGCCCGGGCTCAGGCGCGGAGTCCTGGAGCACGATCCCGATCCGCTCGCGCCACGCGGCGGGGGCATGCCACGGATCAGCGCCGAGCACGCTGATCTCGCCGCCGGACGCATGGCGAAAGCCCTCGAGGATTTCGACGGTCGTGGTCTTGCCCGCGCCGTTGGGGCCGAGGAACGCGAAGATCTCTCCGCGCCGGATCGCGAGGTCGATACCGCGGACCGCCTCGTGGTCGCCGTAGCGCTTGCGCATGCCGCAGATCGAAATCACCGATTCCGCCTCCGACGCGTTCGTCCGGGGTCGGTGGGCCTCGGCTCGCCGTGGGTTCGTGGTCATGGCGTCAACGTATGGCTCGGTCGGGCTGCCGTCATCGGCGCACGGGTCGAACTTGGCCCTCCACCCGTGGGTGGAGGCATCCCGTTGCGCTCCACCCCGGGGCCGATGACGGCGCCCGCTGCCGGGCCGTATGGTTGCCGCAGAACGCGATGCTGAAAATCCTGACGCGGTTGTTTCACAGCTGGCGGACGCGCGACCTGACCGGCGGGAAGGCGGCGATTCCGGCCGAGGGGATCGCGCTGCGCTGCCTCGGGTTCGGCTCGCTGATCGTGTTCGTGAGCTCGACGTTGACCACGCATCCGCTCCCGTCGCTACACGGTCGCGGGCTGCTCGTGCTCGCCGGAGCGGTGGTGCTGGTGGCCGGCGCGATCGCCGTCCGGCCACTGCGGATCAGGCTCGTCGAACGCCCCGATCATCCCCCCGCTTCGATCGCGATCACGATCGCCGGGGTCGTCGCCGTGATCGCGGGAGCGGTGCTGCTCGAGATCGAGCAACCGCACGGTATCTGGCAGATCGCCCCGTACTTCGTCGTGATCATCGCCGCGACGCGGTTGGACCGCCGGATGGGGCTGTTGACGCTGGCCGGGGCGATCGCGCCGTTCGCGATCGTCTTGTTGATTCAGGGCCACCACGGCACCGCGCTGTCGGTGGCGGTCGGGGTCCTGCCGTGGTTCCTGCTGCTCCGGTTGATGCGGCGACTGATCGTCCAGCGCGACGAGCTTGACGCCTCACGCGCGTCGCAGGCCCGCGCGGCGGCCGCGGCCGAGCGCGGCCGGCTGGCCCGGGACATGCACGACGTGCTCGCCCATTCACTCTCGGCGCTCGCGCTGCAGCTCGAGAGCACCCGCCTGCTGGCGCGCGACCGGGGCGTCGAGGGCGAGGTCACGCGCGCGATCGATCAGGCGCACGAGCTCGCCGCGACCGGACTCGACGACGCCCGCCGGGCGATCGCCGCCGCGCGCGGTGACGAGCTGCCGGGACCGGAGCGGATCGAGGCGCTGGCCGATGCGTTCGGCGCTCAGAGCGGCCTGCCGGTCACGGTCGAGGTGAGGGGCCGGGCGCACGAGCTCGCGCCGGACGCCCGTCTGGCGGTCTATCGCACCGCGCAGGAGGCGCTCACCAACGTCCGCCGGCACGCGACGCCCGAGAGCGTGCGGGTCAGCCTCGACTATCTGCCCGACAGCACGGTGCTGGTGATCGAAGACCATGCCGCGGACGGCACGCCCACCCCGGCCGGCGCCGGCGTCGGCGTCGGCGGCGGCTACGGTCTGGCCGGGATGCGCGAGCGGGCCGAGCTGCTCGGCGGCGAGCTGTCCGCATCGGCGACGATCGAGGGGTTCCGCGTCGAGCTGCGACTGCCGGTGGCCAACGTCCGCACGCGCGAAATGGGCGCGACATGACCGTTCGCGTGCTGCTCGCCGATGATCAGCGACTCGTGCGCGAGAGTCTGAGCACGATGCTGGGGCTGCTCGACGGGATTGAGCTGGTGGACAGTGCGGCCGACGGCGAACAGGCGCTGGCATTGGCCGAGAAGCACCGACCCGACGTCGTGTTGATGGACCTGCGGATGCCACGACTGGATGGGATCGAGGCGACGCGCGCGCTGCGCGAGCGGATACCGGAGGTCGGCGTGATCGCGCTGACGACGTACGCCGACGACGAGAGCGTACTCGCGGCACTGCGCGCCGGCGCCCGCGGCTATCTCACCAAGGACGCCTCCGGTGAGGACATCCGCGCCGCGATCCTGTGCGTCGCGGCGGGCGAGGCGGCGCTTGACCCCGCGATCCAAGGTCATGTCGTGGCTGCGCTCGTCGGCGGAGGCGCGCAGCCGAGCGCGTCGAGCCGGGCGCTGCCCGATGAGCTGACCCCGCGCGAGGCCGAGGTGCTGGCGCTGATCGCCGAAGGGCTCAGCAACGACGAAATCGCGGAGCGGCTCGTCGTCAGCCGCACGACCGTCAAGTCGCACATCAACCACCTGTTCGCCAAAGCGGGGATCCGCGACCGCGCGCAGGCGGTCAACTACGCCTACCGCACCGGGCTGGCGCAGCCGCCTCGATGAGCGGGCACCGCGCCGGATCAGTCACGCCGGCCCATTTCCCACAGCGACCCGAGGATCCCGGTGGCGAACAGCAGCGTCACCAGCAGCGCCAGCACGTCGAGCCAGCTGACGCCGTTGTGGATCATGTCGAGCACGGTGAACACCCCGATCAGCCCGGTGAGCACGGCCGTGACCACGAACAGCAAGATCCGCAGCATCGAGCGGTTCTCGAGCCCGCGGGAGGGGGCGTCAGGCCAGGCCGACGGGGGAGGCCACCGACGTGATCTGCCACGGCTGCGCCTGGTCGCCGGTGAGGCTGAGCGTCCAGCGCTCGGTGAAGCTCGTCTTGCGGGTCTGGCTGCCCGCCACCACGGCAGCGGTGTCGCGGTTCTGGATGTAGCGCCGCCCGGTGAGGTCGACCTCGATCGTCATCGTCGGAGGCTCGGCGCCGGCGTCGAGGTGCACGACCCGGATTCGGTTGACGACCGGGCCGCGGACGACGACGCGAATCCGGCCGCTGGTATCGCCCGCGTACAGCAGCTCACGGGTGGCCTCGGGCGTCGCGATCGTACGCAGCGCGCCGTCGTCGCCGTCGATCGCCTGCGCCCAGCCGGCGACCGCGCGGCGGGCGGCAACCTCCAGCACGTCGGGCGCGAACCGGCCGTCGGCGAGACTCAGGTCGAGCGCCGCGGCGTGGGCGTCGCCCTCGTACTGCAGGTCGGCGACCTCGGCGATCTTCGTGTCCGCGGGGACTGCGTCGGCGACCGCGCCCTCCACCAGCGCCTGGTCACGCAGCCCGCGCTCGTCGGCCCAGGGGGTCGCCACGATCTGCTCGTCGAGCGCGTGCTTGCCCTCCTTGCCGTCCTCGATCGAGGCCAGGATCCACTGTCCGCGCGGCCGCTGCAGCGTCCAGAACTCGCGGATTCGGGTGGTCTCACCGAGGCGTCCCGAGCGCTTGAGATGGCGGCCGGAGCGATCGATCACGAAGTCCTTCATGCGTGCGTCGATCCGGAGGACGACGTTGTCGGTGGCCGGGTCGCCCTTGTGCGTCAGGCCAACCAGCTCGACCTTCGGCTGCCCGAGCATCTCCAAGTGGTTGCGCCAGCCGCGACGTTCGAAGTCGTCGAGCCGGCGATCCCATTCGACCATCAGATCGGGTGCGGCGAGCGTGCTGAGCCGTTGGCGGTCGCCCGCGTCCCACGCGTGCTGGATCTCGGCGAACAGCTTGGCCGCGCTCTCGACGATCCGATCGGCGGCGTACTCGGGGTCCTCGTCGGCGGCTTCGGCGGATGCGAGCTGGACGCGGCGCTCGCGCTGGGACGGCCGCCCGCGCTTGTGGGAAGCGGCCGCGGCGCGGCGCTGCGCCCACCAATCGACGAGCTTGGGCAGCACCTTCGTGACGAACAGATACACCAACCCACACGCCACCAGGAACAGGGCGCCGAGCCCATGGCCGATGAACGCGATGTGGATCAGCAGGTCGACGATCAGGAACAGGGCGAAGCCGTTGCCGCCGCCACCGCCGCCCCCACCGCCGCTGAAGCCGCTGGAACCGCCGCCCGCGGAGGCGAACGCCGCGGGCGCCGCGATCAGCGCGACCGCCAGCACCGCGAGCGTTGTCAGCAGCACCCGGCGACGACGCGGGCTCATGCGAGCACCGCCTCGCGCAACGGGCCCACGCCGGGCTCGGACTGCGGGATGTGCTGGTCGGCGTGATAGCTGGAGCGCACCAGAGGCCCCGCCGCGACGTGCTCGAACCCGAGCTCGTACGCCGCGTCCTGGAGCGCTTGGAACTCGTCCGGATGCCAGTAGCGGACGATCGGCAGATGCCGTTCGGTCGGACGCAGATATTGGCCGACGGTGAGCACCTGAACGTGATTGTCGCGCAGTTCGCCGAGCGCCTGCACCATCTCGTCGAAGCTCTCCCCGAGCCCGACCATCAGCCCGGACTTGGTCGTGACCTCGTCCCCACCGAACTCCTTGGCGTTGCGCAGCACGCGCTTGGAGCGCTCCCAGGTCGAGCCGCGACGCGCGACCGGGTACAGCCGCGGCACCACCTCGACGTTGTGGTTGAACACGTCCGGGCGCTCGGCGATCACCTTCGCCAGCGGCATCTCCGAGCCGCGGAAGTCCGGGGTCAGCACCTCGATCTTGGTCTGCGGCGACTGGCGGCGGATCTGGCGGATGACGCCGACGAACGCGGAGGCGCCGTAATCGGGCAGATCGTCGCGGTCGACGCTCGTGATCACGGCGTGGCGCAATCCCATCCGCGCGACCGAGCGTGCCACGCGGGCGGGCTCGAGCGCGTCGTTCCAGGTCGGCTTGCCGGTCTTGACGTTGCAGAACCCGCAGCGCCGCGTACAGGTGTCGCCGAGGATCATGAACGTGGCGGTCCCGCGCTGCCAGCACTCGCCGATGTTCGGGCAGGCGGCCTCCTGGCAGACCGTGTGCAGTTGCTCTGACTCGATCAGCCCCTGGAGCTTGCGGTAGCGCTCGCCGCCGGGAGCCGGAACCTTGAACCACGGCGGCTTGCGGCCACGGTAGGGCTCGACCTCGCTCGCGTCGACCCCGAGCACCGTCAGCACGTCGGCGATCCCGCCCGGGTTGGAGCGTGATCGCGTCTGGTGCGGATGGTCTGACATCTGGGTTAACACACTATCGCTCGTCAGCTGTGGTCAATTTAGACCTCACGCGAGCACCGGAACGCCGATCGCGGCCTGGAGGCGCGCGGGTGAAACCAGACGCTGACGGCGTCCGAGCGCGCTCGCCAACGCGAACCCCGCCCGTTTGGAGAAACACGGCAACAGCGGCGCCGGTCGCTCGGTCTCGGCCGCCAGCGAGGTCATCCGGACGCCGGGCAGACCGCACGCGACGACCCACTGAAACGGGGTCAGGTCGTTGTCGACATTGACGGCGAACCCGTGGGTCGTGACGCCGCGCTGGACGTGGACGCCGATCGAGGCGATCTTGCGATCCTCGACCCAGACGCCGGTGTAGTCGGGACCGTCCTGCGGGCGCGCCCGCGCCGGCACGCCCTCTTCGTGCAGCGCTGCGACGAGCGCGCGCTCGAGCGTCCGCACGTACTGCACGACGTCGTCAACGGCGACGATCGGATAGCCGACGAGCTGACCCGGCCCGTGATAGGTGATCTTGCCGCCGCGGTTGACCTCGACGATCTCGATCCCCTGCGCGCGGTAGAAGTCCTCGCCGAGCGACAGCTCGCCCGGGGCCGAGCGGCGCCCGCGCGTGTAGACGCGTGGATGCTGGAGCAACAGCAGCGTGTCGGGGACGACGCCGGCTTGCCGGGCGGCGCGGACCTGCTCCTGTAACGCCAGTGCATGCAGGTATTCGACCGTGCCGAGGCGACACACCCACAGCTCCGGCGGTCGATCATGGTCGGTCACGTCACGGACTCCAGCCGCGCGCGCAGCGACGCCAGGAACTGGGCGGCGATCGCGCCGTCGAGCGCGCGGTGGTCCCAGGACATGCCGAGGATCGTGATCGGCCGGATCGCGATCGCGTCGTCGATCACCACCGGCCGCTTGACGATCGCCTCGAAATCGAGGATCGCCACCTGCGGCTGGTTGATCACGGGCGTCGCCATGATCGAACCGTACTGACCCGGGTTGGTGATCGTGAACGTGCCGCCGAGCACCTCGTCGGCGGTCAGCTCGCCCGCACGCGCGCGGCGCGCCAGATCCCGGATCCGGGCGGCGAGCCCCTCGGTCGAGAGCTCATCGGCGCGGTGGATCACCGGCACGATCAGGCCGTCCTCGCCGAGCGACACGGCGATCCCGAGATTGACGTCTTGCACCCGTGAGTACTGCTCGCCGTTGAGCCAGGCGTTCAGCGCTGGGAACTCGCGCAGCGTCTGTACCGTCGCGCGCGCGACGAACGCGAGCGCCGTCACCCCGAGCGCGCCGCGGGCGTCCTGCACCCGTGACATATCGACCTCGATCCAGGTCGTGCAGGTCGCCGCGGTGTCCAGCGAGTGCTTCATCCGCTGCCCGATCGTGCGCCGCATCCGCGACAGGCCCTCGGGGCTGGTCGCGACCGGGGTGCGGGGCCGGGTCGGCACGTCGGGATCGGGTCGGTACGGGCTCTCGATGTGCATCGGCGGCTGGGGGGGCGGCACAGCTGGGTTCCCGTTGCCGTTGACGAGCGCCAGCACGTCCTGCTTGCGCACGCGCCCGCCGCGGCCGGTGCCGGTCACGGACGACAGGTCGATCTCGTGCTCGGCAGCGATCCGCTGGACGACGGGTGAGTAGCGGCGATTCTCGGGTGCCGCCGGTGCTGGGGACGTTTCCGCGGACGCGTTCGGCGTCGGTGCCGGGG
>Ga0302324_100001829_pt1 | contig 50702 bp, 39 predicted proteins | sample Palsa_T0_1_FD_201949 | JGI IMG/M metagenome (GOLD analysis project Ga0302324, IMG submission 201949) | Peat permafrost microbial communities from Stordalen Mire near Abisko, Sweden - Palsa_T0_1 | ecosystem: Environmental > Terrestrial > Soil > Palsa > Peat permafrost | place: Sweden: Abisko...
AACACGAGATCGGAACCTGCACCGGAACCCGCATCTGCATCCGCCGTTCCCGCTTCATCAGGGCTCGAACCGCGCGAAAGCTGGCTTTGGCGCGCTCCACCGCGAACGGTTTGTGGAGCACGAAATGTGCCCCCATCTCGAAACCACCCTTCATTCCTACCGAAGAGTCCACCAGCACGATCGCCAGTGCTCGCTTGTTGACCGGAGCGGCCTTGGTGCCCCGCAGCACGTTGCTCGCTTCCTCCATGTCTGTAACGTCGACGATAATGCCCTCGAAACGCTGGCGCGTGATCTGGCGGATGGCGTCGTCCGCCGTAGAGCAATGCTTGACGTCGATTTCCAGATCTCCCAACACGCGACGCAGAATACGCACCGTCTTTTCGTCGGAGCTCAGCAGTAAGGTCTTTAAGTTCATGCCCTTAATCGCGCTTCAGATCGCTTCGGTGGGAGAGGATCGTCAGCGGCCCCAGCGAGCGATCGCACTTCACCCTCTGTTCGCACTGTAAGTCCGTGCGATTCCACGGTCAACGACATGGCGCGATGCTCAGTTACTCTGGTCACCCGAGGTTTGCTGCCTGGAAACTTGCGGAAAACTCAGGTTTCGTATCAAAAAACAGCGGCCGAGGAAATTCCGGTTTCGTATCGAGGGCATCGCGGCGATGCCGCAAGTCCTTTCCCATCAATCGCCCCTTAGAATCAATCGCCCCTCGGAGAGGTGCGTGAGAACGGTGCGTGAGAGCTTGGATTAGGGGCAATCGGGCCGAACCGACAGAACCCCGGGGGTCGAACCACCTCAGAACCAGTGCAAATGATTGAGTCCCGGAGGGGACGACCGGGTTCTTGCGCCCCTCTCCGCGGCGGGTCTAGCTCTGAGGGTCACCACCTAGGCTCCTTCGAACCTGCAAGTGGCTCTACCCAAAGGGGATACGCCAAAGGCCGCAATGAGATCAACTTTTCTATTGACTTACATAGAAAAACCTATTATTATCAATAGCTTCCATAGAGGCCGAGGGGCTAGAATCTGTGGCACTGATTTTCCTGGTTGCGCTCGAATCCCCCAGGCGCTCCGTGGAATCAAAGGATAGAGAGACTTAAGGGTCCTTATTCCACTAGAGGGTATATTTTTCATGGCAAAGCGACGCGGAAATCCGAACTGGGGCAAGCCCGAGCCGATCGGCCCAGTCATCCCCACCGTCACAGAATTCGAGCAGGTTGTGCACGAGTACAAGCTCTCCCCCGATCAGTATTTGCGCTCTACCAGGTTGCGAGAGTGGGCACGCCGCAACAAGAATTCCAAATACATCCCCGAGCCTTTGCTTGAGGCATGGGGTTTTGAAATCGAATCCACCCTGTAACCCAAGGGAATGGCTTTTGCCGGGAGGGTCGCCACCAGCGACCCTTTCGTTTTTGGCGCTGCATCTTCTAAGCTGTGTGTCGTTTAAGGTTTGTATCGTTGCAAGGTTTGTGCCAGCAAGCGCCTGGTGAAAATTGCGAAAAAGGGACTCCGAGTCCCCGAAGGAAGACTGATTTTATCTGACCGCTGACTGGAGCAATCGGCTATGACCCCCTTCACCGATGTCCCCACCGCCATTGAAGAAATCCGCGCCGGCCGCATGATCGTCGTGGTCGACGACGAGGATCGCGAAAACGAAGGCGATCTGACCCTGGCCGCCGAAAAGGTCACGCCCGAAGCCATCAACTTCATGGCCAGGCACGGACGCGGCCTGATCTGCCTCGCCATGACCGAAGAGCGCCTCGAGCACCTGCGCATCGGTCCCATGACCAGCGAGAATACCTCGCAGTACGGCACCGCCTTCTGCGAAGCAATCGACGCCCGCGAAGGCGTAACCACGGGAATCTCGGCCCATGATCGCGCCCACACCATCCAAGTCGCCATCGATCCAGCGACCCGCCCGTCGGATCTGGCAAGACCCGGCCACATGTTCCCGCTGCGAGCCCGCAAGGGCGGAGTCCTGGTCCGCGCCGGCCAGACCGAAGCGTCGGTCGATTTGGCCCGCCTGGCCGGCATGGTCCCCGCCGGCATCATCTGCGAAATCATGAAAGACGATGGCACCATGGCGCGCGTGCCCGACCTGATTGAATTCTGCCGCACCCACGAAATGAAAATGCTGACCGTCGCGGAATTGATCCGCTACCGCATGCAGCACGAGCGTTACGTCCATCGAGTCGGCGAGGCGATGGTAGACACCAGGCACGGGGAATTCCGCCTGATCGCCTACGAAAGCGAAGTGGACGGCGGCGCTTCCCACATGGCGCTCATCCGTGGCGATATCGGCGATTCGTCCGAGCCCGTGCTGGTCCGCATGCACGCGCACTGCTTGCTGGGCGACGTCTTCGGAGCGAACGGCTGCGACTGCAATCAGACGCTTGAGGCTTCGCTGCGCATGATTGCCGAGCAGGATCGAGGTGCGTTGATCTATCTGCACCAGACCTCCAAGGGCTTCTCGTCAGAAAAAATCGGAGACCAGTCATTCCTGACGTTTCACCGCGAACGCCGTCTCCCGTCGCTGCCAGAAAGCGAGCGCAAGATTCACCGCGAAATCGGACTGGGAGCACAGATTCTGTCCGACCTGGATCTGAAGCGAATCCGGCTTTTAACCAATCACCCCAAAAGGGTAGCCGCGCTCGAAGGGTTCGACATAGAGATCGTGGAGCAGGTCCCAGTAAAATTCTCAGTCCCGAAAACCTAGATGCCCGTGCGCTGACGGAGCTCCGCCTCGTCCAGGTTTTCCTAGGGAGGTTTGCCCATGGAGGTTTGCCTCGGGACAGCGGCCCTCGCCGGTTCGAGCCAAACAAACATCGGCGCCGGCCCGCGCTCACAGCGAAACGAAACGGGGCCCTCTGCACTAAGCGCTCGGTTTTCGCGTGATGGGGTGGAACGGCGTCCCGCTGCGAGCACTTTGCTTGTTTTCTGGTCCGGCCCTAGCCGCCGAGATTAAGAGGGCAATCTGCCAGGGCTCGAAGTCAGACCGCACTCATTCGAGGAACCGGGTCGGGGAACCCAGTCGAGGAACCCAATCTGCGAGCGCGCTAGAACGGCTTCCGCGTCGTAATCTCCTCATCCTTAATGAAAAACTGCGCCGAGCATAGCGACGACCCGCAAATCGTCGGCAGCAATCCCGCCATCTGCTTGCGAGTGATCAGGCCCAAAGTCCCGCACGCAGGGCACGACAGCACCGCCCAATAGGGATCTTCTCGCTCTCCCACTTCGCCCGCGTTTTCCAGCACGAACACGGTGCCGGGTTCCATCTGCTCTGGAATCCATTCGCTGAGAATGCTCAATTCACCGATCATCATGCCTCCCCCGCTCTCCGTTCTTGTTCCCGCTTACGCCCTTCGAGCTCGCCGTACGGGCCGAACCCGTTCCGACCCGGCCGTCTTCCTGCGCGCGTCAATCCCCGCCCGCACGCGACGCACTTCATCGCTCAGGCATATATCGAACATCGGCTGGCGGGCGTTTTTTAATAGGTCCACGACCTGTCGTGCCGAGGTCCGCAAATAAAGATGGGTGCCATCCGTAAGCAGGTGATACTCCGAGGCCGCCCGGACCGTAGCCGCCAGGCTGGTGCCAAATTCCTGCCGCAGGAAGCGAATCACTTTCCGCATGCCCTGCAGGGAAAAGCCGCGCCGCCGCAGCTGCCGGATGACCGCCACGGTGACAAGTTCGTCCCAACTGTAGATCCGCCGATGCCCGCGGCGGCCCGGCGCTACAATGCCCCGTTCGTCCCACCATTGCAGCTGACGGGCGCTGATCCCGGTCAGTGCGATCACGTCGTTCGATGTGAACTCTCGTTGCATCCGAGGCCCATTCCGTTTCAAACAACAAAAAAGAGAAATGTTTGAAACATTCTAGGTGGCCAGCAAGCAAATCAAGCAAGCTTTCACGCATCGAGTGTTGACTACGCTGATACGTCGCGAACCACACCCGGCTCGATGGCGAAGCCGCAAGACGCGCGCGCAGAAACGCCCGTGCAGGGAGAGCGCTGCTTGGCGATCCGGCCGAGCGCAGCTCGGCTTCCTGCGCCCAAGTCGAAGCAAAGCAATACAGTCCCCGAGGAGCGTCCTGACTTAACGTGCGAACTCCGCCTCGCGCGGGAGCGCGAGGTAGGGTCCAAAGGGCCTCCGTTTGTACGTTTCCTGTGCGTGGCATTAACATTACCCAGAGAAAATTCTTGTTCACGGGGCCATTGAATTCATGATCCAGTTCCTGATCCAAAGACTGCCGATGCGGGTTGTCATCCTTGCGTGCTCGGTCCTTCTGTCAACCACCCCAGCTTTTTCCCAACAAAGGGAACGGAATCGCAAGTCAGAGGCCGCGCAAACCAACCCGCCCGCTTCGTCCACGCCCTCAGCCGAAGACGACAAGGACAAAAACGAAAAGAACCAGGGTGACCCGCTGTTCCGCGGAATGAAGTACCGTTCGATCGGCCCGTTCCGAGGCGGCCGCTCTCTGACCGCAGTCGGAATCCCGGGCGACCCAACCACCTACTACTTCGGCGCAACCGGCGGCGGCGTCTGGAAATCCACCGACGGCGCCAACACCTGGTCCTCGATTTTCGACAAAGATGGCGCGCCTTCGATTGGCAGCATCGCGGTGGCCGTGTCCGATCCCAACGTGGTTTATGTAGGCACTGGAGAGGCCTGCATTCGCGGAAACATCTCGCAAGGCGACGGCGTTTGGAAATCGGTGGACGCGGGAAAATCCTGGAAGAGTGTCGGCCTGAAAGATTCGCGAGCGATCGGCAAAGTGATCGTGAACCCGCGCAATCCCGACATCGTTTTCGTGGCCGCGCTCGGTCATCCCTTTGGTCCGAACACCGAGCGCGGTGTCTTCCGTACCACCGATGGCGGCAAGACCTGGAACAAGGTTCTCTATAAAGACGAAAACACCGGAGCGATCGACGTAGCGTTCGATCCGCAGAATTCCAACATCCTGTTGGCCTCGCTGTGGGAAGCGCGCCGAACACCCTGGACGCTTTCGAGCGGGGGCCCGGGCAGCGGCCTCTATCGCTCAGCCGATGGCGGCACCACCTGGAAAAAGCTCGATGAGCATGGTCTCCCCAAAGCACCCTACGGCCGCGTCGGACTGGCGATCGCCGCGAACTCCGAGCGCGTCTACGCGTTGATCGAAGCGAAAGAAGGCGGACTCTACCGCTCCGACGACGGCGGGGAAACCTGGGATCTGGTCAACGGCAGCCACTCGCTGTTTCAGCGCCCGTGGTACTACATGCACGTGTTCGCCGATCCCCAGGACTCGAACACCGTCTACGTCGCCGATGTGGAATTTTTCCGGTCCACCGACGGCGGACGCAACTTCAACAAAATGAAAGTGCCGCACGGCGACAATCACGGCATGTGGATCGATCCGAGGAATACAAATCGAATGATCGTCGCCAACGACGGCGGCGTCACTCTAAGCCTGGATGGCGGAAAATCCTGGACCCGCGAGGACAACCAGCCAACCGCGCAGTTCTACCACGTGATCACTGATACGCGAACTCCCTACTACGTTTACGGCTCGCAGCAGGATAGTTCGACCGTGGCCATTGCCAGCCGCGGCGATGACGGCGCAATCGGCCGCGACAATTGGTACCAGGTAGGCGGCGGCGAAGCGGGATACATCGCGCCCGATCCGCGCGATCCGAACATTGTTTATGCCGGCGACTATCAGGGCAACATCACGCGTTTTGACCGGCGCACCAACCAGGTGAAGAGCATCGCCGTGTGGCCCGAACTGAGCGATGCGCGCGGCGCAGCGCCACTCGATCACCGTTTCCAGTGGACGGCCCCGATCGTGATCTCGCCCGAAGACCCAAGCACGATTTACTACGGAGGCGAGCGCATCTTCAAAACCACCGACGGTGGAACGCACTGGGAAGCGATCAGCGGCGACCTGACCCGCAACGACAAATCGAAACAGCAGCCCTCGGGCGGCCCGATTACAATCGACGATACCGGCACCGAATATTACGACACCGTTTTCACAATCGCTCCGTCGCCGCTGGCGAAAGGCCTGATCTGGGCAGGCACCGACGACGGCCTGGTCCAGATCACCCGCGATGAAGGAAAACATTGGACCAACGTCACGCCGAAAGATCTCCCCGATTGGAGCCGCATCAGTCTGATCGAAGCCTCTCCCCATGACGCCGGCATCGCCTACGTAGCCGTCGACCGCCATCAGAATGACGACCTGGCCGCCTACCTCTATAAGACATCCGACTACGGAGCAACCTGGACCCGCATCTCAACCGGCATCCCGGACGGATCTTTTGCGCGCGCCGTGAGAGAAGATCCAAAAAGAAAAGGTCTGCTCTATGCGGGCACCGAGCGCGGCATTTATGTCTCCTTCGACGACGGAGCCCACTGGCGCTCGCTGCAAATCAACCTGCCGATTACGCCGGTCCACGACCTGGTCGTCAAAAACGACGATCTGGTCGTCGCGACCCACGGCCGCTCGTTCTGGATCCTCGACGACGTCTCGCCGCTGCGCCAGTTTGCCGATTCCGTTGCCCAAGAAGACCTGCATCTCTACCAGCCCGCGACCGCCTATCGCACGCACACCGGAGAGGCCCCGGCGCGTTTGCCCTTTGACGGGAAAAATCCTCCCAACGGCGCGGTGATTTATTTCTACCTGAAGCAGGCCCCCAAAGCGGAACTGAAGCAGGAAGTAAGAATGGAAATCCTCGACGCGGCCGGCACTGTAATCCGCAAGTATTCCAGCAATAAAGCCGAGCCGCTCGATGAGCCGCTCGACCCCGACGACAAGAAGCCGGAGAAACAGATCAAGCCCGAGGAAGGTCTCAACCGTTTCCTGTGGGACCTGCGCTACGAGGGAGCAAACCGGGTCCCGAATTACTTTCTGTGGGAGTACAACGACGGCGCGAAAGGTCCGCTGGCCATCCCCGGACATTATCAGGTGCGCGTGACTTTGCTCGCGAACGGAACCCCCATCCAGGGCAAGACTGCCATCGCTCCCTTCGAAGTGAAGATCGATCCGCGAGTGACCACGTCCGAGGCCGATCTGGAGAAGCAGTTCCAACTGGAACTGGACGTGCGCGAGCAGTTGAATCGAGTCTATGAAGCGGTGAACCAGATACAGGACGTGCGCGAGCAGTTGGAGGGTCTCAAGAAGCGCCTGGTACCAGGCGATTCCGCAAAGACATTGCTCGATGGCGCAAGCGCGCTCGACGCGAAGCTGATTGCCGTTCGCAACCCGTTGATCAATTTTAAAATCAGCGCCAGCGAAGACTCCCTGGCCTACGCCCCCGGAATTGACGCCCGGCTGGCATTTCTTGCCATGGGCGTGGCTGGCTTCGCCGACTCCGCTCCAACCGCCGCCCAGTACGAGGAATTCGACAAGCTGAAAAAGCAGACCAATGAATTACTGGCAAGCTGGGATCAGGTAAGGAATGCGGACATTGCGAGCTTCCAGAAGTTAGCCGCCGAACAAAACATCCACTCGATCTACGTACCCGACGTAAAAAGCGAGCGAGTGCAAGGCGGCGGCGAAGGATCCGAAGAATAGATCGATTCGCATAAAAGGTTCGTATCCGGGTATCGGTTGAGCGATACCCTGAGTTTCTCCAATCCGATACCCGTTTAGATTGAGAGCGCCGAGCAGCCCGCGGATGGATCCCCGAGAACTTGGCCCGGAGACCGGCCCGGAAAAACTCGGCCGGGAGAAATGGGTGAGGGGAAACGAACCTACCCCGGCGCTTCGGCGCTCGGGATCTGCGCTCGCATCGGCGCTTGGCTGGGCTGGATTCTCCCCTGCTTATTGGCTTGCTGGCGTGTCTTCGAATGCCCAATTGCGCCCGGCTCTACAGCCGGGCGGCTATGCCTACGCGAACCCGAGGCGGGCGAGAGCGCCCGTCACCCCGTCAACAAATTATTGCAGGGTGGTCGATTGCGGAGGATCTTCTCGTGCTCCTATGTTGTAGCGCTTCAGTTTGCGGTAGAGCGTGGCTCGGCTTATGCCTAGCATCTTGCCGGCCAGGGCTTTGTCTCCTTTGACCTGGGAAAAGACGCGCTCGATGGTGGCCCGCTCGATGTCTTCGAGGTCGGTAGCACGGCCGGAAGATTCCGGCGTCCCCGGCGATTCAGCCTGGATTACCGCGTGCGCGATCGCCGAGGGCAGATCGTTGACTTCGAGAATGCGCTGATCGCCGAGAGCGACCGCTCGTTCCAGGCAGTTTTCCAGTTCGCGGACATTGCCGGGCCAGTCATAGGCCAGCAAGGCCTTCATGGCGTTGCTGGAGAGTTGGACGCCGCGTCCCGGAGCGAGGCGTTCGAGGAAGAACGCTGCCAGAATGGGGATGTCGGAACGGCGTTCGCGCAAGGCGGGCAGAGAGATGGTGACCACGTTGAGGCGGAAATAGAGATCCTTGCGAAAGGTGCCTTTCTTGTATTCGGCGTCCAGATCGCGGTTGGTGGCGGCCATGATGCGCACGTCCACTTTGACTTTCTGATTGCTGCCGACCGGACGGACCTCTTTTTCCTGAAGAAAGCGCAGGATCTTGGCTTGCATTTCGAGCGGCAGTTCGCCGACTTCGTCTAAGAAAATCGTGCCGGTATCGGCCGATTGCAGCAGGCCTTGTTTAGAACGAAGAGCTCCCGTGAAGGCACCTTTTTCATAGCCGAACAATTCGCTTTCGATCAGCGTGGGCACTAGCGATCCGCAATCGACGGCAACGAAGGGGCGGTTGGCCATGGTGCCGCGAAAGTGCAGGGCGCGAGCGACCAATTCCTTGCCGGTCCCGCTTTCGCCGGAAATCAGGACGGGCGTGCGCGTGTCCTTTAAGCGGGAGATCAGGCGCAGGACGCTCTGAATGCCGGTGGAATTGCCGATGATGCCGTGGAGCGAGGTCTCGGTTTCGGAGCGTTCGCGGAGGTAGAGATTTTCTTCGACGAGGCGCACTTTGTCGGCCATACGGCGCAAGAAATGGCGCAAGTCGTCGAGCGGAGCGAAGGGTTTGGCAATGTAATCGTAAGCGCCGAGCTTCATCGCCTGCACCGCGGTTTCGACCGATCCGTGGCCGGTCATGACCGCGACTTCGATGCGGGGATAGGCGCGCTTGACCTGTTCCAGGAATTCGATGCCGGACATGCGCGGCATGACCATGTCGGTGAGCACCATGTGCACGGGCTGCTCCTCGAGCAGGGCGAGAGCAGCGTCACCGCTTTCGGCCTCCAGGCAGGAGAAGCCGAGCGATTCGCCGATGGTCATGCAGAGGCGGCGGATGGTCTGTTCGTCATCGACGATCAGCAAGCGGATGCGGAAGTCGTTACTCGCCAAATTCTGGGTGGTTAGAGTCTGAGTCATCAGGCAGCCTTACCCATGGTCTGCTCGACCACGGCAATGAAGTCATGGACGCGAAACGGCTTTTCCACGCAGGGCGCGCCGGTGCGGCGTAGCGTGGCGGCGGTTTCCTCGTTGGCGATATCGCCGGTAATGAAGACCAGCCGGCGGGCGAGTTCAGGGCGATGGTCGGCGATCCAGGCATAGACCTGCGCGCCATCGACGCCACCGGGGGTGCGCATGTCGGAGACGACCCCGTGGAAATCGCCGGCCTCGAGCAGGCGCAGGGCTTCGGCGCCGGATTCGGTGGGAACGACGGCGTAGCCGTGACCCTCGAGAACGGCTCGGACCAGAGCCATGACGGCCGGTTCGTCTTCGATCAGAAGGACGGGCGCGCGGGCGGATTTCGTTTCTGGCTTGGTTGCGGATTTGGTTCCGGACTGGCTTGCTGACTGGGTCATTGGGGATGCACTCCTGCAACTGCTCCAAAGGATGCCGTCTCGGACGCCACCGGGAGGCGGACGATGAAAGTCGCTCCTTCAGAGTCAAGATTGTTGTGACAGACAATTTCGCCACCATGTTCGCGGACGATGCCGTAGCAGATGCTCAGGCCCAAACCAGTGCCCTTGCCGACGTCCTTGGTGGTAAAGAAAGGATCAAAAATGGGCCCGGGATCGGGAACGCCCGGGCCGTTATCGCGAAACGAAATTTCAACGAAAGTGTCGGCACGGGCGCTCGTGATCTCAATGCGAGCGGGGCGCGAGCTTTCGCGGACGGCGTCGTAGGCGTTGTTCAGGATGTTGAGAAACACTTGCTGGAGCTGGTGGGAATCTCCGATGACCTGGGGCAGGGACTCGTCGAGGCGTTCGACCACTTGAATGCCGTGACTGATGAAGTCATAGGAGCGCAGGTGCACGGTGCGTTGCAGGATGTTGTTGACCTGAACCGGCTGGCGCTGCGGCGGCATCTGGCGGGCAAAGCTGAGCAGGTTTTGCACGATCTGCTTGGTGCGTTGCGCTTCCTGCAGAATCACACGCAGATCGCGGCGCGCGCTTTCCGGCAGCTCGGGGTTTTCCATCAGGAGATCGGTGAATCCGAGGATGGCGGTGAGCGGATTGTTGACTTCATGGGCGACGCCGGAGACGAGCTGTCCGACGGCCGCCATTTTCTCGGCATGCATGAGCTTGGAGCGCAGCAGGGCGGAGTCGGTCACATCGGTCATGACCACGACGATGTTGCTGACCCGGCCGTCTTCGCCGCTGATGGGGCTGAGATTGGCGGAGAAATGGGCGCTGACGCCGTCCGCGCGCAGCAGCGGCAAATCGAAGTTATCGACCTGCTGGCCGCGCGCCACCCCCGCCAGCGCGTCGCGCAGGGCGGTGCGCCGCGCCGGCGCACAGAGATCCGGCAAGGGCTGCCCGAGGATCTGGTTCTGCTGGAAGCCGAGACCGCTCCAGCGCCGGTTGGCGTAACTGACGACCCCCTCGGTGTCGATGACCAGAATCAGGCTCTGCGTGTGATTGAGAATTTTGCTCGAAAAATCGCGCTCCTTCTGCAACTCGGTCTGCGATTGGCGGAGGACGCTGACATCGAGCATGAGGCCGCGGTGCTGCATGACCTTGCCGGTCGCATCCCGCATCGCATGACAGTTCATGAACACGTGAACGGGCGACCCATCCTTGCGGCGCAGGACTTCTTCGTGGTTGCGCATTTCGCCGGTGCGTTTGAGCAGCTCGGCGAGCTCCTGCCGCCGAAGCGGGGAAAAATAGACCTGGGTAGGAATATCGAGCTGGAGGACTTCGTCGCGGCTGTTGTACCCAAGGATGCGGACCAGGGCGTCGTTGACTTCGATGAAGCGGCCCTGCGGCGAAGAGACGTAAATTCCTTCCTGAATGTTGTCGAACAGTTCGCGATAGCGGCGCTCGGCTTCGCGGCGGTCGGTGATGTCCTTGAGCACGTGGACGATCTGCAACTGGGCGCTGCTCGCGGCGTGGATGCGCGAGGTTGAAATCAGGTAGGTGCTCTCAAGGACCGGGTGCACATATTCGTCGAGACCTTCGCCGCTGCGGCAGAAAGGGCAGGAGTGCGGCGAAGCGCCGGTCGAAAGGGCTTCGAGGGCGCGCATGTTGACGCCAATCAGTTGGTCGGGGGCGATGCCGACGAAATCGGCCAGGGAGTGATTGACGCGCAGAATGTTGTGCTGCTCGTCGTGGACGACGATGAAGTCGGTGATGGCATCGAAGATTTCCAGCCAGTGGCGGTTGGCCTGCTGCATGCGCGTGAACAGGCAGGCATTCTCGAGCGCGATGCTGGCGTGGCCGGCGACGGCGCGAATCAAGAGACGATCTTCGCTCGACGGCGGAGCGCCGCGGTCGGCAAGACAGAGCACCCCCAGTTCTCCCGAGGATCCGGCCAGCCGGACCAGTGTGCAATCGGTCCATCCCAGATCGGAGGCGAGAGCGGTTCCGAGGATATCGCTCGCGGGAGCAAAGGCAACATCGGAGGGATAGTTCGGGAGAGCCGCGGCCAGCGCCCGGCTGAAGCGGCCGAGGAGTTGCCGGTCCTCAACCTCAGATGCACCGGAGATCAGGACCGTATCCGGGACCGAGGTCTCGACCTTCAGGGCAACCACGCGGCCTCCGAGCAGACCCGATGCGCGCTGCGCGAAGTTGCGCATGAAATCGGGCAGATGGAGGACGGTGTTGAGTTCAAGCGCCATCGCCACCAGAGCTTCGGCACGGCGGCGGTGTTCCTCGGATTGGTGCAGGTTACGGGTAAGTTCGAGGGCGATTGCGACTTGTGCGGCCAGAGCTCGGGCGCGGCGGATATCTTCCTCGTTGATCGGCCCGGCCTCGATGCGGTCGAGCACTCCGAACATCCCGAGCAAGTCGCCGTTTGAACCGAGCAGGGGGACGGCGAGAATTTGGCGGATCTCGAAAGCGGCGATCAAATCCGGGTCCGCATCCGGAGTTTCGGAAGCGTTTTCGGCCGAGAACACATTTTTTTGCTTCAGCGTGCGGGTCACAACCCCATCGGGTAGCGGGATGTCGACGGGACGAGCGACACCGTTCTCCACTCCCCAACGAATGTGGAAGGCGGCCTCCTCGAGCAGGCTAATGAAGCAGCGCCGGAAACCGAGAAAACTGGCGGCACGGACGACCGAGGTCTGCATGAACTCGTCGAGCTTTCCGGCCGAACCAAGCTCGAAGGAAATTTCCAGGATTTCATGCAGTTCGTGAGCCTGGGCGCGGGCCATGCCATACAGCTCGGCGTTCGCGATGGCGACGGCGCCAAAGCCGGCCAGGGCGGACACCAGGGTTTTGTCTTCCTGGGTGAAGGGCTGCGCGGGACGGGGATAGACGAGAATTGCGCCGTGCGAGCGCGAGGTGCGAAACGGCGCGGCGATGAGAACTCCGGCGGCGGAATCCTCTCCGAAGTGGGAGGCGCCGTCGATGCTGACGGTAATGGGTTCGCCGGCGGCGACGGCGCGGCTGGCGATCTCGAGCGAAGAGCGGAGTTGGTGCTTCTCGAAACGCGCACGAATGGAGAGCGCGAGTCTGGGGACCTCGGTCGACACCGCCTGCAGCTCGAACAATTTCTCCTGCTGGACGTTGTCCGCTTGAATCAGGACGAGCACGGCGGGCGAGTGCAGCAGCACGCGAAGGCGGTCGGCGATGCTCTCCATTACAGCCGCAGTGTCGGGCAAGCCATGCACGGCGCTGGCGACTTCGACCAGAATGCTGGCGCGACGGTGCTCTTCGCGCGAAAGCTGGTTCAAGCGCAGGGCTTCGAGTGCGGTGCCGAGCTGAGCGGCCAGAATGGTGACTTTGGCTACCGCGTCGTCGTCAAAGCCGGCGCCCGGAGCGCTCTTCAGGAAGGTGACGACTCCGATTGTTTCTCCCGAAACCAGCAGCGGCGCGGCCAGGGCGGCGTGCGCGCGACTCGAGGCCAGCCAGGGATAACGGGCGGCGTCGAGCCGATTGACGAAAAAAGAGCGCCGCCTCTGAATTGCCTCCATGGCGATCGAGGCATCGCCCACTCGCCTGCGGATGCCCCGAAAGGACTCGGATTCCTCGCCTTCGGTGTCGGCTTCGGCGCCGACCAGTTCGCCGTCGGAGGAGCGACTCCAGTAATAGGCGCCGCTCGCCTGGAAGAAAGCGCGAGTCAGGACGCAAAAGGACCGGATGAGCTGGCTGGGATCGCCGCTCTGAAAAGCGGCGCGGGAAAGCTCTAGAAGAAGCCTTTGGAACGCCCCGTCAGATTGAGACGCATCGCCCGGCCCCGAATTTCCGGTGTAGGTTGTCAGCGAGCACCATTCACTTAGCTAAGCGGTTGAAAACAATTGAATTACATTTAAAACCTACGCTGGATTCTCAAATTGAGTCAAGCGAATACGGGGGGGGCGGTGCCGACTTGTGAAACGTCACCAAATTGATACATATGTCTCATTTTGTGGTGGCGTGATCGTTTCGATCGCGGAATCGCCGCCAGAGAACCAGACACTGTCGGGTCACCCTAAGGTCCCGTCATCTGACACGTAAGGATTGATTCTTCATCACTTTACGCCCATCACCAAAGTAATGCAGACAAGGAACTTTTGCTATCCGCGGGTGTCGTAATTGCTGGACTATAGGGCACAGGCAAGAGGTCAGAAGGAAGGAACTTGTCCGTGCAAGGTCTGAACCGTGCGTTCGCGTCCGGCCTGCCGCCGATTGTCGGAGGGGCGGCAATCAACGCTACCTTAGTCGGGGGCTGGACGAAAATCACTTGAAAAGCAAAGAGCTTAAGCGGCACCGGGGAATCCGGAAGCGAGGATGCAGTCACGACGTGGGGTTACGATGCGGCATCGTGGTATCGGTTTCGATCGCGCCCGGCAAAGCTACGCGGGGACCGAAGCGCGGGCTGAGGAAGGTTCGAGCATGAATATCGGGAAAAAGCTCTATCTAAGTTTCGGCATCATTCTGGCGACAGTCCTGGTTTTGCTTGCGATCAACCTGTACGGTGTGCATCGCGAGCACGAGACCAAGGCGGCGGCACAGCGGTCGATCGACATGACCGAGGCGACCGCATCGGTACGCTTCGAGATGATGCAGAACCGGCTTCACCTGCAGAACTACCTGCTCAGCGGGGACACCCGTGAAGTGGAGCAGATGAATGACGGCGAACACCGCCTGGCGGAAGCTGTTCGCCATGCCCAAGAGCTGGCAAATTCCACGATTCAGCGCAGCAGCCTCGAAAAAGTGCAGGGGATGGAGCAGGGTTGGGGCAGCGATTTCGCCAACCCGTTGGTCGACAAACGCCGGGCCGTCGACAGCGGCAATGCAACCGTAGCGGAGCTGCAGATTTTCTATCTGCAGAAGGATCCGAACTCCTGGGTTTCGCGTTCGAGCGACGTTCTCGACGAAGTCGACCAGGAGAACCGCAAACTGCTCGATGAGCGGCGCCACTCCGACGAACTGGCAGCGACTTTTACGATTCTGGCGGCGGTGCTCAGTTCGCTCGCGGCGGTCGGCTTGGGCATCGTGATTGCCTATCGCACCGCCAGTGGCATTACCGGGCCGCTCGGCCGGTTGATGGACGTGGCCGGGCAGATCGGGCAGTCTGGCGATCTCGAACACAACATTGACATTCACGGCCAGGATGAGATCGGGCAACTGGCTAGGACTTTCGACTCGATGGTGAAATACCTGAAGGAAATGGCGGCCGTTTCCGAGGCCATCGCCGGCGGGAATCTGTCGGTCGAAGTCCGTCCGCGTTCGGCCAACGACACGCTGGCAAACGCCTTCACGCGCATGGTGGAGGGCCTGCGCGGAATGGTGCACAATGTGCGCGAAGCCGCCTCTCAGGTGGCCACCGCCTCTACCGAAGTCGCCACCGCTTCCGACGAATCGGCCAGAAACAGTCTGCAGACCTCCTCGGCAATCGATGAAGTGACCAGCACCATGCACGAAATGAGCGTGAACGTGCAGAACATGGTGAAGAGCACGCAGACCCAGGCATCGAGCGTCAGCGAAACCTCGGCCTCGATCGACCAGATGGTGACTTCCATCCAGCGCGTGGCGGACACGGCCAAGGTGCTGCTCGACATTTCCAACCGTTCGCGGGAAGAGGTCCACAGCGGCATCGGCACCATGGAAAAAGCGACCGACGGCCTGAACCGGATCAATACCACGATCCGCTCGTCGGGGGAGATCATCGATGCCTTGGGCGGCCGCGCCGATGACATCGGGAAGATCGTCGAGGTCATTGACGATCTGGCAGAACAGACCAACCTGCTCGCTTTGAATGCCGCCATCGAAGCGGCCCGGGCGGGCGAACACGGCTTGGGCTTCGCGGTGGTGGCGGACGAAGTGCGGAAGCTCGCGGAGAAATCGGCGCAGTCGACAAAAGAGATTTCCGAACTGATCGAGAGCATCCAGAAGGAAGCGCGCAAAGCGGTCGATAACATGGAGAAGAGCACGACGATCGTGAACGAAGGACTGAATCTCGGACAAGATCTGAATGCCGCGCTGCGAAAGATCTCGAACGTGGTGACCGAGGTGTACAAGTTCGCACAGGAAATCGGGGCGGCCACCAACGAGCAATCGCACGGCTCGTCGCAGATCGCGCGCGCCACCACGCGGCTGAACGAAATCACGCACGAGATCAACTCGGCGGTGGAAGAGCAGGCGTCGGGAGCACAGGCGGTGGTGCAGGCCATGGAGCGGATGCGCGAACTGGTGCAGTCGTCCACCTCGAGCTCGACCGAACTGGCCGCTTCTTCCGATCAGATGTCGAAGATGTCGCGCGGCCTGCTCGATTCGATGGACCGTTTTGCGCTCCGGTCCGACGCCCGGACGAGCGAGAAGACCAACGAGAGGACGCACGAAAAGGCGAACGATAAGCCGAACGACCGGAAAAATGAGAGGACGTCAGGCCTGGGCAAGTCAGCACGAGCGGCGGCGGCGGGATCGAAATTCGATTCATGAACCGGGAAACACACATCGTGGGCTTCCGGGTGGGACGCGAGACCTACGGCGTACCCATCAAATTGCTGCATGAGATCGTCCGCGTGCCGGAGATCACGGCGGTGCCGGACGCGCCCGATTATCTGGAAGGCGTGATCAACCTGCGGGGCAAGATTGTTTCGGTGGTCGACCTGCGAAAGCGGTTTGGCCAGCCCCCGACCGGACTCGAGCGGCGCAACCGCATTCTGGTGGTCGAACATCGGGGCCGGCTGGCAGGCATGATTGTCGATTCGGCATCGGAGGTCCTGAAAATTCCTGAGAGCGACATCGAAGCCGCCCCCACCATGATGGCGGAAGGCGGATTGGACTGCGTCACCGGCCTGGCCAAGCACCAAAGACGGCTGATCATTCTGCTGGATATTGACAAGGTGCTGGCGGCGCGCGAACCGGGAACCGAGACTTCGCCAGCGAAGCGGGCGGAAAAACCGGTAGAAAAAACGGGGGCAGCCGGCAAGACGGCGACGGCCGGGACAACGAGCGCGACGACGACAGGGGCAGACGCAAACGCAAAGACTGCTTCGGCCCGGAAATAGCAAGAAGAACGAACCGACATGAACACGACCGAAACACTTGCCCTCACCAACACGGAATTGAAGCTCCTGCAGGCGCTCGTCTACCAGGAGTGCGGCATGCACTTCGACGATCGACGCACGCCCTTCCTGCAGGACCGCGTGCAGCGGCGAATGAAAGAGTGCCAGCTGGATTCGTTCTACAGCTACTATCGCCTGCTCATCAGCCAGCAGGGAAAAGAAGAGCTCATCCATCTGCTCGAAAACCTCACTGTCAATGAGACCAGCTTCTTCCGGAACAAGGCGCAACTGGAGCTGTTTCAGCGGGTGTTGAACGACCTTCTGCGGCGCAAACAGGAGTGCCGCGATTATTGCGTCAGGATCTGGAGCGCGGGGTGCTCCACCGGACAGGAGCCTTACACGGTGGCCATGCAGGTGGCCGATGCGCTGTCGTACCACTCGATGCGCAGTCCGCGGCCGCTCGATGCGACCGTTCCGAAGCCCCTGGTACCGGCTCCCTGGCGGGTGGAAATTTTGGCCAGCGACCTCAACTATGCCGTGCTGCGCACCGCGCAGGCAGGGTCCTACAGCGAGCACCAGATGGTAGGGGTCGACTACGGGTACCGCTTGCGCTACTTCGACCGAGTAGGCGACCGCTACGCGGTGAAGAAGAATGTCCGGGAGCTGGTGCACTTTGACTTTCACAATCTGAAGACCGAATACCTGCCGCAGGGCAACGACGTCATTTTCTGCCGCAACGTGATGATGTATTTCGACGAAGCGGAGCAGAGGCGGCTGGTGGAGAAGTTTTATCGCTGCTTAAATCCCAATGGATACTTGTTTGTCGGGCATGCCGAGAGCCTGCTGTCGCTGACCGAAAAATTTCAGATGGTGCATCGCAACAGTGGCACGGCCTATCAGCGCGTCGAGGTGCGGGTGTGAGTAGCCCCCCCGAAGACAGGATGACTGAGCTTCGGCAGCTCTTCTTCGAAAGCGCCGGGGAACTGGTCCAGACACTGAACGACGAGGCGATGCGGCTCGAAAAATCGCCGGGCGATGTGGAGACGGCGCGCAGCCTGCGGCGGACGGTGCATACGCTGAAGGGCGACTCGGCCGCCTGCGGCTTCCGGGAACTGAGCGAACTGGCCCACGCGTTTGAGGACGTGCTGGCGCTCGAGAATCGGGCGGCAGCTTCGGTTCCTGAGATTGCGTTGCGAGCGGCCGACGTGTTTGCGGCGCTCCTCGAGGCGTATCGGACGGGAACGAAGCTCCCGAGCATTCAGTCTCTGCGCGCCGATATTGCGCGTCTCGCGCACCCCGCGCCCGGCGGCGCGGCGGCAAAGAAAACAAAAAAGAAAGCCGCCCCAACCTCCAGCCGCTGGTCGGAATACGAACAACTGGCAATCACCCGGTCGTTGGCCGAGGGCAAGCCTGTTTATCACGTGGCGGTGCAGGTGGACCCGCAGTGCGCCATGCCGATCGCAGGACGACAGATGATCCAGTTCGCCCTCGCCGGACTGGGCGAGATTCTGGCCCTCTATCCGGTCGAAGGCAGTCACGAGCCGATTGCTCGCATCGAGGCGGCTCTTGCGTCGGAGAAGCCAGTGGAGCAGATTCGCGCGAAGTGCAGCATTCCGACGATTGCGCTGAAGGTTCGGATCACCGCGCTGCGCATCCAGGCGCGGTCGACAGCCGGGCCTCCGCCGGCTTGGGGTGCCGATTCTGCAAGCCACGCTCGAACCGGCTCTCTAAGCAACGATGAGGTCGCCTCACCGGAGGCGGTCGCTGCCGACCTCGCCAGCGGCATCGCAAATGGCGCCGCTAACAACGACATGTCCTCTAGCGGCGAGGCGCCCGAGGCGCCCGAGGCGCCCGCCGCGCTCGCGACCGGCCCCGACCAGCTGCTGCGCGTGGACGCCGAAAGAATCGACAGCGTGCTCAATCTGGTCGGCGAAATGATCCTGGCGAAATCGATGATGCAGCAGGCGCTGCTCGAATTTGGAGAGCGCTTCCCGAAGGATGTCTTGCGGGGAAAGTTCGCCGATGCCATGGCATTCCAGGGGCGGGTCCTGACTGATCTGCAGCATTCGGTCATGAAGATTCGCATGGTGCCGGTCGATCAGCTGTTCCGCCGCTTTCCTCGCATCGTGCGAGACGTCGGCCGCCACTGCGGGAAGGAAGTCGAACTGCTCATCCGGGGCGGCCAAACCGATCTTGACAAAAGCATACTGGATGCGATTGCCGAGCCGCTCACGCACCTGGTCAGAAATGCGATCGGCCATGGGCTGGAGACCGCGGAAGAACGGGCGCGCGCCGGCAAGCGGCCGCAGGGAACCTTGCGGCTGGGGGCTTTCCACCAGGGAAACCAGGTGGTCATCGAGGTCTCCGACGACGGGGCGGGCATCGATTCCGAGAAGGTCCGGCAGCGCGCCCTGTCCCAGGGATTGTTGAGCGCCGAGCAGGCAGCCCGCTTGACCGAAGCGGAGAGTCTCGATCTGATCCTGCAACCGGGGTTCTCGACGGCCGCAGAAATCACCGAACTCTCGGGCCGCGGGGTTGGGTTGGATGTCGTGCAGAGCGTGCTCGGACGCCTGAAGGGAACGATCCAGATCGAAACCGCGCGGGGGCGGGGCACCACCTTCCGTCTGCGCCTTCCGCTGACGCTCGCCATTATCCGGGCGTTGATGTTCCGGGTGGAACGACGACTGTACGCGCTCCCTCTCAACGCGGTCGCGGAGATCACGCGCACGGTCGAGGGAGACATCCATCAGGTGGAGCACTACGACGTGCTGCAATTACGCAACGACGTTTTGCCTCTGCTGCGCCTGGGCCCAAAGCCTCCGGGTGGTCGGGAAACGGCGCAAAGCAAGGTCTTTGTGCTGGTCATCAACAGCGGAGAGCGCAAGTTCGGGGTCATCGTCGACGCGCTCGAGGGAGAAGACGAACTGGTCATCAAGGCGCTCGACGACCAGTCGATCACGACCGACCTGGTGAGCGGAGCTTCGATTCTGGGCGATGGGCGGGTGGTGCTTATCCTGAACATGATCGCCCTGATGGATCGCTTTACGCACGGGCCAGCGGATGCCAACGGGGCGCGTCTGGCGGGCCCGCTGTCGAATGTCGTGTCGACCGCGGCGAGCGTCGACCGCAGCGACCGTCGGGGACAAGGCGCGGCCGGGGGTCAGGCATGAGCAACCCGGTGCGGGTCCTGGTGGTCGACGACTCGGCCCTGATGCGCAAGTTGATCCCCAAGATCCTTGAACGGGACGCATCGATCGAGGTGGTGGGTACGGCGATTGACGGCCATTTTGGATTGAAGAAAATCGAAGAACTGGCGCCGGATGTGGTGACGCTCGACCTCGAAATGCCGGGAATGAACGGGATCGACGCGCTCAAGGAAATTATGCGGCGCTGGCCGACGCCGGTGATCGTGGTGAGCTCGCACAGCACAGCCGGGGCGGCGATCACGCTCAAAGCGCTGACGCTTGGTGCGTTCGATTTCGTGGCGAAACCGAAGGATGTTTCCGCGCGCATGCCGGAAATTGCCGACGAACTGATCAAGAAGATCAGGGCCGCGGCGCAGAGCGGGGGCGTACAGACGCAGTTCCTGCCCGGGGAAGTCGGGGGGAACCAGCCGAGCAAGCTGCGGCCCATCGCACCGACCCACATCGTCGCCATCGGCGTTTCGACGGGTGGTCCGAACGCCCTGCAATACTTATTCTCGAAGCTGCCGGTGGAATTTTCGGGCAGCATCCTGGTGGTGCAGCACATGCCGGATGGGTTCACGGAACTGTTTGCCAGGCGACTGGACGAGAGTTGCCCGATCCGGGTGAAGGAAGCGCAATCGGGCGACTTGCTGGTGGCCGGGCGCGCGCTGATTTGTCCGGGGAACCGGCATATGAAAGTAAAAAAATTGCCGCTGGGCAACGTAGCGTTGCTGGGGGATGAGGCTCCGGTGAACGGACACCGTCCGTCGGTGGATGTGTTATTTCACAGCGTGGCCGCGGAGTTCGGTTCCCAGGCGATGGGCGTGCTGATGACGGGCATGGGAGAGGACGGGGCGGCAGGACTGGGCGAGATCCGGGCAGCCGGCGGATTCACCGTGGCGCAGAGTCAGCAAACGTGCGTGGTTTTCGGCATGCCCAAGGCGGCAATCGAACGCGGATTTGCGATGCGGGTGGCGGACCTTCAGGAGTTGCCCAGTATTTTGCAGTCGCAGTGCGCTCACGAACGCGGCGCGGGGGGACGGTATCAAGTGGATTCTGGCGACGTCAAGCGGGCAACCAGTACCGGAAGTAACTAGAGTTACCTACCAAAGGTAGGTAGATCGTGGTTAAGTGGTAGTTGGGGAGGAGTGTCATGGAAAAGTTTGCGCCCATAACACGGAGCGAGGACGGACAAGCGGTGCGCTATCTGATTGTGGATGACTCCGTGTTCGCCCGCAGGAACCTGGCCCGGATGGTCGAAAGCTTTGGCGGGCAGATAGCCGGGGAGGCTGGCGACGGAGTTTCTGCGATCAAGGAGTACGAACGGGTGACGCCCGACATCGTTCTGATGGACATCACCATGCCACAGATGGAAGGCATTGAAGCAGCGGAGAAGATTGTGCGCGACCACCCCAACGCCCGTATCGTCATGGTGTCGTCGGTCGGTTACCAGGAGAACATCGTGGCCGCCTTGCAGCGGGGCGCCCGTCACTTTGTGCAGAAACCGGTGAAGCCGGAAGTTCTCTATGAAGTCATCAAGTACGTGATGCGGGACGACGGAACGACGGCCCGCGGAGCTGGAGCATAGTCGATGCGGATGGACTTGATTCAGCCTTTCATCAACGCAGCCGACGCCGTCCTGGCGCAGGGCCTCGAGTCGCCCATTTCGATCGAGAACCTGAGCATGGAAGAAGAGGCGTACCGGCGCAAAGGGATTGCGGCCGAGGTGTGCCTCATGGGCGAGATCGAAGGGCGGATCATTTTTGATGTGGACCCGGCAGCCGCGGTGCAACTCGCCAGCCGCCTCGCCGATGTCAAGGTCTCCGAGGCCGACGAAGAGCTAGTACGGGAGGCGGTGTGTGAGCTGGCCAACCAGATCATTGGCAACGCCATCAGCACGCTCAACGATCAGGGATTCCGCTTTCACGTACGTCCACCAACCCTGCACACCTCCGAACAGGGCAGCAAGAGCAGCGAAGATACCGAAGCCCTGGTGATGGTCTTCAATACTTCGAGCGGAAACGTCTTCATGAATGTGGCGCTGCGCCACCACTGCCCAGGGGCGCTCGAACAGGCTGCGGTCGCGGGATAAGGAAACACTCTAGACTCAGCACTTCACCCTCAGTTTTCCACCCTTCCCTTTCGGGATTTGCCTTTCCGCAACAATCACCGTTTCCGAGCAGAGTGTTCAGCATACTTCGAACTCGGAAGCGAACGTTTCTCTGCGGGCGGGCTACGTGCCCAATGCCCAAGGCTGGTTGCGGACACTCAGGGTCCGGCGAGCAAAAAAACCGGATTCTGCGGCGGGTTCTGCGGGTTCGGCGGAATCGGCGATAGCGTACCGATGGGGGCTGGCAGATTCAGGACATAAGTCTCGCTGCTGGTGTCGACGATGTTGACATTGCCGCCATCGCAACTGGCCAAATAGGCGCGGGAACTGTCGCCGCCGACAGCCATGGTCAAGCGAAATCGCGGAGCGCGCGGGGTCTGCGCCGGCGAGCAGAAAGCGTTGTAGGCGGCCGATCCCGGAATGGCAATCGAAGTTTCGACGGAGTTACTCATGGTGTTGACCACCGTCATCTGCGGACAGATATTTGGGGCGGCACCGGTTCCCCCACCGACATATTGGTCGGTCGGAGCATTCGCTACTTCAAACGTTCCTCCGCCAACCGAGAGAATCACGAAGGTGCCATTGAAATCGTTCGGAGTCGCTCCCGAAACGGTGATGACCATCCCGGGAAGCAAGTCAGGAGTTCCCGGCTGCAAACTGTAGGTGTAGGTTGTATCGACACCGTTCGAACTAATTGGAGTCGATATCGTCACATCGACTTCGAACGACGCATACGAGCCGACGTAAGCGCGTGAACCGTCCGGCAAGGAGGCCACCGCGGTTGGGGTAACCGCGCCAGGGCTAAAAGTCGAACATACGTCGCCCGGCGCGCGAGCCGCCGCCGCGACCGGAGAGATCAAGATCGGGGCGCCGGTGAGAACCACGGGGGTCGACTGCGAGACATCCAGTATGGTCAATTGGCCCTGGGTGGCGGACTGGCTGAACCATGGTATGTACAACCGGTTCAGATTTCCGTCGTAGAGCATGGAAGCGGCGCCAGGGACATTGACGCTGGCATCGATCACGCTGTCCGGGCCGGCCGTCGAAGTGGTGTCGATTGTGCTCACCACCCCATTGCCGTTGAGCACATACACTCGCTGGCTGTCGGAGCGCGCGCTCAGCCAGAGCGGCGCATTGAATGAACCGTTGATGGTCCGTGTTGTCAGGTCAACGGTATTGGTAATGGTGAAGCCGTCGACTGTGCCGTCACCCTGGTTCGCCACGTAGACCTTGGTGTTGTTGGGCGTGACGGCAATCGCGTCCGGCATGCTTCCGACTGCGATGGTGTTCACCAGGTTGTTGCTCGAGATATTGATCACTCCCACCGAGGGCGGTGTGTAGCCCGGTAACGACACATAGGCGATCGCGGCCGATGGGGCAACGGCGACAAAGTTCGGCGCCGAATTGGCCGGCAGGCTGATGGTCGTGGTGCTCGAAATGGTCGTGCTACCGAAGTTCAGCTTGGTAATCGAATCGGACAGTGCGCCAGTCACCGAATGGTTCGCAACCAGGATCGCGCTGGCGCTCTGCTGCACGGCGTAGACCGGAGCGAGACCCACGTTCGAAACGCTTACGTCGGTGTCGCCCGAAACATCAACCACCATGGCGGTTCCGGCCACGACGGTTCCATTGTCGTTGATTGACACCACAGTGTGGGCAGCGGCGGGGTTCGGAAACACGGGAGGATTGGGGATAATGATTGGACGGAAAGTGTCGCCGCACCCACTAATGACCAAGTAAAGAGACAGCGTCAAGCCCAGCCAGAGAAACCGCTTCATTCAAACTCCACAGAAGTTAGTATTACGCGGAATCCGATATTGTATCGGGAACCGGGTCGAGAGGGGAAATCGGACGATGCGTCGCCGATGCAACTTTTTTTCCTGCCGCTATGGTGAGAAGCGCTTCGGGGCCGGTTTGGTTGCCGGGGCAGCGTTTCCGGGGGCAATCCTTTTCGGTAGAGTCGCGTCTGGAGCGCCCCCGACCTCGGACAGGGACAGGGACTTGAGGTGCAGCCTGCCGGAGACGCGACGAGCGGCGTCCCTATGGGAACTTAGCTGCGGCTGCGGCGGGTCTTCGGCTGGCTGCGGGTTGGCATCTCGGCAACTTTTTCCGATCCGGCTGGCTTCTTTGTCTGGGCCAAACTTTCTTTGAGCGCTGCCATCAGATCCACGACCGGAGCCAACTTCTTCGGTTGCTCGACGGCTTGAACTTCGCCACCCTCCAGCTTCGCCTCAATCAGCTTTTTCAGGTTTTCCTGGAAGGTATCGTGATATTTCTCCGGGTCCCACTCGCCCGCCAGCGCCTCGATGAGTTGATGTGCAACCTTGATTTCGGCGTCTTTGATCTCGACATCGGGAGCGCCGAAGCTCTCGACTTCGCGAACCTCCTCGGCGTAGTACATGGTGTGCAGCATCATTCCGCCTTTGTGCGGACGGAGGAAGACGGTGTATTCGCGGTTGTGCATGGTGAGTTTGGCGATGGCGACAAACTCACTTTCTTCGAGCGCTTTGGTTAGCAGCGCATAGGGACGGCGGCCGGCCTCTTCCGGAACCATGTAATAGGACGACTCGAAGTACACGGGATCGACTTCGCTTGTCTTTACGAATTCGAGGATCTCCATGGTCTTCGCCGTCTTCGGCTCGATCTTCTTGATCTCTTCGGGATCGATGATGACGTATTCGTCTTTGCGATACTCATAGCCCTTGACGATATCGCTGCGCTCGAGGACCTGGTTGTCGAGCGGGCAAATCAGCTGCTGCTTGACCCGGTGGTGGTCGGTGCGGTGAAGCTGGTTGAACGAGATGCCGCTGCTGCGCGCGCCCGAGAACAGCCGCACCGGCATGGAGATCAATCCGAACGTTAGATACCCTGACCAGACCGAGGCCGCCATGTTTTCCCCTCAAATTGAGACGAGGCTCGCTCGTCCCGGATTCATCCCTGATACCAAATCCTCTTTGTACAAAAACCGGAGTCTTACCGCGTAGTACGAAACCGAGACTCTTCACGCGGCTCGAGAAAAGCTTCAGATGCCCGAACACTGCCAAACGTACAGAAGTTTAGCCTAAAAGGGCCGATGTTGCCCCCGCCAGATTACGGGCGAATCCAAAGGTCAAGCACTACATGAGGCGGTCGGCTGCCGCCGGACACCGAATATAGTGTTATCGAACGCGGCTCCTGCGTTTTCAGGCGTCAGTTCTACGCTGTTAGCCGTCAGCTGACGGGGGACATGAGATTCTACTGAGGGCTGACCGCTTGGTTAGCACCCTTGTCAATCTCAATGCCGAATCCTTTTCTCGCCCACGGCTGGGCTTCGTCCCCGGAGCGCCTGTGCATTGCAGTCCTAGTGACGCTTGGATTCGCGGCGTTGGCTTGCGCCCTGCGCGGCGTCAATCGATCGGGGGCTCTCGGCGGCGGGATCGCCTGTTTCCTGCTCCTCGCCGGCGCCGGTCCCGTAGGATTCGCCGCGCTCGCCGCGCTGTTTTCGATGACTTGGGGAGCGACTCGTCTCGGATACCGCCGCAAGCTGGCGCTTGGGCTCGCCGAGCGCCGCGAAGGCCGGAACGCCGGGCAAGTTCTGGCCAATCTAGCGGTGCCTGCGCTCGCCTCGGTTGTTTTCAGCAACACGGGAAACCGGACCTGGTTAGTTGTGACCGTGGCAGCTTTGGCGGAAGCCGCGACCGACACGGTGGCCAGCGAAATCGGGCAAGATCGCGGCCCCGATGCACGACTGATCACGACTTGGAAACACGTGCCCGCGGGAACCGATGGCGGCGTCACCATGTCTGGAAGCGTTGCAGGAGTGGTGGCCGCCCTGGTGATTGCGGGGGTCGCAACGGCGGGCGGCGCGGTTCCTGCCGGCCGGTTGTGGATTCCGGTGACCGCCGGATTCGCGGGCATGCTCATCGACAGCCTTCTCGGCGCGACCCTGCAACCTGGGGGCTGGATCAGCAACCAGGGTGTGAATTTCCTGGCCACGCTGGCGGCGGCGGCTCTGGCGTACGTGCTCGAGAGCTTGACGAATTTTCCGTAGAGACGGTTTCCGCAGTTACGTTCGCTGCTTGACTCGGTCGAGGAGCATGAAGATCAGGACACCTAAGGCTGCATTGGCCGCGCCCGACAGGAATTCGTGCGGCCAGCTCCATGCCATGCGCAGACCGACCAGGCCGCGGGCTATCATGAAGTAGACGACCTCGTGCACCGCGTAGAAAAAGATCGTCAACAGAAAACGAGCGCCGGCATTTTCGACATCCAGCTTGATGCCGAGCGAAGATGCGCCGAATCCCACCACCGTCAGCGAAATTCCGTAGAGCCCGATCGGCTGGTGCGTCAGCGCGTCTTGCAAAATGCCTATGAAACCACCCGTGAGCAGACCCGCTAGCGGATTTCGGCGTGCTGTCGCGAAACCGATCGTGATCAGCAGCGGAAGATCGAAAATTCGAACAAAGGGCAGCCAGATCGGCAAGAAGGCCTGCAGAACCAGCGCTCCGAGCAGAATGGCCAGCGCCGCCGGCCAACTGAAACGGTAAACCTCAACCTGCTCGCCCGATGTGTAAGTGATCGCCACGTCAGTGCGGACTATCCTCGGTGGCAGGTTGTGGTTTGGGTGCAACCACCGCCTTCACGGGCTTGGGAGAGACCTTCGCGGCATCGGTAGCGCTTGTCCTGGCTGCGGGGGGCAATCCAGACGAAGGTTTGGGAACCGATTCCGAGCCGGGCTCGGCTGAAGACGCGGCGGGCGCTGTTTTTCGCGCGGCGAGCGGATCGACGGCGGCGGAAGCTTGTGGAGGCGCGCTTCTTGGCTTGCTATCGGAGCCGGAGGTGGTTTGTGCGCCCGTCGTGGTTGTTCCAGCCGTGGTCGTTCCAGCTTTGGTTGTGCCGGTCAGGGCTGCGGCGGCGCCCGGGGCGGCCGTCCCGGCAGCAGCATTTTCGGCGGGCCTCGAAGGAACGCCAGGCAGGCGCTGCGCCAGGATATCGACGGCGCGGGACGCTCCGGTCTGGTCGGGCTCGGCTTGCCTTTCATCCATCTTCGTAACCACCAGCACTTCTTCGAGCTTGCTGAGATTGGCCGCGGGACGCACACGAATGTTCAGAAACAGTTCGCTGCCCGGGGTAGCTTTTGTTACCCGGCCGACCAGCAGACCCTTGGGAAAAATGCCATCTCCGCCGCTGGTGAGGACCATTTCCCCGACGGGCACGGTTTCGTCACTCATCACTTTTTCGAGCACCACCTCACCGGATGGCGTGCCGCGCAGGATGCCTTGCAGGCGAGTTTTGTCGAGGATCGCGCCCACGCCGCTGGTCTGGTCGTCGATCAGCAACACCAGCGATGTGGAGCGGTACACGCGCAACACCTTGCCGACGATGCCGTCTCCGGTGATGACCGCCATGTCGGTCTTAATGCCGTCGTTATAACCCTTGTCGATGTAGATCGAGCGCGACAACTCGCTGCCACTTCCGCCGATGACCTGCGCCCCCATGGTCTGGGAGATGAACTGTTCCTTGAATCCGAGCAAGGCCTGCAGACGGCGCCCCTGATCGGCGTCCTGACTCATGCGCACCTGTTCCAGCCGCATTTGCTCAATTTGCGCCTTGAGGCTGCGGTTTTCGGCGCGCACTCCGCGCAGATAAAAGTAGTTGTGCCAGAGGGTACCGGTGGAGGTTTGCGTCCATACCAGGGCCTTTTCGAAAGGAGTAACCGCGCCCACCGCCCAGACCCGGATCAAGCGGGTCGATTCGCTGTCGCTCGTCCGCCTGACCTGCACGGCCAAGCCAAGGAGTTGGGCGAACAACACTCCCACCAGCACGATCAGATTGCGGTAGCGTCCGAGGACGTCCATAACAGCAGGTCTCAGGTCTCAGTTGTCAGGTCTCAGGAAAGCCGTCGTCCCCGAAAGTGTTATCGTCGCTTGCAGCTTGCGGAGCTCTATTCGATCGAAATCTTTCTGAGTAGTTTGAAGTCGGAGAGCATTTTGCCGGTGCCAAGGACCACGCTGCAGAGCGGATCGTCGGCGATCGAGACGGGCAATCCGGTTTCTTCGCGGATGCGCTTGTCGAGGTTCTTGATCAACGCGCCTCCGCCGGTGAGCACGATACCGCGGTCGCTGATGTCGGCGGAGAGTTCCGGGGGCGTACGTTCGAGCGCGACGCGGATGGCGTTCATAATCGTGGAGACGCATTCGCTGAGCGATTCGCGAATTTCGCTGTCGTCTACCGTAATGGTTTTGGGAACGCCTTCAATCAGGTTGCGGCCTTTGATTTCCATGGTCAGCGGCTTGTCGAGCGGATAGGCGGAACCGATTTCCATCTTGATCTGCTCGGCGGTACGCTCGCCGACCAGCAGATTATATTTCCGCTTCAGGTAGTTCATGATGGCCTCGTCCATTTGATTGCCAGCCATGCGCACGGAACGGGAATAAACAATGCCACTCAGTGAAATTACTGCGATGTCGGTGGTGCCGCCGCCGATGTCGACTACCATGTTGCCGCTCGGTTCGGTGATCGGCAATCCCGCGCCGATCGCAGCCACCATCGCCTGTTCGACCAGATGTACTTCACTGGCTTTCGCGCGATATGCCGAATCCATGACGGCGCGCTTTTCCACCTGGGTGATTTCCGAGGGCACGCCGATTACGATCCGCGGATGCACCAGCATCTTGCGGTTGTGCGCCTTCTGGATGAAGTAGTTCAGCATCTTCTCGGTGACCTTGAAGTCGGCGATGACGCCATCTTTCATCGGCTTGATCGCCACGATGTTGCCGGGGGTTCGCCCCAGCATCTCCTTGGCCTCTTTGCCAACCGCTTCCACTTCCCCAGTGTTCTTGTTGATGGCTACGATCGAAGGCTCGTTCACCACGATGCCTTTGCCGCGCGCATACACCAGCGTGTTGGCCGTGCCCAAGTCGATGGCGAGGTCGCTCGAAAACATACTGAACAACGAACGCAGATTGTGGGAACGCGATGAGCCGTTATTAAACCCGTTGTTTGACATGCAATACTTCCCTCTTCCGGGAATTCGTCTCGCCCCTGGAACCTGGCCGCCGCCGGTTCCCCTGAGTCGTTCTCCCCGAGCCTCTTCTATTTTAAGGTTCTTCTATTCTACTTCGATGTTCGGGAGAACAGGTTGCCAGTTGGGGCACCGGCTGCTCCGAACATTTGCTGCCAACGTTCCTGCCGACATCGCTCGAAATCGAAACCTTTACTGAATCACCACTTTTTCCTGGTGAGTATTCACTCCGCCTTTCGAGTTCTGCGCGGTAACGGTAACCACGTTCTCACCATTCGGCAAGGGCGGCGTGAAATAGTGGAACGTACCATCGTCGCTAACCATCGGCACTTCCCGGCCGTTTACCATCACCCGCGCTCCCGTCTCGGTCTTTCCCGCAACTTCGATCACATGCCCGTGCTGGACCAGGGGATCGAGTTCGAGCGAGAGTTCTACCTTTTCCCTTGCCTTGACGATGATGGTGAATCGATTCTTTTCGCTTTCCACCGATTCCTTGCCGGCCGCATTATAGGACTGGATCGACCAATAGTAAGCGCCCACGGGCAGGCCGGTCACCACCACGCTGGGGGCTTCCACCTTACGATCCAGCAGCAATGACGAAAAATATGGATTATGGGAAATGCGCAACCGGTATCCGGTGGCATTGGCCATGGGAGTCCAGGCAAACTCCACTTCCTTCGCTTTCTCGGTGGCGTTGATGAAAACCGGCATCATGTTTCCGGGCGTGATGGGCGTGGGCGGACCGATTTCGGTGGCCCGGTCCATGGTCTTCGATTGGCTTTGGAAACTCACCTTTTCCCAGTTCGACAGCTGTACGACTTCTCCATTGCGCTCAACTTGGCTGCTGCCTTTCTTTACCAGAATTTCGTGCTGGTCGTCCTTGGGATTATTGTGCACCATGGCGGACGAATCGGGCGCCAGCGAAGCCTTCGCGCCGGCGACAATGACCTGCGATTTCGAACCCTCAACATAGGTTGCTGTGGTCAAGTCCACTGTACCGGTGGTGACCGCCACCGCAACATTGGTTTGTTGCTGATCGTTGGCCGAGTTCTCTTCGATTACGATCAGCGAATCTTGCTTCACGGTGTAACTGGTTCCATCGTTGAAAGAAATCTTGGCCATGCCTTCGGCGCCGGTCTGCACCACATCGCCCTTTTCGAGCGGAAGGCTGTAGTCGGCGTTGATCCAGCTGTTGCCATTGCCTTTCTTAACCCGGATCGTGCCATCGAGCACGGTGAAATGCGCCTGCTGCGCAACCGAAGCCGACGGCGTCTTGAGCGGAGGCGCCAGGCCCGCAACCTTTTCCATCAAGATCGAGGAGAATTGGCTCGCCGCCTTCACCGTCGAGTCGGTGAATTTCGGAAACACGAAGTGCATGAACACAACAAAGATCAGCACCGTCCCCAGCGTCAGCAGGAGCACGCTGCGATAGGTCACCGTCTTCCAGGCGACGTAGACTTCCGGCTTGAGTTTACTCGACACGAGGCCGTGCCAACCTCACTGCAAAATTCCGAGACTGCGGGATATCGTTTGAACTGTCTCTACAACTATGACCATCATATCTCCGCTGAGAGGGCTATTAAGCGTGGGTAAGGGGGGAGAGGGTTACGAAAGTGATCGCGATCCGCGGCATCTGCGGGAACAAAAACCGCCTGAGATCATTCCGCGATGTGGCGAACGGGCACGATGGGTGTAGACTGGGTGCCATTCTAGCCGGTAGAGGAGATTCCGACTCCGGCCTTGGTTCTCAGGCGCGGGGCGCTCGGAGGCCGATGAAGTCAGACGAGGTTCTCTGTGGTCGTTCCCAAATCCAAAGTGTTGCTGGTCGAAGACAGCAAATTTCTCCGGATCGCCACCGAACGCGCTTTGTCCAGGGCCGGTTATGAGGTCAGAACCGCCTCGGACGGTGAGGAAGCCTTGCGGCTCGCCAAGGACCAACTGCCCGACATCATCCTGCTCGACATGATGTTACCGAAGGTCAGTGGCCCGGCGGTGCTTAAAGCCCTGAAGGAAAACCCTGCCACGATGAACATTCCCGTGGTCGTGCTAACCAGCCTGTCGCAGAAGAATGAGGAGAAGCTGCTCAGCGAAGGTGCGGCCGCGTATTTCGAAAAATCGACTCTGGAACTCGACAAGAACTCCAACCGCCTGGAGGCCATAATACAGACGGTCCTCGGCCAGCCCGGGCCGCCCAGCAAGGGCCGTTCGTAGTTGGCAGAGGTCGGAGTTGCACCTCCAAACCCCCTGCGTCAGAAATCCTTCGACGATCTATGCTTCGACGATCTATCCTTCGACGATCAGCCCCTCGATTTCGACCCAATGCGAGCGGAGGACAGTCACCAGTCCGGGGAACCTTCGTAACGCGCCCCAGGATTACCCCTCGACTAGACTGGAAGGTAGGAAAGGGTTTATCGCGGATGAATAGAGATACTAGAAAACGGGGGGTGTTGCTCAAGAGATGCATAAACAGAGAGGTTTTTCACTGATCGAATTGCTGATCGTGGTGGCGATCATCCTGATCATCGCCGCGATTGCTATCCCGAACCTGCTGCGGGCGCGTATTTCGGCCAACGAGTCGGCCGCGGTGGGGGCGCTTCGCACATTGAATACGGCGCAAATTTCATATAACTCCACCTACGGGACGACGGGCTTTGCCCACCCCATGTCCGATCTGGCGGGCACGACCTGCGCTACGACTGCGCCCACCTCCACCAGCGCTTGCTTGATCGATTCGGTCCTGGGCAACGGCACCAAGAGCGGTTATGTCTTCACACTGACGAACACCAGCGGCACTCCGGCCGGCAGCTATAACTTCATCGCTTCGCCGGTGAGTGTGAACCAGACGGGCGTGCGCTACTTCTGCTCGTTCGCGGATGCGGTCATTCGCTCCAGTTCAGCCTCGCTTACAAGCTGCGACGGAACGGTCAACCCGCTGCAGTAGCTTTAACGGCAGGTCCCGCGAAGCTGGATTGCGACGTCTTCAGAAGTCCCCCCTTCTGGGACAATCTCGCAATCCCCAACTCGACCCGTGTCGTCGGCAATGTGCTGAGCGAAAGCGAACGGGCTGCTTAGGTCAGGCTCAACGGCCGAGGTCGGCAGCCACACCATGCGTTCTGCAGTCGCCGGTGTCGAGGCTCCGCCGACGTCGTATACGCGACCGCCGGCTGCAGGATGAAGCGCTGCCAATTCGACGCCGGATGCAACGTTTCGACAAAACCGTGAGTCCATCGCCAATCGGGATGGTGGCGATCTCGATAGACGATTCCGAGACCCCGCTGTTGCTCCCGGGCCCATCTACTTTCGGCAACCGCAAAACAGCCCCCTGTTCCGGTGCGGGACAGAACCGAACGCAGGCGTGCGTCTTCAGTCAGCATCCCTTTCTGGATCGGGCCGGCCTCAATCCCAGTAAATCGTCCGTATGCCCGGTCGACGTCTTCTCTGCTTAGAAGAACGATGCGGCCTGCTCGACCCGCAAGCTTCGACAGCCGCATGAGCATCGAGAGCGCCCACTGCCACCGTGGAATCACAACATCCGGCCGGAACTCAAACAGTTCGCCCGGAAAATCTATCGATCGGCATGACGGAGCGTGGGTCGATAATGCTGACCCGCGCTCAGCTTGCCCGTCTTCACGCTGGTTGTTAGCATGGAAGTTCTGCATCATTTCGTGGAGGTTTCTATGGCGACCGATACTTTGACCAAGCCGGTGATCGACGGCGGCACGACCAAGACCAGGGTTTTCAAGAATTTCATTGACGGCGAATGGGTCGAGTCGGCGAGTGGACAGACTTTCGAAGATCGCAATCCCGCGGACACGCGCGAAGTGGTTGCCATCTTCCAGCGCTCGAATAAGGAGGATGTGGACGCAGCGGTGGATGCGGCCAAGCGCGCATTTGCGAAATGGCGTCTGGTGCCTGCACCCCGGCGCGCCGAGATGATCTTTCGCGCCGCCGAAATATTGATGGAGCGCAAGGAAGAGTATGCCCGCGACATGACGCGCGAGATGGGCAAGGTCCTGAAAGAAACGCGCGGCGATGTGCAGGAAGCGATCGACGCTGCCTACTACAACGCGGGCGAAGGCCGCCGGCTGTTCGGGCCGACCGTGCCGTCGGAATTGCCCAACAAGTTTGCCATGGCCATCCGGCAGCCGATTGGCGTCTGCGGCATGATCACGCCCTGGAATTTCCCCATGGCCATTTCATCTTGGAAGCTGCTGCCGGCCGTCGTCTGCGGCAACGCTTGCGTGATCAAACCGGCGCAGGATACTCCGCTCTCGACTTTCAATCTGGTTCAGGCGCTCACTGACGCCGGCATACCGAAAGGCGTCATCAACATCGTTACCGGTTACGGCACCGAAGTTGGCACGCCGCTCACCGAGCATCCGACCGTGCGCGCCATTTCATTGACCGGATCGTCCGCGGTGGGCAGAATTGTGGGCGCAACAGCGGCCAAGAGCTTCAAACATTGTTCGCTCGAACTCGGCGGCAAAAATCCGATGATCGTGCTCGACGACGCGAACCTTGAGCTCGCGGTCGAAGGTGGCCTCTGGGGAGCGTTTGGCACCACCGGACAGCGCTGCACCGCAACCAGCCGAATCATCGTGCAAAAGGGTGTTTACCGCAAGTTCATCGATCACTTCGTCGCCCGCGCTAAAAAAATCAAAGTCGGGAACGGGCTTGATGAAACCGTCGAGATGGGACCGGCGGTCAACGAGAACCAGCTTAAGACTGACCTGCGTTACATCGAGATCGGAAAAGACGAAGGCGCAAAGCTGGTTACCGGCGGCAACCGGCTCGACCAGGGCGAGTACCAGCATGGCTGGTTCCTCGAACCCACGGTTTTCATCGACGTCGATCCGAGGATGCGCATTGCGCAGGAAGAGATCTTCGGGCCGGTGGTTGCGGTCATTCCCTGCGAGGATCTCGAAGATGCAATTGCCATCGCGAATAACATCGAGTATGGCCTGTCATCTTCTCTCTATACCAAAGATGTGAATAAAGCCTTCGCTGCCGTGCGCGACTTGGAGGCCGGCATCACCTACATCAACGCTCCGACCATCGGCGCGGAAGTTCACTTGCCTTTCGGTGGAACGAAAGCGACGGGCAACGGACACCGCGAGGGTGGCATCGGCGCAATCGACTTTTACACGGAATGGAAGTCGGTTTACGTGGATTACTCCGATACGCTGCAGAAGGCGCAGATCGATCGGCCGGAGTGAAGAGTTCTGAAGCGCAGAGAACGCGGAGTTTTGCGTAGTCCGCGTCTTCTGCGGTTCAATGCATCTGGAGTGCGCAATGCCCTCGACTCAAACCCGCGAAATCGCTCCCGCCTGCCGCCTGGAAAACGTTCGCTACGCCATCCGCGACTTGGCCTCTATCGCCGACGAGGTCGCGCGGCAGGGACACAAAATTCTTCCGTTGAACATTGGCGATCCGCTCAACTTCGACTTCCAGACGCCTGCCCACATGATTGAAGCTGTCTACCGCGCCATGCGCGACGGCAAGAATGGATATTCACCTTCCTCGGGTATCAAGGAAGCGCTGGAGGCGATTCGCAGCGAGGCAGGCCACAAGGGGATCGCCAACATTCAGGACGTATTTGTCACCTCGGGCGTCAGTGAGACGGTCGACATCTGCCTGACCGCGCTGCTCAATCCGGGCGACAACCTGTTGACGCCCTGCCCCGACTATCCGCTCTATTCCGCGGTTCTGGCGAAGATCGAAATCGGACTCAATACCTATTATCTGAACGAACAAGACGGTTGGCAGCCCGATCTCGATGACATCAAGAAGAAGATTACGCCGCGGACGCGTGGAATCGTATTGATCAATCCCAACAACCCGACCGGTTCGGTTTGCACGCGGAAGATGCTGGAGCAGGTTGCGGAACTCGCTCGCCGCCACAATTTAATCGTCTTTGCCGATGAGATTTACGACAAGCTAATCATCGATGACGATCCGCATATTGCGATGGCCTCGGTAGCGCCCGACGTGCCGGTCATTACTTTCGGAGGGCTTTCGAAAAATTACCTTGCCCCCGGATGGCGCATCGGATGGGGCATTGCCAGCGGCGAAGCTTCCGTCATCAAACCATATCTCGACGGCGTGAACAAACTTCTGCGGGCGCGCCTCTGCGCCAACCATCCCGAGCAGTATGCGATCAAGCCAGCGCTCGAAGGCCCTCAGGATCACCTGGTTGAAGTCAAGCGGAAGCTAGGTAGCCGCCGCGATCTGACCATGAAGTGGTGCGCCGAAACGCCGCGCGTCAGTTGCGTTGCGCCGCGCGGAGCGTTCTACGCGTACCCACGGATCGAAATCCCGGAAGGCGACGATGTGTTCGTCGCCGAACTGATTCGTCAGAAGCATGTGACGGTGGTGCACGGCTCCGGCTTCGGCGAGCGGCCTGAGACCAAACACTTCCGCATCGTTTTCCTGCCCGACGAAAGCACGCTGACCGCCGCATACTCGGCGATTGGCGATTTCATGCGCGAGCGCTACGCGTAGAACGCGTGACCAAGGCGTTTCTCTCGACCGGGGAGAACCATCCCGAAAGAAACCAGGGAAAACAAGCGTTGAAGAGACCAAGCGCGGTTCGCCGCAACCAAATCGCCAGGAGGACCTTGACGGGATCGGTGAAAACGCCGCGGATCGATGTATGCGGGGACGAAAAACTCATGTCGGCGAAATCTTTGGGACGCCCTAGTCCGACCACCGCAAAAAGTGCAGCGAGCGGGACGACAACTGCGGCACAGTCGAGTCCAAGTGCCTTCGCTTGGAGGGCGAGGTTCCAGGGTGAACGACGGAGCTCCTGCTTCGACGAAGACAACGCGCCCTGAGCCCACCGGGGAGGGCTGCGCTGGCATAGAGGAACAACCTAACCCTGGTCCTTACAAAGCGCCCTTATTGGCCATCTGGCGCTTTCGACTTCGCCAACGCAATTTCCCGTTTGCCTTGGCATTCGGTTGATGGATCGAACGCCGCGACACCCCAGAACTCATCCTTCGATGCATGAAACTCGAGCGGCGGCCGCTGCACCCGGTCGGGAAGTCCGGCGAACTTCACCTTTCCACCGAATTGGTTCCGGCTTCAAGATCGAGCCTCCGCATTCCACCAAAACCATACTTGATGTGAACCTTGACCGTCGCCGCGTAAACGGGTTTGCCGTCCGCGCCCCGAACCGTAAGTTCGATAGAGCATGGACCCGCGCCACCTTGAATGACGGGAACGTTTTCGCTTTGCGCGTGAGCCTGAAAAACCATCGGCAGTGCGACCAGGAAGGAGCACAGCATACGAAGCATTCCGTTCATATGTTTACGATTATACGAGCGCAGCCCAAGCCAGGCGGACTGCCTTTCTGATTGAAGCCGTCCATTTCTTTTCCAAGTTCTTTTACAAGCGGGCGCGTTCGTATTGCTTGGGCCATGCGATTTGCTGCTTGAGAACATGGGCGGCGCGAAGCGGCCAGTAGGGATCGCGGAGGAGTTCGCGAGCCAACAGGACGATATCGGCCTGTCCGGTGGCGATGATGTGCTGGGCCTGCTCGGGCGCCGTGATCATACCCACGGCTCCGGTGAGGATTCCCGATTCCTGGCGGATGCGCTCGGCAAAGAGAGTTTGATAGCCGGGGCCGAGAGGGATTTGTGCCTTGGGAACGATGCCTCCCGAGGATGAGTCGATAAGATCGACGCCCAGCGGCTTGACCTGCCGGGCGAGGGCGATGGAGTCCTCGATGGTCCAGCCGCCCTCGGTCCAATCCGAAGTCGAGATGCGAAGCCATAAGGGAAGACGTTCGGGCCAGACTTTACGGACAGCTCCGATGATCTCGCGCAGTATGCGAGTGCGGTTCTCAAAGCTGCCACCGTACTGATCGGTACGAGTGTTGACCAGCGGTGAAAGGAACTGGTGAATGAGGTAGCCGTGGGCTCCGTGGATTTCGACAAGTTCGAAGCCAGCTTCGAGGCTGCGGCGAGCGCCCTCGGCGAACGCGTGGGCGATGCGAGCAATGCCTTCGGGTGTGAGAGCTTCGGGTTGAATGGATTCCGAGGTGAAGCCCTTTACCGTGGAGGAATAGATGGGACGCCAGCCGCCATCGGCGATGGCGACAGCGGGATTGCCTTGATTGCGCCAAGGGACGGCGGTGGAGGCTTTGAAGCCAGCATGGGCGAGTTGGGTTCCAGCGACGGCACCGTGCTGGCGGAGAAAGCGAACGATACGCGCAAGGTTGTCGACATGCGCGTCCTTCCAGATGCCGAGGTCGGAGGGACTGATGCGGCCCTCGGAGACGACGGCGGTGGCTTCGGTCAGGACGGTGCCTGCGCCGCCCACGGCGCGAGCGCCGAGGTGGACCAGATGCCAGTCGTTGGCGAAGCCATCTTCGCTCGAGTACTCGCACATGGGGGAGACGGCAATGCGGTTACGAAAAGAAATATCGCGGATTTGGAACGAGTCAAACAAATTCATAGCTTATGGATGGCGTAGCGAGTCGAAGAGGTGCAAAGGAGTGTCTCGACCGGGCTGCGGCCAGTACCCCTCGTGTAAGAGGCGGTCGCCGCATTCGTAGCAGTTCGACGCGCACAAATGTGAAGTTGAGGATTCCGGACAAGCTGCCGCTGTTCTCCTGCGGCAAGAGCCTGATGAGGAACAGGACCAAGAGGAGGGCGACGGCAAGAGGGATGAGGATGATGATGAAGATGACGACCAAGCCGACGACGGCTACTCGGAGTGAGACTGCGATTGATTCCAGTTGGTTTTTAGCTTCCGTTAGATAGCCCAGTAGAGCCGCCGCGCGCACGTTTGAGCTATTCCGCCTGACCGCACAGAAGCCTACCCTTCGATTGAGCAGACTTCGGGGGAGGGCTGTTCGACCGAGCGCCTTCCGACTCTAACTGGAGTCGGAGGCGCTTTCGTTTTGGGGTCGCCAGAGATTGGCAAGGCCTTAAGGGACTTGGTCGCGCTAGTCCTCCAACATTCCGAGTGCTCTTCGTGTGACCTTTGTTCGTTGGTACACGTCTCTCGTCGGTTTAGGATATTTGCGAGGGCACAAGTTGCGAAGCAAGGGAAATCCAAATTGGGGCAAGTCTTGCGGAGACATCCCCAATACGCCGACTTCGTTTGAGGAGAGGGTGCGGAGATTGAAGCTATCAGAGAAGGAATATCTGAATTCGATTCCGTTGAAGGAATGGGCGAAAAAGCATAAAGACAGCAAGTTGTTCCCCAAGATTTGCTGGAAGCGTGGGGAATCGAGGCGAATGTCTGAGACGAGATTTTCCGCTCGATCCTGCTATGCTACGACCTGTGCCTGGTTCCCGGAACAGCGACTGTGGCGACTGCTCCCGAAAAAGTGTCTGGTGAAGTTGATAGATTGAGTGCGGGTTGAACATCATACTCAAAAATGTCACACCGCGTAGCGGACACAGTGTTACGTCGATGTTCCGCCACTTGGGAGCATTCGGTCTGTTCTTCCTTGCCATTCTCGACAGCTCTCCGCTGCCAACATTTGGAGGCCCCGATATCCTCACGGCAATTCTCGCCGCTAGGCATCGCAATCCGTGGTACGAGTACGCGGCAGTTGCAACGGCGGGATCAGTAATCGGAGCATACCTTACGTTCAGAGTCGCACGAAAAGCTGGATCGGCTTATCTACACAGCAAGTTCGCGCATCGGAAACTGGATGCTATTCTCAATTTCTTTCAGAAATGGGGCACCAGTGCTCTTGCGGTCTCTACGGCAGTACCGATTCCAATGCCCACAAGCATGCTTTTCGCAGCCGCAGGTGCCTCGGACTACGGTGTCGGGAGATTTCTGACAGTCGTGATCATCTGCCGAAGTGCACGTTACTCCTGCATCGCAATCATCGCAAATCACTATGGGCGCCATTTTGTCCGTGCTCTGCGCCATCCATCCCAATATTGGGGCTGGCTGCTGTTGTCCGCAGCGGTCATCCTCGGCTTGATCAGGGCTGGAATTGTGCTCAATAAACGACTGCTGGCTCCAACGAGTGCTTGAGTCCGCGTAACGCCGGCGAGGCCTGTTCCCGCCCGAGCTTGGCAGACTCAGGGTCGGTTCTTCTGTTCTTCTCGCTCCAGAACGCCGACCAAACTCACGGCCCGTCTGCCCGTCCGCCGCTTGCTGCCGAGACCGCTTCCCGGTGGGCGACGGCATCTCGTGCAACCAGCCGGGTCCGTCTAAACCGAGGGAATACTGCTCGTAAGGTTCCAGTTGTAGCCGCAGGGCATTAATGTGTCTGTCTATCGGGGCGAAGCGACTTCCTCGAACCGGTAATTTTTCCAAATTTCCAAAGGCCTGCGGCACGAGTTAGTTAAACTTTCGCTTGCCGTATGATGAGGACGATGCGCGGCGCAACCCATTCGACAGTGCGCTCGTATGGCCGCTTAAAACTGGTTGGTGCGGGTCTTGTATTGGCTCTTGTCGGCTTCCTTAGGATGGCAAGAGGTGTTCAGGTCGTGATGCACTGGACGGTCCAGCCAATGTTTTCCTGGGGACTTTTGGCCGCTGGCGGACTTTGCAACCTTCTCGCCCTCATCCCGACATCGTGGGTCGCCAAGGCGGCGACCACGCGCCCGAAGACTCATCGGCGAGAGTCAGAGATTTCCCGCCAGTTGAGAGGTCGCTGGTCTCGTCGCTAGCGGGAGGCCCTCGGGTCTTTTCTAAGAAGGCGGACGAGTAACGCCAGCATCATCAGGCCAGTCCGGATCGACCCAGAGCGGGATCAACGCAACGCCCCACCCCTGTGTCCCAAATTGTCCCAAAATTTCGGATAGTTGAGCATTCTTACGATTTTTAAGACTTGTAGAATCTATAACTTACAGAAAATGCTTGAACGATCAACGAACTTTCGTAACTCCCCACGTTCGATCGTATTTCCTATACTCATGCCAGCACTCCTTACGGGACATCTACGCATGCATCGAACGATCCTGTCTGCAATTCTCGTGCTATCGAGCACGATGGCCTTCGCCCAGAGCAACTCTCCTGACGCTCTTTACGAGCGTGGGATGGACGCAGTTACTGGGGTGGGGTCGTCACGCAATGACTCACTCGGGATCGACTACTTTCGGCGTTCCTCCGACCTCGGCTATGGACCCGCCCAGATCGCGTTGGCTTACTATTACGAGACGGGAACTTCTCTAGCGCGCGACCCGGGCCAGGCCCTCGATCTCTATCGCAAGGCCGCGCAACAGGGCGACCCGCTGGCGGCTTGGTTAGTTGGACGACACTACTTCCTTGGCGACAGCGTGGCGCGCGATCCCGACGCAGCCCAAAAGTGGCTTAAGCAGTCCGCCGGCCAGAACAATGCCTTTGGCGCCTACTACCTGGGCCGGCTGATGGCCGATCGAGACTACGCCAAAGCTCCGGCGCTCTATAAGATTGCCGCCGATCAGGGCCTGCCCCAAGCGCAATATTTCTATGCCAAGGCGCTGCGAGATGGCCGCGGCATTCCGCAGGATCTCTTCACCGCCTACATCTGGTACTCCGTTGCCGTCGACGCCGGGTATTTGGCCGCGAACTCGGACCTCACTGAACTCGACCGTAGCGGCCATCTCACACTCGATCAAATCTCGCAGGCGAAAACCAAAGCCCGCGATCTCGAGCAGGTCGTCATCCGCGCCGTCACGGCGCGCGGATGCTCGGGATGGGACGGAGAGTTTGCCGAGTTCCCCACGCCACCTCCGCCGCAGCTTCAGCGCTTCTGCCACTAGTACGGTCGCGGCGCACCTGGACACTCCCGCTCGCGAGCGCTTGCTACGAACCTATCCGTGCTAAGCACGACAGAGACCCCAAGGCAGTCGCTTCTGAGTACAAGGACGGAAAAGGACAGCCGAAGACGACCGTCCCGAACCTTTTCCGCGAAAATGGTACTTACACCATCTCAGTTCCCCATAGATCGTGGAGGTGCACAATTCCACGCAGGCGGCGGGCACTGTGCACGTCATTCTCGACAACCACGAGCGAAGTAATCTTCATCTCTTCCATGCGCGCCAGAGCAGTGGCGGCGAACTCCTGCGGTCCGATGGTTTTCGGAGCCCGCGTCATGCAATCCTCCGCGGTCAGGTCGAGCGCGTCTTTGCCGCGCCGCTCGAGGAGTCGGCGCAGATCACCGTCGCTGATCACACCCAGCAGCCGATCACCGTCGACCACCGCGGTCATTCCCAACTTCTTGCGCGACATCTCATAGATCACCTCCGGCATCCTGGTCTGGGCGGTCACGCGCGGAACAGCGTCTCCCGAGTGCATCAGCGATTCGACGCGCGCCAGCCGTTTGCCTAGCTTTCCACCCGGATGCAGGCTGGCAAAGTCTTCTTCCTTGAAACCGCGTTTTTCCGAAAGCGCCACCGCTAGCGCGTCGCCCAAGGCGAGCATGGACGTAGTGGAAGCGGTGGGAGCAAGTCCAAGCGAACAAGCTTCCTTCGAGATAGAACAATCTAGAGCGACATCGGCCGCGGATGCCAAGGTAGAAGCCGGGGTGGGGCGGAGACTTTTGTTCTTATTTTTATTCTTATTCTTGTTTTTATCTTTATTTCTGTCCGTGGGCTTGCGCGCAACCGTTTCTGCCAGATCGTCGCAAGTCATACTGATGAGCGGAACTTGCAGCCGCTTGATGGTCGCCAGCAATCGCAGAATTTCTTCGGTCTCGCCGCTGGCGGAGAGCGCCAGCACGACATCGCCGCGCACGATCATCCCGAGATCGCCGTGCAGCGCCTCCACCGGATGCAGGAACAGCGCAGGCGAGCCGGTTGAACTCAATGTCGCAGCGATCTTGCGGGCAATGAGACCGCTTTTTCCCATCCCTGTGACCACGACGCGGCCCTGGCAACTGAACATCAAGTCCAGCGCCCGCATGAAGTCCTCGGCCATGGGGCCCGCGAGACGGTCCGCCAGCGCCCGCAATGCCTCCGCCTCGATGCGCACCACGTTTTCGCCTACATGTGCCATGAAGGGGAAATGTTAGCAGAACGAGCAGAGCACCGGGTCAAGGGGGATCGGGCCATTCTCCAACTCGGGGCTCGCCAAAAATTAACTGACTGCACTATCGTTGCCCCGCTTTCCCAAACAAGATTACCCAAGCAAGATCACCAGGAGAGAACAAGATGCGCAAGCTTTTGTTGCTTGGAAAATCTCTATTCGTGTCTGTGCCCGCGGTACCGGCTCAGAGCGAAATTGATACGAAACGGCACTGCGCGAAACTAACGACGGACTATAAAGACGGACTATAAAATCGAGGCGGGCGAGGTACCGGACCACAGCGATGGGATCGGGCAAGATAACCTGGGAAGCGACCGCGAGCACCGGCAACCTCAAGGAACAAATCGGCGCCTACACGGCGTTCCACGACCGGTGGAAAGCAGCCTTCAACTTCCACGGCTACCACACCGCGACCACGGACAATGGCGACCAGACCCAATACACGTAGCAAGGATCCCCTTCAACCGACAACGCGAAACCTGTCGCCAACAAATAGAAAGCTTCAAACGGCACTGAAAAACACAAAGGCATCAAGGGTTCTGGAAGCTGCGCGGGAAAAGTGAACGCGGACGGCTCTGCCGACTGGAGATGCACTAGAACGTATTCGATGGGTATGGTCAAGTAGGCCGGAACAGAAAACCTAGTCCAGACCGCGGCGCGGCGTCGGGCATAGCTACTTATTGTCGATATCGCATCCCTTCGGTGGGGCGGGCGGGCACGTTTCGATTGTTCCGGACCAGGATTTTTACTGTCCCTACCGCGGATACCGTATTTCGATCAAAGGTTGCCAAGCATTCGATCTTCCAATCGGACCTGCTTGGTCAGAGGCCCGAGCGATGTCATTCGTGCAATATCTTCGTACAGCCTCTCCCGCTTGGTTGCTCAGGTGCACCGGTAACTCTCGCAAGATGAGCTATTTCCAGCGCACTCACAGGCCAGTCTGGCTTTGTGAATTTGGCCATGTTCTTGCCTTCTCTTATGAAATGATTACTGACGAAAAAGACTGGCGGAAACTCTGCGCGATGGTAGCAGAAGAATCGAACCCACAGCGACTGTCCGAGCTGATTGATCAACTCATTAAAGCCCTGCATGTCCGCAGGCACGAGCTCCAGGAAAACACGCGGGCTGCCCCCGGTTCGGGACAACCGGCGAATAGATAAGCCTCCGAATGTATCAGCGCGTCGAATGCTCGCTACTGGACGTGCGGACAAGAAATACCCTCCAATCGGTATGGCTCCTGCACTGCCTGTCTGACACGCTGTTGCTGGATCTTCTTTTTGTTTTTGCTGGACCGTTTTTTGCTGGACCGCCAATGTCCACCGCGAGAGAATAATAGACGTGTCGACCACAATTGTTTTCGAATCCCCTGAAGAACGCGATCAGCGTCGGCGACCGTCAACCGGTTGCCGTCTCATGCTGCTCGCAGTCTTCGCATATTTTTGTTCCAGTCTCACGCTTTGGGCGCAAACACCAGCTTCCCAAACAGACGATGCGAGCAAGTCTGGGTCGGCCACAGACTGGACCGCTACCACCGAATCGCACGGCGACAATCTAGAAGCCTTGCGGACGATTGAAAGCCACACCCAGAGCGGCAATCGCACCGTGGACAAGCAATCGGTCCAGCGCCTCGGATCCGACGGAGGCTATGAACCTTACCAGGACGTCGAAAAGGAAACGGTGCAAGTCGACAATGCCACCGTGCGAACCACCATACGCACGTTCGGTCGCGATGCCGATGGAGCGAAAATACTGGTGGAGGTAACAGAAGAAGAAAAGCACACTGCGGCCGGAGGCGACTCGAGCGTCGTACGCTCGACCTCGCATCCTGACGCGAACGGCGATCTTCAATTGCTTCGGCGGCAGATTGAGGAGACGACCAAGACGAGTCCGAATGTGGAGGTGACCAAGACCACGGTGATGCTGCCTAGCATCAACGGCGGGCTGGTTCCTGGCGCGAAGGTGCAAGAGCGACGCGAGCAGGGAGCCGAGGGCACGGTTGAAACTCAAAAGACAACGCTGCTTCCCGATGGCGCCGGAAATTGGCAGGTTGGGGAACTACGGCGAACGACCATCCGGAACGATGGTGTCAACCACAGCACCGACGAGCAAGTATCGGTTCCAGATTCTGAAGGCAAACTCGGCGAAGTTGCTCGTACCGTGAGCAGCGAAGAGGCGACGGCTGCTGGAGAAAAGCGCGATACGGTGGAAACCTATTCGAGCAGCATCCCAGGGGCGGTTGGGGATGGCCACCTGCAGCTGGTTGAGCGCGCCACCACCACCCAACAGACGAGCTCGACTGGCCAGCAAGTCACCGAACAGCAGGTGGAGCAAGCTAATCCTGGCGATCCGGGCTCCGGACTGCGCGTAACGACTGTCACCATCGATACAGTGCGCCCAGGTGCTTCCGGAGCGCAGGCTACCCGAACCGTTGAAGCGCGCGATGCGAACGGCAATTTTGGGGTGGTCTCGGTAGACACCAAAAAGTCCGACAACATTCACGCGATTCAGGTTCAGATCGCGCCTTCCGAGCCGCCGAAACAACCGTCGAAATAGGGTACCGCTGTGCGGACGAACCCGGAGTGGAAGGTGCTGGCCGTGCCCAGACCCAATGGTTGGCGGCTCTAATTCCGGCAGATGGGGACTATTTCCTTTACATTCATTTATAGGAATCCGAGGATGGTTGGTGGAAGTGGCAGTCTCGCGAGAAGGGAGTTCGGTTATGAAAAAGCCTCGGGCTTCATCGATCGCGCTGTGCGCCGGATTAGCGCTGGCGCTTGCGTGGGGCATTGCGCCCGTTCTCACCCTGGCACAGGATCCGCCAACCATCGTGGGAGACTGGAGCGGAACTCTGAATCCGGGCGCTCAGCCAAAGAAGCGTATTGTTGTGCACATTTCGGCTGCGCAGGACGGAAGCTTGAGTGGCACCATCGACTACCCTGACCAGGAAACTTCCGGCATTCAAATGACCGCCATCACTTTTACAAAATCTATTCTGCACTTCGAGAGCACTCCGAGCCTTACGGTTTATGACGGAACCATGAACCGGGACAAGTCGACGATCGCGGGCACGATGAAGCAAGGCGGAGAGAGCCTGGATCTCGTCCTGAAGCGGACGCCTTAGAATCCGCACTCGGTCTTGCGATTTGGAATCTTGCAAATCAGAAGTGCTCGTCGGTCGCTCGTCCCGGATGTTCGAGCGCACGCGCCTGGATCGCGCGGTCCCAGGGCCCCCCCTGCCAGTTATCTTTCTTGTGATCGGTCGCAATCCAAGGCGGCAGCGTCATCAATAACCGCCGGCTGAGCGCGTAAACATACGGCTCATAAAGCATCCGCAGCTGCGCCAACTGTACGGGCGCGTCGACGCCGTCATTCTGAGCAATCGAGAGAGTCACGCCGTTCCGGACAAGTTCGGTGCGCAGCCGGGCTAGATCTGCTGCGGACAGCCGGTCGGCATCATGTGGACTGTAGTCCGCGTTCACCACCTGGGACAGGTCGACGACGGCGTGCCGCGCCATGGCAAATGTGAGTTTCGCCTGGTCGGGATGAATGCCTTTCACCCCGGTCATGATCAATGACGTGACATCAAGCATGACCGTCACCGCGCTCAACCAGGATTGATTGGGGTGCTGCGAGCGGAAGAAAACCAGCACCGGATAGGAAATGTGACTCGACAGCAGGTCGGCACACCAGCGCTCCCAGTCGCGAAAAATTTCGTCGAGCACGGTTTGCTCGGGACAGCAACCCAGGCGACCAAGAAACGCGGCGGCGCTCGGCGGCGACCCGGCGCGCGCATCGAGCAGCGAAATTTCAATCTCGCGCGCGGCAAAGGAATTGTAGATAACCGGCAGATATCCGATCACGACTCCCAGAAACGCGAAGCCCATGCCGGCTTCGGTGACGGCGAGCGCGCGGGCGGCGGCGTTGCTGGGCGTGATGTCTCCATAGCCCAGCGTGAACAGAGTCTGGCCACTGAGATAGAGCACTTTCCAGAAAGTGATTTTTTCATTGCCGAGCGTCAGATGTTCGCCCAGCCCGTACTGCACGCAGGCAAATCCAACAATCAACCCGAGCGCCCAAAAACCGAGCAGCGGGAACAGCGACAGCGGCCCGTAGTACGCCAGGAACCCCTCGCGCCGGTTCGGGGACTTGATGCGCAACCCCGCTCGGGTCCAGAGGCGCCAGGTTCTCTTGTAAAACCGGGAGGAGATGCGAAAAAAACTCCGCCGGATGCGCCTTGGCAAGACAACGGTCTCAAACGCATCCATCAGGACAAGGAGGATGAGAACAACGCCGGCAATCGAGGCCCACCAATGCATACGCGATGAAATTGAGATGACGCGGGAATGTTAGCAGATTCGGACTTCGAACGAGACGCAACGTGCGTACTTAAATGGCTCATCCTAAAATGGCTCATCCTTGCGCGTTCCCCCTGTCGCCGTGGATACTAGAAGACAGATCATGAATACAAAACTCTCTACCTCCGTTCCGTCTCAATTGGAAACCGATTCCCTGGTCGTAGTGGTCCTCGATCGAAGCGAAAAAGACCGAGGCGAAAAAGATAAGCCCTCCCTGTCAATCGAGTGCGCTGATGCAGGCGTGCGTGAAGCTGCCAAGGATGTGATTTCCAGCGGCGAAGTCACCGGCAAGACGTTTGAAACCACCTTGCTCCATCGCCCCGCCGGTCTGAAGGCGAAACGCCTGCTTCTGCTCGGCGGAGGCAAAGCCGCGACTTTTTCCACCGCGGAGCTCCGCAAGCTTGCCGGCGCCGCCGTGCGAACGCTGAAGGGCAAAAGTATCCGCAGCTTTGCATTCGCTCTGCCCGAAAAGGGTATTTCCGCCGCCGAAGGTGTGCGCGCGATCGTCGAAGGCGCCTTCGTGGGCAACTTCGATCCCGACTACTACAAGAGCGATCGCAAGGATCAGAAAATTGATGCCGTCACCATCGTCGTGCAAAAAGATGGGTCCGGCGATCCGAAGGTATTGGAAAGCGCGATGCAAGCCGGACGCATCGTCGCCGAGTCGCAGAACTTTACGCGCGACTTGGTCAACGAGCCCTCCAACCGGATGACGCCGACCATACTGGCCGAACGCGCGACGAAGATGGCGGCTGAAGTCGGGCTGAGTTGCGAGAGCTACGGCGCCGACAAAATCAAAGCACTGAAGATGGGCGCATTCTGGGGAGTTGCCCAGGGTTCGGACGAACCTCCCGCGCTGATCGTTTTGCGCTACGACCCTATTGGCGCGGCTAAAGATGTTCATCTCGGTCTGGTCGGCAAGGGCGTGACCTTCGACACTGGTGGGATCTCCATCAAGCCCGCTGACGGCATGGAAAAAATGAAATACGACATGGCCGGTGCCGCCACCATGATAGGAACCATGCGCGCCATCGCGCTGCTGAAGCCGAAAGTGAAGGTCACGGCGATTATCTGTGCGACTGAAAATATGCCGTCCGGCAAAGCGCAAAAGCCGGGCGACGTACAGATCGCCATGTCGGGCAAATCGATCGAAATCATCAACACCGACGCGGAAGGACGCCTGATCCTGGCCGACGGCCTCAGCTATGCCCGGCAACTCGGCTGCACGCATCTGGTGGACGCCGCCACCCTGACGGGCGCTGTTGTTGTGGCCCTCGGCTACGTGAACGCCGGAATCTTTGCTAGCGACGAACCGATGTACGAGCGCTTCGCGAACGCCAATAAACAGGCGGGCGAGAAGATGTGGCGACTTCCGTTGGACGATGAATATAAAGAGAATCTAAAATCCAACATCGCCGATATGGTCAATGCCGGGAGCCGATGGGGAGGCGCCATCTTCGCCGCCATGTTCCTGAAAGAATTTTCGGAAGACACACCCTGGATCCACCTCGACATAGCCGGCACCGCATGGATGGAAGACAACAAGCCTTGGATTGCGAAAGGCCCGTCGGGAATTGCGCTGCGCAGTTTGGTCGAATTCGTGAAGGGATGGAGCGCGTAGGAATCAGCGATGGTAAAAGGCGGCTTGTTTCGTCTTCCTCCATCGCCCTTCGCGGAGGGCTCGGCTCAACTGCGGAAAGCGCGATCTCAGTTTTTTCCTCGGCACCCCGAGAATCGCCGCGGCTCGAAGACAGATCCGAGCCCTGGATTGATCCCGCGTACTTCATGAATTCGGGACGCGACTCTTTCGCTTTGTCATCGCCCTGAATCCTTTCCGTCTCGAGCTCGATCAATAGTCCGTAGCCCCATGAATCTTCCGCAGAAAATCCGCACCTTGCCTACCTCGCCCGGCGTCTATCTGTACAAGAATGCCGAGGGCGAAGTCATCTACGTCGGCAAGGCCAAGAATCTGCGCGCGCGTGTGGTCTCCTATTTTCACCAGGGTCGCGGGGAGGACGCGAAAACTGGCACGCTGGTCCGCGAGGCCGTCGACGTCGACTACATCGTCGTAGCCAATAACAAAGAGGCGCTCGCCTTAGAGAATCACCTCATCAAGCAGAAGAAGCCGCGCTTCAACATCCTACTGCGCGATGACAAGACTTACCCCTACCTGAAGCTGACCCTGGCCGAGCGCTATCCGCGCGTGTATGTAACCCGTCGACTGCGCAAGGACGGGAGTGCATATTATGGCCCCTACTTCCCCGCCAATCTCGCCTATCGCATCGTCGACCTGATTCATCGGCACTTCATGGTGCCGTCCTGCAAAGTGGACCTAACCCGCAACCATCCGCGCCCATGTCTCCAGTTCTATATCAAGCGCTGCCTGGGCCCTTGCGTGAAGGAATTGACCACGCCCGAGATCTACATTGAAGCCGTGCGCGATGTAAAGCTGTTTCTCGAAGGACGCCAAACTGACCTGGTGAAATCGCTGCGCGAGCGCATGGCGGAAGCCGCCGAGGCGCAGGAGTTCGAGCGCGCCGCCCGCTATCGCGACCTGGTCTCTACGGTCGAGCAATTGCAGGAGAAGCAGCGTATCGCTGCCGCGGAAGGTGACGACGCCGATGTCTTCGGATATCACTACGAAAACCAGATGCTCGCCGTGAATCTGTTCCACATGCGCGGAGGCCGAGTCTTAGACCGCCGAGAATTTTTCTGGGAGGAACTGCCTGAGTTCGTGGAGAACCAGGTTTCTGACCCGGGCATGGCGGGGCAGAGTCCCGCCGCCACGCAAGAATTCCATCCCGGCGAATTCTTCTCCGCTCTGGTCAAGCAACTTTATCTGGCGCAGCCCTACGTTCCGCGCAACATTTATCTGCCCGTAGACTTCGAAGATCGCGAGGAACTGGAGGAAGCCCTGAGCGAGCAGCTAGCCGGCGAAGGCGGACGAGCCACGCGCGTCCACATCATCGTCCCGCAGCGCGGAGAAAAACGCGAACTGATCGATCTGGCCGGCAACAATGCCAAGCAGTCCTACGATCAGCGTTTTCGAGTCCTGAAGCCGAATGCGCGCGCCATCCAGGAAGCTTTGCAAGATGCGCTCGCCCTCCCCGAGTTGCCCAAGCGCATCGAGTGTTTCGACATTTCTCACATTCAGGGGGCGGAAACGGTGGCATCGATGGTGGTGTGGGAAGACGGCCAAATGAAAAAATCGGACTACCGCAAGTTCATCATCAAGAGTGTAGAAGGGGTGGACGATTTCGCATCCATGCGCGAGGTGGTCACGCGTCGCTACCAGCGCGTGAGCGAAGAAAAAAAGTCTATGCCCAGCCTGGTGCTGGTCGACGGCGGCCTGGGACAGCTCCACGCGGCCGCGCAAGCGCTAGATGCTCTCGAAATTATCAATCAGCCTCTTGCAGCGATCGCCAAGCGAGAAGAGATCATTTACGTCTTCGGACAGGAAGACGACCCAGTGGTTCTCGACCATCATTCTCCTGTCCTGCATCTGGTGCAGCAGATCCGCGACGAAGCCCATCGCTTCGCCGTAACCTTCCATCGCAAACGCCGCCAGATCCGGGACCGATCGACCGAGTTAAGAGAAATCCCGGGGGTGGGCGAATCGACCACCCGCCGTCTACTGGAACATTTTGGTAGCCTGCAAGCCGTAAAGCAGGCGGACGTGGCAGCGTTGTCCGCGGTGGTGACCAAATCCCAGGCGGAAGCAATCCTCGAACATTTTCGGAAGACGGCTGTTCGCTCCTAGCTCTTAGCTTTAGCTTTCAGCTTTCACCTTTCCGTGCTTAGAGTTCCTAACAGATTTCACGTCCTTACGAATGCTGCTCCCTTTGCCGCTCTTGACCGCCGCCTCCCAATCCTCCGCTGATTGGTATACCCACAGACAAATTGCTTGGGTCGGCGCTACAAATCGAGTCGCAGCTCGTATTCGCCATCGAGCGGGAGGCTTCCATGTTCGTGTATGACCATGTATGCAACGATTTGTCCCAAGACCTTCGACCTAACGAACGGATTCGTACCCTGGATGAACACGAAAAAGATCCGAAATGCCCCAAGTGCGGCGGCAAGGACCTGGAGCAAGAAGTGACCGCGTTCTACGCCGTGACCGTGAAAAAGGGCGAGCCAAAGAACTGGAAGAAGCCAGGCTGGGAAAACCGAGCCGTGCCCTGGGCCGAGGTTGGCAGGCCTGGTGGCCTGGCG
>Ga0302324_100001830_pt1 | contig 50686 bp, 48 predicted proteins | sample Palsa_T0_1_FD_201949 | JGI IMG/M metagenome (GOLD analysis project Ga0302324, IMG submission 201949) | Peat permafrost microbial communities from Stordalen Mire near Abisko, Sweden - Palsa_T0_1 | ecosystem: Environmental > Terrestrial > Soil > Palsa > Peat permafrost | place: Sweden: Abisko...
CGGGCTGCTACGAGAAGCTCGGGCAGCAGGCGCAGAGTGTGTATCAACAGATTGTGCGCGATTTCGGCGACCAGCCCGCCGCCGCGCAGGCAAAGGCGCGGCTGGCGGCGTTGAAGGAGGATGACCATCCGGCTGCGCCCGCGACGATGACGCAACGCCAAATCGAGAAGGCCGGAAGGGCCTTCGGCGCGGGCGATACGGATGGCCACCGCGTGGTCTATCTGAACGACAAGACCGGAGAGTTGATCTCCGGCGATCTTGCCGGCAATAGCAAACGGGTCATATTCAAGGCGAAGCCCGGTGACTCGCCAGGTTGGTCTCCGACCAGGGATTTCTCGATGGTCTTCCTTCACCTCAACTCGAAGCCCGGCCAGCCGCAGATTTTGGCGGTCGTCAATACCGATGGTACAGGTTACCGCGAGATCGCCAGGTTGGAAGGCCAGCCCTATTGCTGGCCCACATGGTCATGGGATAATCGCTATCTGCTGTGCGCAGAGTCTCAAGACGGTAGCAGCCGTCTGTTGAGGATCTCCGTTGCCGACGGCCAAACTCGTGAATTGCTGAGCCTGAAAACCGGATCGGAGAGGGCCAGTTTTTCTCCGGATGGGCGTTTCGTGGCATATCAAGTGCAACCGACCTCCGACGCGGATCCGGTCTCACGGATCTTCACCCTGCCAGCCGACGGTGGAGAGCCGCAACTGGTCTACGAGGAGCGCCAAAACGGTAGATTTTCTCGATGGCTTAAGCCGTGCAAGCTACTCGATTGGACCGCCGACGGACGCTACCTGGCCATTGCCAGCGAGCACACCGGGAGGGGCGCGCTTGACCTGCTGGCAATCAGAGAGGGCAAACCGGCTGGCTCGCCGATTTTTGTCAGGAATGGCGACTTCGAACAGGGCGCCGCGACAGCCGCGGGGAGTTTGGTTTACTATTCGGTTAAACCTGGCGGCCCCTGGGCTGTCTACCTCGCATCCCTGGATGCGAATGGCCGGCCGGGCAATTGGAAGCGCCTGGATCTCCGCTTTGGCAACAAGACGATACACCTTTACCCCCGATGGTCCGCCAACAGCAATCAAATCGTCTATGTTACCGACAACGAAGATGTGGGACAGTCCGGGAACGAGGTCCATTTGTACAACCTCTCTACCGGACAGGATCGCGATATCTATCATGCGCACAGTTTTGCCTCATGCACCTGGGCGGTTCAACAGCCTAAGCTCTTCTGTACCGAACACAGAGCGGACAAAGAGGACATTTTTACGATTGCGGCCGACTCGGGCCAAGTCGAGCACCTTGCTACCCTTCCGGAATCGCCGCTGTTTGTTGCGCTCCCCAGCCGCGACGACCGGGCGCTTTACCTGATCCGAGGCGGCAACGGCGACAAAGAGGAAGAAGTGCTGCGATGGGACATCGCGACCGGGCGAGAGATGCCACTGGAGAAGTTCCCCCTAGACTCCGCCGGATTTGTGTCGCAGGACGAGCGCTGGCTGATGGGGATAGACAAGCATGGTATCAAGATACGCCCGGCGTCAGGCGGCGATTGGAAGCCGCTGGTTTCGCTCGACTTCACCATCCAGTTCAATACCACGCCCGATGGCAACTGGATTCTCTACCATGGCGTCGATGCCGCGAAGAAACACGGCCTGTTCCGCGTAGCGACGGCTGGCGGCCAACCGGAGCGTATGGGCAATTTTCCAACAAACAGCCTGGAAGGCGCCTTGGAGATCAGCCCGGACGGGCACAAGGTCATGGTCGCCGTCGACGATTATGAGACTGGCTATGAACTCTGGTCGCTCGAGAACTTCGTCCCGCCCGTCCCGAAACCGTGATCCGAGCCTTCAGCCCCCAACGGCGATAGAATGGGCTTTCGACTCGCCGAAGGGACGCCCATGAACCGACGTGACCTGTTTAGAAACGCGGCGCTGGCCGGAGTAGCCGCAACCGGCGCCCTCCCTCGTCAAGCCCGCGCAGCTTCGAGCGACCGCATCGGCATCGGCGTGATCGGCTGCGGCGGCATGGGCCGCATGGATTTGGCCGACTTCCAGAAGCAGCCGGAAGTCGAAATCGTCGCCTTGTGCGACGTCTACGAGACCAACCTCGCAGCCGCGCACAAGCTCAGCGACGGCAAAGCCAAGACCTGCACCGATTTCCGTAAAGTGCTCGACGACCGTGCGGTGGATGCGGTAGTGATCGCCACGCCGGATCATTGGCATCCGCTCATTATGGTGATGGCCTGCCAGGCGGGCAAGGATGTCTATGTCGAGAAGCCCGTGTCGAACGTGGTGCGCGAAGGCCGTCTGATGGTGCAGGCCGCCCGGCGCCACCAGCGCATCGTGCAGGTGGGCCTGCAGCAGCGCTCCGGCTCGCACTTCCAGCGCGCCGCGAGGATCGTCGAAAGCGGCGAGCTGGGCGAGATACACTATGTCCAAACCTGGATACACGAAACCAGCTCGAAGGAAGGCTTGGGCACGCCTCCGGATGCGGAGCCGCCCGCGGGCCTGGATTGGGATTTCTGGCTTGGCCCCGCGCCCAAGGCCCCCTTTAACACCGAGCACTTCATCGGCAACTGGCGTTCGTTCCTCGCCTATGGAGGCGGCCGGATCACGGACTGGGGCGTGCACCTGGTGGACATTGTCCACATGGCCATGCGCGTGGACATCCCGCTGGCGGTCACGGCGTCGGGCGGCAAGCTCTATGTGACCGATCGGCGCGACACGCCCGATACTCAGGAAGTCACGTGGGAGTACCCGGGCTTTCTGCTGCACTACACTTGCCTGTTGCACAATTCTTACGGCCACAATGGCAACGCCGGTCACAAGCCTTTCGGAAGCTACGGCATCCAATTCCACGGCACGCGCGGAACTCTCTTTGTAGACCGCGCCGGCTACGAAGTGACGCCGCAGATGAAGGATCACACCGAGCCCGGCGGTCTGTCATCCCGCGCCGCATACGACGATCTCACCGGCATCAGTATGTACTACGAGCTGGAAGGTATGGCCGGCCGCGGCACCAGTTCGGTGCAGCATGTGCCGCACGTGCAGAATTTCCTGAAGTGCGTGAAGTCGCGCGATCTGCCGGTGGCGGATATCGAAATCGGACACCGCACTACCACGGCGTGCCACCTGGGCAATATCGCTCTGCGGGTGGGGCAGAAGCTGCGCTGGGATGGGCAAGCCGAGCGCTTTATCGGCAACGAAGACGCCAATGCGCTGCTGTCCCGCCGCTATCGCGCGCCCTGGAAACTGGAAGGACTGGAAGCTTAAGGAGTAACTCACATGACGGACCGGCGTGAATTCATCAGGACCGCGGCGATCGCCACGGCCGCCTCTTACAGCCGCATTCTCGGCGCCAACGACCGCATACGCATCGGCGGCATCGGCACGGGCGGCCGTTGCCAATATTTACTGGGCCTGTTGAACAAGGCCGCCGGCAATCAGATCGTGGCGATTTGCGATGTCTACGAGCCGCGCCGCCTGGAAGCCCGCGAGAAGGTGGCGCCCGAAGCGCGCGAGTTTACCGATTACCGCAAACTGCTGGAACAAGCCGATATCGATGCCGTGGTGATCGGCGCGCCGGACCACTGGCACGTTCCCATGACCATCGCCGCGGTGCGCGCGGGCAAAGACGTCTATGTCGAGAAGCCGGTCACGCATAGCATCGAAGAGGGCCCGCCGCTGCTCCAGGCCGTCACCGAATCGAAGCGCGTGGTCCAGACCGGCATGCAGCAGCGCAGCTGGCCTCACTTCCAGCAGGCGCACGAAATTGTGGCCAACGGCGGTCTCGGCCAAGTGACTTTCATTCGCACCTATTGGTATCAGAATCACCTGCTGGGACGAGGCACGCGCACGCCTGTCGATAGTTCCAAGCTCGATTGGAAAATGTTTCTGGGCTCGGCGCCCGATCAACCCTTCGACGCGGAACGATACCGCAACTGGCGCTGGTTCTGGGATTTCGGCGGCGGCTCATTGACCGATCTCTTCCTCCACTGGGTGGACGTGGCGCAATGGTATATGGCCAGCGACACGCCCTCCGATGCGCAGGCCATGGGCGGCCACTACGTCATTCCCGAGTGGCAGTGGCCCGACACCGTCAACGCCGCGTTCCATTATCCGGGCAACTTCATGGTGAACTTCGATTGCAGCCTGATGGGCTACCTGGAAGGTGGCGGCCTCATGTTTCACGGCACCAAAGCGATGCTGCGCATCCACAGGGGCGGCTTCTCCCTATACCCGGAGCAACCGAAATACACCGAGCTTCCCGACCTGGAGGACGTGGCGCAGGAAGTCAAATCCACGCACGACGGCGGGATCGATCACATCCAGAATTTCCTCGATTGCATCGCCTCGCGCAAGACTCCCAATGCGCCCGTCAGTGTGGGAATCGCCGCCGCGCGCGCCGGCCACCTCGGTAATCTGGCCCTGCGCGGCGGCCAGACGGTGAAGTATCCGGCTTAAGTTCGGTGATGGGCATGGAAATAATCTTCGAAGTTCGCGACGCTGAGGAAGGCGGCTATTGCGCGCGCGCGCTTAGCCATGGCATCTTCACCGAAGCAGAGACATGGGAAGAACTTCGCGCCAGTGTTCTTGAGGCGATATCGGTCCACTTCGAAGATGGCCCAGTGCATCCGCGGCTAGTGCAGCTGCACTATGTAAAGGACGAGCTGATCCCCGTCGAAGCCGCATGAAATTGCCGCGAGGCATATCTGCCGATCGGGTTATCCGCGCCATGGAGTGCCTCGGGTACGGAGTGGTCCGTCGAAGGGGCAGCCGGATTTCGATATTCATTTCGCCACCTTACGCAGCACCTCTTCGGCGTGCAGCGCGCCGTCCGGAGTCTCCTCGTGCTTGAACATCAGAAAAAGATCTTTGCCCTGTTCGAGCAGGCCCAGCGCACGGGCGGCGATGGCGTCGATATCTTCGGCCGTGTAGGCGGGCTTGCGCAGGCGGTAATAGACGAAATCGGCGGTGATCACTTCGGGCACTTCCAGCTTCTCCGATTCGGCGACGCATAGCGAGATGTTGCGCCGCTCAAGCAGGCGGTATACATCGTCCACCAGCCACGACGTGTGGCGAAATTCGAAGGCGTAGCGTAAGTCCTCCGGAAGGTTCTCCAGGAAAGCCTCCAGCAGGCCGACGTCGCAGCGCATTTGCGGCGGAAGCTGAAACAGAATCGGGCCCAGCCGGCGCGCCGGACGCAGCGGATCGATGGAGCGCAGGAAAATGCTGGTCGCCTCCGCCGCATTTTTCAGCCTTAGTATATGCGTGATCCGCATGTGCGCCTTCAATGCGAACAGGAAACCCGCAGGCGTGGCGGCGGCCCAGTTTTCCAGCGTCGCCGCCGCCGGCATGCGCCGGAAGGTATAGTTGATCTCGACCGCGTTCAACCGCTGCGCATAGTGTTCCAGAAACTTGTTGGCGGGCAGCTTGGCGGGATAGAAGCGCGGCTTCCACTGCGGATAGGCAAAACCGGACGTTCCGGCAAAGAGTCGGGCCATTGGCTTATTATGGAACTCCGGAGGCCCTATCGTGCACCTGCTCATCAACTGGCTGCTCAGCGCGCTGGCTTTGTGGATTGTGGCGCAGATTATTCCTGGAATCGTAGTTCGGAGTTTTGGCACGGCATTGATCGCCACCGTGGTAATCGCCATCGTCAACACTCTGGTCGGCTGGCCGCTGAGAATCCTGACGATTCCACTGACCTTACTTACGCTGGGTTTGTTTTGGCTTATCTTAAACGCGTTTCTGCTGAAGCTCTCGTCCATCTTCGTGCCAGGATTCGCGGTGCAGGGATTCCTGCCGGCGTTTCTCGGATCGATCGTGCTGACCATCGTCGGCTATATTCTACGAAGCATGGTTTTCTTCCCTCATGCCGGAATATTTTACTGACGCCGTCCTGCCGGCGAGCCCGGAAGATCTGGCCGAGACCATGGGCTGGGCCGGCGCGCGCCATCGGACTATCCAGTTGGGCGGCCATTTTTCCAAGCGGCTGATGGGCGGGCCGGTGGCTGCCGCGGACATGACCATCTCGACGGCCGCCATGAACGGCGTGCGGCAATACGAGCCGCGGGACCTGACCATCAGCGTGGAAGCCGGCATCTCCTATTGCGAGGTGAGCCGCCTGCTGGCCGAGCACCATCAGATGATTCCGCTCGACCCTCCTTTCTCGGACACCGCCACCATCGGCGGCATGCTGGCGGCCAACTCCAGCGGACCACGCCGCCGGCTGTACGGCACGGCGCGCGATCTGGTGATCGGGATGCAGTTCGCCACGCTGGAAGGAAAGCTGGTGCAGTCCGGAGGCATGGTGGTCAAGAACGTCGCCGGATTGGACATGGGCAAATTGACTATCGGCTCCTTTGGCACGCTGGCGGCCATCGCCGTGGTCAACTTCAAAGTGATTCCGCAGCCCGCCTTCGAGCGCACGTTTCTGCTTCCGTACAACAACCTGGAAGAAGCCGTAGCGGCACGCGATGCGATTCTGAAGAGCGCGCTCGATCCCGCAGCTATCGATCTGCTGAATGCCGCGGCTGTTGAAGGGGAACAGCCGGGCTACACTCTGGCGGTCCAGGCAGGTGGCAATGCGGCCGCCATTGCTCGCTATGAGCGGGACCTGGCCGCCATGGGAGCGCGCGCGATGCGGCCGGGCGCGGATGCCGCTTTCTGGCGTGCCATCCAGAATTTCACGCCTGGATATCTCGATGCCCACCCGGATGGGGCGGTGGTGCGCGTGCCGTGTACGCTGAAGGAGGTGAAAGCAGTGATGCAGTCCGTATCAGGCCCGGCCATCGCGCGCGCGGGCTCGGGCATCTGCTACGCTTATTTCGAGCATCCCGCGCAGGCCGCCGAATTCGCCGGTGCCACCGCGCGCGAGCACCCCGGAACAGTCGTGGAATTCGCACCGGAGAATTGCAAGGAAAAGCTGGATCTGTGGCCCGCTCCGGGAGCGGATCTGGAAATTATGAAGCGGATCAAGCAAATGTTCGATCCGCGGATGTTACTCAATCGTGGCCGACTTTACCGTCATATCTGAGCACGACAAACCGCGCCAGGCGGACCTGGACCGCTGCGTACATTGTGGCCTGTGTCTGAACGCCTGCCCGACCTATCGCGTGCTCGGCGTGGAAATGGACTCGCCGCGCGGCCGCATTTACCAGATGGCGCAGGTGGCCGCGGGCGCGCCCATCGGCCCGTCCTACATCCAGCATATCGAGCTGTGCCTGGCCTGCCGCGGCTGCGAGAGCGCCTGCCCTTCCGGGGTGCAATACGGCAGGCTGGTGGAGGCGGCCCGCGCGGAAATCGAGAACACTGTGGAACGCCCCTTTCCGGCCCGCATGGCGCGGCGCTTCGTGTTCGGTCATCTGCTCGAATCGCCCGCCACCATGACCGTTCTCGGCGCGCTGCTGTATCTCTACGAGAGCAGCGGCCTGCAGAGGCTGGTCCGCGGACTGGGATTCCTGAAATTGCTGGGCGGCCTGGGCGACGTGGAACAGCTCGCGCCGCGAGCCGAGCCTCCTTTCTTTTTCAGCCGGATCGGCAAGACTTTTCCGGCGGAAGGCGAGCGGCGTTATCGCGTGGCGCTGATGGCCGGATGCATTGCGAACGTGTCATTTGCGAGGCTCAACGAAGCTACCGTACGGGTACTGCAGAAGAACGGCTGCGAAGTGGCCGTGCCCGCGGGCCAGAGCTGCTGCGGCGCGCTGCACCTGCACGCCGGCATTCGCGGCCAGGCGCGCAAGCTGGCGCGGCGTAATATCGACGCGCTGGCGGACGGAGGCTTCGACGCGATTATCACCAACGCGGCGGGATGCGGCTCGACGCTGAAGGAGTATGGCGAGCTGCTGGAGGGGGATGCGGCGTACGCGGCGCGCGCGCGCGAGTTTTCCGGGCGTATGCGGGATATCACCGAGTTCCTGGCCTCCATCGAGTTGAACCGCAAGATGGGCGCGCTGCCGCTGACCGTCACCTATCAGGATTCCTGCCACCTGGCGCACGGGCAGCGCATCCGCACCGCGCCGCGTAAACTCCTCGAAGCGGTGCCCGGCCTGATTTTCCGCGAGATGCCGCTGGCCGATGTGTGCTGCGGCAGCGCCGGTATCTACAATGTGATGGAGACCGAGATGGCCATGCAGATTCTCGAAAGGAAGATGGCCGGCGTGAACATTACGGGCGCCGAAGTAATCGCGACAGCCAACCCGGGGTGCATCCTGCAACTGCGGGCCGGAGCACGGCTGCACGGCAGCGGGCAGCGCGTGGTCCACGTAGTGGAGCTGTTGGATGAGGCCTACCGGGCGGCCGTCACCGAACCGTGACCTGTTACCGAGCCGCGACCGTCAGGGAGCGGTTTCCGCACGCCCCGCTAAAGTAGCTCGCGCGCTTACGGCGTCGGCTCAGTGGGCAATTTAGTTCCGGCATGTCCGGCTCCGTGTAGCCAGTATGGCGGCCGGCCGTAATGAGAGAAGAGCTGGTCTTCGTACTCGCGAGTGATAGCCATGGACTCGGTGTACTCCGGGGCGTTCTGGATGGCTTCTCGGGAGAGGCCCACGTAGACGCTCGAATCCGCCCAGCTCACCCGATCGATCCACCCCGGCGAGACCAGCACCTTTTTGCCTGGCCACCAATTCCGCGTAGCTACCTCGATGTAGCGGATTGCCCAGGTTTCATCGTCCATGACGAACCCCGCCAGGTGACCGATTTCACCATCGGTGGCCTCGATGTTATACCCGGTCACCTCGTGGGAGCTGCGCAGGTGGGAATCCGCCGAATCGATTTCGGGCATCGACGCTTCTATCGCAGCCGCGATTGGAACAGCCAGACCGGCCGGGACGAGCGATGAGCCCCACATATACGGCCCACCCCAATAAACGGGGTACCCATAATACGCGAAGTATTCGGACTCGTGCTGTCGGGAGACGGGCTGGTGGGTGTTAATGTCCGGGCTGTTTTTAAGTTGCTCCTGGGTCAGCGAAACATCCAGCAGCTTCGCTTGCCAGTCGGCCTCGTGAATCAGGATCGGCGAGATCAGCACCACCCGGCCGCCCAGCCACCCGCCGGTGTTTACGGTGAGATAGCGTATGGCCCAGGTCTCATCGTCGAAATAAATATCCTCCACGCTTCCAATTTCGCCATCCGTGGCTCGAATCGCAAAACCTTTCAAATCGGACGCATTTCGCAACATGATTTTGACGATAGCACGCGGCATGCGCCGCGGAGCTGACGGCGCGCCATCGAGGTTTATCCTCACTGTATAATCGTGTTGACATGGAATTCGCCATAAGCATCCAAATTGAGCAATTGCCGGAGGGGTTTGGCTGGTAACCTCCGACGAATTGTCCGGCCTGGTGGCACAAGGGCGAACGGTTGCCGAGGCCCTCGACATCGCGCGAGATGTAGCTCGAAAGCTGATCGAGGCACGCCGCGAGCGGGAGGGCGAGATCCCGTTTTCCGCGGCTTCGGCTCACCACGACTACACCATTGTGGTGGCCGCATAGGTGGGCCGCCTCGCGCGCTTCCGTTATCGCGAGGTCGTCCGGAAGCTCAAGGTCTGCGGATTCCAGTTTGATCGTCAAGCCGCCGGTAGCCACGAGATCTGGTATAGCCCCAGCACCAACCGATACACAACGTCCGTGACACGCCTGAAGGAACGCTTCGCGCGATTCTGACACAGGTCGCGGTCGATCCGAAGACTTTTCTCCAGCCTGACCTGGATTGGGAATCGATATCGTGGAACCGCCTAACCGGCCTTTAGACTTGGATTTTCGATCCGATGCGCTCGCCCGTGCAAGCCCGCTTTAGGAACAGTTCAGGCTCTTTTGTCCAATGTGGCTCCCTCCACACACCCGGTCAGTCAAACTCGTTATGGATATATTCCGAGACCGGCATTTTTCAATTCCCTACGGAACGGTCTCGCGACGAATTCGAATGTTCCCACGGCTCAACACTGCGCACGCGGCAACCGATTCTTGCCCATGTTCTCGAATCGCTCCGGAGACCACCGCTGCCTTCATAGCTGGTCGCAGACCCTACAAACGAGGAGTAGCACGCCGGTCGACGCTCGCCGAAATCCGACTCTCCATTAGCACGACTTCATCCATGATTCCAGGCGACATCTCGGCAACGTACGCAACCTGATGGCCATCGGCGCGAAGGCGTTCGACGATTTGGCGGTCGACGCTCATCGGCTAGGAACGTCACCGAAGGGTCGTCTCAAGAGGGTAGATGACATCTGCGCGGAGGGCGTCAGCCGCGAACGCCAGCGCTGCCCAACCGCGTCTTCGTTGAGCCGCGGATGCGCCTCAAGTACCTGTTCGACCGTCTCACCGGCGGACAATTTTTCCAGAATCAACTCGACCGTAATACGCGTGCCTGCGATAAGAGGCTTCCCCATCATCACACCGGGATTGGAAACAACCATCGCTCGGTAGTCGCGCACATGTCCCTCTTCAAGCTAGCGTACCGCGCCCCACGCGCAAAGTCATCCGGCTCGGTGCGCTGCAGCCTCGCTCGACAGGCCGGCGTTACCAGGACTGATCGCCGCTCGCTGCAGGGATGCCCGGACGTAAGCCGGGTACTGATCCGCCCGTGGTTCCGCGACCACGCGTCGGCTTCCTGGTTCTACGCTTCGTTATCGTCGGCTGTCGCGATCCGCTCACCACCCCTTTCTCGAATGCCATCTTCCCAAGCTGGAGACACGGGTTCGAGTCCCGTCTCCCGCTCCATGTTTTCAATCGCTTACTTCCGGTGGCACTCCGCGCCGCGAGCCTTAATGGAGTGAGGCGGGTCCCTTAGGCCTTCAACCCACTGAATACAAAGCATCAGTCTAGGGAGAATGCCAGCGCGATTGGCTGGCAATCAGAGATTTGTGCTGCAACAAATGGCGCCTGCCACATCCGTTCATCGCTGACGGCTTTGCGAGCCCACATCAGCACGCCCACCGGGGCGAGAATCACTGGGTGAAGCCAGCCGATGACCGAATGAGAGTCCACTCGATCCGTGGCCAGCAACCGCACGATTCGCGACACGTGCATGCGTTCGATCAGCTGGTCCAGGGTTTGCTGCCATTCGGTGAGCACCGGCGCATGACGCGAACGCCGCAGAGCCGCCGCGGAGATGAATCCCATGAGCAGCCGGAGGGAACACGCGGCGGCGCCAGCGAACCACGCCATCACAATCCCCGGCATCGCCTGTTGCCAGGGATCGGTGACCGGTGAGTACGCAGCCCCAGGGGCACGCCGCCGGGCGCCCCAATCGATATCTGGTCTCGAAGCACAAGCGTGTCCGGACGATGCTCATGCCGACGTGGACCAAGGTGGCAATTTCCGCACGGGCTGGGCGTACCGCATAACCGGGGGGCGTGTTCCGTCCCCTACAACTCATAATCGCCGTCGCCGTTCGCAGATGCCCTCGTTCCGCTTTCACTCTTGTCCAAGACAGCAAAATCAGTTTGAACTGAGCAAAAAACAAGCCCTCCTATAATTGTTCCAGCGCCGGACCGTCTTTGAGCGAGCCGTTCGGCGTCGAATCCCCCAAGGAGGGCAAACCGAATGGTACAGGCAATGAGCCTGTTTAATCAACTGTTGCAGCACTTTCCGAGCCTGGAGTTCGCGGCGCTGGTGAAGAAACACCGGGCCGAACGAGCAGCCAAGGGCTTCAGTTGCCGCACGCAACTGGTGGCGATGCTGTTCTGCCAACTGGCTCACGCGGACTCTTTGCGCGAGATCTGCAACGGGTTAGCCTGCTGTCTGGGCAAACTGGTGCATCTCGGAATCGACGTGGCGCCCAATAAGTCCACGCTGGCTTACGCTAACAAACATCGGCCCGCGGAGTTGTATGAGGAGTTGTTCTATACGGCCCTGGGGCGGTTCCGCGAGGCAAAGGGCCTGGGCATGCGCAAGCAGAGGTTTCGTTTCAAAAACAAACTGCTGTCGCTGGATTCCACCACTATCAGTCTGTGTCTGGAGATGTTTCCGTGGGCGAAATTCCGCCGGGCCAAAGGCGGCGTCAAGGCCCACGTGCTGCTCGACCACGACGACTACTTGCCGCGCTACGTACTGATCACCGAAGCCCGGCGCAGCGATGTGAAGATGGCCGACGCCTTCCCGCTCAACCCCGGCTCGATCGTCGTGATCGATCGCGGTTACAACGACTACGCACTTTTCGGAAAGTGGACCGACGCGGGAATCCATTTCGTCACGCGTCTGAAGGACCATGCCGCCTACGAACTGTTGGCAGAAGGCCCGCTTCCGGCAAACCGTCCTATCCGCGCCGATCAGCTGATTCGATTCACCGGCGAACAGGCACAAAAAGATTGCCCCGGCCCGCTGCGGCGTGTGGTGGTGTGGGATGCCATCCAGCAGCGCGAGATCGTGCTGCTCACCAACTAATGGACTTTGGTTCCACAACGATCGCCGCCATCTACAAAGACCGCTGGGAGATCGAGCTTTTCTTTAAGGCCCTTAAGCAGAACCTCAAGCTGAAGACTTTCGTCGGTACCAGCGAAAACGCCCTGCGCATTCAGATTTGGACAGCCTTGATCGCCATTCTGCTGCTCAAATGGCTGCACCATCTTTCTAAAGCCAAGTGGTCGCTGTCGAACCTGGCTTCCATGCTGCGCATGAATCTCTTTACCTACCGCGATTTGACTGCATGGCTCGATAACCCATTCGGCACGCCGCCCATGCTCCCCGAATCTCGACAACTTTCTCTCGGACTGCTGTGATTTGGACAGGCTGCCCCAAGTCATAATAGGAGACCTCCATCTGAAATCCCGGTTTTCCCTCTCTCAAGGCCTTTGCTTTCAGCCTACCTCGGCATAACCCTGTCCTGTCTTGGACAGCAGTGTTCCGCTTTAAACATCTGTCCTCGCGCTAGCTTCGTGAAGCGGAAACGGCGCGAGTGCTGAAGAGTGCGTCGCCTTCCGGAGCCTGGGGTGTCGGCGCAGAGTTCATCCCTATCTCCTGATAAGTTGAAAAATAGCGGTTGAGCCTCAAGCTCGCCGGCGGCTGATTATGTGATAAAGTGCTAATACTTGAGGCGCCTAGCCGCAACACAGGATCAATGAAATGTCGTTACTTAATACGTTAATTCGTCTCACCCAAAGCGCAAACTTGGCCGAGCTCGGCCCGAATATCAGCAAGCTCACCATAAATGAGATCATCAAAGCGCTCGGCAGTGCTACGCCTCCTAATCGCGGTCCCGTGGCCAAGATTAAAGGAATTAAGTCGGAGAACGGCGCATATCAGGCGAGATCCGTCGCAGATGTACGGCGCCTGGTGAAATTGGCCCGGTCCAAGAAACTAAGATTGCGAGTCGCAGGTTCGGGGCACTCGGACGAACAGGCGGTCTACTCGGGCCGCCCCCAAGATTTCAGGGTAGTGCTTACGGGCGATCTAAAGCGGAAGACGATCACCCACCGCGATGCCAGTGGCGCCACCGTCCAGGTAGGCGGGGGTTGCTTTCTCGGCATCAATCCCCTGGATCGGACTTCGCGAACGAGGCCTTGGACTAATCTGAACCAGTTTCTCGACCGCCATAAACTCGCGCTACCGATCCTCGGCGGCATCTCGCACCAGTCGATTGCGGGATTCTTGCAGACCGGCTCCGCGGGTGGCTCGCTGACGTACGGCCTGGCGCAAGCAATCGAGGCTATCGATATTGTCGATGGAAATGGTGAATTGCGAACGCTCCGTGGCGACGACTTGAACGCTGCCGCGGTATCCATGGGTTTGTGCGGCGTGGTCACCGGCGTGACGCTCAGGGCGGATCCGGTATACCGTGTGACCGGCGTTGAACGGAATGTCAAAGAAGAAGCGTCGCTAATCGGCGGAAAGGGGCCGTATCTCTTGGAGAAGGCGATGGCAGATTCAGATTATCTCCATCTGAACTGGTTTCCGCAATCCTCCGTAAATCGGGTGACCGAATGGGTCGGAAAACGAACCTACAAGTTTGGCAAAGTTAAACCCTATCGGAACCAGTTACGAGGCAAGCGTAAGAACATCGCGGCGGCCATTGCGTTGGAGATCATGGATCAAGCGACAAACATCGATCCTGAGCACGCAGAGTCTATCATCAGCGCGATTCTTAATAAGTTCGTTCCCGTTTCGGGCCCCGGTTCCAAATCCACTTTCAGCGACGTTTGGTATGATGCCTTGCCGTCAGACGACCAATACGAAACAGACACTCTCCTGAAGGTAATCCTCATGGAGGTCTGGATCCCAATGGATAAGTTAGAGGAGGCGCTTTCTCGCCTGAAAGAGCTTTTCGAGCATGAACCTGGGGCCGCCGGTTATTTCATTACCGAGTTGTATGGCGCCAAGCGTTCGCCTTTCTGGTTGAGTCCGGCATACGATCGTAACGTCTTTCGGGTGGACGTCTTCTCCTGGGCGCACGCCCTCCATGCTCAGAAAGCAGCGCGCAAGCATTTCAAGTTCTATTGGGATGCCCTTCTCGATCTAGATGCGCGGCTGCACTGGGGAAAGGTCTTACCTAAGGTCAACCAACAGTGCGGCAAGGTTAAATTCAACCCCGCTTTCCTCCGGAACGCATACCCGAAGCTCCCAAAGTGGTTGGAGTTCCGAAGGGGCATGGATCCGAACGGAATATTTCTAAGCGATTACTGGAAGGATATCCTTGGCATACCATGACCCGAATCATGTAGGAAACCCAGGAGCATACGCGCAGAGCATCCTATCTGGATTCTTGACCCCATGCTGCTGGAACCAGCCGTCGGCCGAGGTTCGTAGCTGGGCTGCATTCAGACAGCCTGGAATGTCAGACAGCCTCTTCCGGGTGACAGTCGCGTGAAGTTGCGCGTCGATCGTGTCAAATGCCGCGGCCGCATCGGTGAGCCGGAGCAGCGCCGTCGCGGAATCGCCCTCCAAATAGGCGATGACGCCCAGAACATACTCGGATAAGGCAGCGGACCAGGGCAGCTTTTCCCTCCTCAGGCGCCGCGCGTCGTGCGCTGCCACTACCAAAAACTGGCTGCGATCCTGGGTTGCGGCCGCCATCGCGAGCGCGCAGAACGACCGAAGCTGCAGCATCTCGATCCGGGAATTCTGTACTTGGCTTAGAAATGACCACCGAAACGCACGCCACGCGGACTGCACCCGATTCCACGCCGCCTCGGGATTGCCGGTGTATAACTCCAAGGGCACGTATGCCAGCAGGGCATCATGGTGCTGAACGTGATAACCGTTCTGCGACCACTTCCCGATGACCTCGTCCAGATCCTCCCGGACGCTTGCGGAGCCGCCGGCGGCAAGCCGCACGAGTGCCATGATATAAGTGCTCAGATTCATGACTGCGTACAGGTCTCCCCGTTCCCTGGCATTGTTCAATATCGCCGGATAGCTGTTGGCTAGTTCCGCGATGTTTCCCATCTTCGCCAAGCTCCAGAGCCGAAAGGCATTGGCTGTGTCGATCTCCCAGGTTGTACCCGTGCAGTTCTCGCGAAAGGTCTCAGCTGCATTCTTGCAATGCTCAAACGATCTCTTCCATTGGCATTCAAAATAGGCGACTGTGCCGCTTGCCAATTTAACCATGGCATCGGCGTACATTCGATCCCAATGAGAACGTTTTAAGGTTTGAGCGAGTCGCTCCGCGTCAGCCAGGATTTTCCTCGCTCGAACCGCATCTCCAGAACTCGCCAGATGACCGGCTTCCACAGCGAGCGCTCGCGTGATCCGGAAGGGTTCTCCCGCTCGCAGCGCCAACAGCAGCGTGCGCGCCTGAAAGTCCGCGCCGCGTATGGGATCGATGACGCTCAGTCCAAGAACGACCGACCAGCCGATATCGATACGTCGCAGCATCTGTGCAGGGATAGCCTCCTCTCCCCGCTCCTCAAATCCGGTGCCCCGGAGGCGAAGCTGCATGCGGCGGGCTAGCAACGAAACCAGCGCGCGCCACGGTGCGCGGGCCAAACGGATTCCGGCGGACTCCAGAACCGGCGCGAGGTGCGAAAGTCCTTCGTCGACATGCCCCGCAGTCAGCAAGGCGAGCGCGGCTTTGTGTTGCAGCTCGAGAGCCTGGGCCGGAGCCGTGTCGGCTGCGGCCGACAGGTATTCACGGGCCGCATCAGCTCCCCGGCCTGCGTTGCTCAGAGAGTCTCCAAGCTGCGTGCGCAAACTCAGGGATTGCTCGGCATCCCACGCCTTCATAGCCAGCGCGTGCCGGTAAAGGCCTGCCGCGTGTTCAAAGGCCAACGCATTGGCGGCGGCCAAAGCGGCTTGAGCATAATACACCGCCGCGCGATCCGGTAAGCCTCCCTGGTCGACATGATGAGCCATCACTTCCGCGTCGATATGGTCAGACGCGGCCAGCGCATCCGCCAGTTGACGGTGCCGTTCCTGAAAAGCCGCCGGAGTCAGACAATCCAGTACCAACTTTCGGACTCGATCGTGATAAACCTCGATCCGCGGCTCACCGCTAATGAGCGTGCTCCGGATGAGCCTGGTGGTCTTTAGTTGTTGCAGCACCGCGCGGTCGTCCGAACTGACGCCGGCCGCCCGTCGGGCGATGGCCAGGTCAATCGGACGGCCCGAAATCGCGATGATCTCCAGTAAATTGCGGCTCTGCTGACGCAACGATTCGATCCGCGGCCCGAGGACCTCGTTGAGCCCCAGAGGCAGCCCTGCCTTGCGCCCCTCCTTCGAGGCTTTCACGTGTTCGATTAGCTCATAGACTAAGAACGGCCTGCCTGTAGATTCGCGAGCGATCTCCTCGACGAGCGCCTCCGTTTCGTCTCCCGAAGATCCCATCAGACGCAGCGTCAGCTCGCGGGTTTCTTTCTCGCCCAACTGACCGATCTCGATGTGCCGTTCATCGCGCATGACTGCCGCGCGGCCGCGCGATTCACGCAAATAATTGAAAAACGCGCTTCCTTGCGTGTCCTCGCTGCGGCAGCAAAAAAGGCCGAGAAATACCGGGGGGTCAGGCGGCCTCAGAAGGTCGGTCAGCAGATTCGCGCTGTCGAGGTCGCCCCAATGCAGATCGTCGATAAACAGGTATAGTGGGTGTCTGTCACCCAGCCGCACCAGTAAATCGCGAAGCGCGGCCCCGGCCCGGCGGCGTAAGTCCGGGGGGCCAATTTCCGCCGACTCAACGCTCGGAATGCCCGCCTTGTCGGCAATTCCCGTGAACGCCCGAAACACCAGCGCAAGGCTCCGGATATATCGCGGCATGAGTTCACGAAGTTCGGGGGTGTCGAGCTTGTCCAGGTAGCGCGCCAGATTATCGATCAGGTTGTCAAGCGCCTTGAACGGCACTAGCTCATGCTCGTGACATCTTCCAGTCAATACGATGGCCCGGGGATCCTGTGCGATCTCGGAAAGGAAGTAGTGGGCAAGGGCGGTTTTTCCAGCCCCCGAATGACCTTCGATGTAAACGATCACGGGTTGCCCGCCGCGCATCGTCTTGTGCGCATCGCGGAGTTCGGACAATTCTCGTGTCCGGCCGACAAAGAGACTGTCATGAGAACCAGAGGGAATGACGCTGGCAACAGGCTCGCAGGAGGCCCCGAATCGCGCAAGGATGGCTGCTCCCTCCGGCCGATACGCCGGGTCCCGGCGAAGAAGGTCAGCGCACAATGCATTCAAATCATCCGGAACGCTCGGTGCGATTCGCGCTGGCGGCTCAGGTTCGCGTCTCTTCTTCGCGTCCAAAACGGCAAATAGGTTGCCTTCGAACGGAAGCCGTCCGGTCAGCGCTTCATACAACATCACACCAACGCTATACCAATCGCTAGCGGCGGAAATCGGGAGACTCATCGTCTGCTCAGGCGACGCATAAGCCACAGAGCAAAATACTCGGCTACCCTCCGTCCTGTGCATGCCGCTCGCGTCCTGCTCGACGCCCAGTCCAAAGTCGAGTATCACAAGACGATCCTCCGCGGTAACCAGCACATTGTTCGGCTTGATATCGCGGTGAAATTTGCCGGCCGCGTGGATCTCCGCCACCCCGGCGGCCAGCTGCCGGAAAGCGTTGCGTAGCCGCGCGATCTGAGAGGCGCTACCGAGAGAGGAGCTTTGAAACTCCCGATCGGTATCGCCGGCTACGTATGCGATAAACGGCTTCCCCTCCACAAACTCCATCGTGAAACACCATCTCTCGCCCTCCCCGACCAAGTCATATAGCTCGACCAGATTGGGATGGTGAATCCCTGCGAATGTACGGAACTCGCGCTTGAATCGATCCAAAGTCGCCGGCGGCTGCAACGTCTTGAGGGCCACGACTTGGGCGCTGCGTTCATCGATGGCCTTGTAGACGATGCCCATGCCGCCGCGACCGATACACTCCAGCACGCGGTAGGAACCGATTCTCTCTCCGGACCAATCATCGGCGCGACTCGCCCAAATAGGGAAAGACTGGGCAGCCCCGGGGCTTGAGCCGGCTTCTGACGGGTAAAGAATCACTCCTTCGTCTGCCAAGCTCGGGTCTCCGGTCTCTTTGAGACGGAGGTCTTCGGAAGCCGAACGGAAATAATATGGCAAGAGCGACAAAACTTCTCGAACAACTTCCGGATCCCCGGCAGCGCGATCGAGCACGAAGGCGGTGCGCGCATCAGGCTCCATCTGACTCGCCGACAAGCAAATTGACTTTACGATTTCCAGCCGCTCGGAGTCCATCATTTCAGATCGCCTGAAAGCTCGCGACTCAACCACGCCTTAGCGTATTTCCAATTTCGTTTTACGGTACGAGAGCTAATATTGAGCGCTTGCGCGATTTCGTCGTCAGTTAGCCCCGCGAAGAATTGCAGTTCCACAATGCATCCCGCTCGAGCGTCGTGGCGAGCCAGTCTCTGCAGAGCATCGTCTATCTCGATCAATTTCTCTGGTTGAGCGATCAAATCGAGAAGTGACTCATCAAACGTGACCCGGATCGCGCCTCCGCCTCTCTTCACTGCTCGATGCTTACGCGCGTGATCCACTAAAATCCGCCGCATAGCCTGCGCCGCCAGACGAAAAAAATGCCCTCGATCTTGGCAAGCATTCTCCGTCTCGGACATACGAACGTAGGCCTCATGGACTAAATCGGTAGTCTCCAGCGTATGGTCGGGACGCTCCATTCGCAGGTAGTTTCTAGCGAGCTGCTTCAGCTTTCGATACACCAAGGCGTACAACCTCGAATCCGCGTCCGCCCCACCGGCTTGCAGTGCCTGTAACTGAGCGGTCACTTCGTCGTGTTTATCAGCCATAATCTATCGTGGCTCTTAGTCTAACAAGTTCGCCAATTGCTTTGTGCACGGTCGCTGGTGAGAGTCTGTACGCAGGCCCGATGTTGCGAAGAGCCTGCTAACAGGCTAAGAACAGGTGCGGTTGTCCGGAGACATATTCTACGTAAGCTATTGATTATATACAGCTTGACACTATCGACTCCAACTGGCATCCCGCTTAAAGCAATATCCGGCCTACGCCCTCGATTCAGGCCGGAGCAGGCCGATCTGAGCCCTGCTACAAGGACAGTGCGCCGAGTTTTTCCGGCTTGTTCCTGGCCTGTTAGCAGGCTCGCATCCTTTCCACTCGCCGCTGATGGTGGTGCATCGTGCCATATCTATTGGGGCCGTGTACGACAAAGCATCCGGATCTCTTGTTCTGGTCACCAACCGCGCGGCGAAGGAACTCTCTCCGGAATCAAAGCGGAGGATTTCGCCGTGGCGCTGCGTCTGGCATATTCGGACCCGCCGCAGGAAGCGGCCTTCTCGCTCGATCCGGCTGATCCGAAGAATCCCGAGCGACCGTTGCTGCAAAAGGTCTACTATCCAGATTCCATGTTGGCAGGCACGACTTTCGGCAAACAGATGTTCGAAGCCGACTGGCTGCTGAAGTAGTATTCGTTCGGCGTGGTTGCAAAGCTCGGCCAGAAGAGTCTGGCGAGAACGTCGTCGGTACCTGGTTACAAGAGCGTGGCCACCTTGTCGTGGGAGAAAGACGATAACGCCAACCGGCCGGCCACCATGTCGGGGTTCTGGATCGTGTCGGGCGAGATGCGCATTCGGACGGGGTGGGGCGGCGATCGTATTCGATAAAGCGACTATATGGCTGTGAAGACGAACGACAGCCGGTCCGCATTAAGCAGAGACTTATCAGGGGGCCTTGACACCACTGTTTTGCGCTAGCATGCACATTCTAAGATACTTGTTCGCGAGGAACAGCCCAGCAGAAGCAGAAAATAACAGGCAGGAACAGGGACTGATAAAGGCGTTAACAGGGCCCCGATACACCCTTGTTCCGGACGGTCATTTGGTAGGGTTCTCTGGCGCCTAAACACCTGTGGAATGTGTCGTTGACTTTCACCCAGGGAGTCCCCTGTTCATGCGTTCGCAACAAGTTTCTGCGTAGAGGGGGTGTCCAAATCACTCTAGATTAACCCAAAACCGGACGGCGCGCCCAGGCAGGGCTGTCAGGGGCTGACGAAAGGTCGGGGATCCAGCTACGGATCCCACGCTGGTGTAGTCTTTATTGCCCAAAATGTTGTCGACGTGGATTCCGAGATCCAGGTAGATGCGCTTCCCTTTTCGCACGAAGCCCGGAATCGGAACCCGCCTGTATCCGTAGAGCGACAGCGAATTGTACGCCGGACCATTGCCGCTGTTTCTGGCTCGTCCGCCGCGGTCAGTATACAGTCCATCCTGTTCCGGATCGAGCCCGGTGGTGATGTTGTAAGGCGCCGATCCACGCCACGCATCCGTGGCTATCAGAGAGATTCCGCCAGGCAGCTTCAGATTGCCGGTAAGTGCGAGATTGTGCGAGGCGATGCCGGCACTGCGTGCCCATTCCGCGCGTACGTCGTCCTGAACGGCCGGAAACGAAAAGGGGCCGGAGGTATCGTCTCGCGAGCGTACCCATTCGTAGTGAATGGCGAAGCTCTGCCCGTGCCCTATGTAGCGCAACTGGCTATGTAGCCGTTGTTTATCGCCAGAGCGATTGGAGTCCAGCAGATCCACCCATCCGCCCGCATCCGGCAACCGTTGCGACGCCAGCAAGTGCCGGTCGTGAGTCCAGGTGTATTCGGTTCCCCCGGAAAACTCGCCCACGCGACGCTCGATCGAAGCCTTTTCCATGAGTTCACGCGGTCTGGCCAAATCGGCAGCAAGTTGAGTGTGGATGACGCCGCCGGCCGGTATGGAGACGCCCACAGAGCCGTCATCATCCACTAGAGACACGCCGGTGACGATAGTCTGCTGGAGATGTGCGGGCCCGTTGTCGATGGCTTTCAGAAAGACGTTGGAAGTAACATCTCTGGCGAACAGCCCGGCCCCCGCCCTAAATATGAAACCGTGCCAGTCGGCGGCAGCGGACATACGGGGTGACGGCATCACCGCAAAACCGGATTGATAATCGGCGCGAATTCCGCCTCTTAGCAAGAAATGCCTTGAATAGAGGATTGTTTTCTGGACGAACGGAGCGGTCGTAACTCCGGAATAGCTCGTGAAGCCGGTTCCACGCGTGATGGTCCACGTTCCCGTGCCTACCCCCGCGAGTGCTTCCGAATAGGCCTGCAAATTCGAGAAGGTAAAGGAACCCGCCGCGTTCGGAACATCCAGCCTGGAGTCGTTCTCTCCCGAAACGGTCAGTCCTAGGGTCCAGGCGCTCGGGGCGGAACTGGTTTGAAAAACACTCTTCAACGTCCAGTGCGTCCCCGACGATTCGCTGCTGGTCAACGGCGATCCTCCATCCAGGAAGGCGCCCGGTACACTCATACCCGCGACCACACTGTTCGCATCTAAATTCGTGCGCCGCTCGGACACGACAATCCCGCCCCGGTAGACGATGTTTTCACCCTCGGCGTTCACGGTGGATCTCAGTTCGTGGGAGCCGATTCGCGAGGCAACTCCAGCTTCGGGCAGGACGATGCCGCCCACGCCCTGGTTAGACCCACTTATGTCCGAGTCGTAATACGAGACATGCGCGCGCCAGTTCTTGTGAACGTAGAAGCTATCGAGCGATCCCGACAGATTGCGATTCCCTACTGATCCCTTCGACGGGATCAGCAGCCCGCCCAGTTCCATCGAGGGTGGAAGGACAGCAAGTACCGGTTGTTCGTCCAGTTTTTGGCTAAGGTTCAAGCTGGCTATAAATGTTATGGGCAAATGCGGGATGAAGCCGGTCAGACTCCCTTGTCCGGAGCGCGATTCGGATCGAAGACCCGGCCCGAGAGGATTGTGGCCCCCAGCCCCGAGCGACAGGCCACCCATACTTAACCCGAATGTCCGGTCAGATCCTTTGGTGACGACGTCGATGTGCGTGCTATCGCCATCCGAATACTCCGCCGAAAATGGATCCGCATTGACCGTGATCTGAGCCACCGTCGCGGCGGGTGGTAACGTGTTGGTGGGCATACCATCCACATAGATGGTGTCAGATCCGAACGTCGCTCCGGCGACCAGCTTGGCGTAGCGAACCCAATCTTCCGTGTTATTCGAGATTGCTCTCAAATCCGTTTCCGTCAGAGAGACTGCGTTGATCGAGCGCTCCAACAGAGTGCCACTACTATCCTCCGCAGAGACGTCGATACTGTGTCTGATCTCGGCTAGGTCCAGGTGGACCTGGAAGCTAAGAGTTCCGTAGTCCATGCGCTGCTCGAACAGCGCGAACCCAGGGTGCTTCACGAGCAGGGAGCAATCCTTGGGCCAGGCCACGCGGAGAACGAACCTTCCCTGAGCATCGCTCTTTGTCGATTCGTCGAGCCCAGCGCAACGAATGCTCACGTGGGCTCCCGGAACTGCCAGACCTTGAGGATCGGAAACAGCGCCGTGAAACTCGCCCGCCAGTGCAACCGCCGTCACAGCCGAGCATGCGATGACCGCGGAAGTGAAGCACTTCATATGATCTGCCCAGCCGCTACAGCAAATCTGGCAACCGGATTAGTTGCCGCAAGTGGAAGGCACCTGCAGGCCCAAAACACTAAGATCGCTAAGCACGGCACTGGCGAGTAACGACGCCGAGGCTCCGGAACAACTACAAAAGCTGTTGAGAACCACGGAGACCGTACTCGTATCCGACGTGCACGTATCAGGCGATGACTCACACAACGCTGCATCATTCTCCGCATCGGATGTGAGGGTACTGGCAACCGTATTGATCGTGCAATCCGCAACGGCCGGGACAGCTTTGCCCTTCAAGACCAGATAGGCTGCAGCGGCTGCGGCGCCCACGCCAACTACAAGCATCGCCGCCGTCCCACCCGACATCGCCATCGCCGAGGAGGGCAACTTAAGGTTGGCCGTCGTTGGCGCGCTGGATAACGAAGACCCGGGGGTCTTCCCTGCCTTCGTTGCGGAAGCGACCGTTGAAAAGTTAGTTTGAGAAACGATCGCGGTTACGGTGTGATCTTTGTAGGTTGCCCGCACCGTTATCTTGAACTCGCCCTTGCCGGACGGGCGCATTTCTCCAGCGGCGGCGCGGCCCAAAGGGTCGGAAACTACGACGAGATCCTTCTTGCCATCGGCAAACACGCCTCCGGGCCCAGATTTGGGCAGCGAGAACAATACGGTGGCGCCGGCGATCGCGAGATCGTTCTGATCGCGCACCTCCACTACCGGGCTGGCGGCAATCTTCTTCTTCACGACGTTGATCCCCTCTTCTCCTTCGAGAACAACGATTCTTGGCTCGATGGACGGAGCGACCTGCGTCTGCCAGGCGCAGAGGGTGGTTGGCCCCTGCAATATAACGAAAACCCATGAGGCGGCAATTAAACCGATGCGGTAAGGACGGCTGAAAATCGACATTTGTTGGTTCCTTTGTTTATGCGTACGTTCGTAGTTGTGACCATCACCGTCACCTGGCGTTTGGCAAATCCGCTTGCGGCATATGCGATGCCGTTGGGAAAGAAGTGAGCTTGCCCGCTTCACCGTTTCCGCTTTCATCATGAGTGGACGTATCGTGTCTTTAGGGCATAGCTACCTCCGGCGATGCCGGCCGCGGCATCGCTAGCGCCTCGGTTTTGCGTGATGTTATTTAAGGGTCGCGCTGACAGCGCGCACGGAGTCGGCTTCGACCTGGGTGGCTTCAGCCTGTTGTGCGTCCAAGAGCGCGCCGATATTAGGATTGGTTGGCAGGGGCACATCCAACGCGGATCGCGGTGCTTGCGCCATGGCCACGGAAGGCGCGACCGGCAGCCCGAGTTGCCCCTGACCCGTGCGCATGGCGTCCAATCCGGCGTCCATCTGGGCGCGCAGATTGTTCTGCATTTCGGCCAGATTCTGGGAAGAGAGGCTCACCACCGTGCCTGCAGGGCAGTCCGCGCGACGGCCGGCCGATACCCGAAGACCAGCCAAAGGCGTTGTGCCGCTAGGAGGAGTCGCTAATTGTAGTACGTCGCCCGCGCTGAGCGTGCACGTCTGATTGTCGCTTGCCGAGACTTCCAGATTGTTCGACACCACGAAGATGCGATCCCGCTGCAGTGCTGAAGGCAGCTCCGCCACGCTAGATTCAGCCGTGCCGGACGCAACGGCGTTTTCATACGCCAGTTGCCGGTGTACCTCGTCATTGATCAGTTCCTTCAATTCCGGGGTGATGGGAGTGTCCCCTTGGCCCACGAGAGTGTTCTCCGATGCCGGATCGAAGCTCTGACCGTCTGCTTGGGATGGATCGCCGCCATCTTGCTGCATCCGGTCGTCGTAAGCGCCCGACATGGTGCGCGAAAGGAAGTAGTCCGTCAACCAAGCCGAACCGTTCAGGTAAGACGAAGACGGCGAAAAGAATCCACCGTATGCGCCGAACCATGGGGTGCCTCCCCAGCCCCAGGAGTAGGCGATCGGGTTGGGCCAGGGATAGAAAGCCCAACCGTAGAAGGCCGAGGAGTAGTAGACACCGGGCACGTACAGGGGCAGTACCGCGCCGTAGAAGCGATAGTTGCTATAAAGTCGCGTGTAGGATGCGCCGCCGGAATAGTAAGTCCGTGCAGTGTAGGTAGCCCTTCCCGAGATCACGGTGCGCTCGAGGTATCCCCGATGCGCCCCGGTGCTTACTAGAACGCTTTTGTCGGCATGCCGCGTCACCACTGTCCGCTCGCCGTGAGCACCGTGGCGGATATCCAACGAGGCGGTGTGTACGGACTGTATTTTCCCTCCAGGGCTGAATGTTACCGATCGACCGTGGGCGCTGTAGGAGGCCAGAGTACCGTTCTGGCGGACTCCGAAATTAACGCCGTGCGAAGCCTCTACGGTTAGATTGCCGTCCGCATGCACCGTCACCTTACCTTTAGGGAGCGGACGCCCGTTCAGTCCGCTCATGCCGGCGCGCGAGGAGTTTACTTGGTTAACGACGGACTTGGAGCCGGACCCACTTAGTCGCGAGGACCCACTTCTTATGCCTCCGCTACCTGCCGAGCGAGGCAAGTTGTATGCTGGTTGCCGCCCGGCAGAGTCATTTCCGGAATTTGACGGCCCGGGGTTCGATCTCGCGGCAGCGCGTGGGGTGTCGGGAGCGCCTGGCCCTACCGCGGGAGCTGGCGGATTCCGGATGAGGGGGGCCACCTTTGCGGACGGGGGATTAGACGATGTCGGTGCCTGTTTTGGCGGTGCGGAACGCTGGGCCGGTTGGCTTGCCGGAGGCCTGGAAGGTGGCGATTTGGCGGGGGGCGCCTTAATGACCGCGGGCTTAGCAGGAGCCATCTTCGCGGGTGCAGGCTTAACCTTGGGATCAGTGGTCTGGGCCAAATTGATCGCAGGGCAAGCGCAGAAAATCATCCACCCTGAGAGAACCGCAAAGTTTATAGGCATTCGAGTCATTAAAGCTCCTTTTTCAGCAGAATTGTATGCCCGCGAGTGAGAATCTCAAGTGCGATTCGCGGCTGTTCTTGCTCTCCCTTATTACAGCGGTGTAAGCGGGAGAAAGGGGACAAGCAATTCTGGTCTCATTTCGCGGGCGAGCCGACGCGAATATGGCAACGCGCGGCCCTATGGCAAGCCAAACTTCACTTGTCTAAGCGCTGCCTGCGCGGGAAAGGGGACAAAGAGCATCCCGTGCATCCCAGGCCTTTGAAGAAGTGCAAACGTGATTTTCGGCCCGCTGTCGTCATCCAAACTGGTGAGATTCAATCAGATTAAGCTTAGCCAACCCGCCAAAGCTTGGGTGCCCTTGGCGTTGTGGCCCTGGACTTTTGCGAGTTCCTCAAATGACCGGCGGTCCTCAATATTTGACTTTGTGTTTGCCGGCTTTTCCTTGTCAAGGGGAAAGTCTCAGAACGCACTGCGGGACCGTTCGATCCGGCCGTCCGACATGGCCGCAACCACCGTGCCGCAGCTGCCACGGTAGTTCCACGTATCGCCGCTCCGATCTTTGCCAGCGTCTCTTCGAGTGATCGGATCTGCTGCTTCTGGCTGGCGATTGTGGCGTTCTACCTATGTATTTCGTTCAACAGCGCCGGGCCTAACATCTGATGTTTACAGTCTCGATTTGGCCATCGGCTGAGAGCGCCACCAGATACGGATGAAGGTCTGCCACTTCTTCCGCGATAAACCCATACTGTATTGGTTGCGCCCCGTCGCCGTAAGGCTTCCTGTAGCAGAAACGTGACCCGCTCTGCACGGCGCATCACCCTCAACGAAATCGTCCTTGCGATAATCGATCGGGATCGCACCAAATTGGGTCAGAATGGAGCTCTTGCTGCCAGAGGCAATGCCATACATCTTCAGGCCGGCGCCTGCCCAAGTCCAGAAATGCCGTGCCACAACCGCCGCTCGCTCCGATGATCAGCACTTTGTCGCCGGCATTGACGTTCGCGCGCCGCTGCAAACAGCTGGTACGCAGTCAAGTAGTTCAGCACCAGCAGCTGCCGCTGGATCGAGCGAGGAAGGAACGGAAACAAGCCGACTTTCCGGAAGATAGAGATACTCGGCATAGCCCCCGAACGACGGCCATGCCGCAACTTTCGTTCCCGGGATGGCGCGCCGGACTCCCGGTCCAACTGCCTCCAGGGTGCCCACTATGGCACTACCCGGTTCGTACGGCACCTTGGGGGCAAGCGGGCTGAGTCCGTAGCGATTCTGCACGTTAGGCTCTGCTCGCAAACACTGCAGGCCAGCACTTTGATGCTGACCTCCCTTGCCGCGGGTTCGCGCAGATCGCACTCCTCGAATCGCAGGGTCTCCGGCGGACCCCGTTTCACAACGACGATATGTTTGTACTTCACGGTGTACCGTGCGCTATGGAACGAAGCTAAACGACACGCAATCCTATCAAACTCGGTTCAGCAGTCTGTGGCTTCGATCACATTCGTCTCGACTTGCCGCAACAGGCCAGCTTATTGGGCAAACATCAGTTGTGTGACGAAGGATGGTTCGGTCCTGAGAAACGCAACTGGCTCCGGCGATCCAGTTTGACGGTTTTGTCCCAATCCGGTGAGTGCCGCTCGTCGACGTTCCTGGATCGCGGCATTCACCACGCGCAAACCGGACGCCACAGCGGGGTCACAACCCGCCAGTTGGTCGGACGATAATGGCAATTAAGGACGTCGCCATGCCATTCTACAGGCTTGCCAAACGAGCCAGGTGGTTTCCGTGAGCGGTGTTTCACGGGAGAAATCCACCTGAGCCGAGCCCGCCCGATCGTCTCTCAGCATTGTCCAAGTCGCGCGTTAATCCGGCCAGACCGCCGTCCGACGCTTCCGAGATCCGGACTTATGGCTCGCGTCGCCAAGCGCCAACGTTCTTTCTCCGGACGGCCTCGTGGCTCGTCAAAACGCGGGATCGGGGCTGTCACCCTTCCCAGAGGGCGCCTGGCCACTACCTTTCAGAACCGTCGAAAGCGGGCCGTAACTTCTTAAGCTCGTGGACGCACCTGTAATCGACTCTTCGGGATAGTCAGTATCGTATGTGTAGTTTTGTTAATTACTTTAAGAACGATTTGAGCAGCACATCGACGACCTTCTGGAGTTCTAGTGGAGTCAGTGTACCGGTCAGCGCTAGCAACAAGTCCGCATTCACCTTTTCCTTCCACAAGCGGGTCATTTGAGTGATCACGCCTGTTAAGGAGACGCCTGTGGCCGCGAAGGCGGCGGTTATGTGCGTGGGATCAGCCAGCGATTTATAGACAAAAAGGCAGGTACCACCAAAAAGGACCAGCAGCAGCGCGACGCAAATCTGAAAATAGTACGAATTCGAGCGCGCAATCCTCGCGAGGTCGCCGCGCAACATCTGGACCTGCTCGGGGGATGGAACGGGCGATACGGGTTTACTCTCGCCTCCGAAATGCGGTGCTTGCGCGTATGAAAGCTCGAATCCGACCAATGCGGACCGCAGAGTGTTACTCTTCTCGTGTGCCATAACGAAGCATCGCCTTTCTTATGTCAACGACAAGGTTTTCGTACGGGCGTGGCGAGCGAGCCAGAATTTCGATTGCCTGGTGATATGCTGCCAGCCGGAAATCCATGGAGACCTCTTCTGCGCTGGTCAGCACAAGGCACCTCGGGCACTTCCTCCGAACCATTTCTCCCAGCAGAACAGACTGGCAGACCGTCAGGTCCAAGATGCCGGCGTATGTTGCGGCGATGCCGCCGCTGATCTCCGCAATGTTGCAGAAACCGCCCGCGAACTCAACGGCGGCTCCGCCCCGAAATGCGCCCGGTAGGGCGGCTTCGATTTTTTGGCGGCGTTCATGCCAGCGGTACTGGTCAGCGGTGATACCGCCAGCGGCCTTGGAGCCTTCGGCGTTACTTGTGCCTTCATCCAACAACCGATTTAGGTCGGCGGCCAAACCCTGCGTGCCGTCACTTGCGCGAAGTGCATCTGGCGCGGCCGCTCGCTCCGCCAGATACTCTGCTACACGCGAGGTTCGCGAGATGTCGTCCGGACGGAACCGCGCGCTCCGCCAATGGGCCATCAGGGTAGTCACCGGATAGGCAGGTAAAGTTTTGTGTAAATCAGCGAGCGTGGCCCGCTCGATCACCGAAACGCCGCGCTTCTTCACGCGATCGATGACGTGTCGGGCCAGGGACGCGTATTTTTCGTACTGCCCCCATGAGGCGTCCGGTGACGGTGACTCCGATGTATATCGCTTTACAAAATCCGTGCCCACCCGATAGTCGTCGAAAAACTCCCGGCGGGTTGACGGAACTGCCACTAACAGCGCGCAATCACGCGGCCGCACGCGCGATTGCGAAACCGAGCTGAGGATTTCGATTGTGGGCAACGTAGATATCCTTTGACTCATGAACCACCCTGCCTTCCACATACTTAATATCAGGATGGACCCGCTCGAGATCGCGGATAAGGACTTTAGTGAGCAGAAGAGTGCCATCGGGCGCCGCTTGAATCTCACCTGAGTGGAAGGCCGTCTGAATACGCAACGTGATAGCAGAAATGAGCTCCTGCGTTGCCTGCGCGCCCTCACGCAGAATGATGCGGAAGCGCAATATCAAGGCCTTCAGGCCACTGACCGGTTTCACCTTGGCTTCCACATCTAGTGCGGTCTCTCCGCGCTCTGTCAGAAACGGTTTGGAAATCTTAGTGATTTCAATTTCGTCGAACTTATATTTTTCGGCCAGTATGGCTTTCAATTCTTCGGTGTTGAGAGGATGGGTCTGATCTTCAATGGTGGCAGTAATGGTGCGCTCCTTGGCATGCAGCGCCTCAAGCTGCAACTCACCGGATTTCACGAATCCCTGCCCTTCCCAGGGTTCAAAGCCCCGTAAGTGGAGCCGGATGGGACCAGAATCGCTGCCGCCCATGGAAGCCAGCATGGCATCGATTGCCGCGGGCCGGTTGCCGGCTTCGATCATCCTGTGGGAGGGGCCATCAAAAAGTTGAAAGATCCCAGCAGCCGTTCTCTGGATGACGATAGTGTGCTGATCGCGACCGCCGAGCACACCGAGCAGCCTCGCTTGAGGTTCCGTGACCACGTCGGTTCGAACCCACCAGCCAGTGCGGTCGGAGGATCCGCAGGCGTGCGCCAGTTGCAGGCCGCGAGCGGCTTCGGGTTTGGCAGCATCCCCAAAAGCCAGAACCGTCTCGAAAGTCCGCTCATCCTTTTGGACACTGTGCAAGGTCTGCTCGATACTGTTCTCTAACTCGGTCTCACTGCGTGCGTCGCGCGCGGCGGCGCGGACCGTCTCGGGGATCTTCTCCTCATCAGTCGGGTTGTAGAGGACAACTCGCTGACCGTTTTCGACCATGACTTTTACGTCGCCGCTAGAGATTTCGGGGGATGTGCGGAAGGTCGTAATGGCCGCGTCCAGATTGTGTCCGCCCGTAGCACCGGGCATGTCTGGGTCATTCACGAGCGAAATTACGATGGAGGGAGTGTGGATCCAACCCAAGGTCGAATGGCGGGAGGACTCCACGAATTCTTCGGCGGCCTCGGCCTGGTTTAGGCCTGTCAGGAAGACCAGCAGATACTTATTTTTCTGGCAGGCGAAGGCGAGTTTCCGGATCGCTTCGCTGCGGGAGTCATGCTCGTCTCTACCGGCGACTCTGGGATCGCCGATAACTTTCGCCACATCTGACAGAGCCTCCTCACCATAGGTTTCGACAAAGCTGTCCAAATCATTTTTGAGCGTCACGACCGGAGGCGGCGCGTTCTCTTTAAGAACGGCGGAATGGATCCGGACGAGCATGCCTATCAAGTTAGCGCGGAAGACCGTTCCGGGCCGGGGTTGTTCCGCTATGGCGGGAGTTGGTCCGCCAGCGGTGACACCGAAATGATGGAAAACCTGGTACAACTCAGCATACTGGACTACGCGCACGAGATTGGGGTCATTGCGGTGGGCAAAATAGTCGTAGCCAGTTTCTTCGGCTTCGCGAAGCCGGGCATCCTCGTCCCCGAGATAATCTACCGGAAGCGCACCAGTGCGATTCCAAGCAAAAAGTCCCAGGGGGCCATCCGTCATAGAATAGCCCGCTCCCTTCGTGTTCCAATTGAAGAGCACCGTCCTGACATGTGCGTGTTCCGGGAGCGCTTGCGGAAAAGGATAGGACGCGGGGTCGGGGTACGGAAAATTCCGATATCGTACCAGGCCATGCATGGACCACGATTTGAGAAGTTGGTCGGTAATGTTCAGCAAGCTGCCATATTCGGTATCGATCAGTTGCCTGCTTAGAAAAATGGGAGCCCAATCGCTGTCAGAGCGAACCGTCTGACCGGCCAGAGAGATCTCGCGGACAGGATTATCGCTGCCATCAAGTTTCCCCGCGAAGAAGTCGTTGCGTTCGTAACTCTGCGAAAGCTCGTCGTCCTTAACGGAAGCCAACTGCATAATCGTCTCGGTGCGGAGCGGGGGCAGGATGGAAATGGGAGCGATGCGCTCGCGGGCGATCACCGCGATCTGATCGGGGGAGGCGATGGCGCCGAGGAGGATGTCGGAGTCCAGGGCAAACTGGCGCTCATTGCGCGTTCGGGAATCGAGCGGAGACGTCCGGGGAAAACTCCAGAGGACGAGCCCCGGTTTCTCACTGAAGAATACACCGGAGAGCCTAGAAGCCAGAATGTCGCGGGAAGTCCGGGCCGGGCCCCCATTGCAGGCCGCGAACCGGATTTGGCTTCCGTGGTTGAGGAAGCGCACCGGATCGAAATGCAGCCAAAGCCCAATCACGGCAATCAGCAGCGCCAAGCCATGGCGCATTTTGCGTCGCTTTCCGAAGACCCTCAAGCCCCAGAGAGCTAATGACACGAGCAGCAGAGGCAGGAACCAACCGGACGGAACAGACGGTTCCTGCCCGAGCAGCCATTTGCGGAGCGTCGAAGCTGGAACGTGCAGGTCGAACTGGTAGCTTGTATTCCGGGGTTGGGAATGGGGAATCTCTACTGCCAAGGCTTTGTAGGCCGTGCCGAACAAGCGGATGTGAAGCTTGGCGACCAGTTCCTGAAATTGCGACTCGGTGACCGGCGGTAATTCAAAGACAGCATCCTCGACCCAGCCATCAAAACCAATGCCTTCCCGCCAAAGCGCATAATTTGCCAGAAGTGCGCGGTCGACTTCCTGAAGTTGTCCAACGGTGATGCCAGGCGGGGGTTCGGAAACAATCAGCGTTCGACCGCCGTTGGTGTATTTGTCCCCGGCTGCGACAACCTGAATGTGATAGGGATAGGCGTTGCGAAAGGCCTCCCAGTCGTGGCGCGCCTGCAATGGCTGCCCAAAAGCTGCCGGCACGGACAACGCCAAAAGAAAGGATGCGTTGACAAGGGTAATTGCTCTCGACATTGATCGACCTCCAGTTATAAGAGCGCAAAAGAAGTGGGAAATGGGACATGCCGCAATACGCTTCGTCCCCGACGGTTCCCGATCTTTTCGGTTTCACTTGGCTAATCAAGACGCTGAGATTTGTGCGCGTCGAATAGTGAAAGATGTACTTCAAATCGTTTCAATCAGGTTCCAGGTATTCGGGGAACAGCAGCCGTTCATCGAAGCTCCTGACAGGTCCACGCTCGCCGACAGGTATGGCGTTCAAAGCCCCGATTCCGCCCGAGCCGCCCGTCGGGGAGGCTGGCCGGAAACTAGGTTGTATTCCACCTGCCTGAGCCACCGCCAGGCAGCACCGGGTAAATTCCTAACCCGATTCCTCGAACCCCGTTTACGTGTCGCCAGGCGTAAGAGCGGCCCGGCCACCTCTCGTCGCATTTAGTAGTAAGGCCCGAGGCTCATGAAGGAATTCTGCTCGGCGCCGAGGGTCCATGCTGCGCTGGAGCAATCGCCGGAAGCCCCCGGAGAAAGGCTTTACCGACCATCTCGATGGCTGGAGGGTGTGTCTGCTGCGCTCGCGGCGCAGGTACGCGCCGGAGAGGCGGCGAAGGTCCTGATAGACGTCCTCGATCGGCTCGCCTTCGGCATTCGTGTCACCGGCCGATACCATGCGAAGCAACCCGGTAGTGTCGCCCGTCGGTAACCTCCATACACTTGGGTATGCATGGCGTGCCGGAACCAATGCGGCGACACCTTCGACGCCAGGCCCGCCCGGCGAGCTGCGGCATAGACAATGCGCCGCACCTGGCTGGGATCGAGCGCGCCACCCAATCGCGAGCGGAATACGGGATCGTCGGGCGCCGCATTCTCCCGGCGCAGCTTGCCCAGCGCCTCCCAAGCCGAAGCCGTCAGGCGGATGGCCCGCGTCTTACGGCCCTTGCCGAATACCGTATTCTGGCCGCCCTGCTCGTTCGGCTGTACGTGGCGCCAGCACAGGCCGCACAATTCGCTGATGCGCACGCCGGAAACGTAGAGCAGCCGCAGCATGGCATGGTTGCGCGCGCCTTTTTCGCCGTGGATCATGCACAGTACTTCGCCTTCGGTCATAATGCGCTCGGCCAGCTTATCCTCGACCGGCGGCAATTCCAAAGCCACGCCCACATTGAACGGGAGGTACCCGATCTTATGGGCAAACGTCAACAGCGATTTAATCGCGGCGAGACGCCTTCCGCGGCTGGTATCCGCCAGGGCATCGAGCGAATCCGCAAAGTCCTGCAGCGCTCTCAGAGTCACCTCCGAAAGCGGCCGGCGGACATATTTCAGGAATTGGGCGATATCGTGGCGATACGCCCTTTGTGTGTGAATACTGCGGTCGTGCAGCCAGAGGCGGATCACTTCCTCCTCGCTATCGGCTTGGCTGGGTATTTGAAACTACCCTGGTGCAAGCAATTCGGTCATGCTTGCACCTGCGTCCGCGACCCCGCAAATAAAGGCGCGGAAATGTTGGCAAACATTGTTGCTATTCTGATGTTGAGCACGTTGGGCCTCTCCTGAAGGCCTGATGATGGGCCATCCGCGAGGGCTAATCGCGGGTGGTCCCGCTCGCTATTTTCCTACAACTGCAGAGACCACGACGAGCCTCCCGTCACAGTTTTGATTTGGGCGGACGCTCTCTCGCGTCATCGTCAGCGCGAAGCGCGCGAATCACATTTTCTACCTGTTTCTCAAACTTTGAGTGGCTGTATTGCCAGCCTTCGAAGTCACCAACCAGCCGTTCTAGGATCTGCGAAGCTTTACCACTGGTCCATTTCCCACTGAGCAAGTAGCCGTTAAGATTGAGCGGGACGAGCGCGAGAACCTTCTTTTTGCGCTCCCTCATGAGGGCCTGTTCCTTGGCAAATGCCTTTCCAATTTCGTTGTCCACCCACCAGCTTGTCAACGAGTTTTCGGAGCAGCAAAGCAGCACCTTGTCCCAGTAGCGGATGCCCCGATCCACTTCTTCGTAGATATCATCGCCGGGACGGAGTTGCTTTTCGTCGAACCAGCAGCGAATGCCGCGACCCTGCAGTGTATCGTGAAGACGCCGGGCGAAGGCTTTGTCAGTGTGGTTATAGCTGATAAAGCACGAGTAGAACTGAATGGCCTCGTTCAGGAGAGATGGCAGATAATCGATGAGCTTGTCGGGAAGGCCGCAACCCCGCAGGAATGCGAGCGGGAAGGGTCCGGATATCGCTAAGGTTCGATGGTCTATGGTGCTCGGTCCCTCATGGCGACAGGTATCCAGTCCTTGTACACCCCTCAAGTTCGTATTTCCAAAAATAGTTTCATTAAGACTCGCCTCGCGGAGGTCTGCCTCGCCGAGAAACGCGTGGGTGAAGTCCGCCCGGCTCAGGTTCGCCCCGCTCAGGTCTGCCCCGCGGAGGTTCGCCCCGTTGAAGCCCGCCTTGTGAAGGTCCCCCCCGCTGAGATTCGACCCGCTGAGGTTCGCCCCGCTCAGGTCTGCCCCGCTGAGGTTCGACCCGCTGAGGTCCGCCTCGCGGAGGTTCGCCTCGCCGAAGCTCGTCCCGCGGAGGTTCGCCCTGCCGAGGTTCGTCCCACGGAGGTCCGCCCCGTAGAGGTTCGACCCGCTGAGGTCCGCCTCGCGGAGGTCCGCCCGGCGAAGATTGATCAGCCTTACTGAAGGATTGTCTCGCCTCCATTGATTCCAGACGGCTGCCCCTTGTTGGAGAATGGCGAGCAGTTTCGGATCGGGCTCTATAGGATCAGCCATTGGAAGCCTTTTAGCATAGCATCAGCAAACATCAATCCACCTTAGCCGCGGAGGCTTCGCATCAAGGCACCAATAAAGCGCATCGTCCGCCCCAGGCCAAAGGGTACGGTCGCCGTCAGAGGCCGCACACAGCCGCAGCGTTCTCCTGGAAAAGCGACACCCCGCGGATATAGCGGCGCACCATTGCGCTGGACTTGTGGCCCGTGGTGTTCATGATCGAGCGTTCCGAAGCGCCGCCCATGGCCGCTTGGGTTGTTAGGCCCGCGCGCAAACTGTAGCCGGCGAACTGGGTAGCATCAAGGCCCGCGGCGCCCGCATGCCGTTTTACGATCAGGGCCACGGCAGTACCGCTCAACCGGTCGGGCTGCATTCGGCCATGGCGATTGATCCACCGGAACACCGGGCCCTCGGTGATGCCAGAGGCGGCCAGCCAGGCCTGCATATTGCGCACTGGGCATGTCTCCGGGTTCGAACCATAGGGAATCCCCACCTTGCGGGCCGGCGCCTTCCTGATCGGTCTTGCTTCGGCGTAGCGTGATCGTGAGACCGTCGCTCCCGAAGCTGCAATCCGCAACATCAAGGCACGCGAGCTCGTTACGGCGGAACGCGCCGGCAAAGCCTAGTAGGAGTAGAGCGCGGTCTCGCGTGCCGATCAACCTATCCGGCGCCAGCGTGCGAACCATCGCGCGCATGTCCGCAGTCAGGATCGGTTGCTTCTGCGTCTGGGCGGTGCCGTGCGTGCGCTTGATGCCTTGCCACACGCTGGCGACCGCGCCGTGTTGCATGGATGCCGGCGAGGGGAAGCCGCGCGACTTATGCGCGCTCGCGATCGAAGCCAGGTGGCGGCCGATGGTTGCTGGCTTATACTTCTCGGCCATCGCACTGATGTAGAACGCGACGGTTTCCGGTTTAGCCGGCAGCGACTCGAGACCGGCCGATGCACACCAGGCGGCGAATCGGCCCCAGTCGGAATGATAGCCGCGGCGGGTGGCCTCGGCTTTCGAAGCGCGCGAGTACGCTTCGGCGCGCTGACTGTGAGCGAGGAGCGCGGCGGATTCGGACTGCGATATCGGAATTAAAGCAGCTGCTGCCATTTTGTTGGTTTCCTGTATTGCGGTAAGTAAAGGTTACCAGCACTCAGCAGCCATTAGTCATAGGAGGACACGTCAGCGCCTCAGCCCGGAGAGGCGGGGCTACCCCAAAAAAGCAGGACATGTGTTCATAAAGCAGGATGGATGAGCGGCCAGGGCACCAAGCACAAATCATCAGTTCCACTCAATCTTCCGCCTCCTGTAGCCTTCATCCTTTCTTCCAGCTTTTCCGCTTCGTCCGTTGGCTGAGCTTCCTGAGCCGCGCGGCATAGTTGCGAATGCTCGCGGCGGTGTCAGGGCGTCGGGGGCCACGCAACAGCAGGAACTGTGGCCGACCTTGCTGTTGAACGCAGAGGGCTCGCTACAGGATGGCAACACGGCTGAGGTCACGATTTGCGGCGACATCTCCGAACCCCAACTTGCTAAACTGATAATGACCAAACATGGAATCCGGCGATCCACAATCTGGTGATTCCGGCATAGAGTCGCCACGCGAATCCGAGGTTTACACGATTGCTCTTGCCGTCGCCGAGCAATTGGGGCCGGACATCTCGTATATTCGCCAGTCCCATCGACTGGGCGATTCTAGGCTATACTTCACCGGGATCGAGATAGGGCTGACGGCCGGGGCAGGGGTGTTCGCCGCCTTTCTGTCAGGTGTCGTAAAAGGCGTCGTCGAATCTGTCGGCAAGGAAATTACCAAAGCCCTTATCGAGTGGGGAAAAACGAAAATTGATCCCATTCGGAATCGACTCGCGAAAACATTGGCCACCGAAGACGCGGATTTTCCTACGAACAACCGCCAGATCGGGAAGGAACTGGCTGAGAGCAGCACCTATGTCCGTGACGAACTGACCGCTCTTAACCCTGCCGTCGATTTCATCAAACTGTCCTCCGATAAGCAAATCGAGGAGATCACGGAAGAGCTGTTCCGCTATGGCTTTACCCGAAGACGCGCAATTGTCCATAGCCAACTGATCGTGCAGATAATCCATCAGAACTGGAAAAGATAGTCTTACATGCGTCTTCTTCAGGCTCAGGGAGCAGTGGCTCGCATTCGGCGGCTCGAGCGTTTCATGATGTTTCGAAGCCCTCCCTGGGCCGAAAGTGCATCAAGCCCTGAAACGTTCGCGTGCCTGTCCGAAGTGGCCGACCGCGGCTTCGGTGCGGTCAAGAGCGGTGACGAATACATCGTCTTTAAAGACGATTTGCACTACACGACCCGTCAGCCGCCGCCCGATGTCCCCGTGACTATCGCCCCGCCACCCAGAAGCGTCGAGCATCTATTCGCTGCCCTCAACGCCGCGATTCAGAACGTGGTCGAGTTCGAGCATCCCTTCGTTCGCCATCTGCCGGAAATTGAGGCGTGGTACGCGGATCCTCAGATTGGTCAGCTGGGCCAAAAGGGCTACGAATTCTATTGTTTGACGGAAGCCTCGCGGACCCTTTTAAACAACCCACCTCTCGCGGAAACATTGAAGAATTCTGTTAATCTGACTGAAGAAGGGCTCTATTCCCTCGCGTGGAACTGTATTCATTTTTTCGAGCAAGAGTACACCAACAGGCGCAGCGCAGGAGATTCAGCTGCCTGCGGGGTCGCGACGTTTTTCTTATTCGCCCTCACCTCGAATATCTTCGCGATGAGCAAGAGCTTGATATCGGAAATCGCTGCCGAGTATAAGCCTTCCGGTCTAAATGAACCCCTGCCGTGGTTGTCTCCGCAGTTCTACCTGCTTCACGAAGGGTTAGCGGCGAGCGAAGCCATCGTTGGAGGGCTGCGGTGTGCCCAATTACTGCAGGACCACGCGGTGGCCGTCCTGAGAGCCGCTAAAGGCCAGTTAAGCTGCGAGATGTTTCTGGAGGGCGTTTTCGTCGCTGCGGTCGACTTTCGCGCCGCGCAACTGCTCTATGAAGCAGTCAAGGCCCGGTCGAGTGATCCACGGCGCAGGTTACCGAGAAACCTGATGGGACTGGTCGAGGAAGCTGCTGCCGACGCTATTGTTTGTGAAGAATATCTGGCCCATTCGGGCTCCTCTCTGCGCCATGCCATCGACACCCGCGAGTCGAAGCAGGCTTACATCGGGGACCTGACAGATCCTTTGGTATTCGAGATGTGGCTTGATAACATCGGCAGATTCGACCAGCGAAAGGCAGACGCTCGATTGATGGAATCATGTATAAACCTTGAGCTGCCCAAATTTTTGGCTGATTATGGCCGCTGCGTTTACAGGACCCGCCACGGTCAGGATCTCGAATACGCAAAAGCGACGCTGGAAAAAATCATTCCTCGACTGGAACTCGCTATTCCGATCGGCGGCATCCTCAACGACCCGAATTTTCTCCAGCCCGCCTATCGCTGTATGGCAGATGCTTGCCGCCAGTTGAATCTGCCCCAAGAAGCGGAGCGCTATACGCACCTCGCCAGCGAGGACGTTTTTGAGGAGCGGTTGCGACAAGTTGAGCAGAATATTAATGATCATGGCGCCAAGAGCGTCTTGTCCCAACTACTACTGCGGAAAGATGAGTTCCGGTACGAATAGCGCATCGTCCTCCGCGTTCAATCGGGGTTGACTCGTATCAAGACATAGGACTTACAGCCAAGCATCGTGTTAGCATGCCAGGGTAGCGAGACCTGTGCGAACGTCTGCCGGGTTCCGTCCTGCACGACCATCTGCCCAGAACCGTCCGGAACTGCCATGCGAAGGGCAGGGGCCCAATGTTGTTTTCCTCCTTACGAGGCGCCGTATTCTTTCCCGCGTCGGAGTCCTTGATGCTCTTTTTCGGATGACCGGCTTCCCTCTTCTTTTCCGGGTCAGCCGGAATGAGCTGTTTCGGGTCGCACGATTCTGAATACGGTATTCGTAGCCAAAACTCCGTGAACGCGTAGAATCAAGAGTTTGCCCGCTCTGCAGTAACATTGTTACTTGAGTCGGCCCCCTGCGGTGACCGCCCGTGCGAATGTCCTATTAGCGTCCGCAATTGTCTGATTCTGTAGAAGGTCTTGGTTTTGACTACAGACAACCTGATTCACAACCGCGATCCACAGTTCACCGCTGAGTTCTTGCAGATGATTGGCGATGCTAGAGTGGAGTCGGCGAAGCTGCCCCCGCGATCTCCGAATTTGAACGGCTACGCGGAGAGATTTGTACGCAGCATCAGGGAGTCCCGCTTGGGGCGTCTGATCTTCTTCGGGGGGCGTCATTGCGGACTGCCATTCAACTTCATAGCCCACTATCACGGGGACGCAATCACCAGGGCCTGAAGAACCAGCTGATCAGCCCAGAGCCTAACCACCTCGGCAACTCAGGTGAAGTGAAACGTCGCCAGCGGCTGAGCGGCATGCTGAACTACTATTACCGCGCCGCTGCCTGAGTTTAGTTTAGAATTCCTCGCGCGAGTTTGGCCGGTGCGGAGAAAGAGCGGCGCATGGACCCAAGCACAGCAGGCCCAACTCTATTGGGACAGCAGGAAAATAAACGGCTCAATTGTGGAGTCTCACCGGTTTTTGGACGGAGGGAGTCTGGCCAAGACAGAGCTTATCGTAAGGGGCTCCCATCGGCCGCGATCTTGGAAATGTGCCGAGAAAGGCTCACGCTTTGAGTTTCCGAACCATACGGTGTAAGCTAGGCGGCAGGTTTGTCCCGACGTTCGACTTCGGCCATGATTTCCTGGATGGTTGCACCTTCGAGCCACCGATGACGGTCCCGCGTGTAGTCTCCAGTGCCGGATCGATACAGGCGGAGAAAGCGGGCCAGACCGTCGAGCCCAAATTCGCGCTGCAGAACTGCCAGGGCATGCCGTTCGAAGTCTTCATCGCTCATGTTCTCGAGAGGGATCATGGTGCTACCTCCTGATACCAGGATACAGGGTTCATCACGCGCGTGCGGATCTCGTTGATCCGCCGCCGGGCGCGGCGAATCAGGTCGTCGTCAGTTGTCAAGAAGACATCGGCTCCGCCTTCCTCCGCACATGCCAGATGCAAGGCATCAAACGGGTCGAACCCAAGCTTCTGAAGGGACGCGGCGCGCTCAGCGGCGGGTGATTGCGGGACCACAACTTCGTTCGCGAGGGCTAGCAGTCTGGCAACATCGTGCCGACGGTCCGCATCCGGATTCCGGTTGATCTCGATCTCGAGAACTGCGCTGCTGACCCACGTCACACTTCCTGCGCGTACCATGCGAAGAGTGGCTTCAACCGCTTCGGCCTCATCGCGAATGCGAACTTGGCTTTGATCGTCAGTCAAGCGGTTCAAACAACAGGCATCAAGATAGACCTTCAATCGCAATCGTTCCTCGGGCTCCCGAGCCCCTATTGTACGTTCACCCGGCCGCCGCTCGCGTTACGTATAGAAGACTTGTCGCAAAATCCCCGACTGGTTGTGCCCGGGCGCAACGCTACGCGACCTTTCGGAAGGAGCTACTGACCGAGGCTTTGAATGCTTATCTTGGTCGCTGTCTGTTCCATGGCCCGTTCCCACTCCGTTCCATCCGCAATTCCTTGATTCGAAATCGCGTTCCCACTGTTCTTCTGTTCCTGGTAGTAGATATATTTAGTTCGGTTGCCTGTTTATTCGTAGATGGGCCAGGCAGACAACTCGGGACACTGGGAACTCCGGTCCTTTGCCCTGTATTCCTGCCGTGGAGACTAGGAACTGACCGGGAACAATACTGGGAACGAGTGGGAACCCGCTATCAGACATCCTTGCGGTACCTCCATTCCAGGCGCAACCCCTGGCGCTCTCGGTAACGCTCCCAACCTAGGGCCCGTAGGCAGCGTGCCGCGCGGTTCTTGTCGGTCTGCGTCCATAATGCGTGTGCCTTCTGCAGGCATTTCTCCAGCACCTCGCTGATGGACACGCTGGTACGCGATTCTAGCCATGGCCCGATGACCTCCTCCCAAGGGTCGCCTTCGTAGCGATCAATCTGTTGGTCGGAGGCCATTTGCAATAGCTCCGCGGTCTCTAGCCACCACACCACACCAGCGTCGAACCTGGCCTTTGCCTCTGCCCAGAGCTGGTCCCGATCGCGTGCCAGTGCCTCCACATCTATCCCGCCGCATGTGATCGGCCAGAAGCGCCGCCCGCCGGTCTCGTCCCGCAGGTACGTGCTGTGGTTGACGGTGCCGGCAAACACGCATTGGCGCGGAGATTCCACCAGCCGCATCCCATAGGGCGGCCGGAACCGATCGGTAGTTCGACTCATGAACGCCTTGATCCGGGCGACCTCCGAGTGACTCAGGCTGTCCAGTTCAGAAAGCTCAATGATCCACACCCCGCGGGTCTGCATGGCCGCATCTTTGCTTCCCAGATCCGCCAGTTCGTCGGTAAAGTATTCCCCAGCGAGCGTGCTGAGCGCGGTCGACTTCCGGATCCCTTGCGGCCCTTCCAGAATGAGACAACAATCCGCCTTCGCCCCAGGGCGAAGTATCCGCGCGATAGCTGAGATCAGCCACCGCGATCCCACCGCACGCGAGTATTTCGTATCGTCGGCGCCGAGGTAGGTCGCGAGCCAACCATCGACTCGCTCTACTCCATCCCATTGAAGGCCCTGCAAGTACGTCTTCACCGGATGGAATGGGTGATTGCGGGCGGCGGTCTGCACCGCCTGCCCTGCAACTTCGACCGACACGAGTACGCCTTGCCTCTGCAGCCATTCTGCCGCCAGCCGGTCCTCGTGATCCGTCCATTCCCCCTTGGGCACGACGCCCCACGGCGTCGGCTTCAGCGTGACCGTCCCGAATCCGAATTCATTGAACGCCAGCACGCCTCCCCATTCCGGCGCATGCCGGAGGGCGGCGATGGCGTTGGCCAATACGGGCAAGATCCGACCTTCAGTAGTATTCATAGGTGGTTTGGAGCGCAACAAGTCCTTCCTCCAGGCAGATCCAGCGAAATCGACGTGCGCAGTCTCGTCGAGGACCGCCTCAGGACCGACGATGGCAAGATGATCATCAATCCCCTTGCCTCGGGCCATATCCCATTCCAGAAAGCCTACCAGGGCACCCCGGCCTCGCAGGTGTGCGGCCAACTCCGACCTGGCGATACGCACAAGTTCTTTGGCGACTGCATCGGCATCGTAAGCGATCACGACACGACGGCCTTCCCAGACAATCCAGTCCAGATCCGGGATGGCGCCCTTCACATCTAGCCGGCTGCCGTCCGGCCCGACCGCTTTTCCAATCGTGCCGCGCCAATTGTAGATGCCAGAAACGCCGAGCGGCAGAAAGCGAAGCTGGCTCGCTGGGTAGTTGGCCAGGCGCCAAAGGGCGAGCGTTTTGAACTCGCCCACCGTGATCACGATCGGTAGCGACCGGTCGCCCAGGAGCATTTGGCTGAGGCCGGGCACCAAGTACAACATGTTGGGCCGTCCCGGCGGGCTGAGGTACTTCTGTCTAGGCCTGAGATTGCCAGCGGAATCGTATTCGAGATCCGGCTGGTCCCGGCGCAAACGGTATTCGCGGACGTGATCGGAGCCGGGGTGAAAGTAGGGGATCAGGATGCCGGCGTAGTTGCCGCTGTTCCTGCCGATGACTTCGCCACCCGTGAGAGAATCGACTCGGCGGAAGCCGGCGTGATCCGCCGAAACACGGTCAATCCAGCGGGCCTCTAAGGTTGCGTAATCGGAGGCGGTCAGGTCCGACCCGACCAGCGCGGGCGCGCTGCCCAGGACGCCGTGATCGCGCTCAGTACCAATAAATTCCAGCCCGGTGCGTGCATTTTCGTCTTTTGTTTGGGGGTCGTGATGGTGTATAGTGCCGTTGTAGGAATTCAATTTTCACCCCTATGGGTCGATGGCTCGCGTTCCAGCGCGGGCCGTTGTTGTATATGGCCATGGGGTGCAACCTAGAGTGACGTGCGTTTCCAAGCTGGCCGAATCGTGGCGTCGGATGAATGTCAGGGAGGATCCCCTGACGCATCGCCCTGCACGTGTCGACGCACTCCGGTGGGTGTTCAGGTATCGTTCTGCCGGGATTACATCGACACTTGTACTGGCGTTTCTCGTTTCGCACCGCTGCACTCCAATTGCACTCCATTAAGAGGCGTTCGCGGTGTACCGCTGTTTTTCCAGGCGTCTCGGTACTCTCCAAACCAACACCTGCGCTCTCTAAATGTCTGAAATTAAAGTGTCGTGTAACTTCCCAAGCTGGACGTCGCGGGTTCGAGTCCCGTCTCCCGCTCCATCTTTTCAATAACTTGGAAACTTCCGAAATTCACGCGTTACTCCGTTTACTCCGTTTTCTTTCCGGCGACCGGCTGGAAGACTGCGTGCCCGGCCGTTCTCCCCTCCCCTGAATCGCGGGTTGCATTACTGAATCACCTCGGATTCGAGGCGCTTCACCGCTTCGATCTTCTGTTGAAGATCGCTCACTGAATAGACTTCAAGGCTCACACCCTGGCGTGTCCTCTCTGGTCGGCCGCGACCTTATCGTCGATCGACGCCTTCCGCGAGAGGCTGGCGTTAGTTCGGCGCAGCACCTGGAACGTGGCCCATTCCAGCCCAACCGTTTTCAGCCTGGGCAGCATCCCCCTGTTCCAGACATTGTCCCGGCGCAATGGTGTACCCCGCTCCGTCGGAAACAAAAGCGCTTTTGGGTCCGCTCCCGTTAGCATTGCTCGCCACAGCCCGAGTTCCATCAACGTCCCCGGTGATAGCCCGACCACACGCGATGTGCGCTTGCCCCTTCGGCCCTTGGGTGTATCGATGTCTCCCTTGTAGACGCGTTGATCGACGAGAATCGACTTCGAGGAAATATTGCCGAGTCGGATCGCCAGAATCTCGCCCGGCCGCATTCCATCAAACACAGCCATCCTGAAGATCAGGCGTTCGCGGGCATCCAGCACTGTCAAAGCCTGCCGGATTTGCTCTGGGGTCATCACCCTTCTGTCCGCATCAGGCTTGCATGGCGGCGTGAACAGTGCCGCCGCGGGGTTCGTTTCGACCAGTCCGTCGCTCAGAGCAGTCTTGAAAATTGCGTTCAAATCCCAGCGGAGGTGGTCGACAATGCTGTGTGACAGGGACTGCGCTTTGCCGTCCAGAAAGAGTTGCAGTTGGTCCCGCGTGATGCGGTGAAGCAACTCCGTCCCAAAGGGCGGCGTCAAATGATAAACCATCCTGGGTTCAGTCGTCATTCGAGTTGACTCTTTCCACTTCCGCCGGCCAGCGGCAAGAACACCTCGGTTAAATACACTCCAAAGTTGTACACTGGTTTTTGGCTGTGACCTGCCTTGTCGTTCATCGGCTTGAGAATCACCGCCATCAGCGCCTCGGCTTCGCCCTTCGGCATGTCGGCGCACCGCCCAAGCACCTTCGACTTTTTTTGCCCGCCTTCCCACCATTGGGCCACCCATACTTTGTGGCAGCCGTGTTTGCGAGGACGGACGCTTCCTTTTTGAAATCGGTTTCGACGCATGAAAAGCTCTCTTTCTTGCGCCCAAAACGTTGCATTCCGACATGATGCAATACTAAACTCGTTTTGTGCGCCTCCATCCACTGGTCGAGCCATTCCTTGCGAACTACCTTGCGGCGACCCATGCGGAGATGTGCCAGTTTCGGAACCCCGCGGACCCTCCCCACAAGTACGTTTTGCACGTGGCCTTTCGAACAGCGCAGGATCTCGGCGACCTCTTTGATGGTCAGGATGTTCGATGTGTTCTCCATGCGCCCCTCTACTCTGTAGGTCCCGGCGGGGGCTCGTTGTGACGCAACCGCGTTCAACATTTGCACGCGAGCGGATCACTGGATCAGGCGGACGATTTCATCGGCATTCTAGGGGCGCTCTCGCGTTCAAAAACCTCGGCCTCGGTTGTCTACTATGCGAAGGATGCGGGCAGCAGGAGCCGCGCGCTTCGGCATTTTTGGGGCGCTTTTTCCCCCACCTGCCTGTTGAAAGCTGAGTTGTCCTCGGCAATCCAGGGGCGCATTTGATGCTGCTGTTCGGCATTCTGGGGGCGCAGCGTCGGCAATCTAGGGGGCATATAATCCTGTATGCCCTATATAGAACCAGTAGTAGGGGCTCCAATGCTTGTGAATTTGTGCATTTCTCCTGGAGGCGAAACCGCGGCACGTCTGAGCGGAGAAAGGAATGCGTGTTCCACACCGGGGCGTGTCCGATCATTCAGGGTATGTCCCCGTCTCCTGGGGCACCCTGGCCACACTGCATGGCGGACAGAACGCGCCTGCCCAACAAGAACCTAGCCCCATCGGAACGGGCGGCGCCGAATCTCTCTGATACCCTGGTTACTATCCGTGATTAAAGGTGTCACCGCGCGCACGCGAACTCTGGAAAGGATCAAGATGTGACGGCACGCGGACACGCATCTTCCAAGGATTAGCAAATGTTCCTACATCGTTAGTTCAGGAGAAGGTGCAAGAATGAGAAATCGTACGCTCGATGCGTATGAACGCCTATTGCAAGGCGCCGAACCGGCGGGGATGCCGTTAACGACGTTGCTTGAAGCGTGCCGGATACTCCACGCCCGGATGGGACCCGTGACAATCGTCGATCTGGGCTCTGGTGGCGGGCACGCGCTTCTTTCTCTCGTGGCAAGCGCCCGCGCTCAGGGAACAGAGGCAAGGGGCATCGGCATCGACAAAGACCCTCCCGCCGTGACGCGGTGCAGTACAGCGGTTCACTTCATTCGCGCTGATCTTGACGACGATTGGCCGCTTCGCGAACATAGCGTGCACCTGGCACTAAGCAGAGCCGCAAAAATAAATATTACGCCGCAGTCGTTTGTCTGTCATAACCAGCGTTCGCTGTTCCTCCTGATTTGAAGCGCCGAACTGCATGAATCGCTTGCAGGCATGGCTTTCGTGCGCCTGGGCAGGTAGTGGCGGAGGGTTCGTCAATTTGTTATAGTTCCGAATGTAAGGTGTGCATTTAACCGGAACTATAATATTATGAGGCCTCTCTCTTTTCGCTCCGATGAACTGCGTTCGTTGCTGCTGCGCAGCAAGATCGCCACCCTTGACGAACTCAAGCAAGCCCTTGGCACCTCGGTCGATGTCACGGTCTTCCGCAAGCTCAAGCCGCTGGACTATCTCACCAGCTACTCCCATCGCGGTCGATACTACACGCTGCGGGAAGTCGCCCGTTTCGACGAGAAAGGCCTGTGGTCTCATGCGACCGTCTGGTTCTCGCAGGCCGGCACGTTGCTGAGCACCGTGGAATCATTCGTCAATCGTTCTCCCCGTGGGTTCTTCGCCGATGAACTCGCCCGTGCCTTGCACGTCGATGTGCAGGACGCGCTGCATCAGCTCGCGCATCAACGCCGGGTTACCCGCCAGATCGTTTCCGGTTTGTATCTGTACACGGCCATCGATCGCACCGTCCAGCAGGGGCAACTTCTTACGCGCCGCGATGTGGAGGCCGTTCCCACACTTGTGGATGCCTCCGTGCCGGAAGTCTCAGAGGAAGAGTTGAAGGCATCCATCCTCCTGTTTTACAGTTTGCTGGACGAGCAGCAGCGCCGCTTGTATGCTGGTCTGGAGTCGCTCAAGCTGGGGCGCGGCGGCGATCGCAGCCTGGCCGACTTCCTTGACCTCGATCCTCACACCGTGGCGCGCGGAAGACAGCAGTTATTAGCGCAAGATGTGGAGGTGGATCGTGCGCGCAAAGCGGGCGGCGGGCGCCGGCGGGTGGAAAAAAAAAACGCCGGAAATAATCGATGCCATCGAGATCATCCTGGAGCACGATACCGCCGGCGATCCCATTACGGGGTTGAAGTGGACACGCAAGACGACGGAGAAGATCGCAGAAGTTCTTCAACAGATCGATATTCCGGTTTCGGCTAATACGGTTTCTCGCCTGCTTTACCAAATGGACTTCTCCCTTCGTGTTAACCGCAAACAGATCGCCACCAACTCCAGTCCGTATCGGGATCAGTAATTCCAGCATATTTCCGCGTTACGGGTACGCTTCCAGCGTCAAGGCCTTCCCATCATCAGCGTTGACAGTAAGAAACGCGAACTGATCGGCAACTTCAAGAAGGCCTGCGCCAAATGGGATCGCTCGCCGGTGCGGGTGAACGATCACGACTTCCGCTCCGACGCCAGCGGAGTCGGCATCTCCTACGGCATTTACGATACGCCGAACAACCGCGGCACTGTCTGCGTCGGCGTCTCGCACGACACGCCCGCCTTCGCCGCCCATTCCATTGTTACCTGGTGGACACGTGAGGGATCGCGCCGCCATGACCATGCTCCCAAGCTGTTGGTCCTGGCGGACTCTGGCGGCAGCAACGGTTGCAGATCCTGGGCCTGGAAGACTGAACTTCAGGCTCAGTTATGCTATCCATTTGGCATCACGGCGACAGTCGCTCACTACCCTACCGGCGCGTCCAAATGGAACCCGATCGAGCACCGTCTGTTCTCCGAGATTTCCAAACACTGGGCCGCCGAACCTCTGGTCAGCTATGACAAGATGCTGGGTTTCATTCGCAACACCAGCACCAAAACCGGCTTGGTGGTGACTGCATATCTGGATCGAAAAGAGTATCCAACCGGTCTCAAACCGGATCGCCAACTCATCTCATCCCTCGACCTCAAGCCCGGCAAAATACTACCGCAATGGAATTACACCATCGCGCCCAATCTGTGAAGTTAATTTTGCGCCAACGCTTAGCAGCAAGGCGGCTATGTTCCTCAACGATAAGATTCAGTTTCTTGAAAGGGTCTGGGAAAACCTGGTCCCTCATGAACTCGCGATCCTGGAGTTGGACGTCGGCGACCTGGGCGATCCCGGCCCGCGTATGCGCACGCCGAAACCCTTGCCCGACTTGGTCCGCGAGCTATCTGCTTGCGGATTCAGCATCTCAATGTGGCAGGCTGCGTGTCCGCTGGCAGATGCCACAGATCCGGCAAGTCTGACCAGGCGGAGCTGGGTCGTGGGTATGCAACGCAATCGCTGCGACGTTCGATTATCCTTTGGCCTAAAGCTCGCTGGTTCCGTGCCATTCCTAATCCCGGCGCGAGCGATGGAACGCTGGGGTGTGGTCTCCACCTATGAAATGACTGAGAACTGACGCCTCATGTCGGCTCGGACGAGAAAGTCAACAGACACCTCGCGTGGGTTTACGCAGGTGCTCAATGCGCTACATCACAGCCCATCGCACCCAGCATGCGTTAAAACGGCGTCGCCATAGCGTGTGTTAAAATTTACCGACCGGTTCACAAGAATCATCGCCCTTGCGTGCCAGGTTTATTGGCCAGGATTCGAAGGAATCAAACACAATTATGTTCGTTACAGCTGCGCAAACCTGGTCCGACAACCTGTCCGAAGAGGAGCGCGAACGTTTGGAAGCGTTTGGCTGGTTGGGTCCCTACCCGTTGCTCACGGCCGAAGGGATCGACGCACTTTACAAGGCCTTTGCCAACACGGGCGAAAGATTCTCGTGGAGGAATTTACAGGCATCATGTGAGAGTAACGACTTTAACACGCATCCCTGGTTTAAGAGCCTCCACGCCTATCTCCCTGTATTCCTCGAGGCCGTGTCCCAACCCGCTATCGTCGAGCGGCTTGTGTCAGTTCTGGGTCCAAACGTCATGGCTTTGGGCGTGAGTGTTACGACTCGCCGTCCGGGCCAGGTTCATCGCTGGCATGTCGATGTCGAGCATTTGAAATGGGCTGGCATCAGTGCATTCATTGGGCTCAAAATACCTCCAAAGATTCTTCTTTAAAGGTGATCTCGGGTTCCCATCGCTTCAACTGTGTTCCGCAGAAATTGGGAGCGTTAACCGACGACGAAGTCCTGTCCGCCGGGCGCGCTTGTGATCCACACTGCCGGTTGGAGATTGTCGATGTGCGTGAGGGTGACTTCTTTATTTTTCATGGCAGGCTATGGTACGGGTCCCACAATACGGGGCAACTTGTTCGCACCGCGATCATCGCACAGTATTCGTCGCCTGACGCTGAGGTGGCCATACCTGGGGGTTGGGACGATCCGATAAGCTGGCATTCCTACCGGCCACCCTGCGTTCTCGTCAGAGGTACTGACGCCGTCGGTCGCAACCATATTGTCGATTGCACTGCTGCCAGCATGGCGGTAACGGGAAGCTCTAAATGATTATCCCAGCCTTCCTTAATCGGCCCATGCTGCGCCAAACGGCCGGACCACTCCTCTATCAGTATGCCGCATTGGGTGGAGGGCCGCTGTTTTCGGATCTTGTCTTAAATCGCGATCGAGAGCTATGGATCGATCCCGATCCGCGCCTACATCCTGCCAACATCTGTCGCAACCAGCTTCCTGAGAATGAGCGGGATTTGTCGGCGTGGCGATGCTGTCGGCTCTGGCAGCGCAAGTTGAACAACAAGCTCAACGCCAAGGTCTTCGTGACGGCTCAGGGGCTTACAGTCGCCAAGCTTTATTGGAAAGGTAAGAAACCCGAAGACATACCGTTCGATACCTTACCCGATCGGCACGTCATCAAAACTTCCACCGGCTGGAGCTCAAGACAGGTTGTTCCGATCGTCAGGGGGACTAACGTGTTTACGCAACGCAAACAAACGCCGGAAGATCTCGTCCCTCACTTCCGCGCAATCATGTCGGACCAGCCCTACGCGAGTGGTTATGTCTTTGTCGAGGAGCTCCTGCAATCTACTCAGGGCGCTCTGATTCCGAAAGACTACAAATGCTGGATGTTCTCCGCCAGGCTTGAATTCATTCAGGTCATCAACAGGCTAGATGGGAGGCACCGCTGGTATCATCCGACTGGCGGCCCGTGCGCGATCAGATGCATCTGGGGTCGAACTTCGACGATCTGGATGATCCGCCGGCGCACCTTTCCGAGATTGTAAGTGCAGCGGAGCGTCTCGCTGAAGTGTATGATTACCCGTTCGTACGGATCGATCTCTACGACACTCCTCAAGGCGTCGTTTTCGGAGAATTCACACCCACGCCGCTGGCCGGACGATCCCGTTTGCTTTATACACCGTTTGCCAATCGGACGCTGGGCAGCCTCTGCGCACAGGGGCTTTCCAAGACCGCATCAGGGACGGGGGTGACACATTGACCATTGATTCGCAGAGCTCACTGTGGGCTCTGACAACCTACTATAACCCGGCTCAATACCAGCGTCGACTGGCTAACTACCGTGAATTCCGAAACCGCCTTGCGATTCCCTTGGTCACCGTAGAGCTTGGCTTTGCAAGCGTATTCGAACTGCGTGATTCAGAGGCCGATGTGCTTGTACAGGTACCAGGCCAATACGTCATGTGGCAGAAGGAACGGCTGCTCAACATCGCGCTTTCGCACGTCCCTGGGAATATTCCATTTGTCGCGTGGCTGGACTGTGACGTGTTGTTTGAGCGCAGCGACTGGGACCAGCGAACTATTGAGCTCCTTCAAAGCCACCGTTTGGTCCAGTTGTTTGAGTGCATGTTCGATTTGGGACGGGACGTAGGAGCCGCCCGCCCTCGCCAGGACCTGCGACGAGTCTCCGTAAAACACGATGAAAGCGATGTGTTCGCGAGTGGTTGAGTCGATTGTCTCCACGTGCCGGATCAGGTGATCGAAAAAATCGGCAGCGCGGATTTCGCGGCTGACAACGAAGCAGGCGCACGCGTCCGCGCCGATCATGCGGGCAAGGCCGCCGCCACGAAGCAGGAATTCGATGGCTTCGGCCGCGGGCACCAGACTCGTATTCACGATCTCCATGTCGGTCTCAGCACGGAGTTTGACGCGGGTCTAAACATATCACAAAACCACGCAGCGGCTC
>Ga0302324_100001832_pt1 | contig 50679 bp, 32 predicted proteins | sample Palsa_T0_1_FD_201949 | JGI IMG/M metagenome (GOLD analysis project Ga0302324, IMG submission 201949) | Peat permafrost microbial communities from Stordalen Mire near Abisko, Sweden - Palsa_T0_1 | ecosystem: Environmental > Terrestrial > Soil > Palsa > Peat permafrost | place: Sweden: Abisko...
GGCCACGGGCCATCGAAGACGCCACCGAGCGACGGCGCGAACCGCAGCATGAAATCCTCTTCGCTCATGGCCGGCGACTTCAGCGCCCAAGCTCCGATCTCGGCGCGCACTTCTTCCGGCGGCCGCTGGCCCGAGGCCGCTTCAACCATTTTCGTGATGAGCGTCGTCAAATCGGGTGGAGGGCCGCTCGCGGCGGGAGCGGGCACGGCGCCGGCCAGATCCAGCGCGGCAATCTGGGCGGGCGACCTTCCCAGCGCAAGTTGCGCACCGACGAACGATCCCGCGGAAGTGCCGACGGTGAAGTCCGCGCTTGAAAGATCCACTCCGTTTTCGGCCAGTCCGGCGAGCAGGCCGGATTCCCAGGCTACTCCGACCGGACCTCCACCGCCTAGCACTAATGCTTTTGTCATTCGCTCTCTCTCCCATCGTTAACATACGACAATTTCCGGGGCGTACCGACCGGGCCGGGAAGGTGAACCCCAACCCGTTTGCCTCACCGGCCAGCCCCTGAAGCTGGTAGCATTCAGAAATGACCCTACTTTGAGCCCTGCGCTCGAGCCGGAGGAGGAGATTACGATGAAACGACTGCGCGCAGCGATCTTTCCGATTCTTGCGTTGTCTTTCCTCTCCGGCCTGCAGCCCGCGTGGGCCCAGCGTCCGGTTTATTACCACGGCGGGCCGTACCTTAAGTCATTCACGATTGTCCCGGTGTTCTGGGGCGACTGGGATACGGACGCCTTGAACACCCAGTACACTTTTCTGCAGAATCTGGCGGCGTACATTTCCGGTGTGAACGAACCCGCGGGTGATGTACCGACGACCTTGCAATACGGTGTTCTCAGCGCTTCAGTGTCGGAGGCCTACACGGCGAACACTCCGGGTTCATCCGGCTACGTGCCGCCTTCGAGCTATATTTCCCCCTGCCCGTATAAGGGATCTGCGGTCGCGGGCACGTTCTACACTTGCGATGCCGGCAATGTCATCACCGGCCTGCAGGGAACAGGGGAGATTCCGGCGTTCAGCCCGACCTCGGTGATCATGCTGTTCCTCGGCAAAGGATTCCTGCTCAACAGCGCGTGCTGTGGCGCTTCCTTTCATTCCGCGCTCGGACCGTCCCAATACTACGGCGTCGTCCCCAAGCATCCCGTGCTGGACGCGTATCCCGCGGGCGACAAGCTGCAGGCCGTGACGTCGCACGAGGTGTTTGAAGCCGCCACCGATCCGGGCGCCCCTTCGCCGAGCACCTGGGCCTGGGTGACCGCGCCTTATAATTCCGCAGGTCAAGTTTACGAGGTCGCGGACCAGTGCTCGAGCGTGGTCAGCATTTCATGGCCGGGAGCGCCGGGCGATACGCTGCGCTTCGCGCAAATCGTCGACAATCTTCAGGGAGCGATCTGCACCACCACCGGATACGATCGCGTTCCGTTCCTGTTCCCCTCGCCGATTTGGCCCGGAACGATTCTGACACTCGAAGTGGTCGCGGGACCGGTGACGCCGCCGCCCGGGACGCCGGTCGAGCTCGGGCTGAGTTTTGTGGACCTGAACGGGAACACGGTCGGCCAGCCCACCACAGTGCAGCTCGCCGGGAATCAGGTGCAGCCGCTGAATCTCAACGCCAGTCTGCTGGTTGGTCCGAATTCGGCGGGAGGCGTCCATGCGGATGTGCGTCCCGTGATCACTCCGGTGGGGGATTTCCTGCCAGCTGTTCAGGCGACGGTGGAAGTGTACGACAGCTCGACGGGCGCGGGCCATCTACTGACGAGCGCTGCGATGCAACAGGGAGGACCGGGGCAGCTTCTCGGCCCGCAGGGCTTGGCCGGCGGCGAAACCATGCGGATCGTCGCGGTCGCGTACCCAGTCGACCCGTGCATCGGGACTCTCAGCTTTGCCGACCAGACCGGCGCTCCCATCGGGCCGAGCCTGCCGGTCAGCCTGGCGCCGGGTCACGGAATGCCGCTCGATGTGACCGCGGCCAGCCTCGGCGTCCAGACCGGCCAACGCATCGAAGTGCAACCGAGGTTTACGTTGACGTCAACGGCGCCGGCCGCCGTCAATCCGGTTCGTTCCGCATGTGCGCTGACCGCCGAGGTTTTCAACAGCATAACCGGACAAACCTTGACCTATCAAACGGCTCTTGTGACGTCGCCGCCGCCTTCGATCCCCAACGGCGTGCAGTGATCCGAGGATTCTATCCAGATGATCTTGAAAATGCGTGCCGCTCTGGCGGTAGGAATACTGACGGTTGCCGGAGGAGTCCGGCTCTCCGCGCAAAAGACCGCGAAACCGCCGAACGTGGATGGAAGGGTGCTGCGCGACGCCGGGAGCGTGGCCAATGATGCCTTGCCGGACTCCTGGCTGAGCTACGGCCGCAACCAAAGCGAAACCCGCTACAGCACGCTCAACCAAATCAACGATACCAACGCGAAGCGCTTGGGCTTGGTCTGGACCTACGCGGTGGGCGCGGGCGGCGGCAATCAGGAAGGCACGCCGCTGGTGTGGAACGACACCCTCTACGGCATCACGACGTGGAGCGTCGTCTATGCGCTGGACGCCCGCACCGGCAAGGAATTGTGGCGCTGGGATCCGGAAGTGAACCAGACCGCGGTGCGGCCGAAGATTTGCTGCGGCATCGTGAACCGCGGCGTCGCCATCTACAACGGCCTGATCATCGCGGCGATCAATGACGGCCGCCTGCAAGCGCTGGATGCGCTGACTGGCAAGCCGGTGTGGGAATCGCGCGTGGCGTACCCGCAGGATTGGTACACGCTAACCATGGCCCCGCGCATTGCGGGCGACAAAGTAATCATCGGTGCCTCGGGAGGCGACAAATGGACGCGCGGTTTCTTTGCCGCCTTCGACGCCAAGACCGGCCACTCCGCTTGGAAGTTCTACACCGTTCCCGGCAATCCCGAACTGCCGCCGGAGAACGACGCAATGAAGGCCGCGCTCAAGACCTGGGGTGGCGACTTCTGGACCAAGGGTGGCGGCGGCGCGGTTTGGGACGGGTTCGCTTACGATCCCGACGCGAACCTGGTTTACGTTGGCACCGGCAACGCCGAGCCTTGGCACCAGAAATTCCGTGGCGCGCAGAACGTCGACAACCTTTATACCTGTTCCATCCTGGCCGTCGACCTCACCTCCGGACAGCTCAAGTGGTACTTCCAGACCACGCCCAACGACAACTGGGATTACGACAGCGTGCAGCAGTTAATGCTGCTCGACCTGAAAATCAACGGCAAGACGCGTAAGGTGATCACACAGGCTTCGAAGAACGGCTTCTTCTGGGTGCTGGATCGCATCACGGGCGAGTTCATCTCGGGCGCCCCCTATGTGAAGACGACGTGGGCGCTCGGGCTGGACGCCAAGGGCCGCCCGATTGTGAATCCCGCAGCCTACTACGACACCGAGCCGATCGCGCTATTTCCCACCGGCGGCGGCGCGCACAACTGGTCGCCGATGTCCTACAGTCCGCTTACGGGCTGGGTCTACATTCCAGTTTTCCTACAGCCGTTCACTTATGCGGCCACCGCCGAGCTTAAGCCGGGCACCAACGGCTACAGCCGCGGTAGCGGCGACCCGAAGCTAATCGACAGCCCCGCGATCGGGCCGCCCACCGCCGAAGGCATGCGAGGCGCGCTCCAGGCTTGGGATCCGGTGAATCAAAAATTGATATGGCGCATTGAGGGCGGCGGCGGCATCGGTGGCGGAACCGTGGCCACGGCGGGCAACCTGGTGTTTCAGGTGATCAACGACGGGCGTTTCCGTGCGGTGACGGCCGATAAGGGCGAAATCCTTTATGAGATCAAGACCGGACGCACGGGCATGGCGCCTCCCGTCACTTATGCGGTAGACGGCAAGCAATACGTGGCGTTCCAGGGCGGCCTGGGCCGTCCCGCGACAACCGACGGACCGAATGATGCAAAGGTGGACAACCCGCCCATTATGTTCGTGTTTGCGTTGGATGGGACGGCCGAGTTGCCCAAGCCGGCCCCGCCGCCACCACCGCGGGCCCCGGTCCCCGAACCGGAACATTAGGGCTAGGGTAACCAAACGCTTGTGGAAGTATACTTTATGTGGGAGAGCTGTGTTGTCCCCAACCCGCAGGACGTTCTTGAAGACTGCCACGGCAGGTTTAGTCGTGGCTCCCTACACGTTTGCCCAGAGCGCGAATATTTCGAGCGCGCAATTAGGAGATAACCTTCACCTCGTTAGCGGCGCCGGTTGCAACATCGTAGTGCACACGGGTTCCCAAGAGGGCGTCGTGATGGTGGATGGCGGACTTGCCGAGAACGCCGTGGCGTTGGCGCACGCGGTGGCCGCGCTTCCCAAGGGCGGTCAGGTTCGGACGCTCTTCAATACGCACTGGCATCCCGAACAGACCGGCTCCAATCAGTCACTCGGCATGGCCGGCGCCACGATTATTGCCCAGGAGAACACGCGCCTGTGGCTGCAGCAAAACATCACGTGGCCCTGGAACGGACAGAAATTCAAGAAGTTTCCTAAGATCGCCCAGCCGAACAAGACCTTCTACGACAAAGGCGCGCTCGATTCCGGAGTCCAGTATGGTTACATCTCCGACGCGGCGCACACCGACGGCGATCTGTACGTATACTTTCCCCAGCAGAATGTCCTGGCGGTGGGCGACGCTGCTTACGGCCAAGGCTGGCCCGTGGTGGATTGGTGGACCGGCGGCTGGATTGGCGGCATCGTCGGCGGCTTGCAACGGATACAAAGTGTCGCGAACAAGGATACGAAGATCGTTCCCGCGCAAGGTTCGATGCTCAGCTTGGCCGACATCGCCGCGCAGCTCGAAATGTACGGTACGATTTACGACCGTCTGAATCAGATGCTGAACAAAGGGCACAGCCCGTCGGAAGGCGTCGCAGCCAAGCCGGCAAAGGAATACGAAGCCAAAATGGGGAACCCGGACGAATTCATTCGCCGTTCTTTCGAAAGCCTGTGGGCGTATCTATCTCCGGACGCATGATGAAAAAACACAGATACCGCTTGCTCACGCGCGCGGCTCAGTTTGGGACTGCTGCTTACCGAGCCGCGACCGTAAGGGAGCCGGTATTTGGATTGGGACTGGTTATCGCTGTCGCCTGCCTAGCTCCCACTGCCCAGGCGCAGGATCCGGCCGACGCGCAGTTGGCTACCATCCAGCACTACTGCACGGGTTGTCATAGCGACAAAGCCAAGATGGGCGGCGTTAGTTTCCAAAACATCACGGCCGCGAGCGTGGCCAAGGATCCCGAACTTTTCGAGAAGGCAGTGCGTAAGCTGCGCGGCCGCGTGATGCCGCCTCCGGGCGCGAGGCAGCCGGACGCCAAGGCGGTCGACTCACTGGTGGCATGGCTCGAAGATTCGCTCGACAAGCTTCCCAACCCGCAGCACGTCACCGACAGCCAAGTTCTGCATCGGTTGAATCGCAAGGAATACGAAAACTCGGTCCACGACCTGCTCCTGGTGGACGTGAACGGCGCCGACCTGCTGCCTCCGGACGACAGTGCGCAAGGCTTCGACAACATCGCATCGGCCCTGCAGGTTTCGCCGTCCTTCATTGAGCAATACGTCCATGCCGCCCATAACGTCGCTCTCGCGGCGCTCGGCAAGCGCGACACTCGCCCGCAGGGCTGGACGTTCCGCGCATCCCCAGGAAGTCAGCTCACACACGTTCCCGGATTACCGCTGGGAACGCGCGGCGGCATTCTCGCGAAAGTGGATCTCCCCGCCGACGGCCAATACAAAATCAACATCGCCGACATGGCCACCCACATCTGGGGCAACGGCATGGAGTACGAGAATCCGCTGGTTGTGACGGTCGATAACAAAATCGTCTATCAAACGGTGATCGCCGGCGAAGAAGACATGAAGCTCTACGATCAGGTTCAGAGCGGCGCGATGGATCGCGTCAATGCCCGCCTGAAGAACATCAAGTTCGACGCCAAGGCCGGTCCGCACAACATCGGGGTCGCCTTCCGGCGTCAGAGTTTCGCCGAATCCGACGATCAGCTGCAGATCTTCGCGCCCGGCGGCGGGCAGGATCGGGCTTACCGGGTAAATTCCTTCCAGCTTCTGGGCCCATTCGATATAACGGGCCTCAGCTCCACGCCGAGCCGCGACCGCATCTTCACCTGTGACCCGGATAAAGACAAAACCAAATCCTCCGAAGCCTGCGCCAAGCAGATTTTTTCCACGCTGGCGAAGCGGGCTTATCGCCGTCCCGTAACGAATGAGGATCTCGCCGAACTCATGCAGTACTACACGGATGGCGCAAAGGACGGTGGGTTTGAATCTGGTATTCGCTCAGGGATCACGGGCATGCTGGCGAGCCCGTTTTTCCTGTATCGCGGCGAGCGCGTTCCGGCGGGGTTGAAGCCGGGCGACAAGTACGCGATTACGGATCTGGAACTCGCGTCGAAGCTTTCGTTCTTCCTGTGGAACTCCATTCCCGACGATCAGCTCCTCGATCTGGCCAGCAATAACAAACTCAGCGATCCCGTCACGCTGAGCCAGCAGGTCCGGCGCATGCTGGCCGATCCGCGATCGAAGACGCTGGCGAGCGATTTCGTATTCCAGTGGCTCGACATGAATAAGCTCAGCGAGGTCGTTCCCGATAGAGACGTGTTCCCGTATGCCTCCGGCTTCATGGACCCCCGTCAGGATTTCCGCACCGAGCTCACGCTGTTTGCCGACAGCCTCTTCCGCGAAGACCGCAGCGTCGTGGATCTGCTGCGCGCGAACTATACTTACGTGAACGAGCGCCTGGCGCTGCACTACGGCCTCAGCGACGTGAAAGGCGATGAGTTTCGCCGGGTGGAGCTGAAGGACTCCGCGCGCTGGGGTTTGATGGGCAAGGGCGCTGTCCTGATGGCGGCCGCCTATCCCAACCGAACGTCCCCCGTGCTGCGTGGAAAGTTCATCCTGAGCTACATCGAGGGAGTTCCGCCGCCCAACCCGCCACCCAACGTCCCGACCCTGAACGACAAGGACATCGGCACCACCAAAGCGCTCACCGTGCGCGAACTAATGGCGAAGCACCGCGCGAACGCGACCTGCGCGTCGTGCCACGCGATTATGGATCCGCTCGGCTTCGCGCTCGAAAACTTCGACGCGGTTGGAATGTGGAGAGACAAGGACCGCTTTGCCAACACCGCGATTGATTCCGCCGGCGAGTTGCCCGACGGCACCAAGATCAACGGACCCGACGATCTCCGCAATGCGCTGCTGGGCCGTCCCGAGCAATTCGTGCAAACCTTCGTGGAAGCCCTTTTGACCTATTCGATGGGCCGCACGCGCGAGTACTACGACATGCCAACCGTCCGCAAGATCGTGCGCGACACTCGGGGCGCGGATTACAAATTTTCGGCCATCGTTCAGGCCGTGGTGAATACCGACCAGTTTAAAATGCGCCGCGTGCCGCCGCCCGAGCCGGTACAGAGTGCGAGAAAATAAAGAAGAAGATACGAGAGGCCACATGTTTTTATCCAAGAAACACATTCATCGCCGCGCAGTCCTGAAGGGAGCCGGAGCCACCCTCGCGTTGCCGCTTTTGGACGCCATGCTTCCCGCCGCAACCGCGGCCACGGCGACTCCCGCCGGAAAGACTCCCAAGCGTTTCGCGTTTGTAGGCTTCCCGCACGGCGCGATCATGGACCGCTGGTCGCCGAAGGAAACGGGCACGGACTTCACCATGTCGCCGATCCTGCAGCCTCTCGAGCCGTTCCGCAAGCATCTGACCATCGTCTCCGGACTGCGCAACAAGCCGGCGGAAACGCCGGAGCCCCACGCCTACATCGAACAGGGGTGGTTGACCGCCGTGAAGCCCTGGGACTTCGGCAAGAACGGTCCGGACTCGGGCGTCAGCGCGGACCAGCTCGCCGTCCGCTACGTTGGACAAGACACGCGTCTGCCGTCGCTCGAACTCAGTGTCGGCCAAGGCAGCGCCCGTATCGCGTGGCGCACGCCCACCCAGCCGTTGCCGCAGGAAAGCAATCCGCGCGCCGTCTTCCAGAAGCTCTTCGGACAGGGCGACACGGATCAGGAACGCGCCCAGATCCTGACGGAAACCGGCAGCATTCTCGATCGCGTGCAGGCCCAAGCCCGGCGCTTGCAAGCCAGCCTCGGCGTTGGCGATCGAAACGTAGTGGGGGACTATCTGGACTCCGTTCGCGAGATCGAGCGCCGCGTGCAGATGGCGGAGAAGGCGCACAACACCGAGCTCGTTATTCCGGATGCGCCCATCGGCACGCCCAACGATCTCACGGAATATTTCAAGCTGATGTTCGACCTGATGGCGCTCGCGTTCCAGGCCGACATCACGCGCGTGATCACGCTCTCCATGGATCATGAAGCCAGCATGCGCACCTACACCAACCTGGCGATTTCCGAAGGGTTCCATCCGCTGTCCCATCACGGCAACAATCCGGAGAAGATGGACAAGCTGGTGAAGATTCAGAATTACCACACGCAAGTTTTTGCCGGATTCATCAAGAAGATCGAGGCTGCGAAAGAAGGCGACGGCACGGTGCTCGATCACTCCACGATTCTCTTTGGCAGCGACATGAGCAACAGCGATCGGCATAACAACGATCCGCTGCCTTCCGCTATCCTGGGACACGCCAACGGAAAGATCAAGGGCGGCCAGCACGTGAAGTATCCGCAGGATTCGCGTCACGGCGAGCTCCTCCTTACGCTGCTCCAGCGCAATGAGATCCCGGTGAAATCCATCGGGGACGGCGTCGACGGTCTTTCGGAGGTTTAGCGAATGCGGTGCGTTACCGAGCCACGCGTTACTGAGCCACGACCGTCAGGGAGTGGGCTTTTGGCTGCGGTTGCGGTCCTTTTGGCCGGTGCGTCGATGGCGCTGGCTGGCGCTCCGTCGCTTCTTGATACGGCTGAGGCGGGCGACCACGTCGCAGCCATGCGCCTGGCGAGCGCAAAAGGCGCGGACGTGAATGCCGCCGGCGCCGATGGCAGCACGGCCATAATGTACGCGGCTGCGAACGGCGATCTCGAACTTGTTCGTGCGCTGATTAGAGCCGGCGCGAATGTCAAACTAGCGAACCAGTTCGGCACGTCGGCCCTCACCGAGGCCGCCATCATCGGCTCCGCGCCCATTATTGAAACGCTGCTCAAGGCCGGCGCCGATCCAAATTTCAAGACTCCCAATGGCGAAACGCCGCTGATGGCCGTGGCACGTACGGGCAAGATCGACGCTGCCAAGGCGCTTCTTGACGCGGGAGCCGATATTAACGCCAAGGAAACCTGGGGAGAACAGTCCGCGCTGATGTGGGCCGCAGCGCAGAGCCAGGCCGAGATGGTGAAGTTCCTGGCCTCGAACGGCGCGAACCTGAACGATCACGGCAAGGTCAATCAGTGGGAGCGCAAGGTGATCCAGGAGCCGCGCCCGAAGGACATGAATAAGGGCGGCTTCACCCCGCTGCACTATGCCGCACGGGAAGGTTGCGCGGCCTGCGTCCAGAACCTGCTGGCCGCCGGGGCCGATCCCGATTCCGAGGATCCGGACCGCGAGACGCCGCTGCTTCTCGCCCTGGAGAACATGCATTTCGACACGGCGGCGGTGCTCGTTAAGGGCGGCGCCGACCTCGACAAGTGGGATCTGTTCGGCCGCTCGCCGGTTTACATGGCGGCGGACGTCAGCACACTGCCGACCAAAGGCAACGGCGCGGTGGCCGTCCTGCCGAGTCCGGACAAGCTCACTGCCGTGGATGTGGGCCGCATGATGCTCGAAAAAGGCGCGAATCCCAACATCCAGTTGAAGCGGCGTCCGCCGTATCGCGACGTCCCGCAGGATCGCGGCGGCGACACCATGCTTGCCCAGGGCGCCACGCCGTTGCTGCGTGCGGCGCGTGGCGGCGATGACAAGTTCACCGCACTGTTGCTGTCGTACAAAGCGCTAGTCGATTTGCCGAGCAAGGAAGGCATAACGCCGTTGATGGCCGCCGCCGGTGTCGACTATGGCGCACGTGTCACGCGCGGACGTAACCGCACCGACGAAGGCGTGCTCGCCACCATGGATTTGCTAGTCAAAGCCGGCGCGAACGTAAACGCCCGGTCCGTCATAGACCGCAGTCTCGTAGCTGGCCACGGTGGCGCCGGCGCTTTCGGAGCAGGTGAAAGCGTGGGCGCGCGCATCGCGCAACAGAACGCCCATCGCGGCAGTCAAATGCCCGGCCCGAACGCCGTCCCGAATCAAACCGCTCTGCACGGCGCCGCCGAGCACGGCTTCGACAAGTTCATCGAATTCCTAGTCGCCCACGGCGCCGACCTGGCCGCCAAAGACGCCAGCGGCCGCACTCCCCTCGACATCGCGCGCGGCGCCGGCGGTGTTCGCGGCGGTGCGGATGCGTTCCCGAAAACCGTGGCTCTGCTGGAATCGTTGATGAAGGCGAAAGGAATCCCGGTTGCGGAAGTCGCGGCGGCAGGAAAGTAACGCAAAAGCCACTACATTCCGTCTATGATTGCGTTCAGAGTAACGCTGGGCCGCATCGCTGCCGCGCACTTAGCGTCGTCCGGAAAATAATATCCCCCGATGTCCACCGGCTTGCCCTGCGCCGCCAACAACTCCTGAGCAATCTTGCCCGAGTTCGCCTCCAGCGTGGCGGCTACAGGAGCGAAGCGTTGCTTCAACTCCCCGTCCTCGTTCTGGGCGGCGAGTGCCTTTGCCCACGCCAACGCGAGATAGAAAGTCGAGCCGCGGTTGTCGATCTCGTTCACCCTGCGCGAGGGGTAGCGGGCGTCTTCCAGGTACTGGCCGATGGCCTCGTCCAGCGTTTTCGAAAGCAGCGCCGCGCGCGGGTTGCCGGTTTTTGCCGCCAGCAGCTCCAGCGAGGGCACCAGCGCGCAGTATTCACCGAGCGAGTCCCAGCGCAGATGACCTTCTTTAACAAACTGCTGCACGTGCTTGGGCGCCGAACCGCCGGCCCCGGTTTCGAGCAATGCGCCGCCTCTGAGCAGCGGCACGATCGAGAGCATGCGGGCGCTGGTTCCCAACTCGAGAATCGGGAACAGGTCGGTGAGATAGTCACGAAGCACGTTCCCCGTAACGGAGATGGTGTCCTGGCCGCGGCGAATTCGAACGAGCGAGAATCTCATTGCGTCCACCGGCTTCATGATCTTGATTTCCAGTCCCGAGAGGTCTTGTTCGGGCAAGTGGGCATTCACCTTCTGAATGATTTGCGCATCGTGGCCACGATCCGGGTCCAGCCAGAACACCGCGGGTGCGCCGGATGCCCGCGCGCGCGCCACTGCCAGCTTTACCCAATCGCGGATGGCCTCGTCTTTGGTCTGGCAGGCGCGGAAGATATCGCCGCGCTGGACACTCTGTTCGAGCAGTGTTCCGCCGCCCGCATCAACGATGCGAATCGTGCCGTTGCCGGGCGCGGCAAACGTCTTGTCGTGCGAACCGTACTCTTCGGCCTTTTGCGCCATGAGCCCGACGTTGGACACGCTGCCCATGGTCGCCGGATCGAACTGTCCATGCACCTGGCAGTCCTCGATCACGGCCTGATAAACGGTGGCGTAGCAGCGGTCTGGGATCATGGCTACAGTGTCTTCGAGCGCGTCCGCTTTGTTCCACATCTTGCCGCCGTCCCGGATCACGACCGGCATCGATGCGTCGATGATCACATCGCTGGGAACGTGCAGGTTGGTCTTCCCCATCCGCGAATCGACCATCGCCAAACCGGGGCCCTTCTCGTAACAGGCTGCGATATCGGCTTCGATCTCGGCCTTCTTGCCGGCCGGAAGCTGATCGAGTTTAGCAAGGACGTCCCCTAGTCCGTTGTCGACGTTGGCGCCGATCTTTTGGATCACGCCGGCGTGCTTCTCCAGGGCATCGGCGAAATACACCGCCACACAATGCCCGAACATGATCGGATCGGAGATCTTCATCATCGTGCACTTCAGATGCAGCGACAACAGAGCATTATCAGCTTTAGCGGCGGCCATCTGCTCCGTATAGAATCTCCGCAGCGCCGCTACGTTCATCACCGCGCAGTCGATGACCTCGCCTTCGAGCAGCGGGATGTTTTGCTTCAGCACCTTCACCCCGCCGGCTGAGTCCACGAATTCGATGCGAACGTTGGTTGCGGAGCTTACTGTCATGGATCTTTCGGTGGCGTAGAAGTCCTGGTCACTCATGTGGGCCACACGCGTGACGGAACCGGGCATCGAACCCTGCCGTGGCCAGTTTTTCATCCCCTTTTGTGGATGCTTCCGCGCGAATGCTTTCACCGATCTTGGAGCACGACGGTCCGAATTGCCTTCGCGCAATACGGGGTTAACGGCCGAGCCCAGGACCACGCCAAAGCGGGCCTGCAGCGCACGCTGCTCGTCCGTCGACGGCTCCTCGGGATAGTCGGGTATGTTGCAGCCCTTTCCGCGGAGTTCCGCGATCGCTTCCCGGAGTTGCGGAATCGAGGCGCTGATATTCGGGAGCTTAATGATGTTGGCCTCCGGTGTCTGCGCCAGCTTCCCCAGGCGGGTCAACTCGTCTGGAATCTTCTGGTCGTTCCGAAGACACTCAGGGAAGTTGGCGATAATACGTCCGGCGAGCGAGATGTCGGCCGTTTCGATCTCCACCCCTGTCCCCTTGAAGTACGCTCGCAGGATGGGCAGCAGCGCGTACGACGCGAGTGCGGGTGCCTCGTCGGTCTTGGTCCACGTGAGCTTCATGTATTGGTCGTAGTGTGAATGAGTGTAGAGAGAACGCGGCCGCAAAGCGGGACGGTCCCAAACTGAAAGCGTAGGATAGCATGGCGAACCCCCTGAATCACGACGCTCACGCAGAGGATTGGGCCGCCTGATCAATCAAAGGAAGTCGACGGCGGCATCTGGCTCGTCAGCTTCATGGATTATCGATCTTGGTCATCCTTATGCAACCAGCGGCGCGGCACGCGAACCCTCATCTCGAGGGCGCGCTGGCCATAGGATTTGCCCTGCGGGTCGATACGCGCCGACGCCATTCCGCCACCACCGAGGGCGTTCTGAATGACGAAGTTGAACGCCGCTAGTCCGGGCGCTTCGAATCTTTCCACCGGGCCGTCGGCCACCTCGACGAATTGTGCCGCGATGCGCTCTGCCGTCAATTGCCTTCTCAGACAGGGCAGATATTCGGGCTTACGGCAAAAAATGGCGATGTTCGATGAATTGCCTTTGTCGCCAGAGCGTGCGTGAGCTACCTGGAGAAGCGGTACTTCCTCGAACTCTTCCTCCCCGCTATCGTCCATCTCGGGCTCCTCATTCTGGATTCTCGAATTCTGGATTCTGAATTCTCCCGGAATTTGGACCTGGACGGCTTCGTTGTGGCCGACCGTGACTTCAGGCGGCTGCAAAGTGGACTTATCCACGAAGAAAGTGAAAAGGCGGATCAGCGGGGTGATATTCGGCCGCCCGCCAATGAGCCCCGCCGTACCCTGGGCGAAGCTGATTCCGACGGCGCCCGCCTGTCTGGCAAAGATATCCAGTGCGCGGGCGTCGGTGTGATCCACAACCAGGCGCAAGACCACTTCGCGGGTCTCGCGGGCTTTCGATTCGGAGCCGTAGGATGCTTCGGCCCCCAGGGCTTCTATGTGAGTGGATGAAAAATCCGGCAGGCCCTGTTCCTCGAAGAGCATTCGCGAGCGGGCAATCAAAGCCTGCGCCGTGCGTTCCGCTTTCCGGGCTGCCTGAACGCCGATGATCACAATAACGGCAATGGCCCGGAAGCCGTCCTGATAAGTTGCGGACACTTTGTATTGGGAGGTCGGCGGCTGCCCGCTTGCCCCGCTGACCATGACGCGGTCGGGACCCGCGGGTTTGAGCTGCACCATCGAAAAATCGGCCGTGACATCCGGCAGTAAATAGCGCGCGGGATCGCCGATTTCATAGAGAACCTGTTCGGCTACGGCTGCCGGGGATAACAGACCGCCCGTCCCCTTTGGCTTTGTGACGATGAAGGTGCCGTCAGCGCGGCATTCGGCAATGGGGTACCCGATATTGTGCCAATCGGGGACTTCCTCCCAATCGGTGAAAATGCCGCCAGTCACCTGGGGTCCGCATTCCAGAAGGTGGCCCGCCAGGCTGCCGGCGGCAAGGCGGTTGTAGTCGGTGGCCTGCCAGTTGAACTCGTGCATCAGAATGCCCAGCACCAGCGCACTATCCACCGAGCGCCCGGTAATCACGATATCGGCCCCGCGTTCGAGCGCGGTTAGAATGGGCAGAGCCCCGAGGTATGCATTGGCGGAAAGGAGCGTATCGGGAAGAACGGCGCCGGACACAGCCTCGCGAATGCCGGCGGCGCGCAGTTTTGGGACGAGCGGCATCACGTCGTCGCCCTCCACCATCGCCACCCGCAGCGACACGCCGGCTTTCTCCGCCAGCGCCTCAATGGCTTTCTTACAGGCGGCCGGATTCATGCCTCCGGCATTGCTGACAACGCGCACATTGCCTTCCCGAATGGTCTTGAGATGAGGCTCCAGGTAGGCAACGAAGTCGGGAGGATATCCACCTTCGGAATTTTTCTTTTTCGCGCGGGCCAGCAACGACATCGTTACCTCGGCGAGATAATCCATGATGAGATAATCAACGCCTTCGCGCAGGAGTTGGGCTATAGCCATCGGGCTGTCGCCCCAGGCTCCGGATGCCCCGCCGATGCGAACCACTCGTTCAGTCATGCGGGGTTTCCTCTTCCTTCTTAAGCACCCAGCCCGGACTGCGTTTTTCTGAAAATGCAGCCAGACCTTCCTGCGCATCTTCGGTGCGGGACATCAAGGCAATCTGCGTTTCGGCGAGAGCGAGAGCGCCGTCGAAGCTCATGGACTCCATGGCCGCCATGGCATACTTGCCGCGTTGGATGGCGCGAGGCGAGCCCAGCGACAGAAGTTCAACCAGGGCGTCGACGCGCGAGTCCAGTTCGGCGCGGGGCAGAACTTCGTTAACAAGGCCCATTTCAAGAGCCCGCGCGGCGCTGACGAGTTCTCCCGTAAGACACAGGAAATTGAAATGGCGCGGCGGGATCAGGCGGCGCAAATAAACCAGCACCTGCATGGGAAAAACGCCGACTTTCACTTCGGGAAGGCCAAAGCGCGCATGATCAGCGGCGATCGCAAGATCGCACAGCGCCATCAGCCCCATGCCCCCGGCCACGCACGCTCCGTTGAGGCGGGCGATCAACGGGATTCCGATGCCGCGAACCAGACGCGCCAGCCTGCCGAAGTCGGTGGTTGGTTCATTGAGCCCGGCGGCGAACACGCCTGGTCCGCTTCCGAGATCGGCGCCGGCGCAAAATGCTTTTTCTCCGACGCCCGTCAGGACAATGGCGCGTATGGTGTCGTCCCCGGCGGCGCCGGCTATGGCTTGATGGATGCCGCCGATCACGGCGGGGTTCATGGCGTTCCTTCGATCTTCGCGATTAATTGAGATCCACAAAGCGCCGCCGCGCCGGTGCGTCAATACAGGGTTTTCCACGTTGGACATTTTTTCCTTACTGCTGTTTAGGGAGACCAAAGTCCTGGTTGTCTTCACCGAGGCGCGGGGCCAGATAGCGTATTTCCAGAGGCGTGCGCGAAAAATTCAAGGGGGAACGGGGAACGGTGAGCGAGCCCTCCGTGGGGTGCTCCATTTCCCTGAAGAATCCGACGGCGCGCAGGTGCGGGTTATCGAACAGGTCTTCGACGGAGTTCACGCGGCAGGCCGGAATGTCCTGGGAGTGAAACGCGGCAAGCCACTCCTCTGTGGATTTCCTGGCCAGTTCATCCGCCAGAACCTGGCCTGCGACCTCCGCATGGGTGGTGCGGGCCTGCATGTCGCGAAGCCGTTCGTCTTCATCGATCAGGTTGGGACGGCCAATCATCGCGCTGAATTTGCGCCAGTGATCGTTGGTATAAACTACTACGGCAATGTAGCCGTCGCTGGTGGCATAGGGTCCGCGAGTTCTCGACAAAAGACGGGCATAGCCGGTTTCACCGATAGGCGGAACAAAAGCCCTGCCGCCGATGTGATCGGACAGCACAAAATCAGCCATGGTTTCAAACATGGGTACTTCCACCTCCTGGCCTTCGCCGGTGACCTTGCGATGATAAAGAGCGGCCTGGATTGCGATTACCGCATACAGGCCCACCACGCGATCGCAGAGGTTCACGGGAGCGTAGCGCGGTTTTCCGTCCACGCGCTGGAACATGCCCGAGACGCCGGAGGCAGCCTGCATCAGATCGTCGTAGACGGCCTCTCCGGCATACGGGCCGCCCTGACCGTAACCCACCGCCGCGCAGTAGATGATGGACGGGTTTATTTTCGCAGCGTTCCGGTAATCCAGACCAAGCCGCGCTAGCGCTTGCGGCCGGATATTGGAAACCAGGACATCGGCGCCGGCTATGAGTTCCTTGAGCTTGTCGATGCCGGCGGGGGACTTCAGATCCAGTACGATGCCGCGCTTGTTTCGATTCGCCCGCAGGAACAAGGGACCCATGCCGGGGCTGCGCATGGGGCCGATATTACGCATGGAGTCGCCGCCCGACGCTTCGATTTTGACGACGTCGGCGCCGAGGTCGCCCAATATCTGGGTGGCCGACGGCCCCATGATTACCGTGGTCAAATCGACGACGCGGACTCCCGTTAAAGGACCTGCCATGGAACCTCCCGAATTTCGCCCAGGCGAAATTTACTTCGCCACTACATAATCTACACTGAGTCTAGTGTCTTCACAAGTCTTTGGGCCTGGAATATAAAAAGCCGGGAGGGCGCGCAGATTGTCGAAAATCGTTGACCGCACGCTGGATGTGTTTGAAATGTTCGCCGCCGAAAAGCGCCGCTTGTCGCTCACAGATATGTCGCGGCTGCTGGCCATACCGATCTCCAGTTGCCACGACGTGGTGCGGGCGCTGGAGGCGCGAGGCTACATCTATGAGGCAGCTCCCCGCGCGGGTTACTATCCAACGCGCCGGCTGCTGGGGATTTGCGAGACAATTTCGGCGCACGATTCCTTGGTGCAGCGAGCCGAGCCGCTGTTGCAGCATCTCAAAGAGAAACTGGAAGAGACCGTGACGCTTGCCAAGGCCACCGGAATGCGCATTTCGTACCTGCTGGTAACAGAGCCGCGGCATCCGATTCGTTATTCGGTAACGGTTGGCTCGGAAATTCGAAGCATGCACGCGACCTCGGCGGGCAAAGCGTTTCTCGGCACCTTGCCCGAAGCTGGACTGGAAGCGTTCCTGAAATCGGCGGAACTGAAGCGATGGACGCCCAAGACCATCACGGGCAAAAGCAAATTGCTGGCCGACATCCGGCGGTCGAGACAGCGTGGATGGTTCCTCAACCGGGAGGAATCGCTCGAAGGCGTCATCACCATATCGTGCCCTTTTACGTGGAGCATGGGGGTGTATATCGTTACGGTAGCCGGGCCGCCCGCGCGAATGGAGAAGAAGATGGGACGCGCGGTGAAACTGCTTATCGAGACTTGCCGGGAGCTAAGCGACACGCACACTTAAGCCGTCGGCGCGGCGTCGCGGCGGATCACTTTCTTCGGGTCTTCCCCGTAAGGCGGAGCGTAAATGACCAGCAGCCTGATGCGATCGCTGATCACCCGCAGGTCGTGAAACACCCCGGCCGGGAAGAATAACAAGTCGCCGGCTTTGACGTGATGGGTTACGCCGTCGATTTCCGCCGTGGCCTCACCCTCCAGGACATAAGTGGCCTGTTCCATTTCGGGGTGGGCATGCGCGACCGCTCCCTTCTGTCGTTCGATATCGCCGTAGACGATCTCCAGGAATTGCGAGCCGTTCACGCCGGGCGCAATCAGGCGGTAATTCTTCGTGCCGGCGTGATTGGCGGGGCTGTAAGGGGCCACGTCTTCGGGTCGTAGCACATATTTGTTTTGCATCTTCGCTCCTCAGGGATAATATGCCATTCGCAGATGCGAAGTAAACTTCGCCATCGTGATATTTTAGATGGATCATGACCAAAGACCAAGCCGTTCGAGCGTCAGCCCTTGAACCGCCAGCCGATATGACGGGCATCGGCGCGCAGCGAAGACGCGCGGTGGTGGCGGGCATCATCGGAAACACACTGGAGTGGTACGACTTCGGGGTTTACGGGTTCCTGGCCACGGTGCTGGCAAAGCAATTCTTTCCGTCGTCTGAACAATACGTCGCCCTGCTGCAGACTTTTGGAGTTTTCGGCGTTGGCTTTGCGGCGCGCCCGTTGGGAGCCCTGTTGATGGGAAGGCTGGGCGACATTCTGGGGCGCAAGGCGGTGCTGGTGCTCACGATTCTGATGATGGCCACGGGCACGATTGCCATTGGCGCTATTCCGAACTACGCTCACATCGGGATTGTTGCGCCGATTGTGCTGCTGGTTGCCAGAGTACTGCAAGGTCTGGCCGCGGGCGGCGAATGGGGCAACGCGGCGGCGTTTCTGGCCGAATGGGCTTCCACGGGCCGGAGAGGCTTCTACGGCGGGATGCTGCTGGCCAGCGTGTCCGGCGGCATGTTGCTTGGTTCGGGCGCTTCGGCGCTGGTCAGTACACTGCTTACCCCACAGCACCTTTTCGCGTGGGGCTGGCGCATTCCGTTTCTGGCCGGAGCCGCTCTGGTGCCGGTGGGTCTTTATATGCGGCGCAAGGTAGAAGAGCCGCCGCCATTCCGGTCGCACAGCGCCGAAAAAAAGCCCCTGCCCCCTGCTAATTTCTACGGCTTGTTGCTGAGAGCTTCCTGTCTTTGCCTGCCGCTGATGATCGCTTCCTACATGGCGACGGTTTACATGCCTTCCTATGCGGAGCTGTATGGGCATATCGAACGTTCGCGGGCGCTGTGGTCAAACACCTGCGCTCTCGGCCTGACCGTGATCGCCGCGCCCTTCGTGGGAAGTTTGTCCGACCGTTACGGACGGCGACCCCTGATTATCGTGAACAGCCTCGCCCTGATTATCTTTTCCTTCCCGCTGTATATGTGGATCGCATCGGCCGTGCCGTTCGGCACATTCCTTTGCATTCAACTTCTGCTGACGATAATGGTTGTCGGCTGCAACGGCGGAGTTCCGGCGGCTGTCGCTGAAATTTTCCGGACATCTTCACGTTCCACCGGGGCCGCGTTGGCGAACGCCATTGCGGGGTTGCTGGGCGGATTCGCCCCCCTGATTTCCACCTGGCTGATCGGCCGCACCGGATCGGTTGTTTCTCCGGCGTCTCTGGTTGTTTTTGCCGCGGCAGCCGCGTTGATAGCCGCCGCGGGCATGAAAGAAACCGCGCATACCGAACTGACTTAAGGACCCGCCGGCCAAAGCCGGGCCAATACCCACTATTCGAACGGGGGAACGGGCTTGACTTCGCCAGGCTTCAGACCGCCCAGGTGCTTCAAAATCATCTGATAGTCTTTATGTTCCGGAGGATAGACAAGGCGCGCGTCCCCACGTGCCCCGCCGGGCCCTTCCGCCCGCAGATCCAGCACGATGGCGCCATCCGGCGTCATGGTGGCCTGCCCAATGCTCCTGGCTGCCTCACCTGAGGATTTCGATTGAGCGTTCATGGGTTTGTTCTCCCCCGATAAATTCGTGTTGGAAGCGCCAGGCACGGCCAGATGTTGGTATGAGTGGTTGCACCCTGCCATCCCGCCCAAAAGGCCGAATACCAGCAAACATCGGGTCACGGCGAACCGCTTCCGCCGGTTGGGGCGGGATTTCCGACCGGATTGCCCGCCCAATACTTGTTCAAATTCGGATGACTTGCCGCATCGGTGGGATCGCCGCTGTGATAACGCGCGGAACTCTCGGCGTAAGTTTCTTCCGGCCCCGCTGTTCCCGCTTGGGTTTCGTACGGCTGCAATGTCGCGAGGTCGGCATTGCGCGCGGCGATGAAATTTGGATCCGTTGCCGATCGATCTCCGCCCGGCGCGTGATCCACGGCATGGGTGGACTCGTGAAGTACCAGGTTCGCGCAGCCATGGCCTTCACCGGTCTTGGGAACATGGGCGCCGGCGGGAGTGCCATGCCCGATCACTGCAATGACCACCTCTTTCCGGTCGTCGGAGTACGCTCCCGGCACAGTGTCCCAGGTAGATCCCGCAGGCCAACCACGGGGTTGAACGCCGCGCAGATCGGTGCGGTAGTCGGTGACAGAGCCGCGGCAAACCACAACATGCTGGTTCTGATTGACCATTGTCTGCAACATGCCTGGCGGCATCAGTACCAGTTGCTGCGCGACCAGGCCCAGATCGGTTGCGTCCGCCGATCCTCCGGTCTGGAGTACTGCAATCACCAGCGCCAGGGTGGCGCCGGGGACGGTCGGGCCCCCAATCTCCACAGTCGGGCAGCCCATTGCGATCGGATCCATGGGGCCCATTGCCAGTCCAGGCACTTCCACCACAATGTCCATCACCCGGCAAGCCTGCATGTTGTTGATCATGACGGTCGGGCTTCCCACCAGCACGGTGCCCGGTCCGTCGGCCCCACTGACGCTGATCGCCAGGCAAATATGAGTATCCATGAGCGTGCGCCAGGCTGGCAGACTGCCGGTCATCACGTTGAGACTGCCGATGCCCGGCAAGAGCGGGAACCCGTGAGTGGTTAAGTCGGTAACTCGCGCCGCGAGAGGCATAAGTTCAGTATTCTTTCGCCTTCCTCGAGTTCTTTTTACGAGTCCGGATCATCGGGATTAATAATTGGGGGCGGCGTCTGCGGCATGGGAGGCATGGCGCCCATCGGATTCAGATTGAGCATGGGCAAGCCAATGATCGTAATTCCACTAGGGCCCATCACAATGGAATTGGCTCCCGCCATCAGCGTGATCGTTTCCGTGGCTTGCAGAGTGATGGTGTTCGCCATGAGAACGTCATCCGTGCCCACTTCCACCGTACGATCTTTAGCGTACATGATTGCCGCAGAATCGTCGACCTCCACATCTTCAGTCCCCTCGATTCTGACGCGGGCATCGGCGAGCACGTGCAGGTTGTGATTATGAAAGACCTTCTCCTTCACGTCGCCGAATTTGTTCCCGTCTTTGTCTATCCCTCCGGTAGTGATGTTCCGGTTCACCCCAACGGTGATGAACTGGCTGGCCTCCACGCTGTTGTGCATGGTTTTCTCGGCGTGGAGCAGCACATCTTCGCTGCCCTTCTTGTCCTCGAATCGGAACATGTTGTAATTCGCCGTAGTGCCTTGCTTACTGCTGTGGGTGAGAATTCCGCTTTGCGTCTTATTGTCCGGCAGCTTGAAGGGAGGCATGTTGTCGGAATTGTAAACGGACCCGACAATCAGCGGGCAATCCGGGTCGCCTTCCAAGAAGGTCACCACTACCTCGTCGCCCACTCGCGGAATCCACTGGTGTCCCCACATATTCCCCGCCCAGGGCTGCGCGACGCGAATCCAACAGGCGTACTTGGCCTCCCGGTCCCATGGAAAGCGCACCCGCACGCGGCCATATTTGTCCGGCCAGATCTCTTCTTGCGGCTCGGGGTTCTCGTCGATCACTCGCGCCGTCTGTGGACCGTACACGATCGGCTTCGGAGTGGTTCGCGCAGGCAGGAACGGCACCGAGGCCAGTATGCAAGTGAATGCGTTATTGTAATACGCCAGGACGACCGCGCCGGCCCGGAAGGCGGGATGCTGCACGGCGTTATGGTGGATCGAAGTCAATAAGTAGGGGCCATTCGGGACCTGCGCCGCCCCAGTCACGGTGAATTTGTAGCCGGACGTCAATTCCGGGCAATAGGAAGAACCGTTGTAAACGATGTGGCTGGCTTCTTGCTGTTCCATGTGAAGCCGGACGAGCTTTTCTCCTTCCGGCCTCACCTGGCCCAAGCGCGACTCCGGTTTGTTGAACTTCTTGGCATAAGCGCCAGGATAATCGAAGAAATCCAGGTTCTTGTTTTCGTCCGTGACATGCACGGAGGCCTCGTTCACTTCTAGAGTGTTGCGGGGCATTTCGAAGTGGTAGTCGCGAAGGACCCACTTGCCGCTCGACAGCTCCTGGGTCGTCTCCCAGCTACGGATCACCTCCTCGTAATCCCCCATCCCCACCTCGGGGTCGTACCGGAAGGTCGACTTTTGGGGGCAATCCTTGTGCCCGTCGGGAGAATCCGTCAGAACCAAGACGTGAGTGTGGTCGTCGTTGTGCTCGAAGTGATAGGCGATCCCTTCAATCTCCATCAACCGGCTGAGGAAATGGAAATCCGTCTCGCGATACTGAACGCAATAGTCCCATTTCGTGTACTGCTTGCTTAGATCGCTACGGAAGAAGTGCGTAAATCCCAGCTCGTCGACGATCTTCTGGATGACTTCCGGCACGGTCTGATCTTGAAAGATCCGGCAATCCGCCTTCAAGTCGAGGAGCGAGAACCAGGGAACGATCTCGGCACGGTAGTAGGCGAATTCGTCATCCTGCCCTTCCTTGGTGAAGCTCTCGACAACTCCACTGAGAAATCTCGTCTTGCCATCGACGAGTTTGATCTCGATCGCCATCGACTTGCCGACCAGCTTGTCCGCGCTGACTTTTTGCGGCATGCCGGTCAAAACGTTGGCGAGCAATTTAACAGTGAAGCGGAACGGCCGGGACATCTGTTCCACGCCTGCCAGGCTCTCGATCAACAGCACATCGAAGTCCAGTGGCGTGAAGACCTGCAGCGCCCGGTCTTGTTGTGTTATTTGCTCGGCCATGATTGCTCCTTTTGCCGCGTTAATGGTTAGGGATCACGCTGGCGTCGCGCCGTGCCCAGTTGGCTCCCTAGGAGTATACAAACGAGCCGCCCTCGCCGATGCCGACGCGGATGGAACCGAGATGCCGGCCTTCGGCCATGCTGGCCAGCAGCTCCCGCGACATGTCTGGAAGCAAGGTATTGGTCAGGATGTTGTCAATGTTTCGAGCGCCGCTTTCCACCTCCGTGCAGCGGCTGGCGACGCTATCAATTAGCGCGTCATCGTAGATCAGCTCCAGCTTGTGATTCTCCCGCAGCCGGCGCCGGATCTTTTCCATTTTGAGCACAATAATCCGCTTCAGCGCTTCGTCGCGCACGGGGTAATAGGGGATGAGCACCATGCGCCCCAGGAACGCGGGCTTGAAGATCTTGTTCAACTCCGGCTTGAGCGCGGCCACCAGGCCCTGCGGGCTGGGCGTGGTCTCCGGATCGGCGCACAGCTTCATCATCTGATCGGTACACGCGTTGCTGGTGAGCAAAATGATCGTGTTCTTGAAATCGATCTCCCGGCCCTCGCCGTCCTCCATGTTTCCCTTGTCGAAGACCTGGTAGAAAAGTTCCAGCACATCCGGATGCGCCTTCTCGACTTCATCGAGGAGCACAACGGAATAGGGCCTGCGCCGAACGGCTTCGGTTAGAACGCCGCCCTCGCCGTAACCGACATACCCCGGGGGCGAGCCTTTGAGAGTGGACACCGTGTGGGCCTCCTGGAATTCCGACATATTGATGGTGATCAGGTTGTGCTCCCCGCCATAAAGCAAGTCGGCCAGCGCTAGAGCGGTTTCGGTTTTCCCTACGCCGCTGGGACCCACCAGCATGAACACGCCGACCGGCTTTCCTGGATCGTCCAGATTCGCGCGCGCCGTGGCGATCCGCTGGCTGATGAGTTGGAGCGCGTGCGGTTGCCCGATCACTCGCTGGCCAAGATAGGACTCAAGATCGAGGACCATGGAGATTTCATCCAGCGCCATTTTGCCGGTTGGAATTCCCGTCCATCCGGAAATCACCTCTCCGATGATGTGGCTATCCACGCAGACCCTCATCAAGGGCTTCTCTCCTTGCACCGAGTCCAATTGAGCGGAAAGCGCGTCGAGTTCCGAGCGAAGAGCCGGCACGTCCGGCGCGGGAGCGGCGGCTGCTCCATCGCCGCCCGCGGGCACGGACGCGCGGGAGGTGTCTGCTTCCAAGCGGAGCCGAACGTCGCGGATTTTTTCGACTAACCCGCGGGTTTTGTCCCATTGCTCGCGGAGCGCCGCCAGACGCGCTTCGGTCTCGGCTTTTTCGCGGGCGATCTGTTCCAGCCGTTCCGTATGATCCACTCCGGTGACGGCTTCGCGCTTCAAAATGCGGTCCTGTACGGTAAGATCGTCGACGCGCCGGATGGCCTCTTCGATCGGCGCTGGCGTGGTGTTCTGACCCAGCGACAAGCGCGCGCAGGCCGTGTCCAGAACGCTGACAGCCTTGTCCGGCAATTGGCGGCCCGCCAGGTAACGGTGCGAGAGCCGCACGGCCGCCGATACTGCCTCGTCGAAGATCCTCACGTTGTGGTGTTTTTCGAGCGACGGCACCATGCCGCGCAGCATCACGGTGCACTGAATCTCGGACGGCTCTTCCACTTTCACCACCTGGAAACGCCGCGCCAGCGCCGCGTCTTTCTCAAAATACTTCTTGTATTCCGACCAGGTTGTGGCTGCGATGGTCCGCAACTCGCCTCGCGCCAAAGCCGGTTTGAGCAGATTGGCGGCGTCGTTCTGGCCGGCTTGGCCGCCGGCTCCGATCATGGTGTGCGCTTCATCGATAAACAGAATGATTGGCGTGGGCGACGACTTTACCTCCTGGATGAGACCTTTTAGCCGATTCTCAAATTCGCCCTTGACCCCAGCGCCGGCCTGCAATAGGGCCAAATCGAGCGAACGTAGTGTTACGTTGCTGAGCGCGGGCGGCACATCTCCGTTGGCCAGACGCAGCGCGAATCCCTCCACCACCGCGGTCTTACCCACACCAGCTTCGCCAGTGAGGATGGGGTTGTTCTGGCGGCGGCGCATCAAGATATCCACCACCTGGCGGATCTCGAAGTCCCGCCCCAGTACCGGATCGATCTTTCCTTGCTTGGCGTTTTCCGTGAGATTGACCGTGTACTGATCCAAGTTCGGGGTCTTGCCGCCGGAGGCTCTGGGCACATCTGACGCAGCTTCTTCCGCTCCCGCCGCCCCCGCGTCCTCCTGTGAGCCGGCCACGATGGAAGCAAAATCCTTGCGCAGCGCTTCGCCCTGCACCTTTTGAAATTCCTTACCGACCTCTCGCATCAGGCGAACCAAATCGTCACTGGTGGCGAGGGCTAGAACGATGAAGCCGGTGCGGATCTTTTCAGCGCCGAAGTCCAGCGAACCCACCGTCCACGCTTCCGTCAGCATTTTGAGCAGCGACGGGCTAAGCGCGGGTGTCCTTGCGTTCCCCGACTTTAGCTTGTCCAGGCCGCGAGTCAGCTCGGCGGTAAGCCGGGACTTGTCGATCTCAAAATGCAGCAGGATGCGCGACAGGTCTCCATCGGCTGAATCGAGGGCCTTCAGAAGGAAGTGCTCCACCTCGATGTCGTAATGGGTTCGCGCGAGGCATAATCCCGCGGCGGCTTCCATGGCCTTGCGTGCCGTATCGTTCAATTTTCCGATCAACGATCTCAGGTTGGCGGGCATATTCGTTTCCCCCTTACGAAAGCTGTAGAACTGTGTCGGCGGGGTCGCGGTCGATTGGCTTCGATTTGACCCAACTCAGGAATCCAAGCATGGGCGCAGTGTCCCCTTCGGCGCCGAGTTCGCACTGCGGAGCTTCCTGGCGATCCAAAATCAATTGAACCTCGAAGTCGATCTCGTCGCCGGAAAACAGCCGGGTAATCGCGCGCAATGGCCCATAGGCTGTCCCGCTGGGCAAGAAATCCAGATATCGGGAGAGCGGGAGAGGCCCCAGCACGATGCGAACTCGGGCTTGAGGCTCCCAGATCTCGTCGCCTACCACGGCGCCCACTCCCAGTTGCCGCGATTCGGCGGGTCCCTGCTCGAAACAGCACTGAGCATTCGTTTCCAGCCGGTACCAGGCGCCCACGAACTGTTCGATTTCAACCGGCGCCTGAAAATAATCGCCGAGCAGCAGACGCAACGCAGTTGACGAGCGGGGCTGTTGAGCCAGCAATCCCGAGTAGTAGAGGAGTGAATCGTCGGCCAGCGCCTGGCGATCCTGCAAGCCCCCCGTTCCCAATCCGATGAGGTCGAGCAAGTAATGCGACAACCTGTCGAACTCCCCTCGCTCCAGCCGGAATTGAAACCGATACTTCAGCCAGGCTTGGTAGAACAGCGAGATGATCCGGTGATGGAAGACATCCAAGAAATCTTGCAAGGTGTGATCGCGAGCCAGAACGCGGCCGACCACGAGCTCCGTGTAATGCACGGGGAGTGCGCCGCTGGGCCCGATCAATCCCATGAAATTCACGCTCATCTCACGCCGGCCGTGCTCGTCTTCCGTGAGGGACTGAATCTCACTGGCCGGAAATGCCAAGGTCGGATGGGCGCGAAACTGCACTGCTTCATCAGCTGGACGCGCGAATTCGCCCACGGCCATCCGGCCGGGAAGCATCCGCTGCAACAGCCGCACCGCTTGGAAGAACTCGAAGCAAAAGGGCTCCGCGCGCAGCCGCTCCGCGACCTCGTCGGCGAAGGCCTTTACAGGAGTATCCGATGTCCCGCTCGTGGTGGCCACTCCTTCAGCGTCTCCTTTCTCTGGCGGGTTCTCACCGATAGCTGGCTGAAACCGTTCAGCGTGACATACAAACCCAGGAAGTATTCAAGAACGGCGCCAAAAAGAAAGACTCCGCCGCCGACAAAATGTTCTTCATCGAGCTCCAGATCCACTCGTATACCGCGCGCAAAACTGATGCCATGCTCCGACAGCACGCGGGCAAATGTGCGGCGGCTCGCAAGGGAGCTAATGCCCGTGATCTGCCGGTCTAGAAATGTCGAATCCGAGAAATTGTAAAGACGCAAAATCTCCTGCAACGCCTCCTTGCCTTCCTCCACCATGGAGAGGTAGTTCAGCGACAGATGGGAGACCAGGCGCCACATCCGGCCCCGTCCGGTAGCGGGCCGCAGCACGGCCGTGGGCTTGCGGAGAGCGACGATCCGCTTGACCATCGAGACGCCTTCGATCTCAAAGTCGCCGGCTTCATTGCCAAAAGGCAGGCGGGAGGGCAGATCGCGATTGCTGCACGTACAGTGAACCGTCAACGTTTCCACGCCAGGACGCGCGGTCCTCCCGGAGAGGTCCACCAGTGAGAGCCAAACTTCCGTTCCATCGTCATTCTTCCGGCCTGAAGGGCGGCGAGTAGCCTTCCAAAACGCTTTTCCGGCCTCTTCTCTCATGGCATGGCGATAGGAATATATCGGATCGAAATGGACAATCTCCTGCGAGCGCGGATTCGAGCTCATCGCGTCGTCCACCGAAATCACTTCCAGAGCATTCCTTCTGCGGATGTCGGCGATCACGGGATACTCATGACGGGTCTGGTCCAGATGGATGGGTTCGGCCGTGTGCGGAAAAAGGTTGATCACCGGCGCACAATTCAGACGGAATGTCTTGGCAGAGATGCCCAGTTCGAGCATCTCCTGGCGATCGCTTCGCTCATAAGGCGAAATCAGGAAGATCACTTCGGCCCGCGATCCGAAACCGGCCGCGGCCAGCTGCTCTAGTCCAGCCAGCTCGATGAAGAAGAATTTTTCGGGAAATGCGAAGTACTCCTGCAATACGCGATAGCCCGTGAAAGATCGCCGCGAATAATCCAGGAGCGCTTCATCGTCGCGGAAGCCCATCGCCCGCACAGCTCCGGGGCCAAGGCGTAAAGGCGGCTTGGGGACCGGTGCATCCGGGTCGCGAACCAGTATTTGCGTGCAATTGTTGAATAAAAGCTCGTAAACCGCATGAATGAGGTTGCTCTCGCCGTTTAGGTAGAACCGCAGCGAATGCATGTCCAGCTTGCTGAACTGGACGTCAGGATCGCAGGCCAGCTCGATTCGGCACGCCGCCACCGCCTCGGGAGCCTTCAGCGGAGGGTCCAGGCGTTCGGGAGAGCGCCACTGCGCTGCGTTAACGTGAACCGGCCACATGGTAGTGTTGAAACCCGTGCGAAATTTGCACGGCACGCCATCCACCGGCTTGGAATAGAGAATGGTGGAGCGCGGAACATGAAACCCGGTGGACAGCTTGCCCTGCTGCGGATCCAGGTGAAACTCCACGACGGACATGGACGGGATCGGCCGGATGTAGTGCGGGTAGAGCATGCCGAGCAAGGACTCCGTGATTTCCGGAAAGTCATCGTCGATCTTGAGGTGTACCCGCGCAGCCAGGAACGCGAAAGCTTCCAGCATGCGCTCCACGTGCGGGTCTTCGCAGCAGTCGGGCTCCAAGACCAGCCGCGAAGCGATCTTGGGGTATTTGTCCGCGAAGTCCGCGCCCATGCCGCGCAGAAACGTCAGCTCGCGCTCATAGTATTCCAGAAGCTCATCCCGCACCTGGTTCACCTCTGACGTGATATTCACCGCCGGTTACATCCAGGACGGTGTCGAAGCTGACGTGTTCCGGCATCGGATCGATGGCGAGCAGCCCTTCGATGGCAAAGCGGAGCTGCGGCAATGGGCCCGCATTACTCGGGTTCAGTGAAACTTTCGCTCCCAGCAGCCGGGTCTCGAGAATCGCGATCACGCCTTCCATAATCCGCGCCAGGTCGCTGCGATTCCTGACGCTGGTCAGGTTCATGGAGCAAATGTCCGGCAGGCCGAAACAATAGACCGATTTCTCGAGCTCGCGAGCGCCCTCCGGAGGCGCTTGCACCGGCTGGCGGGCGTTCAACAGCCATTCCAAGTCACGCCGGACCGCCGACTTCAGGCGCCGCAACGATTCCGCGCGCGTCATCGGGCCCTCCACGGAAGACTTCGGCTCCTCGTCGATCAAACGATCCAAAACCGACAGCGTGACTGGACCTTCCCCTCTGTTTCCCGCCATGCGGCATACCTCAGCTCTGCCCGAAGTAACCTTCCTTGCGCAGCCATGCGATCGTCTCCGGATTCGCCGCGCCAGTATCGTCCTGCATGATCAGGTCGGGAAGTTCCGGCATATCGCCCAGCAACGCCTTCAACTCGGAGCGCAGCGCTTTAGCGGCGTTCTGGTATCCCAGTTCATCGCACGCCCGGATCGCATAACGCTGAATGTCCAGCCAGCCTCGGCCGAAACCCTGGCTCATGGCGGTCTCGGCAGTCTCCAGAACCTGTCTCCAGTTGCTCGCTTGCGCATGCCGCCGGAGCGCGGAACGGATCTCGGCGGGCGGCGACTCCAGCATTTGCGAGAGCTGGCCGTCCACCGCGCCCCGCAATTCTCCCCAGCGAAACGCCCGCAACAGAAGATAAGGAACCGGGCTGGCGGGTTCGTGTTGCCGCAAATACCGGGCCACCGCCGCTACGCGCAAAACGGCATCGTCGCGGGTATGGAGCTCGGCCCCGATCAGCGCGTCCAGTTGTTCCGGGTCGATCTTAAGGTCCCCGATTCGCTCGAAGGAAAACGGAGCCCCGTCCACCGCGCCGTCCAGGGCCGCCGTCCCGGCTTGCGCCGCAAACCCGGGCGAGGGAGCAGGATCCGGATCCTGCTCCAGCTTCTTCAGCACCAAAACGTGCAAGGTGGTGCCCACCTCTTCCAACGCCCGTTTCAGCTTCGTGAAGCTAGGGGCGGCGTTTCCAAACTTGGTCACGCACAATTCGTCCAGTTCCTGAAGCGATTGAAGCGACCCTTTCAGGTCTGCGTCCAGCTTTCGGACCGACTCCTTCGGGGTTTCCGACAGCGCCGCGTCAAACGCCTCGGGGGGAATCTTTCCCTCTCTGAGCGCGGCCTCACGCGCCTTGAGGCGCGTGTCATTCGTTTTGACGGCCTCCTCGTAGCCGATTGATTGCGCTTCCTTGTATTGAAAGTAATGCAAGCCGCGGTCATTCAGCCCAACGAATTGCACTGCCAGAGCCGGCGATGAGCCTTTTTCAGGCTCCAGATAGTTTCCCAGCCACTCCACCGGCGCGGCGCGCAGTTCCGCGTCCCCGTCCTCGAGCTCCGGGTACAAAGTGTCCCAAAAGTTCTCGATGAGCCCGCGAAGGAGGTCCAACCCCTCCCGGAGGCCCGCGTACTTGTCCCTCGCGATCAAGGCTTCGGTGAGCCAAACTCCCAGCCACAGATCCTTGGTCTGGGTAGCCAGGGCCTCTTCGCACAACTTAACGGCCTGAGCCCAGTCGGCGGTCTTGACGTCCCGTTCCCAGGCACCCATCGGGCCGGTGCTCTCCTGCCGCCGGGCCTCTTTTATCTTGTCGAACAGGGGCGAGTAATAGAGATTCGTCCCGCTAGGGTTGTCTCCCGGAATTGGCTGCAGCAAGTCTTCCCGAAGGGGCATGAGGAACTCAGCCGGCTGGCGTGGGGGCTAAGATCTCCAGCTTCCGGATTTCCAGGATGGGGAACTCCTCGCCGTCCACCAGCAGCATCTTCTGGCCGAAGGGAGCTTCCTCGCCGGCTTCATCGGCGCACCATTCCGACACGCGCCCGAGTTTCACGGCGTCGTCGGCGTGCTGCCAGGAAAGCGGAGCAATGGCGGGCATCAGCACTTCACCCAGGTCCTTGTTCTTGCAGTTAGGCCCCGTCCGAAGGCGGACCGGAGCCCAAAGTAAGTCACGCAAGCGTTTCGGCGGGTCCACTTCCAGCACCGCGACATCCTGCCAGGAAATCCATAAATAATCGCCAGCCGCGAATACCTCCAAACGCGCTCCGATTCTCGGATCGGCGTCGGTCAGCGAGTGAAACGGATTTCCGTTGAGCGTCCCGTCGAGCGTTCCCCCGGAGCTGGCCTCGGACGATGATTGAGGGAAGGTCTTTTGCTCGAACATGTCGTTACGCGTGCGTTCGGCGTTGAGGGCGCCCCGGTACAACAAGGCGCCCATCGCTGCCTCACCGCTTTGCTGTTGCAAAAGCTCCAGGTGCTTTTCCGCCCGGGTGTAGTCGCCGGCAAAACAGAGCAACTCAAACAAGAATGTGCGGCTCTTGTTGTCCGACGGGTTGTCCCGAAGGCCGGCGCTTAGCGCATCAATGGCCTCCTGGAGCTTTCCTGCTCGAAAGAGCTGTAGCGCGTCCATGGAAGAGGCGAAGCCTAGGCGGCGGCGGCGGTGCCTTTCCCAATATCCCAGCCGCCAACCATCTTGGTACCCTGGGCGCCGGTCGCTAGCTGCGGATAATATGTTTGTACGATTTTCTTAAACGTTACCTTCACGTTCTCGCTGGGCTTTCCACCGCCCGCTGTGCCGCCCCAACTGATGTGTTCGATGAACACCTCTTCTAAGTCATAGGTGAGGAAATCGACCGGTTTATCCCCACCGGCTTCGCGAACCGTAAGCTTGCCTTTCGCTGTGTGCTTACCGTTGCAGCACAATTGGAACAACTTGGTGCTAGCGTTATCCACCTGCCTTTGCAAATGGAGGCCTGAAATATCCACTTTGCCGGCTCCGGAGCCAGTCCCAAAAGCTACGCTGCTTTGGTTGTCAGCCGAGAGGCTGAAGCCGTGTACTTCCATTTCTTTGACGTGGCTGTCTTTCTCGGACTCGCCGTCAACACCATCGAGTTTAAAGAATATCTCTACTGCCATGTGAATGCTCCTTTGTGTGAAATTGCAACTTCAAAACAAACTGCGTAACGCTCTATCGCGTTGGCTGCGGAAGATCGGCGACCAGCCGCAGCGAAACAGAAAGCTCGTCAAGCTGATAATGCGGCCGCAAAAAAGCGATCGCACGATATGCTCCCGGCTTGCCCGGCACGTCCACTACCTCAATGCGCGCCTCGCGCAATGGGTTCTTGGCTTTGATGACGGCCGGTGCGTCATCGTCGCCGATGGTGTAGTTCATGATCCAGTTGTTCAGAAATGTCTGGCACTGGCTCCTCGACATAAAGCTGCCGATCTTGTCCCGCATCATGGCCTTTAGATAATGGGCGAAACGGGAGACGGCCAGGATGTAAGGCAGCTGGGTCGACAAACGGGCGTTGGCGTTAGCCGCGTCTTTGTCGTAAAGCTTGGCCTTCTGGGGGGACTGGACGCTGAAGAAAGCTGCGTAGTCCGTCCCTTTGCAATGGATCAAGGGGATGAAACCGCAGTCCGCCAATTCCTTTTCGCGGCGGTCCGTAATTGCGATTTCCGTCGGGCATTTCAGCGCAACGTCGCCTTCGTCAGTGCGGAAAGTGTGGCATGGCAAGCCTTCCACCAGGCCGCCGCCTTCCACTCCGCGAATCGCGGCGCACCAGCCGAATTGCGCGAACGCGTTGGTGAGACGCGCGCCGAGGGCGTAAGCCGCATTGCCCCACAAATACTTGGAGTGGTCCGTCCCATCCACGCCCTCTTCATAGTTAAAACCGTCCACGGGCCTGGTATCTCGCCCGTATGGCAGGCGCATGAGGGTGCGGGGCAGACAGAGCCCGACGTAACGCGAGTCGTCACTTTCGCGAAATCCCTTCCACTTGGCGTATTCGGTGGTGTCGAAGATCTTGGCCAAATCGCGCGGCGCGCCCAGGTTGGTGTAGCTGTCCAGGCTCAATAGTTCCGGAGCGGCAGCGGTAAGGAAGGGGGCATGGGCCGCCGCGGCCACATGCGACACCTTGTCCAACAGTTCCAGATCCTCCGGATGCTTGCCGAACTCGTAGTCCCCGATCAATGCGCCGAAGGGCTCGCCTCCGAAAAGGCCGTACTCTTCTTCGTAGACCTTCTTGAACATCGCGCTCTGATCGAAATCCGGCGCCCGCTGCAGGTCTCGCAGCAACTCCTTCTTAGAGGCGTTGAGGATGCGGATCTTCAGCATGGGCGTGAGCTCGCTGTTGTCCACTACGTACTTCAGACCGCGCCAGGTGCCTTCCAGCTTCTGAAATTGCGGGTGGTGCATGATTTCGTTCAATTGAATCGACACCAAATGATCGATTTGCGCGATGCGCGCGTTGATCATGGCCTCGGTGTCCTTGGAAACCGTGACTTCACCTTGCAGAATCTGACCGACAAACTGCTTGATGATGTCCTTGCCGCGTTCCTGGGCCGATGGCTCCTTGCCGAACCGGCCCTCTTCGACAATCTGGTCGAGCAGGCTGACCTCGGTAGTCTGAGCCCCCGCGGTTGTTGCCGCTTTTCGCGCGTCAGCCATTGGATTTCTCCTCCTGCTTGCCCTCTCCGGACAGACCCAATTCGGATCGCAGCTTATTGAGCTTCTCGGTATTAGAGACCGCGTCCACCAGCAACGCATCCAGCCTCTCGTTGGTTTGCAGGTTGCCGCGCAGGTCGTTGAGCTTGGAGCGCAGATCCAGCAGCTCGCGAAGAGGCTTCACCTGCCGCGCCACCTGCTCGGGCTCGAAATCCTCGAGACTCTTAAAGTGCAAGTCGACTTTGAGCTGGGCGGCATCGGCCTCATCGCTGAGCTTATTCTCTACCGCAAATGCCACATGCGGCTTCATGCTTTCGAGCACGGTGTCGAAATTGTCGCCCGTGACTTCCACGAACCTTCGGTCTTTCAGCCGCGGCAGTTGTTCCGCCGGCATTCCCGTGAAGTCCCCTAGCACGCCCAGCACGAAGGGCAGCTCCTTGAGCTGGATCGCATCCCCAATTTCCACGTCGTAGGTTACTTGCACGCGCGGTGGGCGCACCCGCTGTAGTTTTTTCTGAACGCTTTCTCTGGCCATTTTGCCTCCCTTTGCGCTTCAACAGGCTACCGTAGACACTTGCCCGCGGAGCTGTTCGATCCTTTTAGAACTATAGGGCTTAAAAAGTCTATCAGAAATCGATCTACTAGAACAGTGGCTCCGCGCGTCGGTACTCCTAGGCGCGCCAAGCCTCGTGTCCGGGGATGCGACGCCGGCTCGCCACCTCTCTTCGCTCGCCGTTGGCATCATCACTTGCATACGCCTCTGCAAAAGGCAATCCGTTGGCCATACGCACCTCTCTGAAAGGGCAATCACTTACGGCTCAGCAGGCCGATCAGTGAGAAGCAAATGATTCCCGGCGGGCAACCAATTGATTCTGCCTTCAACCGGCCAGGGAGGGGGAGCGCGGTCGGTGATCCTACGGAATCACGACGCGGGTTATTGGGGACTAATTATGTCTGGCTTCCTGTTCAACCTGGCTTTCGTGCGGCGCCGAGTCTGCGCCACCCGAGGCGTACCGGTAAATTGGTACTTGCCTTGCTACTTTTCCTTCTATCAAACCTCCTGTAACATAGATTGTGGAAAAAGCCGTGGGTAATCTGTCCAAACTAAAAGGGCGCTACGAGCTTAAAGAACTACTGGGCCAGGGTGGCATGGGTTCGGTCTACCGCGCCCATGACGAGGTGCTCAAGTGTAATGTGGCTGTCAAGATGATCCGGGATAAGCCGGATCCCACCGCTCTGCAGCTATTCCGCCGGGAGTGCGAAGTCCTAACTGGCCTGAACCATCCGAATATCGTCCCGATCCTGGATTTGGGGGAGTTTGAGCAGGACGGAGAAATGCGGCCGTTTTTCGTAATGCCGCTGCTGCCGGGCTCTACCCTGGACCGGATGATCAAGGGCCCGGGCCAGCTGACGATTAAACGATCCGTGGACGTCCTGACGCAGGTGTGCCGCGGGCTGAGCGCGGCCCACGAAAAGGGCTTGGTGCATCGCGACCTCAAGCCCGGCAACATTTTCGTGATGCCGGACGACTCGGTCGAGATTATCGACTTTGGCGTCGCCCACATGACCAGTTCCGGGGCTACCGTGGAGCAAAAAGGGACGCTGCTGTACATGGCGCCGGAACTGTTGGAAATGAAAGCTCCTTCGCCGCTTTCAGACATCTTCGCGCTGGGCGTGATGGCGTATCAGATGTTCGCGCGCCGCCGTCCCTTTGAGCGCCCCACGGAGCGCGAAATTATCGAAGCGATCATGCACGAAACTCCTCCGTCAATCACGGACCTGGACCCGAGCGTGAACCAGGTCATCAGCCGCGTCATCCACAAGGCCATGGCCAAACAGCCTTGGCACCGGTTTTCAACCGCTCACGAATTTTCCGACGCTCTACAGAAGGCTTACCGGGGCGAGTCCATCGAGCATTTCGACCCCGCCCGCATCCGCCCCCGCGTTGAACGCGCCAAGAAAGCCCTCGAGCAAGGCGACCATCAATTCGCGTCCGAGATCGTGGGCGAGCTGTACGGCGAAGGGCACCTGGACCCGGAGATGTCGCTGCTGCGGCGTCAAATCGACGTCGCCGTGCGCCAAAAGAGAATACAGCAATTACTGGACAGCGCGCGCACCCGTCTCGAGGAAGATGAGTGCCCGTTGGCCCTGCAGAAGGTGCAAGAAGCGCTGTCACTGGAGCCGGAGAACGCCGAGGCCCTGGGCCTGAAGACCGAAATCGAGAGGGCCAGCAGCGAGCGCCAGATTGAAGCCTGGTATCGGCTGGTCCGCCAGCACCTGGAAAACAGCGCCTACGGCCATGCCCGAGAGGCGCTCAGCAACGTGCTGCAGATGCGTCCGCAGGATACCCAGGCGAAGGCTCTGCTGGCCGAGGTCGACCGCCAGGAACAGGACCATTTGCGGGCCCGCAAGGAAAAGGAAGTTCTCTACCATGCGGCCGTGGAAGAGTACCAGATGGGTGAAGTCAGTTCCGCGTTGGACAAGCTGGAGAAGGTTCTCGAAATCGACCGCAAGGTGCCGGACCGCTCGTCGACGGATCGTGGCGCGACTTATCAGAACTTCTACAACGAGGTCCGCTTGGAATACGACTCCATGCGTAACTCGTACGCCGAAGCGCGAAAGCACCTGGATGGCCAAAATTTCGCCAAAGCGCTCGCCATTTGCGACCAGTTCCTGAGCAAGTATTCCGGGCATGCGCTCTTCCAGGCCTTGAAGTTCGACGTGCAGGAGCGGCAACGGCAGCGTCTCTCCAGTTTTGTGGCTGAGGTGGACCAGCGCGTCGAGGCTGAAGCGGACTTGGAGCGCAAGGAAAATATCCTGGAAGAAGCTCTTTTGGAGTTTCCCCAGGAGCCGCACTTCGAAAGCGCGTTGAAACTGGTCCGGAACCGCCTGTCGCTGGTGAACGCGATTGTGTCCAAGGCCCGCTTTCACGAGGATCGGAGCCAGTTTTCCGAGGCGCTCGGTCAATGGGAAATTCTGAAAACCATTCACGGCAGGTATCCGGGCTTGGATTTCGAGATGGACCGCCTGAGGACGCGCCGTGATCAACAGGCGCGCCAGGAAGCCAAAGCAGGCTGGGTGGAGAAGATCGACGGCCATCTGGAAGCGATGGACTTCGACAAGGCTCTCGAAGCAGTGCGCGGCGCTTTGCGCGAGTTTCCCGAAGCCCCCGAGTTGCTGGCCCTGCAGAAACTGGCCAGCCAGGGCGTGGAGCGTCAGGGCGAGGCTCAACGAGCTTTGGCTGAAGGTAACCAACTCTTTGAACGGGGAGAGTTCGAGGAGGGTATCGCCGCACTGAAGAAGGCCCGCGATTTGGATCAGCGCAACTCGGGCATCCGTTCCGCGTTAACCGCCAAGCTGATCGAGCGCGCCCGCGTGTTGTTGGACTCCGATTGGCGGGCCGCCGCCGAGTTGGTCGAGCAGGCGCTCGAACTCGAGCCCGGCCAAACCGCCGCGAAAAGCATGCGAGTCTTGATCGAAGATCGCCGCCGCGAAGAGTTTGTGGAGCAAGCGGTCGCGCAGATCCGGGTGTTGCAGAGCGCCGGAGATTTAGCCGGAGCGCTTTCCCAGGTGGAACAGTGCCTTTCCTTTTTCCCTTCCGAACCTCGGTTGACGCGGCTGAAAGCAGTGGTGTCAAGCGCCTTCGCGGGAAGCCAGAGCGCGCTCAACCAGGCCAAGGACCTGGAGCGGGTACGGGGACTCGCGGCGGGAGCGCAGATGCTCTCTGCGCCGGCTCAACTCCAGGAAGTTGTCGATCTGATGTCCAAGATCGCCTCCAAGTATCCTCTCGACTCCGAGTTCCAGACGTTGACCGAAGGGGTGCAACGGCGCTACCAGTCTGTCGTGCTGCAGACCGGCGGACCAGAACCGGACACCATCGGAATTCCACCGCCTTCACTTCAGCGCCAAACGCCTGTAGTTCCGCGCGACATTTCCTCCGCCGGGACGGGCGTTGGGGTGGAACCCGACGCTACCGCCGTTTTCGTCTTGCCTGGGCCGGCCGCCCCAATCCCGCCGCCTAAAGCGCCATCACTGCCACCACCGCCCAGCCCCGCCGTGGCCCCGGCGCCCCCAGCTCAGGTCGCTAAGCCTGCTCAGGCCGCTACGCCGGGCGCGGCGAAGGCGCCGAAGACGCCCGCGACGCCCATCCCGCTCTGGCTTAAGTCAGCGGCCGCGGCTGTCCTGCTCTTGAGCGTCGTTGCCGCCGCCTGGTTGACTTTGCGGCCCAAAACTCAACCTCAGAAAGTTGTCGCGACTCCGGCGGCTCCCGTGGACGTCTATTTTGAAATTCACACCTCCCCGCCCGATGCGGCCATTCTGCTGGGTGACCGCAAGCTTGGTTCGTCGAACTCTCGGCTTCACCTCCCTCCTGGGCAATATCGGTTGACGGCGCAAAGAGAGGGATTCCAGCCGGGGACCTTGGCTGTGAATCTGCTGCCCGGCGCGGCCACGCCCTACGACGTTACTCTGAAGCCGCTCGCCGCCAACTTCCATCTGTTCACGCCTTTCAAGACAGGCGATCTGCATTGGGACGACAAGTCTTCCCAATCCCTGGCGGATGACGGCCAACTCGCCGTCGGCGCGCTGGACCCCGGTAAACATACGTTGCGAATCCAAAGCGGGTCCGCCAAGGCCACCATCTCCTTCGAAGACCAGCCGCTGGCTCTTCCAGTGCTACAGCAGCCCGCGACCAACGGAATCGATGCGGTCGCGGTAGCCACGTATCGGGGTCAAGCCCTGCTGGCATCTTCGATCAATGATCTTCCCGTACTCCTGGATAACCGGCCCATGGGAAAGCTCAAGTCCGGCGAGATGGCCCTGAAGGATCTCGCGCCTGGCCCCCACACGCTGGCAGTGGGTGTGTGGACCGGCAATTTCGACTCCGGCCCCGCGCCTTCGCTCAACGTGTTCTTGGGCTCACTCGCAATCCAGGGTAAGCTGTTTATCGAAGTGCGCGGCTCAGACAAGGCTCACGTTTTCATCAACGGCGCCGATCGCGGACTGGCCGAGAAAGGCCGCTACGTGGCGACCCTGGATCCCGGCGATTACGAAGTCAACGTGTCCGAGCCGGGATTCTCCACGTCCAAGCCGCAAAAGGCCCAGGTGCGCAAGGGCGGGGATGCTCGAGTGAGTTTCTCGCTGGCGCCGCTGCCCGTTGTCCCGGCGGTTCCGCCTGAACCGACGCCCGCTCCCAAGCTCCAGGGCAACATCACTATCCGAGTCTTCCCGGCCGACGCGGAAGTGAGATATGCGCGCAGCGGCGACTCGAATTCTCAAGTCTTTCGCCTGCCGTCCATGGATTTGGATCCCAGCGCCTATATCTTCACCGCGCGCGCCGCTGGTTTCACGGAGCTCAGCAGAACCGTGGAAGTGATGGGCGGCGGTTTTCAGACCCTGAACCTGAGGCTCACTCCCGTGAAGGCGCCTCCCGTTGCCCCGGCTCAGATTGTCCACGCCATGAGAGTCGAGGACTGGGACAAATCCTGGACTAAGGAAGACGCCTGGTACACCCGGCAGGGCGGCGATTTTGTGCTCTACAACATCACTCCCACTGCGGGTGTTTTCCGCTTCGCTATCAGCCCGAAGGCGTCCAAGGGTTTCCTGGGGATTGGTGGAAACCCAAAGATGCGCTGGGTGATCAACTATTCGGATCCGAAGAATTACATCGAATTCCAAATCGACAAACAAAACTATTCGTCCGATGAGTACCGCAATGGCAAGAAGATCGAACACGCCAAGCGGAAGCCTCATGGCGTGGTGGCGACCAGCTTTCAGATTCAGATGACCGTGGCTCGGGGGAAAATCTTGATTGAGCTCAGTTCAGGGGATAGCTACAAAACGTTGGATGAATGGAGCGCGGAGGATAGCAACTTCACGGGCGGCCAATTTGGCTTCCATCTTCCCAATCAGGATCAGATCTTCTTGGGCAACTTCGCGTTCACCCAAAAGACCGGGGCCAAATAACGAATGAGGCAACTCCAGCCGGTTATCTGGGCCAAAGGAACGTTCTTAACCCCCAATCACCTTCAACTGCAGGATCTTTTTCTCGAAAGCCTGCTCGCGTTTCGCTGGGACGCTTTGAACTTCCGGCCCTGGGGCCTTCTTACTTTGCAAGTGGACCGCGAAGCACTGGCCGGAGGTTATTTCACGATTCAGTCCGCGGCCGGAATCTTCCCGGATGGGCTGCTGTTCGACATTCCCGCGGCCGATCCCGCCCCGCCCCCCAAACCGCTAGCTCAATATCTGAAGGGCGAACGGGAGAGCGTCGACATTTACCTGGCGATCCCGCCTTACAAATACGGTGGTCTGAACGTCACCGCGCCCATGCAGAATGCCGACACGCGTTATCTCGCCGAGATGGTGACCGCCCGCGACGAAAACACGGGCTTGAGCGAACGCCAGGTTCAGGTGGCGCGCAAGAACATGCGCTTGCTGGTGGACGCGGAGGCTCGCGCCGGCACGCCGGCTTTGCATGTCGCGCGCCTGCAAAAAACGGCAGCGGGCTTGCTGGAACTCGATCCGCAATTTATTCCGCCGCTGATGGATATTTCCGCCAGCGATTTTTTGATGTCGATTTTGCGCCGGTTGCTGGAAATATTGATCGCGAAAAGCAGCACTCTGGCCGGCATGCGCCGCCAGAAGAATCAAAGCCTCGCGGACTTCACCGCCGTCGACATCGCCAACTTCTGGCTGCTCTACACCGTGAACACGTATCTACCCCAATTGCGGCACATCTTTGAAACGCGCCGCGGCCATCCAGAAGTGCTTTTCTCGGTGTTGACCTCCCTGGCCGGCGCTCTGACGACTTTCTCCCTCAAACTTCAGCCCCGGGACCTCCCCGCCTACGCCCACGATGACTTGGGGCTTTGTTTCTCGGATCTGGACGAAAAGCTTCGGATGCTGCTCGAGACGGTGGTGCCGAGCAACTTCGTGTCCCTGGCGTTGAAGCTGACGCAGCCCTCCATCTACGCGGCGGCGATCGCCGACGAGAAATATCTGTCGAACACGAAGTGGTATCTGGCGGTCAGCGCGGAGATGCCGGAAGCCGACGTGATTACAAAGACTCCCCAGCTGATCAAGACCTGCTCGGCTACCCATTTGGAACATCTCATCCGGCAGGCGCTCCCCGGAGTTCCACTGCGGCACGTGGCCACGCCCCCAACGTCGATTCCGATCAAGCTCAATTACCAATACTTCAGCCTGAGCCAGGGCGGACCGGCGTGGGAGGCGATTATGCGCGCCCGCAATTTCGGCGCGTATGTGCCGGCCGATTTCCCGAATCCGCAACTGGAGCTGATCATTCTTTTGCCGCAGGCCGAGTAGTTTCGTAATCAAGGATCGCTACAAGTCCACCCCGAGCAGCGAGGGTGTCTTGGCGCTGCTCGCAGTCATGCGTGGTGGCTGTGCGCCAGTTCCGCCGGCGGGATGTGGTGCATCCTGACCCTTGCCTTGACGTTCGTGAACGACTCCGCGGCTTCCTGCCAGGGGAGAGCATGCCAGGCATGGCGCGCCGATCCCCTTCCCATAACATCGGACATTTCCTGGAGCGTGACCCCGTAGGCCGACGGAGTATTGTTGCTGTGAACATTATGATGTATGTGCCCAATATGCCCCAGCCCGAGCAAGTGCCCGACCTCGTGAAAGTGCGTCCAAAATTTCATAGTGGAGTGCGGGATCAACTGCTCGCTTCGGATATCAAACTGGCTATAGAGGCGGCTATGCGAACGGAAGGTCTCGCCGTCTTGCGCCCGGACGACGGCGATGGTGTAGTGCCCATTCGACTCTGAGAAAACCTGTTCGAGCTCAAAACGGCAATAGAGGTTACAACGGTGTGTGGGCCTGGAGTCGGGCCAGTTGAGCCCGTCGTAAATTTGCGGGGTCTGCAGCCAAAAAACCCCGTTCCAAAACCGACGCGCGCCGCTGACCAGCTGGTGAGTGTAGCGCTCGAACTCGTGCGGAGCCCAACGCTGGATCTTTCTCTTTGAAGGATGGGTCAGCGTGTCGTCCGCGTCACCGTAAACTCCGGTACGGAGCGCGGGGTCGATCTTCGAGAAGAACACTCGGATGTAAATAGTGAGGTCGGCGTTGTTATGGCCGTTGCGGACGTACTCGTCAAGAGTGGCGTCCCATTTCCCTCCGGTGGATTGTTTCGGGCCACCGCGAATCAACGCCCCGTATTTGAAATTGATTTCGGCCATGGGCTCTCCTTCGAGCCTGTCTCGCGTTTCCGCGGGCACGCCGATTTTACACCAAACGCTAGCGCCGAAGTATCACAAACAAGACCAGGGCGAATGCCGCTAACAACAAAATCGCAAACAGAATGACGATCGCTTGCATCGGCGCCCGTGCAGCGGGGGGCTCCGCGGAAGGCGTCGCGAAAGATACCGAAGGTATTTGCGGCGGTGCGGGCATCTGGGGCGGTGCGGGCATCTGGGGAGGAGTTGCGGTCGAAGCGGTGAAGGTGGGAACCACGGGCAACGGCGGTGCGGTAGGGACCATGGGCATCGCGATCGGCGCTAGCGCGGCAGTGGGCGGTGGAGACGATGGCGCCGCGGGTGGAGCCGCCGGTGCGCCGCTGGAAGGGCTCTGGATCACGCGCGTGAACTCGCCTGGCCCAGCCGATATCGGCGGTGCCGCGGGCGGCGCGGCCGATGACCTTTGCCTCGGCTCCAAACTCTCAGTCAGATGGCCGGGCGGCGAAAGCGGGGGCGGAGACGAGACGGGAGGCGGGGCCGTAGGCGATGATCCGCCGGTTGCTATGGGCGTCCCTCCTCCGAATATCCGCGTGAACTCTCCCGGCGTTGGTTGCGATGGTGAACCGACCGGCAGCGGCTGGCGTGAGCCTTCCGCGGTGGGGGCGAGCGGGCTCCGAAACAGCTTTGTAAACTCTCCCGGCTGATTCTCCGCCGCTAGCGGCGTTGGCGACGTCGGCATGGGCGCCGTTGGCATTTGCGCCGTTGGCATGGATGACGCGGCCGGTTGCGGAGGTTCCGTCCGCTGGCTCTTGTCCGAACGCTCGAATAGTTGCGTGAATTCCCCGGGCATGGCCGTCGGCGCGGTTGGCCTTTGCTGGGCGATGGCTGCGCCCCCCTGCGGCGGCTTCTCAAACAGTTGCGTGAACTCGCCTGGTTCGCGAGTAGGGGCCGGCGGGGGTGGCGCCATTGGGGCCGTCGATGCCGGCTTGGCCCTGCCCAATTCCCACTCCAGCCACTCGCGGATGGCGAGACACTCCGGTTGATCCACAGTGACGATAAAGCGCGCCCCTTGAATCTCCACCATGTCCAAGATCCGTCCTCCTTCGGAGGCGGGATTTGTCAACAGATATTGGAGCGCGCGATTCAAGACGCTGGTATGATCGTTCGACTCGGTCAATTGGTGCAGCAGCACGGATTGGCCGCCATGCGTTGCCCGGCCCCGGAACACAATGATCGTCACTCCCGCAATTCTTTGAAGCAATTCGTACTTTGCGGAACCGTCCAATGTCTTTTCATGATGACATCGGAGCCGCCGCGCTTCAACTTGTATAATTGTGAAGCCGTGCCCAACTCTCGGTGGATCAGTCCGGCCAGACAGCTATCTCGCCTCGCGTGGTCGGAGGGAATGTATCTGGGACCGCATCACTTCCAGGCGCAGAGCGCTTATTTTGAAAGCGCCATCCACTTCATGGGCGCGGCCCTGTGGTTCGAGCCCTATGGGTTTCTGGCCTGCGAGCTGGATGCCGAGGCTCTCCGCAACGGCACCGCGGCGCTGGTCCACGCGCGCGGCATTTTCCCGGACGGGCTGGCTTTTCAAATGCCTGAGTGCGATCCCTTGCCCGCGGCGCGCCCGATCGCGGACTTGATTCCGCCCACACGCGACCGCGTTACCCTGTCCCTCGGCGTGCCCGGCTATAAACCCACGGGTGTCAACCTGGCGTTGAATGGCGACGCCCTCGGCTCTGGGACCCGCTTTATCGCCGAAGAACGAAAAGCGTATGACGAAAACACCGGCCAGGACGAGAAGTTAGTTCGCTTCGCCCGCAAGAACATCCGAATTATCCTGGACACCGAGCCGTCCGATGGTTTGATAACTCTGCCGCTGGCTCGCGTCTTGCGCGATGGTTCCGGTCATTTCATATACGATGAGCGGTTCATCGTGCCTTGCGTGCAGATCAGCGCTAGCGAGCGGCTGATGACTCTCACCCGCCGGTTAGTGGAGATTCTCAACGAGAAAAGCATGGCGCTCTCGTCGGGCGGCGCCGGGCGCAAGTTCTCCGGTGGAATGTCGGCGCAGCAAGTGGCTTCATTCTGGTTCCTGCACGCCTTGGATTCATCCCTCGCTCCGCTGCGTCACATCTGCTTTTCGCGGCACGGCCACCCCGAGCAGCTGTACAGCGAACTCTTGCGCTTGGGAGGGGCCCTCTGCACGTTTGGCCTCGACTCTCAGCCGGCGTCTCTGCCGCTTTATAATCATCTCAACCTGGAAGAGTGTTTCGAGGACCTCGATCGTCACATTCGCGAACATCTCGAAATGCTGGCTCCTTCCAACTGCATTTCGATCCCGTTGAAGCCGGCCGCCAAGTACTTCCACCAGGGCGCGATCACCGACAGCCGCTGCATGGGCCGCTCGCGTTGGATACTCGGGATGAGCTCTCCGATGGGCGAGGCGAACCTCATCACCGCCACCTCTCAACTGGTCAAGGTCTGCTCGGCCAAGTTTGTAGGAGAACTTGTGAAACGTGCTCTGCCCGGCCTGGCGCTGACTCATATACCCGTGCCGCCCTCGGCCATCTCTCCGAAGGTCACTAGCCAGTATTTCGGCATCACGAAGAGCGGCCCGTGCTGGGATCATATCGTGGAGACCAAAGACGCCGGCATTTATATCCCCGGCGACATTCCGAATGCAGAAGTAGAACTTCTGGTAGTCTTGGAGACCTAGATCACAATGGGTGGGGTAGTCATCTCACAGCCCGCCGGGGCCGCGCCAGGGCGTCGCGCCGACAACCTCGCGATGCTGTTTCAGGAGACGCTCACAGTGGTGGTGCGTCTGCGATCCAACCGGCAGGCCGTCGGCGATCCGCACTCGTTTCGCTCTCAGATCAACTTGGCGCTCCAAGCCACCGGGCAGGAGGCGGCTCGGCGCAGCTACACGGCCGAGGACGTGCGAGTTGCTACTTTCGCCATCGTCGCTTTCCTGGATGAGTCCATCTTGAATTCGCATAACCCCGCGTTCAACGATTGGGTGCGCAGGCCGCTGCAGCAAGAGTTGTTCGGCGTGGATGTAGCCGGCGAAATCTACTTTCGCAATATCGACCACTTGTTGGGGCGCGGCGATTCCCAGGAGCTGGCCGACGTCCTCGAGATATATCAACTCTGTCTTCTGCTGGGCTTCCGCGGGCGCTACAGCGTGGGTTCAAACGCGGATCTGCGCAACGTGGCGAACATCATTACGGAGAGAGTTCACCGCATTCGGGGCGCCTCTCTTCCACCTGCCTGGATGCCTCCCGCGGAGGCGCCCGGCCCTTCGTCCGATCCTTGGATCCGCCGTTTCCTCTGGTCCGCGGCTGCGTGCTGGGCAGTGGCTTTGGTTTTGTTTTTGATCTTCAAACTTTCGCTCAATTCAGCATCTTCCGACTTACAGTCGGTCATTTCCGCCGGGCGGTTTTAGGCAGCCTCATGAGAAGGTTCCCCACATTCCTTACGGCGCTGATGGTGCTGATACTCTGGCTCGTGCTGGCCTGGTTCATTGGGACCTGGCTGCATCTCCACGGTTCAAACTTGTGGCTGCTGCGGGGCGGCCTGGCCGTGCTCGGCTTGGCGGGGTTCGCCGGTTACTTATGGCTGGAATATCGCTCCAATGCCGGTCCCAGCGAGGGAGCCAACAATGAAGTCGACTTGGTTCTCCACGAAGCCGTCGGGCGGCTGCAAGCCTCCAGTCTGGGCCACACCGCCAACCTCGCGAGCCTCCCGTCCATCTTCTTACTCGGTGACTCCGGAACCGCGAAAACGAGCACGGTTCTGCATTCCGGTCTGGAGCCTGAGTTGTTGGCCGGCCAAGTTTATCAAGGCGACGCCGTCGCGCCCACCCGATCCTTGAATCTATGGTTCGCGCGGCAATGGCTGCTGATCGACCCGGCGGGCGGCTTGCTCGCCGATCGCTTCTCCCGCCAGGGGCTGATGCACAAGCTGGCGCCCTTGAAACTCAAATCGGTGTTCGGAGGGGGCGGCGCGCCGCCGCGGGCCGCCGTGGTTTGCATCGACTGCGCCAGCTTTCTGGCTCCCGGCGCGGCCGAAGCGATGACCACCCGCGCCCGCGATTTGCGCGAATCGCTAGGAGAGATCTCCCATCTGCTTGGCATTCGCCTCCCGGTCTACGTCCTGTTCACCAAGCTGGACCGGCTGGCGCACTTCTTCGAGTACGCAGCCAATCTCACGGAAGATGAAGCCGCGCAGGTGTTCGGCGTAACGCTTCCCATGACGGCGGATTCCGCCGGCGTTTACGCCGAGCGCGAGGCGAAACGCCTGAACGACGCCTTCTCCAATCTGGCGTTTTCGCTTTCCGATCATCGCCCCGATTTCCTGGCGCGCGAACACGAGGCCGCGAAACTTCCTTCCATCTACGAGTTCCCGCGCGAGTTCCGTAAGATGCGCGCCGTGCTGATTCAATTCCTGGTGGATCTCTGCCGTCCCAGCCAGCTACGCGCCAATCCTTTCTTGCGAGGACTGTACTTCACCGGCGTTCGGCCCGTGACGCTCAGCGACGCCGCCCCCACGGCTCCCTCGCCTCAGCCCCAGCAGCGCGCTTTCGATGCCGACGCTACCCGCTTGTTCGTGGCCGGCGGGCAAGCCGTTGCGCCGGATGCCGCGCGGCAGGTTCCGAACGTCCGGCGCGTGCCTCAATGGGTTTTTCTCAGCCATCTGTTCTCCGATGTGATCCTGAGCGATCGGGCCGCGCTCGGCTCCAGCAGTTCCAGCGTCAAGTTGAATGTTTGGCGGCGCGTTCTTCTGATCACGGCGGGCGTGCTTGGTTTGCTTCTCGCCGCGGCCTGGATCGTATCTTTTGTGGGCAATCGCGCATTGAAGAATACAGCCGTGGAAGCCGCGCGCGCTGCTCAGAACCAGGATGTTGCGCCGGATCAATTGGCCTCCGCCGACAGCCTGCGCCGATTGGAGGGCGTCCGGCAATCGCTCACCACCGTCTCCGATTACCAGCGCGACGGCCGGCCGTTCCACCTCGGCTGGGGGCTCTACGTCGGCGACCAGCTCTACGACCGGCTTTACCGCATCTACTTCGGACTGTTCCGCCGTCTGCTGCTCGGCCAAATCCAGGACAATTTGGTCGAGCTTCTCTCCCGTCCTTCCGTCACCCAGGACCGCGGCTACGTCTACAATGCCCTGAAAGCCTACCTGATCACGACCTCGAACCCCGACAAGAGCACCACCAGTTTCTTGCCTCCGGTTCTTGCGGCTCACTGGCTCAAAGGCAGGCCGATCGATCCTGACCGGTCGGCTTTGGCCGGCAAACAGTTCTTGTTTTACAGCCAGGAGCTGCGGTTTAAGAATCCTTACCCCAATTTCGCAACACCCGACCAGACGGCCACGCAAGTGTCGCGCGCTTTCTTGAAGGAATCTGCCACCATCGAGCCGTTGTATCAGGCCATGTTGGCGAATGCCAACAGTCTGACGCCCACGCTCGTTTTTAACAAGGACTATCCAGGCAGCGCGGAGGTGGTTGTAAACGCCTATCCCGTGACTGGCGCTTTTACCAAGCCGGGATGGGCCTACATGCAGAAGGCCATTCAGAATCCCAGGGAGTACTTCAACGGCGAAGCGTGGGTGCTGGGTCCGGACGCCTACGCCAATCTAGATCCGGCGAAGATCCAGCAAGAGCTCCAGCAGCGCTACCAAGGCGACTTTGTGAAGACCTGGCGCGAGTTTTTGCACGCCAGCAGGGTGGTCGGATTCGGGAGCGTTCCGGACGCCGCCACCAAGCTTTCCAAGCTCTCCGGAAATCAGTCGCCGCTATTGTCGTTGTTGTGCGTGGTTTCCGAAAACACCGCGGTCGGCGCCAAAGCTGTCTCTGATTTGTTCCAGCCTCCACAACAAGTGGTCCCGGCGGGGTGTCGCGGCCGCTTGGCGGCCCCGGGGAACGCTGCCTACATGGACGGTCTCAACAAGCTGCTGTCTTCGTTGCAGGCGCTGATTACGAATCCGTCCAACGATGCTTTCAGCAATGATGCGCTGACCAGTGCTTTGGGGGCCGACAGCCAGGTCCGCCAACTCGCCCGCAATTTCCCCGTCGACAAAGACGGCGCGGTGGACTCCACCACCGAGACACTGCTCGAAGACCCCATCAAACATGTGCAGGCGCTGATCGCCGGCGTGCCGAAAGACGCGGCCAACAGCGGAGCGAAAACGTTTTGCGGCCAGTTCCACGCGCTAATGACGAAGTATCCCTTCCAGCCCACTTCCAGCTCGGAGGCAACCGTTCAGGAGGTCACCGACATGTTCAAGCCAATGGACGGCGCGCTTTGGAAGTTTTATCAGGAAATCATGCAAAAGTACCTGGTGCGGCAAGGTAGCGAATTTGCGGCCAAGCCCGGAAGTCCCTCGGCCACGCCAGGCTTCGTCAGTTTTTTCAATCGGGCCGCCGGGGTCTCCGCGGCGTTTTTCCCGAACAATGCGCAACAGCCGCAACTTTCATTTTCGGTGCGAGTGAATCCCACCGAAGATGTGCAAGAAGTAACGCTATCGCTGGGAGCAGAGACGCTGCGCTACTCCGGCAAAGAGGGCGCGCCGCAAGCGTTTACGTGGCCTGGTTCCCCGCTAGAGGCCAAGTTGCGCGTGAAGTTCACCGGCGGGTCGGAGTTCGATTACCCAGGTTCCATGGGCCAATGGGCCGTGTTTCACTTCTTCTCCCACTTCGAGCACTGGCAAACGTCCGGCTCATCCAGCACGATGGACTGGACACTGCGCGCCGGCACCGACCCCGTAGTCGTTCCCAAAAGCGGCCGTCCGGCCACGGTGAGCCTGATACTGGACACCGCGGGCGCGCCGGACGTTCTCAGGCCCGGCTATTTCTCCGGGCTGACCTGCGCAGTCCCTGCCGTGCGCTGATTGATGCGCAGCCGCCTCCAGCGCGGAGTATCATCAACATTTAGCCCCTAAAATGCTCAAGCGCGCCGGCAGATATGAGATCCTGGCTGAGCTGGGGCGCGGTGGATTCGGACAGGTCTACCGTGCCATTGATCCCACCTTGGATAGCATGGTGGCGATCAAGACGCTGTCTGTCGATAACGACGCAGCGATCCTCGCGCGGTTCCGAAACGAGGCTGCCGCTTCCCGGCGCCTGCGCCATCCCAACATAGTTACTATTTACGATTTCGGCGAACAAGACGGCACTCCCTTCATCGTCATGGAATTGCTGGAAGGCCAGGACTTGCAGCGTGTCATTGAGAGCCGAAAGCCGCTCCCCATATGGCACAAGATCCAGATCATGACACAGATAGCCTCGGGTCTTGCGCACGCGCATGCTCATGGGATCGTCCATCGTGACGTAAAACCGGCCAACATCATGTTGCTGCCGGACGGCACCGTCAAAATCATGGACTTTGGAATTGCCCTGGTGTCGCAGGATACGCAGAATCGGTTGACTCCCAGAGGCGCGGTCATCGGGACGTTTCGCTACATGGCTCCGGAGCAGTTTCGCGGATTCCAGCAGGACGCTCGAGGCGACATTTTCGCCTACGGTCTCATGTTCTATGAGCTGCTGTCGGGAATCCATCCGTTTCACGCCACTGAACCCGCGGCGGTGATGTACAACATCATCAACTTAGAGCCGGTCCCGATCACCGAAGTGTGTCCTCAATGCCCCGAACAGGTTCAGCCTGTGATCGCGCGTTTGCTTCAGAAGGAACCGGAGTTCCGGTATCAAAACCTGGAAGATGTGCTGTTCGATTGCGAACCGATCCTGCTCGAGCTCAAGCACGCCCAAGCACGCGATGTGTTCGAAGAGGTCACGTTGGCGCGCGGAAACGGCCAGCTCGAAACCGCGCAAACTCTATTGCGGCAAGTCATGGAGCTGGACCCCTCCTACCCCGGCGCCCGCGAGCTGCGGGAGCAGCTGCAAGCCGAGCTACGCCGCTCCGCCGTCCGTCCGCGCGTCGACGCCCTGACGTCCGAAGGCCGCGATCGCTTGGCGGCGGGAAATCCCTCCGAGGCGCTGGTGAAGTTCGAAGCGGCCGTTCGCCTGGACCCTTCGGACTTCGCGCTGAAATCGTGGATGGAACAAGCCAAGGCGGCGTTGGAGCAGTCCCGCCAAGTGGCGCGGCTGGTGGCTGAAGCCGAGCGAGCGCTGGAGTCTGGCGATCTGACAGGAGCCCACCGCATCGCACGGCAGGCTGTCGAATTGGCGCCCGCCGAGAAGCGTGCGCGTGAGATCGTCGCGCGGACCGGGGCCACTCTGGCCGAAATGGAGCGGCAGACCCGCCTGGCTGCGGACCTGGCGAGAGCCCGGCGCTTGATTGAGATCAGGTCCTGGGACGAGTCCTCGTCCCTGCTCGATCAGCTCGAAGCGGAGTTTCCGCAGCTCGGCGAGATTCGTGCGCTGCGCGAAATGCTCGAGGCGGGAAGGCTCGCTGAGCAGCGCCAGCAGAAACTGTCGGCCGGACTCGCGGCGGCGCGACAGGAAATCCAGGGGCGAAGCCTGCAGGCGGCTAGCAGCCGTTTGGCCGCGCTGCAGTCCGAATTCCCGAATGCGGCTGACGTCGAACAGCTCCTGCGCTACGTGACCTCGGAGCTGGAGGCGGACCGGCAGCGCGATGTGATCGACCGCAGCCTGTCCGAATCCCGAGCTTTGTCGCAGCGGAATCGCTTCGCCGACGCCGCGAAAATCCTCCAAACCGCACTCGCCAGTTACCCCACCCACCCCATCCTGCAACGCGAGCTGCGATCGGTAACCATTGCCCTCCAACAAGCCGAACGCGACGCCGCTCTGAACCAAGCGCTAAGCTCGGCGAAAGATCTGCAAGCCCATGGAAACTTCGAGCAAGCCGTGGGGCCGCTCGAATCGTTCTCATCGAAGTACGGTCCAGAGGCGGCCATCGAAGAGCTTCGCCGGAACATCGAGCGCGATCGGGAAGCGGCCCGCCGCGCGGCGGAACTTCGCAAGATGGTTCTCCACATCAACCAGCTCCTTTCGCAAGACAAGGCCGAGGAAGCGACTTTGCTTCTTCAAACCCTCCCCACTCCGATCAAGAATGACCCGGAAATGACGCAGCTTCTGGTGGCTGTGCAAGCCCAGCTGGATCAAAAGAACGAACGCCGCGGCGCACTCGATCAAGCGCTGAGCGGCGCGGACGACCGCCGTCAACAAAGCGATTTCGATCAAGCCTTGCAGATACTGGCGGCATTCACCGAGCGCTACGGCGCCGATCCCAAAATCGCGGAGCTCGATAAATCGATTCGGCAGGAGCGGGCGGAGTCGCAACGCAGGGCCGAAGAACGTCGAGGCCTTGTCAAGCGCGCCAATGAGTTCCTGGCCGACGGGAAGGGCATCGATGCCACCGAGTTGTTTCGATCCGCCCCAGCCTATCTTAAGCATGACCCGGAAGTCACCAGAATTCTGGAAGAAGCAGATCACCTGGTGCGCAAACAAGCCGAACGCGACGCCGCTCTGAACCAAGCGCTAAGCTCGGCGAAAGATCTGCAAGCCCATGGAAACTTCGAGCAAGCCGTGGGGCCGCTCGAATCGTTCTCATCGAAGTACGGTCCAGAGGC
>Ga0302324_100001834_pt1 | contig 50628 bp, 51 predicted proteins | sample Palsa_T0_1_FD_201949 | JGI IMG/M metagenome (GOLD analysis project Ga0302324, IMG submission 201949) | Peat permafrost microbial communities from Stordalen Mire near Abisko, Sweden - Palsa_T0_1 | ecosystem: Environmental > Terrestrial > Soil > Palsa > Peat permafrost | place: Sweden: Abisko...
GACGACGAGGCGCTGGTGGTCGAGTTCCCGGTTCCCGACCCCTGCCGCTACTGGCAGATCCTCGTCGCTGACGACCGGTTCTCGACCGTCGACTGGGTCAACCGCCAGTCGAGCCTCAACGATGTACAAGCGCACATCGACGACGACGGGTGGTTCCGAGGCGTCGTGTCCAGGCGCGACCCGGGGGTGTGGAACTGGCTCGACAAGGCCGACTTCCCCTGGGGGATCCTCCAGGCCCGCTTTTATCAGGCCGACGAGTACCCCGAGGCGACGGTGACCAAGGTGCCGGTTGCCGAGGTGCTCGCCCACCTCCCCGCCGATACCCGCACGGTCACGGCCGACGAACGCACGGCGCAACTTCGTGAACGGCGCATCGGGGCGCAGCTCCGCCGGATCTGGTGACAACCTGGCCCGCAGGGGCGGCGTCCGCGGCGACCATCGGAGGACTGAACCATCGGAGGACCGAAGGATGAGTGAACTTCCCACTTGGGCCGATCAGCTGAGAGCACTCGAGGGGGTGGTGGACAACCTCATGGCCGAGTGGCGTCCAGAGGACGCGACCGAGGCCGAGGTGCAGGACATGGTCAAGTACGCGTTGGCGACGCTCGCCTCCGGCTACCTGTGCCGCGTCTATACCGACGCCCGTCGCCCGGTGTTCATGCCGCTGTGGAACTACGCCTGCGTCCAGGGCGGGCCCAACCCCGACTATGTGTACTCCACGATCGAGATCGACCCCCTGGGGGTCTACGAACTGTCGGGAGACCGCGGAACGACCCGCTTCGTCGAGATCACCCAGCAGGCGGAGAACATCCCGAACCCCTCCCTGGAGCCTCCGAAGGAGCCACCTCTGCGGCTGACCAACGATCTCGACGAGCTGACACTCGACGAGCGCGGCACCTTCAGTGTCATCGTCAGCGCCGAGCGGCCGCCGGGCTACACGGGCGACTGGTGGCCGCTCGACCCGCGTGCCCAGCGGCTCCTGATGCGCAAGTGTTCATGCGACTGGGCGAACGAAGTCGACGCCCGGGTGGCAGTCAACCGCCTGGACGACCCGGGCGAGGACATGACAGCCGCAGAGATCGCTCGTCGGTTCTCCGACATGGCGGCGTGGATCGAAGGAAGAATCCTGCACGAGATACGGCTGGTCCGGTACTACCGGGAGCATCACGGGATCAACGTCTTACTCAAGTCCAAGTGGATCGAACAGGTGGGCGGTCTCGCCAAGCAGGCCTACTACGACGGCATCCACGAGATCGACGACGACGAAGCCCTCATCGTCGAGGTGCCCCTGCCGACGCAGTGTCACTACTGGCAGATTCTGGTGGCCGACGATCGCTTCGCCACCGTGGACTGGGTGAACCGCCAGTCCAGCCTGAACGACGCGCAAGCCCGCGTCGACAGCGACGGCACGTTCCGGGCCGTCATCTCGACGCAGGACCCAGGTGTCCACAACTGGCTGGACAAGGCCAACTTCCCATGGGGCATCATCCAGATGCGCTTCTACCTGGCGAACGAGCACCCCGAAGCCACCGTTACCAAAGTGCCCGTGACCGCAGTACGCACGCACCTGCCGCCCGACACGCCGGTCGTGACGCCGGCCGAGAGGCGCGAGCAACTTCTCGCCCGGCGTAAGGGAGCGCAGCTGCGGCGGATCTGGTGAGGGAGATCAGGGTCCTCGGAATGTTGCGAGCGATGGTCACCACCGACGGTGGAGTCGGCCACCGGCACCTGTAGTCGGCGCTCTCCCCGATTGCCCTACAATCTCTTCGTGTCGACACGCGACGAGTCCGGCGAAACGGGGAATCATGACTGAAGTGACCGAGATAGGACCCTACTGGGATCCGTACCACGCCGACCAGCGAGTTGCACCCTACGAGGCCTGGCGGCGACTGCGCGACGAGGCACCCGTCTATCACAACGAACGTTTCGGATTTTGGGCGCTGAGCCGCTTCTCCGACGTCCTGGCGGCGTCTCTCGACACCGAGACGTTCAGCTCGGCCCGAGGCATCACTCTCGACACCATCGGGGATCCGGCCCCGTTCCCGATCATGATCATGATGGATCCCCCCCTCCACGATGCGTACCGCAAGGTTGTCAATCGGGCCTATACGCCCAGGCGTATCGCCGCCCTCGAAGCACGCATCAGCGAGCTCTGCGCCGAGTACCTCGATCCTTTCGTCGGAGAAGACGGCTTCGACTTCGTCCAGGACTTCGGCATGCGCCTTCCGGTGATGGTCATCTCGAGCCTGCTCGGTTTCCCCGAAGAGGACCACGACCAGCTCCGGGAGTGGAGCGACGTCAGCCTCCACCGTGAAGAGGGCAAGGAGGGCCTGACGCCCGAGGCCCAGGAGGCCATGAACCTCACGATCGGCTACTACATCAGTCAGATCGAGCAGCGGCGCCTCCAACCTCGCGATGACATGATCACGGCCCTGACAGAGGCCGATCTGACGAGCCCGGACGGCGAGATCCGCAAGCTCGACGACCTCGAAGTCATGGGCATGTTGGCTCTCATCAGCAACGCCGGGAACGAGACGGTGGCCCGCATGCTGGGCTGGGCCGCCTTGGTCCTCGACGAGTACCCCGACGCGCGGCGCGAGATGGCACAGGACCCCGACTTCATTCCGGCGGGCGTGGAAGAGCTCCTGCGCTATGAGGCGCCCTCGCCGATTCAAGGACGCTACGTCACCCGGGATATCGAGCTGCACGGCACGATCCTGCCGGAAGGGGCGAAGCTCGCGCTGCTCACCGGCTCCGCCGGGCGCGACGAGCGCAAGTACCCGGATCCCGACACCTACGACATCCACCGCCCAATCGATCGTCACGTGACCTTGGGCTACGGCGCCCACTACTGCCTCGGTGCCGCGCTGGCCCGGATGGAGGGCAAAGTGGCGCTTACGGAGGTCCTGCGACGCTTCCCCGCCTGGGAGGTCGACCGGGCCGCCGTCACCTACGTCGCCACCAACACCGTACGGGGCCCCTCGTCCGTGCCCGTGAGCCTGTAAAGAGAGAACCGCTCAGGGAGGTCCGGCGGCGTCCCGTGTGCGCTGGCTCTGCAAGAAGGCCAGCGCTCCGACGACCATGGCCAAGACGGTGAACACGGTGTGGGCCTTCTGCCAGCGCCGACTGGTCACGCCATGAAGAGTCACGATCCCGCCACCGATCGTGACGACCGCGCCGACTCTGGCGAGCTGCTTCTTGTTCATGCCCCCACCCTACGTCCACCTCGAGGAGGGCGACCGTGACCCCTGGCGGTGCCCTGCGTGATCATCCGGACTGGTTCCGAGGATCATCTTTCATTTCGACGGTGAGGGTTCTGAACTCCTGACTGCCGACGTTCTCGAACGTGTGCGGCGTAAGTGGCGCGCCCCACGTGGCGGATCCCACAATGGGCGCCGCGCCCGATTCCCTCGTGTCCATCAGAACGTTTCCCTCCGGGTCTCGGCGAACGAAGTCACTCGTCGAGAGAATGTAGAGGACTCCGCCCCAACGATGGGTGTGCACCGGCACCGTTGCGCCGGGCGGCACTCTCCCATCGAGCACGCGGACTCGATCGTCCTCGTAGAGGAGGGCGTGGAACTCGGGCGCCGCCGTCCGGGCGTCGAGTGCATCGGGCCACGGCCACGCCGAGATCGATCGAGCATCCATCGCCTGATGATAGGGCGGTCGGGCACGGGCCGAGGGTACCGCAGGCTCACGCGGACACGATCAGACCGACCAGGAAGGCGGCGGTGGCCAACACCAGCGTCCCGATGGTCAACATCCGACATGTCGACGCGCCTACCGGCCCGCCCGCCCGGGCCCCCGCTCGCCGACCACGCTCCAGCCCCACCACCCAGACGATGGCTCCGACGGCGATGAGGACCAGGGCGACGACATCTTTGTCGCCGGTGAGTGGCCAGAGTTGTCGGAGAGTCACGGCCACGGTGACCGCGACGGCCAGCCCCGATCGGGTCCATGCGAGTTCGGTGCGTTCCCGGGCAAGGCCGCGCTCGGGTGCGCCCTCTTCCTGCGTCGCCTCGGAGTCCCCCAACGTCCCCGTCGAGTCCTAGTTGGAACCGATGAGGGCGAGAACGACGGCGATGACCGCCACGGCTCCGATGCCGACGGAGAGCACCAGTGGCATCGGCGATCTGGGCAAGGGCTGGCCACGCCGCATGGCCCGCTCGTTGGCTTTCCAGTGACGGAAGCTGGTGAACGCGACGACGGCGCCCAGCGCGATCATCGGTAACCCCAAGATACGACGTCCGCCGTTCACATGGAACTCGGGGAGAAGCTGGGTCGCGGCGACACCCGTGGCGATCAGGGCCAGGGCGGTTCGATTCCAGGCGAGGAACGTTCGTTCGTTGGCGTACGTGAACCGGGCGTCCGGTTCCTTCTCGTCACTCGGGGCTCCGTCCGTCACGCGCACTGCACCGATTCGAGCCTACCGAGGCCCGTTCGGGCGATTGCGGTATACCCGCTCAGGGTTCGAGGCTGAACGGTGGGTAGACGTCGGTGATCAAGAAGAAGTAGGCCTGGAGCCGGATGCTCCACCGGTAGTACCCGATGCAGAAGCGTCGCATCCCTTCGGGCCAGCGTCCGGTGAACAGGACGACGAACCAGGCGATAAGCAGCAGCACCCCGGCGGCGATGCCGACGAGGTAGAGGACGATGTACTGAGGGATGACCATGAAGATGCGGAACAACACCGTGAGCCGACTGCGCTCTGACGCCGGGACACTGGCCAGCACGGCAGGGAAGTCGCCCGGGTCGGGATAGCCCGTGGGCGGCGTGAAGCTGGGGTACTCCTCGGTCCACGCGTACAGGTAGGCGAGGATCCGCCACTGGTAACGCAGCACTCCCACCATGAAGTCGCCCCATCCCTCGGGCAGGCGGCCGGTGATCAAGATGGCGAACCAGCTGATGATCGCCAGCACCTGGAGGGCGATGGTCAGAACCCAGAGCCACACGAGATGAGGGATGACGAGGAGCCAGTTGACCAGCGGGCGCCATCTGGGAACCTCGAGGACGCCGGCGACCTCAATGTTCACTGGGTAGCTACCCGGCATGGCATCTCCTTGTCGGACTGCGACGACCCTAGCCCCCTGCGCACGAGAGTGTCGTGGGTGATTAGGGTCATTTGCGTGGCGATCTACGAGATTGACGGCACCGCTCCCCGCATCGACCCCGAGGCGTACGTACACCCGGACGCCGTGGTGATCGGCGACGTCACCATCGGTGCGGAGTCGACCATCTGGCCCGGCGCCGTCCTCCGCGGCGACTATGGGACCATCACCGTCGGGGCCCGGACCTCGGTGCAGGACGGCAGCGTGATTCATGCCACCGCGGAGTTCCCCACGACCATCGGCGACGGGTGCGTCATCGGTCACCTGGTCCATCTGGAAGGCTGCCTGCTCGAAAACGACACCCTGGTCGGTTCGGGCTCGGTGGTGCTCCACCGCGCCGTTGTACGCCAGGGCGCCACGGTCGGAGCCAACGCGGTGGTGATCGCCGACATGACCGTACCGCCAGGGGCCCTGGCGGTCGGTGTCCCGGCGGTCATAAAGGAGGGCAAGTCGAACCTGTTCGGCATAGAGGCCGCCGCCGCCTCCTACGTGGCCAACGGCAAACGGTTCAGGGCAGGGCTGGTGCGCCTCGATCCCCCTCTGTAGACGGCTCACCCGGGCGGCTTCTCTCGCTAGGGTCGCGCGTGGCGCACCACGACCGCCCGTAGCGCACCCAAGGAGACCCACAATGCACCTGGACCTTCACGTTCCCCGTTTCACCTGGCCGGGAGGACCGGCGTCCATTGGTCCCACCCTGACGTCGTTGGCCCAGACCGCGGAGTCCATCGGGGTCCGAACACTCTCGGTCATGGACCACTGGTTCCAGATGGATGCGGTGTGGCCGGCCGAGGAGCCCATGTTGGAGGGATACACCACGCTCGGCTTCGTGGCCGCCAAAACCGAGACTCTCCGGATACGGCTCCTGGTGGGCGGGGTGACCTACCGGCACCCGGGCCTGTTGGCCAAGACGATCACCACCCTCGACGTCCTGTCCGCCGGCAGGGCGGAGCTGGGCATCGGCGCCGCCTGGTACGAACGCGAGCACCGCGGTTTGGGGGTTCCGTTCCCCCCGGTTTCCGAGCGCTTCGAACGCCTCGAGGAGACACTCCAGATCTGCCTGCAGATGTGGAGCGACAACGACGGGGCCTACGAGGGCGCCCACTACCAGCTGGCCGAGACGCTCTGCTCACCGCCACCGGTGAGCTCGCCACGACCGCGTATCCTCATCGGTGGCAGCGGAGAACGGAAGACCCTGCGCCTGGTCGCCACCTACGCCGATGCATGCAACCTCTTCGGCGACGCAGCGACGGTGGCCCACAAACTCGACGTCTTGCGCCGTCACTGCGACGACGTGGGGCGGGACCCGGGCCACATTGAGGTCACCGCCCTGCCGATGATCCCCGATGATGCCGGTCCGGACGCGCTGCTGCGACATGCCGAGGAGTTCGCCGCCGTGGGGGTCGACACCATCGTGGCCCGATCGTCCCAGCCGGAGCCCGAACGGTGGCTCGAAGAAGTGTGGGGTCCCGTGATCGACAAGTTGGGGGGCATCGAGACGGCGTGACGCCGGGCACTCAGGGTACGTAGCGCCCCGTCTCGTGCGGTTCCAGGGCGAAGAAGGGGGCGGCGAACAGAGGCTCGGTGGTCCCGTCCGCCCAGCGCTTCTCGAGCGCCGGCCGGAGCCGGCCGGCCGTGGCGACCGGGTCGTCGTCCAAGAAGCAGTAGGTGATCTGCGCCCCGCCAGCGGCGCTGGCGATCGACGGATCCACCGGGATTCCCCTGCCCCACCAGGCCCCGCCCACGCCGGGCACCTCGGTGAGCGCGGTCGGCGGCGCTTCGCCCTGCTCGACCAGCAGGTACACGCCCCGCATGGGCCACCACGGCAATACATCGGCACCCACCTTGATCCGGGGAGCGGCCACCATCCCGTCCAGGTGGTACACGCCTCGCTCCACCGCAGGCAACACGTACGGCGTCCGGCCGGCGTTGCGCAGGGCCACCGAGAGGTCGGCGAACTCCCCCAGCCCGGCGTCGTCGCTGAAGAAGTAGGTCATCACGTGGTCGATGCCGTCGTGGTGACCGTCACTCGCCGCCCGGGCGGCGCGACAGGCGGGCGTCGACACCACGCGCAGCGAAGTCCGCAGCGACGCCAGCCGCTGCTGCTCGGGCCGGTGGTCGAAGGTGTGCCATTCGAGGTAGTCGGCGTCCTTGCCCTCCGGATGCCGCGCCGACATCGACACGAAGATCGTCGTCACGCCGGACCGGCCGGTGGCGAGTATGTCGGGGGCATCGTCCGACGGTGTACCGACCAGATCTGCCATGCCGGCATCCTGGCAGGTCCCTGAGGGATTGACAACCGCTACCGTAACGGGGGTGCCGCGCCAGCGGCGCGGTGCGGGAGATGGGGGTAGTGGGTGCTCGACGGCGAGAAGATCCTCATCACGGGTGTCACCGGGAAGATCGCGTTTCCGATCGCACGGGCGCTCGCCGGGCGCAACGAGGTGTGGGGCGCCGCCCGGCTCACGAAGCCCGACGACCGCGACCGGCTGGCCGCCGTGGGCGTCACGCCCGTCGCGCTGGACGTGTCGACCTCCGACTTCTCGTCCCTGCCCGACGACTTCACCTACGTCTTCCACGCCGCCGTCGACCCGGGCGAGGGCGACTGGCGCCGTTGCGTCCATACCAACGCCCACGCCTCGGGTGACCTCCTCTACCACTGCCGCGAGGCCAAGGGGTTCGTGTACTGCTCGACGGGCTCCACCTATGGGTACCAAGGACAGCGGCCGTTGACCGAGGCGGATCCCCCGGGCGTGCCACTGCGGGCCAACTACAGCTTCTCCAAGGTCGCGGGGGAAGCCGTGTGCACCTGGGTCGCCGAGCACTTCGAGATCCCGCTCACGATCATTCGCATCTGCTCCACCTACGGCCCCCAGGGCGGCACCCCCGCGGAGCGACTCGACCTGATGCTCCAGGGCAAGCCGATCGTGCTGCATCCCGACACGCCGAACAACTACAACCCCATTTACGAGGACGACTACGTCGAGCTCGGCATCCGCTCCATGGAGGTCGCCCAGCGGCCACCGCTCGTCGTCAACTGGGCGGGAAGCGAAACCATCAGCGTCGAGGAGTACTGCGCCTATATGGGCGAGCTCGTCGGCGTGGAGCCCGTCTTCGAGTACACGTTCGAGGCGCACACCCCCCTCTGGCCCGACGTCACCACCATGCACGAGGTCCTCGGCCGTACCACGACCCCCTGGCGCGACGGTTTCCGCCGGATGGTCAAGGCGCGCCACCCCGAGCTCGCGCTGTCCGACGAGCGCTGACGTTCAGGTCGCCTCCTGCGGCAGCGGGACCGGCGGATCAGTCCTCGACGGTGGTCGCGGCGATCCAGGCGCGGTAGCTCTGTGACCCTTCGACGATCGCCACGGTGATCACCTCGGGTGTCTGGTAGGGATGGGCGCCCACGATGGCCTCGGTCACCCGGGCCGCCAGTTGGGCGCGCGTCTTGAGCAGTACCAGCCACTCCTCGGCCTGCTCGAGTGATCCCTCCCACCAGTAACGGCTGACCATGGGCCCGATCCGCTGGCCGCAGGCCACAAGGTGCCGGTCCAAGAGGAACGCCACGATCTCGTCGGCCTTGTCGGCGTCGTCGATGGCAAACTGAACCTGCACACAGTCCACGGCTCTCTCCCGGCGCGAGCGTCAGGTCAACCCGAACCAACGGTCGCGGTGCGCGAACAGGAACTGTTCGGTGATGAGACCCAGCATCCGGCGGGCTTGCCGAAAGCACCGCGGCAGTTCGCCCAGTATGGCCACGTTCTCGGCGACGGGTTTGGGGAGGAGTTCGAACGCAGTCTGGTACCAGCGGCGGCCCAGATGTTCGAGGAGGTCGACTGACCCCCGGTCACCGAAGGCCGCCGCCCCGGGCTCGCGGGGCAGGTCCTCCGCCCGGCCATTGGCGAGACCACCGGCCCGCAAGAGGCGGCCCTCGCCGATCGGGCCGAACCCGTTGCGCGCCACATAGTCGGGGAACACACCGGTCAAGAACAGCGCCAGGTCCCCCAACCGGCGCAGGACGCCGGGACGCTCCACATCGGAGACCACCTCGAGAAGGGCCGAGAACCGGACCGGATCGAGTTCGGAGAACCGCTGCCGGCGCAGGCCGCGGGGCGTCGGAACGACCACCGACCCGCTCACCACATGCGTGTAGGAGGCGAGCAGCTCGGCCAGGAAGAGGCGGTGCCACGGCGCGGCCATGAAGGCGCGCAACTCGTCCACGTCGAACACGGGCGTGCGCCGGCCCGGCCCCAGCCATTCGGAGACGTAGCCCACCGATTCCAATTGCGTCGCGGCACGATGGACGGTCACCGCGAAGACCAAGAACGGCGAGGCGGTGAGGAACGGGTCGCCCGTGCCCGGGGCCGCGAACACCGACTCGAACACCCGCTGAGAGGCGAGAAGCTCGTTGAGCTCTTGGGGATCCGCGCGTGAGAGGGTCGCCCGATCACCTCCCGGCATGGCCCGTGGATCGCCCGGCTGGAGCAGCGCGACGTCCATCTCGGTGAAGTGCTCGAAGTATGCGCTGGTGACGGCTGTCTGGCCCGGGATCATCGTTCCCCACAAACTTACCCGCCGGCACACGCCGTGACGCCCATGGTCCCGACCGATGGTGAAGGCCGACCGAGGGTGAAGGCCGACCGAGGGTGAAGGGGAGCATGCGGGTCACGCGGCGATCACGTTGGCCTCAGCCGTGAGGGTGCGGCGGCGTCGTGCTGATCGTGTTCCTCTCCCGGCGTGCCGCCCATCATCTTGAGCATGGGCATGCCGCCGGTGCGCACGAAACGGACGACCAGCGCGACAGCGAGCACCAGAGCCACGATGTTGAGCACCGTGGTGTAGTCCCAGTGGATGGCCGTGGCGGCGACGTTGGCATCGCGCGTCGTCGGCACGAGTCCCAACGCGCTGAAGAGGAACTGGACGATGTAGCCGGCCGCCACCATGGTGGCGTAGAAGGTGGCCAGCACGAACAACATCATCCTCGTGCCGTAGTACTTACGGTAGATGGCCAGGATCGGCAGGATGATCAGGTCGGCGAAGACGAAGCTGACCACGCCACCGAAGCTGATCCCGGCGTTCCACAACACCCCCGCCAACGGGACGTTGCCGACGGAGCACACGAAGCTCAACAGGCTCACGATCGGCCCGATCACCGGTCCCCAGACCCTGGAGAACAACGGGTGGTCCACCGCGAAGAAGTGCTGCCAGAAACTGTCCGGCACCCACGCGGCGACGGCACCGGCCAGGAGCAGACCAACGGCGATGTCGCGAATGACGGCCGCCCACTCCATGACGAAGATGTGGGAGACAGAGGTCAGTGCCTGCCGGGACCCGAGGCGTCTCCACAGGCTCCCCTCTTCGGAGACGGTCATGTCCATGGCGGCATGCCCCTCCATCGCCCCGGGCAGTCCCTTCTCGCTCTGCTCCCGCGCGGCATCGAGCAGCCGCTGTCGGAGGAAGAGTCGGAACAGCACAGCGAGAAGGACGATCATGATCGGCCCCCCGACGAATTCGGCCGCCGTGAACTGCCATCCGATGAGGACGGCCAGGATCACACCGAGCTCGACGACCAGGTTGGTCGAGGCGATCTCGAAGACCATGGCGGCGGTGAAGCTCGCTCCCCGCCGGAAGAGCGCACGGGCCAGAGCCACGGCGGCATAGGAACACGACGACGACACCGCTCCGAACCCGGTGGCGATGGCCAACGTCCGGGGCCGGTCGTCGCCCAGCCGTTGCATGATCGTGCTCCGCCGAACGACCGACTGCAGCACCGCCGAGAGGGCAAAGCCGAAGATGAGCGCCCAGAGGATCTCCCAGGTCATGGAGCCGCTGATGGCCAGCGCGTGGCCGAGGGCGTCCAGCAGTCTCATGGCCTAGCGGCGCCCGTCTCGGTGCGGCGGGGCCTCACGACCGCACGAGGCGCGCTACCGCCGCCGATGCCTCTTTGAGCTTGGCCTCGCCCTCGGCCCCTCCCGCCCGCACGGCATCGGCGACACAGTGCGCCATGTGGTCGTCGAGGAGTTCCAGGGCGACCGCCTGCAGCGCATTGGTGGCCGCCGAGACCTGCTCGAGGATGCTGATGCAGTAGCGGTCCTCTTCGACCATGCGCTGGAGGCCGCGCACCTGACCCTCGACCCGCCGCAGCCGGCGTTGGACCTGCTCCTTGTGATCGCCATACCCGTGTGGCACGAACACCCCTTCCCGATATACCCCCTAGGAGTATAACGGCGTCCCGGCAGTCGTCGGCCTCCGGTCGGAGGCGGACCGGTTGGAGGCAGAATGGGCGCGTGACGCTGGCGTCCAAGGTCTCCGCCGCCTGCCACCTGCGTGGGACGTTCGTCCTGCGCTCCGGCCTCACCGCCAACTCCTACTTCGACAAGTACCGCTTCGAGTCGGACCCGGCCCTGCTGGCGGAGATCGTCTCGGCGCTGGCACCGATGGTTCCAGCCGGCACCGACGGGCTGGCCGGGCTGGAACTGGGCGGGATCCCTCTGGCCACCATGCTGTCGGCGGCGACCGGCCTGCCCGTCTTCTTCGTGCGAAAGCAGGCCAAGAAGTACGGCACCGAGAGGATCTGCGAAGGGGGCGACCTCGCGGCGATGCGTCTTTTGATCGTCGAGGACGTGGTCACCACCGGAGGCCAGATCGTCCTGTCGGCGCAAGACCTGCGGGCCGAGGGCGCCACCGTGCAGCACGCCCTGTGCGTCATCGACCGGGAGTCGGGGGGAGGGGACGTGGCCCGGGCCGAGGGGATCGAGCTGCGCTCCCTCTTCAGCGCCTCCGAGCTCGAATCAGCTTGAGCCGACCGTGCCGTCCAGACCTACAGTGATGACTTCCACCCTCGGAGGTAGCGCGGTGCCGCACGTTGCGGACGAACGGAACCGGTTCGCCCAGGAGTTGTTCACGCCGCTGCCCCGGCGCTACGACCGCCTGGCCGAGGTCCTCTCCATGGGGCAGAACGGCCGATGGCGGCGGGCCATGATCGACCACATCGTGCCCTCGTCGCCGGGCCGGGTGCTCGACGTGGCGTCGGGAACGGCCGGCGTCGCCCTGCAACTGGCGACGCGGACGCATGCCGACATCGTCGGCGTGGATCTGACCAGAGGCATGCTGGCCCAGGGCCGCCTGAACGTGGCGAGAGCGGGGATGAGCGGACGGATACAGCTGGTCGCCGGCCGCGCCGAGCAGCTGCCGTTCCCCGATGCCTCCTTCGACGCCCTCACCTTCACCTATCTCCTGCGCTACGTCGACGACCCCCGAGCGACGCTCGTCGAGCTGGCCCGGGTTCTCAGGCCGGGCGGCGTCATGGCCAGTCTGGAGTTCTATCTTCCCCCGCCGCCATTCTGGCGTGGGTCGTGGTGGCTCTACACCCGGCTTCTCCTACCCGCCGCGGGGTGGGTGAGCGGAGGCCCCGAGTGGCTCAGGGTGGGCCGGTTCCTCGGTCCGAACATTTCGGGGCACTACCGGAGATATCCGCTGGAGTGGACCGTAGATGCATGGCGGCGAGCGGGTTTGGAGAACGTCGGCGTGCGCGTCATGAGCCTCGGTGGCGGCCTGGTCATGTGGGGAACGCGGAGCAGTGAGTGACGAGCCCGGCAGGCAGAGCCGCCCCGCCTTCTATGCGGCGCGCCCGGGCGGCTGGCGGGACTGGTGGACGCTGCTCCACCCGCCTTACACGGCGTGGCATCTGTCCTACGTGGTGATCGGGGCGTCACTGGCGCCCCATGTCTCCCTGGCCCGGCTCCTGGGCACCCTCCTGGCCTTCCTCTTCGCCGTGGGGTTTGCGGCGCATGCGCTCGACGAGCTGCACGGGCGTCCGCTGGGCACCCGCATCCCGGCTCAGGCACTGGTCGCCCTGACCGTGGGGGGACTGGTCGGCGCGCTGGCGCTGGGCATCGCCGGGTTGTCCCGCATCGGCTGGCCCCTCATTCCCTTCATGGTGCTCGGACCCCTGCTGGTGGCGGCCTACAACTGGGAGCTGTTCGGCGGCTTCGTGCACACCGACGCCGGCTTCGCCCTGGCGTGGGGCTCCTTCCCGGTGCTGGTGGCCTACGTGGCCCAGACCGGTCGCCTCGCCCTCAGCCCCGTCATCGCCGCCGGGGCCGCGGCGGCCCTGTCGGCGGCCCAGCGCCGGCTGAGCACCCCGGCGCGGCTGCTGCGCCGACGCGTCGACTCGGTGACCGGCGCCATCACCATGAAAGACGGCACGGTGGTCCCCCTCGACGCTGGCGTGCTGCTCACACCCCTCGACTCGGCGCTGCAACTCCTGTCCTGGGGGGTGGTGCTGGTGGCGGCCGCACTAGCCATCGCCCGTCTCGGCTAGCCGGCCGACTCCAGACGCCGCCTGAACCCGGCGACGGTGCTCTCGACCACGCGGTCATGACCCCACTGCATGAGCGGTCGCCCGACCCGCGTGGCGAGCCGCATGGGCCGCTGCATCATCTCCACCGCCCATCGCACCTCGACCCGCGATCCCGTTCCGGCGGCGCAGACCCTCAGTTGCGCCTCGCCTTCCAGATCGCCTCCGATGACGGCATCGATGTCCCTGGGGGGCTCGCAGCGCGTGAGCTCGACCCGGATGCGCATGCGGTAGGGAAGTGGCGGCACCACCACCCCGTGCAGCACCGCCCCCGTCGCCAGGGCGTTCCCCTCCACGCGGAACTCCTCCAGCCAGGGCCACCAGCGCTCGAACTCCTCCACCTGCTGCAGGCCTTCCCACAGTTGGCTCGGGGTGACGGCGAACTCGTACTCCCGCCCGTACTCGATCACGGGTCGCCATGCCATGTAGGAAGAGACTATGAGCCCTACAGTTCGACCATGGAGGCTAGTCAGTGCGTCGTGGGTCGGCAGCGGCCATGACGGGGGCAGCACCCCCGCCGGCGCAGCTGATCGCCGACGGCGACGGTCTGGACTCGTTGTGCGCCGAGATCGCGGGGGAGGAGTGCTACGCGCTCGACACCGAGTTCCACACCGAGCGCACCTACTACCCCAAGTTGGCCCTGATCCAGCTGGGATGGGCCGACAAGGTGGCGCTCGTCGATCCGCTCGCCGTCGATCCCCGGCCGCTGGCGAGGATCTTCGCCGGAACGGGCATCGCCGTGGCACACGCGGCCGAGCAGGACCTCGATGTGCTCGAGACGGCCTGTGGAGCGGCGCCGAGGACGGTCTTCGACACCCAGATCGCCGCCGGGTTCCTGGGCCTGTCCACCCCCTCACTGTCGCGGCTGGTCGACCGGGTGCTGGGGGTGTCGCTGCCCAAGGCGGACCAGCTCTCGGACTGGCTGCAGCGCCCCCTCCCCGACCATCAGGTCACCTATGCCGCCGGTGACGTCGCCCACCTGTTGGAGCTCCGGAACGCCATGACCCGGCAGCTCGCCGAGCTCGGTCGACTCACCTGGGCCCTCGACGAGTGCGCCCAGACCCTCTCCGGCCGCCGTCGGGTGGTGGTCCCCGAGGAGCAGTGGTGGAAGATGGGCGACGTCCGCAAGCTCACGCGGCGCTCCCGAGGCGTGGCCCAAGAGGTGGCCGCCTGGCGGGAACGGCGCGCCGTCGCGCTGGATCGGCCCCGCCGCAGCGTCCTGTCGGACCTGGCTCTGCTGGCCATCGCGCAGCGACCCCCGCGGGACCGCCGGGAGCTCCAGGGGATGCGGGGCGTCGACGAACGCCATCTGGGCCGCGGCGGCGCGGGGGAGATCCTCGGGGCCGTGCAGCGGGGCCTCGCCCTCACGCCGGAGGAGATCCGTCTACCTCCTGAGGGCAGAGAGACCCAGGCCCCAGCGGTCGCCGTCGCGGTGTGCACCGCCCTCGTGCGGCAGATCGCGGACGACCTCCAGTTCGATCAGGGTCTTCTGGCCACCCGCGCCGACATCACCAACCTCTTGTGCGGCGAGCCGAGCCGGCTCGATCACGGATGGCGCAGCTCCATCGCCGGGGATCCCATCCGTAGCCTGGTGGCGGGGAAGGTGGCGACGGCCCTGCAGCCCGACGGCTCGCTCCTGCTCGAGGAGCGCACGTTCCGGGCCGTTCCCATGCCCTTCGGCGACTAGCCGTCAGCGCTTGAAGTAGCGGCTCAGGGTCTCCTCTTGCTGCTGGTAGGACGACCCTATGTCGGACCCGTACAGGGCCATGGGCGGCTCGAGCATGCGCTCGAAGGTCAGCTTGCACACCGACTGGCCGTTCTCCACCATGAAGGGCACGTCGTGCGCCCTGACTTCGAGGGCCGCCCGGGAGCCACGGAACCGCCGGCTCGGGTCGAACCCGAAGCCTGGGTCGAAGAACCCGGCGTAGTGGGTGCGCAGCTCCCCGCTGGTCGGGTCGTAGGCGGTCATCTCCGCGGCCAGGTGGGGCGGGATGCTCACCGCCTCGTGGGACATGAGCAGGTAGAAGCGCTTGGGCGAGAGCACCAGGCGGTCCCCGTCCTCCCGGTAGACCGGGTCCCAGAACGGCGCCGGGTCCACCTCACGGTTTGAGGTGAGATCGAGCAGGGGCGCACTGTCCCTGGTGCTGTGGCCCACGCGGCCGTGGGCGTCGCCGTGCAGGTCGAGGCCCAGGAACAGCCCGTCGGAGAGGACGAGGGCCTCGGGTGGGACGGGCTCGCCGTGCCGGAAGAGGATCGGCTCCTCGCCGTGGGCCGCCCGCACCTCCTCGTCGCTGAGCCAGGGCCGGCCGATGGCCAGCCGGAGTTGATTCAAGGTGAGGTCCTCTCGCACCCGGACGGCGAAGGAGAGGGGAACGACCTCGAGGTAGAGCGGCCCCTGGTAGCCGGGCGCCACTTCGTCGAAGCGGTCGCTGTGATCGGTGATGACGCGGGTGAACACGTCGATACGGCCGGTCGAGCTCTTGGGGTTGGCCTTGCCCCGCAGCCCGGCCGGCAGATCGAGCCGCTCCTTGAGCTCAATGAGGTAGGGGCAGCGGGCCTCGAGCATGGCCCCGGCGCCGCGCAGATCGATCTCGTCGAGGATGTAGTCCTTGAGCTTGCGTTCCACGGTGTCGTCCCCGGGCAGGAAGCTGCAACGGATCCTCAGGGCGCGCTCGCCCAGTCGCAGGTCGAGGCTGGCCGGCTGCAGATTGCTCTCGGGGACGTTGAACCGCCCGGCGTCGATGTACCCGGCCCTGATGGCACGCCCGAGCAGGTGCCCCGGGAGCACACCCTCGGCGCTGGAGTGGAGGCTCAGGACCACGGGGGAACCCGCTCGACACGCACCATGATCGTCACGCTACGAGCAAAGCACGTGATGGGGCACGATGAAAGTCCCGCAGATGGGGATTCCCCGCTGGAGGTTGTGGATGACTTGGGGACGGGGGGAGGTGACACGTGCGTTGCTCAGGCACACAGCGTTATCCACAGGGGGGAACGGCGCGTCGGCGGCACGGGCCGCCGGAGGCCGACGCGGGTGGGTGCGGATCCGACGACCGTGCCTGTTCGCCGGAGGGTCAGGTGATGCGGCGGCCGCCCTGGCTGCGACTAGCCTGCCCCTACCGTGCAGGCAGACCTCTCCGAACCGACGGTCGCCGCGCCGCCGTCGCCGAATTCGCACTGGCTGCGCGAGACGGTGGTGGTGGTGGTCATCGCCCTCGTGGCCGCCCTGCTGCTGCGCACCTTCGTGGTGCAGACCTTCTACATCCCCTCGGGTTCCATGGAGCCCACGCTCCAGATCGGCGACCGGATCCTCGTCAACAAGCTGGCCTACCACCTGCACGGCATCCATCGCGGTGACATCGTCGTGTTCCGCCGCCCGGCCGACGAGAACTGCGGCGGCCCGCCGGTGGCCGACCTGGTCAAGCGGGTCATCGGGCTCCCCGGCGAGACGATCTCGCTGAGCACCTCCCCCAAGGGCTACGTGAAGATCGACGGAAAACGACTGGACGAGACATGGCTCCCCTCCTCGGCCCAGGGAACCACCTTCCCCGGCCCGGCCGGCCCGGTCTACACCCTGGCCAAACCCTACGTGGTCCCCGCCAACGACTATTTCGTCATGGGTGACAACCGCACCGACTCCTGTGACAGTCGCTACTGGGGGCCCATCTCCCGGTCCCTCATCGTGGGCAAGGTCGATCTCCGGGTCTGGCCGATCACCCACATCCGGATCTTCTGAGGCCGGCCAGGCAGACCCGCCCTCGCCGCGACCAGCCGGAATCGCTCGATCACTACGCTTGACACAGTCTGTTCGTGATGAGAAGGGACGAGATGGCACGCAGCCGTGGCGAGGGCCCCGCCGAGGGCGACGCGATCCTGTTGCCGGCGTCGGTGCCGGACATTGGGCCATCGCTGCGTCTCGCCCGTGAGCGGGCCGGCCTCACCCTCCCCGAGGCGGCCGTCCGCGCCGGACTGGCGAGCACCGCGCTCGAGGTGCTCGAGAGCGGCGGCGCGGCGCGCCAGCAGGACCGCATCGCGATGCTCCGGGCCCTGCGGGCCTACGCCAACTCACTCGGCCTTCCCGGCGACGACTACGTCCTGGTCGCGGTCGAGCAGTGGCCGTCGTTCGAACCCACCCCGAACACCTCGGGCGACACCGCGGTGGTGCCGGTGATCTCCATCTCCTCTGCCCCGGCGGGTGGCCACTCGCCGGCCGGCGGATGGGGCTCGGGTCGTCCCGGCGATGCGACCGGCGTTCCCGACGCGGCCACCGGTGTGATCGGGTCTATCCTGCCGCTCCCGCCTCACGACACCGGCCGCCTGTCCCTCGTGGACACCGGCGAGATCCCCCTCGCCGTCGACTCCCCGCCGCCGAGAGTGCTCAAGGTACTCGTCGGGGTTGCGGCCCTTCTCGTCGCACTCGGGGCGGCCGCCCTGGTCGAACACACGCACCTCAGGGGTTGGGCGCACGCCGTCAACACGTCGACCGACAACTGGTACCACAGTGCCGAATCGGCGCTCGGCATCACCTCCACGCCGGCATCACACGCCGGCTCCGGGCACCAGCAGCACGCGACGGCCCATACGCCCAAGGTCACGGCGACAGCCGACCCCTCGGCAAAGTCGGTCGTCATCGACGTCGCCGCCTCGTCGTTCACCGTCAGGATCGTGGCCTTCGGGGCTCCGTGCTGGGTCTCGGCCTACGTCCCGGGCCACCCGCCCATCTTCTCGAAGGTTCTGACGGCGGGCCAGGCGCAGAACTTCACCGTCACCAGCTCGCTGACCGTCGAGACGGGCAGCGCCGCGGGGCGCGCCTACGTCTACCAGGGCTTCAAGCTGCTCACCTACTACTTCCCGACCGCCGTCCCCTTCCAGATGGACTTCAACGCCACCGGCTGAGCGGCCGGCCTACCCCTCTCCGTCGTTCTCGCTCTCCGCGTTGACGCGTGCCACCGCGGCGACGGACTGGCCTTCGTCGAGGTTCATGACCCGCACCCCGGTGGCGTCCCGACCCTGGGAGGCGATCTCGCGCGCCGCGGTGCGGATCACCACGCCGCCCGAGGAGACCAGCAGTATCTCCTCGTCGAGCCCGATCATGAAGGCGGCCACGACCGAGCCGCGCTTGGTGGTTAATCGGATACCACGGACACCCTGGCCGCCCCGGGCCTGAGGGTTGAACCGCTCCAGCTTGGTGCGCTTGCCGTACCCGGCATCGGTGACGAGGAGGATGTCGGTGTCGTCAGCCGCCACGTCGCACGAGACCACCGCGTCGCCCGCCCTCAGACGGATGCCCCGCACCCCGGCGGCGTCACGGCCCATGGCACGCACGTCGCTCTCGTTGAAGCGGATCGTCATGCCGTCGCGTGTGACCTCGAAGATGTCGTCGCTGCCCGACGTGGCGACGACGCGCACCAGTTCGTCGCCCTCCCGCAGGTTGATGGCGATGAACCCCTCGCGGCGGGACTTGTCGTACTCGCTCAACGCCGTCTTCTTGACCTGGCCCTGGGCCGTGGCGAAGACCAGGTACTGGTCCGGCGAGAACTCGCGCGTGGTGATGATCGCCTGGATCGACTCGTTGGGGGCCAGCGGGACGAGGTTCACCGCCGCCGTGCCCTTGGCCGTTCGTTCCTTCATCGGGATCTCGTGGCCTCTCAGGCGGTAGACCTTGCCCTGGTTGGAGAAGAGCAGGAGGTAGGCATGGGCCGAAGAGTGCACGACCTGGCTGACCAGGTCCTCCTCCTTCAACCGGGCGCCCTGGACCCCGCGCCCTCCCCGACCCTGGGTGCGGAAGGCGGCGGCGGCCACCGACTTTATGTAGCCGGCGCGGGTCATGGTGACGACGATCTCCTCGTCGTCGATCAGATCCTCCACCCCCATCTCGCCCGGGTCGTGGGTGATGATGCTGCGCCGGGGATTGGCGTACTTGTCCCGGATGGCCGTCATCTCCGTGGCGATGACGCCGCGCAGCTTGGTGTCATCGGCCAGGATCGACTCCAGTTCGGCGATCGTCTCCAGCAACGAGGCCATCTCGTCCTGGAGCTGGGTGCGGCCCAGGCGCGTCAGGCGCCCCAGGGTCATGTCGAGAATATGGGTCGCCTGGATGTCGGAGAACGAGAACGGTTCGGCGATGAGCGCGGCCAGGGCCGAGGGGCGGTCGTCCGACCCCCTGATGGTGGCGATCACCGCGTCGAGCATGTCGATGGCGCGCAAGAGCCCCTCGACGATGTGGGCCCGCTCCCGCGCCTTGCGGAGGCGAAACTCCGAACGCCGGGTGATGACCTCTATCTGATGGTCGATGTAGTACGACAGCGCCTGGGCGAGGTTCAAGGTCCGGGGAACGCCGTCCACCAGGGCCAGCGTGTTCACCCCGAAGCTGGTCTGCAGCGGCGTCTGTTTGAAGAGGTTGTTGAGCACCACGTTGGCGTTGGCGTCACGTTTGAGCTCAATGACCAGACGCGGCTGCTGGTTGGCCGAGGCGTTGCGCAGCTCGCTGATCCCGTCGAGGTCGCCCGACCGCACCAGGTCGGTGATCTTCTGCTCGATCACCTCGACCGAGGTCTGGTAGGGGAACTCGGTGACCACGATGCGGTCGCCGACGCGTCCCTCCTCGATCTCCGCCACGGCGCGCATCTTGATGGAGCCGCGACCCGTGCGGTAGGCGTCGAGGATCCCTTGGCGCCCGAGGATGAGCGCGCCCGTCGGGAAGTCCGGTCCCTTCACGAAGGCCATCAGGTCGTCCGCCGTCGCGTCGGGATGGTGCAGGACGTGAATGGCGGCGTCGATCACCTCGCCCATGTTGTGCGGCGGGATGTTGGTCGCCATCCCCACGGCGATGCCCTGCGAACCGTTGACGAGGAGGTTGGGGAACCGGCCCGGGAGCACCACAGGTTCCTCGTCAGAACCGTCGTAGTTGCCGACCATGTCGACGGTCTCTTCGTCTATGTCGGCCATGAGCTCGAGGGCCAGTGGTGCCAGCCGGCATTCGGTGTAGCGCATGGCCGCGGGGCCGTCGTCCGGGCTGCGGCCGCCGAAGCTGCCGTGACCGTCGATCAGCGGGTGGCGCAGCGAGAACTCCTGGACCATGCGCGCCAGCGCCTCGTAGATGGCCGAGTCGCCGTGGGGGTGGTACGTCCCCATCACGTCGCCCACCACCTTGGCGCACTTGTTGTGCGGCCGGTCGGGGCGCAGGCCCCGGTCGAACATGGAGTACAAGATGCGGCGGTGCACCGGCTTGAGGCCATCGCGCACGTCCGGCAGGGCGCGGGCCACGATGACCGACATGGAGTACTCGAGGAACGAGCGCTCCATCTCCTCTTGTATCTCGATGGGTTCAATGGAGCCGCTGACCGGCTCCTCTCCGGGCGGGGTCCCGTTGCCACCGCTGCCGCGTCCGCCGACTCCGCGTCCGCCGCCGCTACGCACCGACTGTCGTGCCATGTCCTCTCCTCGTCCTAGTGCTCAGATGTCGAGGAAACGGACGTCTTTTGCGTTGGTCTGAATGAAATGCCGGCGCAGTTCGACGTCGTCGCCCATGAGCACCGAGCACACCTCGTCGGCCAGCGCCGCCTGTTCCACGTTGATCTGCAGCAGTGAGCGCAACGACGGGTCCATGGTTGTGTCGCGCAGCTCGGCGAAATCCATCTCACCGAGGCCCTTGAGCCGATTGAAGTCGTGCTTGTGGTCGGGGTGCTCGGCGAGAAAGGCCGCCTTGGCCGCGTCGTCCTTGAGGTAGATCTTCTCCTTGCCCACCAGCGTCGAGTAGAGCGGCGGTTGCGCCACGTAGACGTAGCCGCCCTCCACCAGGGGCTTCATCTGGCGGAAGAAGAAGGTGAGGAGGAGGGTGCGGATGTGACTGCCGTCGACGTCGGCGTCGGCCAGGAGGATGACCTTGTGGTAGCGGATCTTGTCCACATCGAACTCGTCGGCCAGTCCGGCCCCGATGGCCGAGATCAGGGCCTGGATCTCCGCGTTCTTCAGCATCTTGTCGATGCGCGCCCTCTCGACGTTGAGGATCTTCCCGCGGATGGGAAGGATGGCCTGTGTACGCGGGTCGCGGGCGTCCTTGGCCGAGCCACCGGCCGAGTTGCCCTCGACGATGAACAGCTCGGACTCACGCGGATCGCGCGAGGAGCAGTCGGCCAGCTTGCCGGGCAGTCCGGCGCCGTCGAGGGCCGACTTGCGGCGGGTGAGGTCGCGGGCGCCCTGGGCGGCCATACGGGCGCGGGCCGCCTGCATCGACTTCTGCACGATCTGGCTGGCCTCGCGTGGGTTCTCCTCGAGCCATTCGCCTAGCCGCCTGTTGGTGGCCTTCACCACCAGCGAACGCATGGACTGGTTGCCCAACTTGGCCTTCGTCTGCCCCTCGAACTGCGGGTCCCGTAGGCGCACCGAGATGATGGCGGTCAGGCCCTCCCGGATGTCCTCGCCCTGGAGGTTCTCCTCTTTCTCCTTCAGCAGGTTGCGGGCCCGGGCGTAACGGTTGACGGTGTTGGTGAGGGCCGTGCGGAAACCCTCCTCGTGCATTCCGCCCTCGATGGTCGAAATGCCGTTGGCGAAGGAGTGGATCGACTCGTGGAACCCGGTGTTCCACTGCAGGGCGATCTCCACCTCCTGACCCTCCTCGATCTCCTCGAACCCGGCCACCTTGCGGAAGAGGGACTCCTTGGCCGCGTTGAGGTGCTTGACGAAATCGACGATGCCCCCGGCATAACGGAAGTTCGTCTTCAGCTCCGGTTGGACGCGCTCATCGGTGAAGCGGATCTCCAACCCCTTGTTCAAGAAGGCCATGATCTGCATGCGCTCGGTGATTGTGTGGGCCCGGAACTCGGTCTCGTCGAGGATGGAGCCGTCCGGCCAGAAGGTGACCGTGGTGCCCGTGCGCGGCTCGCCGGTCGCCCGGTTCAGGGGGGAGGGCCCGACGGGCGCGATCTTGCGGGTGATCTTCCCGCCCTTTTCGAACTCCGCCTCCCATCGCTGGCCATCCCGGTCGATCTCCAAGAGCAGCCGGGTCGAGAGGGCGTTGACCACCGAGATACCCACACCGTGGAGTCCTCCGGAAACCTGATAGCCCTTGCCGCCGAACTTCCCGCCGGCGTGGAGCATGGTGAGCACGATCTCCGCCGTGGACATCTTGGGGTTCTTCGGGTGGGGGCCGACGGGGATTCCCGCGCCGTCATCCCTGACCCGGCACCCTCCGTCGGCCAACAGCGTCACGTCGATCCGCGTGGCCCGGCCGGCCATGGCCTCGTCGACCGAGTTGTCGACCACCTCCCACACGAGGTGGTGCAGTCCTGACGGTCCCGTCGACCCGATGTACATCCCGGGTCGCTTGCGCACGGCCTCAAGACCCTCGAGGATGGTGATGTCACCCTCGCTATAGGAAGTGTCCTGTTGCGTCGTGCCTCCGTCAACCTTTATCGCCACAGGCGCGCCCTTTCAAACCTCAGTCTTTTCGGTCCGCATCGAATGCCCGAACACGGTCCTCGGCATTCCCATACGAATGCTCCATCCTACCCGACGCCTGTCCCAATTCGGCACCTCTTGGAGGGCGCGTGCGGGTCAGGACGGCCGTCGCACGACCACCTCGACGCGCTCGATGCTGGTCTCCCCCAGTTGCCGGACCCGGGCAAGGATTCCCTCGGCTTCCATCCGGGCCCGGGTGGCCCAGGCGGGATGGTCGGCCCCGACGACCAGCGTGGCATCCTGGAGCCGCATCGGGCGCAGATGCGCGCCGAGCTCGGCTCCGACCAGCTCCTCCCAGCGGGTGAAGACCAGCTCCATCGTGAGGGGCGAGGGCGCCGCTCCGATGCGGGCCAGCACCTTGGCGATCGCCGAACCGACCTGGCGCGGCCCCTCGTCCACGCCGCGGCCCTTCCCCCGCCGCGACCCGCTCATCGGGCCTCGGCCACCTGGGCGATGTCGACGATCTCGGCCACCTGAATCCCGGCCGGGAGGGGGACCGCGGTGGTGAGGATGGACTGGCCCTCCGGAAGCTCGGCCACCAACGCCCTGCTACGGGTCGGGTCCAGTTCGGAGAAGACGTCGTCCAGCAGGAGGACCGGGGTGAGACCGGTCCTGGCCACGACCAGCTGGTGCACCCCGATACGAGCGGCCAGGGCGAGGCAACGTTGCTCGCCCTGCGAGGCCTGCGTCCGCGCCTCTCTGCCGTACAGGGACAGGACCAGGTCGTCCCGGTGCGGTCCGACCGTATTGACCCCGCGCCGTAGGTCGTCCGTCCGGTGTGCGGCCAGGGCGTCGAGGAGCTCCCCCGTCCAGCTGCGGAGGTACTGCTGGCCGACCACGACCCGATCCGGGGTACCGGCGAGCCGGCTGTAGGCCGGGCCGACGAACTGCTCGAGCGCACTGACCAACCGCTCGCGGGCGTTGACCAGGATCTTTCCCGCATCGGCCAGCCGTTGGTCCCACACGTCCAGCGTGCTCGCCACGTCGGGGTTCATCCGTCCTCCCGCCTGACGCAGCAGGGCGGCGCGCTGGCGCAGGATACGGTCGACCTCGTCGGCCGCCCGTGCGCCCTCGGGGTCCACCAGACCCAGGGCGTCATCGAGGAGATCCCGGCGGAGGCTCGGTCCTCCACTGATCAGCGCCAGGTCGTCGGGTGAAAAGATGGTGCAGGGCGCCGCGGCGGCCAGGTCCCGCCGCCCCCGGGCCACCTTGCGGTTGACCTGGGTACGGCTACGCCCACCCGGCACCACCTCGGCCTCCACCAGCTGGGGGCTGGCGTCGTGCTGCAGCTCGGCGCGCACGATGGCCCGGCTGCACCCGGTGCGCACCAGCGCCTCGCGCGGCGCGCCGCGGAACGACCGCTGCGTCCCGAGATAGACCATGGCCTCGAGCACACTGGTCTTACCCGTTCCGTTGGGCCCGGTGATCACCGTCGTGCCCTCGCCCGCCGGGACAAAGCTGGCCGCGGCAAAGATCCGAAAGTCGACGAGTTCGATCCGACGCAGGTGCACTCGACGAGACCGCCTGCTCAGGACACGCGCACGGGCATCAACAGATAGCGGAAGTGGTCGTCGTCGGCGCCGCGTACGGTGGCCGCCCGCGACGCGTCGGCGGACTCCACGAGCACCTCGTCGCCCTGCACGGCCTCCGTCCCGTCGATGAGGTAGGCGGGATTGAAGGCGATGACCAGGTCTTCCCCGCTGAAGTCACCGTCGACCGACTCGGATGCGTCGCCCACCTCCTGGCTCACCACGCTCAGATCCACCCCTCCTTGACGCATGGAGAGCCGTACGGGGGTCGTGTTGTCCCGCACGAGCAGCTGGACGCGGCGCAGCGCGGCCAGGAAGGTCTCCTTGCCCAGGTGGAGGCGGTTGGGATAGTGATCGGGGATCAGCTGGTTGTAGTCGGGGTAGCGACCCTCGAGGAGCCGGGTGCTGATCTGGACCCTCCCCTGCCAGAAGGTGATCTCGCTGGTGCTGGAGGCCACACCGACGGTCCCGGTCTCCTCGTCGCCGGCCAGCCGATGGGAGGGCAGGCGTTGTAGTTCGGCGAGTGCCCGGGCCGGGACCAACAGGTCCTCTTCGCCCGGCAGCGCGGCGATCCCGGGCAGGTCACGCATGGCCATGCGGTACGAGTCGGTGGCGACCATCCGGATGGAGCCGTCGACGCGTGACAGCAGGACGCCCGTCAGCAGGGGCCGCGCGTCGTCGTGGGAGGCCGCACGCACGACCTGGCGCACGGCCTCACCGAGGGCCGCTTCGGGGAGTTGGACCACAGGCTCTGTGCCCCGCCCCACGGCCGGGAACTCCACCACGGGATAGGTCCGTAACTTGAAGTTCGAGCGGGCCGCGGAAATGGTGATGTGGTCCTCGCCGTGGGCGAAGGTCACTGCCCCCGGTTCGAGGCGCCGCACGATGTCGGTGGAGAGGCGGGCCGGAACGACACAAACCCCGTCCTCGACCCCGATCACCTCTTCAGTGACCTGAATCGTCAGATCGAGATCGGTCCCCGTGACGGAGAGCACGTTGCCGGTGCACGAGAGGAGGAGGCCGGAGAGGACCGGAGAGGACGTTGAGCGTGTCCCCACTGCGCGACCGGCTGTGGCCAACATCTCTATGAGTGCATCGCGCTCGGATCTGAACTTCACCGGACCCTGTCCTTTCGGCCGTGTCCCCAGTCATCCTTATGGGACGTGGAGAGAAATGTATGTAGTAAAGGTAGTAAGGGCTGTGGATTGTGGATGATGACCGCCCGCTCCTGGTGGACGGGCGCGAACTCGTCCCCACTGCGCTGTGGGTGACGGCGCGGCCGGATCGTCGGATTTTGTGCCGGCAGAGATCACTGGGGATGGGCGGCCACCCTATCCCCAGTACGTCGCCGGCCATCCACAGCTTTGAAGTTTGCCCTTCCGAGGCGCTAGGTGCCGGCACGGACCTTTTGGATCAGCTCGGTGACCTGCTCGTATATCTGTCGCCGTTGCTGCATCTGGCCGGTGATCTTGTCGACCGCGTGAATGACGGTCGTGTGATCTCGATTGCCGAAGACGCGGGCGATGGCGGGGTAGCTGTAGTCGGTGAGGTTCCGCACGAGGTACATGGCGACCTGACGGGCGGTGACCAAGGGGCGGGTCCGGCTGGGGCCGCAGATGGCCTCGACACTGAACCCGTAGCTGGCTGCCGTGGCGTCGAGGATCATCTGAGGGGTGATCCGCCGTGGCTCTCCGGCCAGGACGATGTCCGAAAGCACACGTTCGGCTTGCGCCAGCGAGATCGCCTCCTGGTTGAGTTTGGCGAACGCGCTGATGCGGGTCAGTGCGCCTTCGAGCTCCCGGATGTTGTTCTTCACGTGGGTGGCGATGAACTCCAGGACGTCGTCGGGGACTTCTTGGTGTTCGCTCTCCGACTTCGAGCGCAAGATGGCCAGGCGGGTCTCGAGGTCGGGTGGGTCGATCTCGGTGATCAGCCCCGAGAGGAAGCGGCTCCGGAGGCGGTCTTCGAGCGTCTCTATGGACTTGGGGGGCCGGTCCGAGGTCAGGACGATCTGCTTGGAAGCCCCCTTGAGGTCGTTGTAGGTGTGGAAGAACTCCTCTTGGAGGCCTTCTTTGTTCTCCATGAACTGGACGTCGTCAATGAGGAGCACGTCACATTCCCGGTAGCGGCGCTTGAAGGCCAACGTCGTAGAGGTGCGCAGTGAGTCGACGAAGTCGTTCATGAAGGTCTCGGTGGTGACGTACAGGACCTTGCGGCGGCTGAAATTCTCAGAGACATAGTTGCCGATGGCGTGGAGCAGATGGGTCTTGCCCAGCCCGCTGTCGCCGTAAATGAAGAGAGGATTATAGGATCTACCAGGGGTTTCAGCGACGGCTTGGGCTGCCGCATGGGCCAGGCGGTTCGACGAAGCGGCCACGAAGGTCTCGAAGACGAACTTGGGGTCGAGCTGCACCGCCGGCGTCTCGCGGCCCGACGGTTCGGCTGGGGCGGGCCCGGCCGGTCGGGTGCTGATCTCGGCTGGGGCGGGGACGCCGAGAAACTCCTCCAGCTCCGGTTCCGGCTCGGTCTCCTGCACCTCGAGGCGGCCCCGCACCGGTGAGCCGACCTCGTTGGCCAAGGTGTCCTCAATCATGGGCAGGTAGCGGGTCTCGACCCGCTCCCTGATCAGGCCGTTGGGCACGGACAGCACGAAGACCCCGTTGTCGAAGTCGACCGGCTCAATGCCGGACAACCAGAGCTGCCAGGTGGTCTCCGAGACCTGCTCGCGCAGCGACCCCGTGCACCGTGTCCACACTTCGCCGGCCTGGTTCACTGAGTCGTCCGATCGCCCTTCCTCCGTCCGCGGCGTCCTGGGCTGGTCTGAACGTTCCTCGGCGGGGGTAATTCGTTGAAGGTACACCGTGCCACATCCGCCGACTAGTGGGGATTGTCGTTTCGCGCCTAACATGGACGGCACTCCACTGCCGGTGGCCGCGGGCCAGATGGTGGTACGAACTCTGCACCGCCTCCGGACAAGGTGCCGCACAGGCGTTGCGAAAGGCTGAATGACGTGAAGCGCACCTATCAACCCAATACCCGTAAGCGGGCCAGGACCCATGGCTTCCGCAAGCGCATGTCGACACGGGCAGGTCGAGCGATCTTGAAGTCACGGCGTCTCAAGGGGCGCCATCGGCTTACTGTCTGAGCTGCTCATGCCCCCACGGTCGATCGGCAGGGTCCGAACCCGCGCTGCCTTCACCCAGCTGCAACGGAGTCGGGCGCGGGCCAGCTGCGGCCCGGTCAAGGCCAGTTTCGTTCCGGCCGCGCCAGCCGCAGACGGCATATATCCCCAGGTCGGATACGCAATTGGGAAGCGTTGTGGCAACGCCGTGGTGCGCAACCGCCTGCGGAGACGGATGCGCGAATCAGCTCGGGCGGTGGCTGCGACGCTCCCCCGTGGGGCATACCTCCTCCGGCTCGAGCCGGGAGCAGCCCGGAGCGAAGCCGCCGAGCTCGCGGCGCAGGTACAACGAGCCCTCCAGCGGGCTGGTCGTTCGGGCCGGACATGACCAGGACCCCGGACGAGAGACCCGGCATGGCCGTCCGGGCCGCGCTGCGCGCCTTGGAGGCGTATCAGGCGGCCGCCTCGGGCCGCGTGTCGCCGTGCCGGTTCTATCCCAGTTGCTCGAACTACGCGCGGGAGGCGTTCTCCGAACACGGGTTCTGGACCGGGCTCGCACTGACCGCCAGGCGGCTGGTCCGCTGCCGGCCGTTCGGACCGCACGGGGTGGACCTGGTCCCGTTGCCCGTGCACGTCCACAGCCGCCACGAGACCGGGACGGGGCGTAGCCGATGATGAGCGCCCTCGCTCCCCTGCTGGGCGAGAACGCCCTGTTCAAGGACGTCGGGGAGGTCTTCCACCCCGTCTTCGAGCTCTTCGGCCTGATCCTGGCCGGCATCTACTCGGTGATCCCGAGCTACGGCGTGGCCATTATCGGCCTGACGATCATCATCATGCTGGCGCTCACCCCTATCACCATCAAGAGCACCAAGTCGATGCTCGCCATGCAACGGCTGCAACCCGAGATGAAGAAGCTCCAGGCCAAGTACAAGGGCCCGGAGAATCGCGAGCAGCTCAACGCCGAGATGATGAAGCTGTACAAGGAGAACGGCACCAGCCCGTTCGGGGCATGCATGCCCATGCTCCTGCAGACCCCGTTCCTGATCGTCCTGTACTCCCTTATTCGTGGCCTCTCATATGGGGTGACGGTAAAAGGCCATTTCGTGGCCATGCCCAGATACATACCAAAGTCGTCCAAGATGTATCACAATCTGGTGGTCAACAAAGGCCAAATGCACGCCATATTCGGCATGGATTTGTCGTCGACTCCGTTCGCCCACCACGGGGCGAATCAGGCGCTTCTCACCATTCCCTACCTGGTCCTAATTGGAATGGCCATCTTCCTTCAGTACTACCAGATGAAGCAGATGAATAGCCGTAATCCCCAGGCTGCTCAGGCCAATCCACAGATGCAACAGATGCAAAAGTTTTTCCCAATTATCTTCGGTCTCATATATCTAAGAGTACCGGCCGGAGCAACCATTTATATGGTGGTTTCATCGGCAATGAGAATCGCCACACAGGAGATAATGTTCCGCACGGGAATGGTGAGTCCGGTGAAGCCGGCAGAACGCGAGATCGGCGGGAGCGCCGACAAATCGGAGTCGTCCGGCGGGACGACCAAGTCGGGGTCCGGCAAGCCCGCGGTAGGCAGCGGGACGACTAAGTCGGGGCCAGGGTCCGGCAAGCCGGCGGTAGGCAGCGGGACGACCAAGTCAGGGTCCAGCAAGTCGGGGTCCGGTGAGCCGAAGGCGGGGTCCAAGGACCCGACGGTTACCAACGGGAGTACGAACGGCAAGCCGTCGGCCAACGGCGGGCAGCCCACGGTCCGCAAGACCACGGCGGGGGGCAAGCCGGCGGCCAACGGCAAGAAGGCAACGGACGCTGAGATCGAAGCGGCTGCGGCGCCTAAAGCGCACCCGCGTTCGCGATCGAAAAGGACGAGAAAGGCTCGATAGAGCGTGGAGTGGGTAGAAGTCGCTGGAAAGACCATTGCCGAGGCAACAGAGCTCGCTCTGGATCAACTGGGAGTGGCGGAGAGTGACGCCGAGATCATCGTCGTGACGGAGCCCAAGACAGGGCTTTTCGGTCGCATGCGGGTCGAGGCTCGCGTACGGGCACGCGTGCGGCCCGTGGGGGCTCGCCCAAAACGGGAACGTTCACGGGACCGCGCCCGGGGTGGCAAGGGTGGTCAGGGTGGGGGTGATACCGGCCCTCGGCCGGCCGGTAACCGGAGCGAAGTGAGGTCCCCGGCGAAGGGTTCCCCGGAGGAGTCCGGCTCGGGTACCAGCCGTTCTGCCCGCCGCCGCCGCAACCGGAGCCGGACCGGTGCAGGCAGCAGGCCCGAGGCCACCATGAACGGAGCACCGCCTCCTCCCCGCCCGGCGGGGGGGATCGAGAACCCGCAACGCACCAAAGAACCGAAGGAGGCAGTTGCCATGGCCGAGGGCATGACGCTCGAAGAGCAGGGTGAGGTGGGCCGAGCGTTCCTGGCCGGCCTGTTGGGTGAGTACGGGGTGACCGCCACCGTCGAGACCCACCTTCTGGACGACGAGACGGTGGAGATCGCCGCTACGGGGGACGACCTCGGTCTTCTCGTCGGGCCCCGGGGCTCGACGCTCAATGCGCTCCAGGACCTGACGCGGGCCGTGGTGCAACGGCAGTGCCCATCGCGCACCGACCGCATCCTGGTGGACGTGGCCGGATACCGGGAGAAGCGGTTCGCCGCCCTCAAGAGGTTCAGCACCCAGATCGCCGAAGAGGTGATCGCCTCGGGTCAAGAGAAGGCGCTGGAGCCCATGAGTCCGGCTGATCGCAAGGCGGTGCACGACGCCGTCAACGACATCGAGGGTGTCTCCACCCGCTCGGAGGGCGAAGACCCTAACCGCTACATCGTCATCGCCCCGGCAGGCTGACAGCGGGCCGCCGGTGACGGCTGACGGCGGCGACTCACCGACCGACCCAGCGGCCGTCCTCCGTAGTGTCCTCGTCGCCGCGCAGGAGGCCGGGTTCCTCGGCCCCGGGCCGATAGAGAGGCATATCCTCCACGCTGAGGGATTTGTCTCGCTGGCCGAAGTACAGCCGGGCGGCGCCACGGCGCGCCTTCTCGATTTGGGGTCTGGGGGTGGCCTTCCGGGGTTGGTCGTCGCCACCCGTCTACCCTGGGCGCAGGTCGTCCTTCTTGAGGCCAATCGGCGTCGGGCGGAGTTCCTCAGCCGAGCCGTGGCCACGCTCGGCATCGCTGCCCGTGTGAGTGTGGTGCACCAGCGGGCCGAGCTGTGTGGCCGCGACCCGTTGTATCGAGGGCTCTTTTCGGGTGTCGTGGCCCGATCCTTCGGACCTCCGGCCGTGGTGGCCGAGTGCGCTGCGCCCTTCCTTGCGCCCGCGGGCTGGCTCATCGTTTCGGAACCGCCCGCAGAAGTAGCGGCGGATGGAAACGGGCACCGCGCGACGGGCCTGGAGGAAGTTCACCGGGGCACCCCCCGCTGGCCGGCGGATCGACTCGCCGTCCTGGGGCTGGAGCCGATCGAGTTCGTGAAGGGGGAGTTCGGCTATCAGATCCTGCGCCAACGCCAGCCGTGCCCTGAGGAGTTCCCGCGACGAAATGGGGTTCCGTCCAAGCGGCCCCTGTTTTGAGCGCTCTCTTAGCGGATCTCTTTGCGTCGACGATGTTTCACGTGAAACAAGTCGGCTCGGTCCTTCGATTCGAGTCAATGGCCGTTGCCCCGCCCTCGAGCCCTACCCGCGCCGTGTTTCGACGGCCTATGTAGCGGCTGGCGGCAGGGTCACCGATATCCGGGGTTAGCGCCGGGTCGGTGTTCCACGTGAAACAAGTGGGATCGGTCCTTGGGTGCGAACCCACGGACCGTGTGCCCGGCCCTCTCCGGTTCTCGCCGAAGTCGGCTCATGACACGAGCCCTGTCACCAATGGCGTACTCAACCGACTGTGGCAGCAGCTCGGTCATGGTCGGTCATGCGTATCGGTTATGTCGGGCCGGTGGTCAGGGCTCCAGGACCAATCGCTCAGGATCCTAGGGACGGGTTCGACAGATCGGTTGGATCTGGACGGCGGTGTCGCCGTGAAGGCACGTGTGAAGACGTGGGGCCCCTCGCCCTGGCCCAACGTGGTGAATCGGTCTGTCGGGTCTGGATCGTCGTCCTATCACCGTCAACCTTTTGGTATCTTGCCCAGTCGGGGAGATCGAGCAGTAGCGGACAGCGCCGCTGCGTTCGACGAGGGGCCGACGATGGATCCGCTCTCCTCGCCGCTGGCCATGAAGTCGTCTTCCGATGGCGGAGTACCCCTGGCTCGGGACATCGGGAGGTGCTCCGAGAGTAGGGCTCACCCGGGATCGTCGGTCCGGGAGCTCCAGCTGCCGGCGGCCTTCGCCTTTGGTGACCACCACTCCCCGATTCACGTCGGTTCCGGCGTCGAGGAGAGTTTGGTTGATCGAGTTTGGTAGCCGGGCGATCGCTGTGAAGCTCACCCAGCGTGCGCAGGCGGCCCCGTGGCCACTCTCTCAACGATGGGGAAGGATTAGTCGGGCGGGCGGCCGCTGTCGCCACAACGGTGAGCACTGGGTGCGTTGTACGGAGGGTTCAGTGCCCGGCGAGCAGCCAGCGGGAGCGCCAAACCCTCGGCTCCGACTCTCGGTGTGTCTCGGCCTGCTCACCCGGAGATGCCACGTCAAAGGCCGCCTTCTCTTCGTTCGGACATCGGCGCTTTCGAATCTGTCCGCCGCGCCCCGGCGGGTCGGACAACCACCTGGGCCCGACCGGGCCGTGACGCAGACCGTCTGAACCAGGCCACTGTTTCACGTGAAACAAACGGGGAAGCCTTGACCTGAGGTAGTGGGCGGGCCAGGATAGGCGTAGTGATACGGCGCACCGGTGAGACTGGCTGATGCGGATCCGCCGTCGCGACAGATCTCCCGTCGAACCTCCAACTTCCCCGCCAGCCGCCACCGACGACCCCCCGGCAGCGACCCCGCCCCCTCCGGAGTACCAGGCCGAGCCTCCGGCGCCAGCGGAATCACCGGCCCCTTTCGACCAGGCTCTGTTGGCGCCTTCGGTGATGGAGGAGCCCCTCCCGGTTCCCCCCTCGTCTGTGCAGGTCGAGGAGCCGGCCCTGGCGGTACCGTTGCCGGAGATCATCTCGGAGCCGGTAGCCGCGCAGCCCGGGCCCTCGGCGGAACCGTCGGGGACGACGGTGGTGAAGGTCGAGGAACGGGCGGCGCCGCCGCAGATGAGGGCGCCGACCATCCGTTCGGACGCCGACGCGTTGCTCAATGGGCAACGGCCCGCCCCGAGAGAGCTCCCGCGGGTGATTGCCATCGCCAACCAGAAGGGAGGTGTGGGCAAGACCACCACGACGGTCAACCTCGGGGCCGCCCTGGCCGAGATCGGCTATCGCGTCCTGGTCATCGACCTCGATCCCCAGGGCAACGCCACGACCGGCCTGGGGATCGACGCCCGGAATTTCGAGATTTCCATGTACGACGTGATCATGCGGGACCAGTCCATGGAGGACTGCATAGAGCCGACGAGCGTGAAGAATCTGTTTGTCGCCCCGGCGACCATCGATCTGGCCGGAATCGAGATCGAGCTGGTCCCCGCCTTCAGCCGGGAGATGAAACTCAAGCGGGCCATCGACTCGGTAGTGGACGACTTCGATTTCGTCCTCATCGACTGCCCCCCATCGCTGGGCCTGATCACCGTCAACGGCCTGGCGGCGGCCGGGGAGGTCATGGTGCCGATCCAGTGCGAGTACTACGCCCTGGAGGGGCTGAGCCAGTTGCTCAGGAATGTGAACCTGGTCTCGTCCAATCTGAACGAGACGCTGGAGGTGACGACGATCGTCCTCACGATGTACGACGCCCGGACCCGGCTGTCCGTCGACGTGGCCAACGAGGTACGCCTCCACTTCGCCGACCGGGTCTGCAAAGCGGTGATCCCCCGCACGGTTCGGTTGTCCGAAGCGCCGTCGTTCGGTCAACCCATCACCGTGTTCGATCCGACCTCACGGGGGGCCGTGGCCTACCGTGAACTGGCCCAGGAGGTGAGCAATGGCGCGCCGCAGCGGACTCGGTAAGGGGCTCAGCGCACTGATCCCGTCCGAAGCGACGGGGGAGACGGACTCGGCTCTGCGGGTGGTGCCCATCTCGCACATCAAGCCCAACGCCTTTCAGCCCCGGAGCCATTTCGACGAGGAGTCGATGTCGTCACTGGCGGCATCCATTCGCGAGGTGGGGCTTCTCCAGCCGGTGCTGGTGCGGGAGGTGGACGACGAGGACGAGAGTTACGAGCTGATCGCCGGGGAGCGCCGTTGGCGTGCCGCCCGGCGGGCCGGCCTGCAGACGATACCCGTCCTCGTCCAGTCCGACACCGGCGATGCCAGCAGTTTGGAACAGGCACTCGTGGAGAACCTCCACCGCGAGGATCTCAACGCCCTGGAGGAGGCGGCCGCCTATCAGCAGCTGATTGACGAGTTCGGCCTGACCCATGAGCAGGTGGCCACCCGGATGGGAAAGGGCCGTGCCACCATCACCAACACTCTCCGGCTTCTCCAACTGCCGGCCAGTGCGCAGCGTGCCCTGGCCGACAAGACCATATCGGCCGGCCACGCTCGGGCGCTGCTGGGGACCCCCGATCGCGTCCTTCAGGACAAGCTCGTGGAGAAGATCGCGTCCGAGGGCCTGACGGTCCGGGCCGTCGAAGATCTCGTGCGCGGAGGGTCTCCGGTCAGGGAGATGCCGGTGCCGGTGGAGGAGCCTCCCGAGGAAACGCCCGTAGCACCCGGTGTGACCATCGGTAGCACCGGGAATAGTACCGTCCGCCGGGCCCCTGTGAGGAAGCTACCGGAGCCGGGCGTGCTGGAGCTGGAGGATCTCCTCTCGACCTATCTCAATACCAGAGTGAAGGTGGATATCCAGAACCGGCGGGGCCGCTTGGTGGTGGAGTTCGCCACGCTCGAGGACTTGGAGCGCATCTACAGGGCCATGGTCGGTGATGGAGGAGTCTAGATAGTTCGAGCAAGTGTGAAGCCACTATTCAGCCTCATCCACAACGTCATGCACAGGTTGTGGATTGTTACCAAGAGTTCAGCTTCGGGTGAGGTTGTCACGGGTCAATCACCTCAGTCCCAGGACGCGTCGGCCCACAGTTCGAGGGCGCGAGAGAGCGATGCGGCCAGCAAGGCGGAGCGCTCGACCACCAGACTGGCCGGCCCCACCTCGACGAGTACCGTCGGCATCCTCGTCTCGCGCAGGATGGGCAGCGACATGCCCTGAGCTCCGGCGTCGGCGATCCCCAGGATCCCGGGCACGCAACGCTGCACGAGCTCGGCGAGTAGCCGCCCCCCTTGGGAAGCGTCGTGCCGCCCGGCCCAGTAGGAGGTGTGGCACTGGGCCGCCGACGGACTGAGCCGCAGGCCGAGGAAGACGTCGACCTCGAGCTCGTTGGCCTCATGGGCCTGGGCCGAGTCGTCGGGGTGGTGAAGCTCCGTGACCTGGGTGCCCCTCGAGACCAGCCGTCGGCGCAGGGCACCGGCCACACTTCCCAACCCACCGCTCTCCCCGATGGCCACGCGCCGCCCGCTGAGGGTGGGAGGGGCGTGGCGGAGCTCGGTCCGGGCCCTCACGGCGGAGATGAGCTCGGGTTCCTTGTAGCGGCTCTCCAGACGGATGAGTTCGCGCAGCGTGGCTCCTCCGGCGATGCCGTCGACCGGTAGGCCGACGTTGCGCTGGAATTCGGCGAGGGCGTGTGAGGTGCGGTCGCCGAAGATCCCGTCCACCCGGCCGGTGTCGAACCCCAGCGTGCTCAGGCGACGCTGCAGTTCGGCCACGTCGTCGCCCCTCAGCATGGGCGTGCGGCGGTAGAGAAACCGGTCGCCCAGATGGAAGCCGGCCTCTACCAGGGCATTCCAGGTCTGGGTTCCACAGACTCCGTCCACCCGGAGCCCCCGCATGTGTTGGAAGGCCTCCACGGCGGCGCGGGTACCCGGCCCGAAGTCCCCCTCGGTGTCGATGGGAACGTTGCTCCGCAGGATGGTGGTCAGCCGGCGCTGGATATCGGAGACGGAGGCACCCGTGTCCCCGACGGAGACCGGTAGGCCTACAGGTAGGCCGAGAGCGCCTGGAGCAGCTGGCCCTTGGGCTTGGACCCGATCAGCCGTACCGCCGGCTCCCCGTCCTTGAAGAGGATCAGGGTGGGAATGCTCATCACGTCGAACCGCTGCGTCACCTCGAGACTGTCGTCGATGTTCAGTTTGGCGATCTGGATCTTGCCGACCTGCTCTTCGGCGATCTCCTCCAGAATCGGCGCGATCATCTTGCACGGGCCACACCACTCGGCCCAGAAGTCCACCAGCACGGGGACGTCCGAACCTTTGACATGCTCGTCAAAGGTAGCGTCGCTCAGCGTCACGATCTTCTCACTCATGGCTTCTCCTTGTCACAGTGGTTGTCACAGTGGTGCGATGCCCCGGTATCCGTCGGTCTGTCGGTCTGTCGGTGAACCGTGTGGTGTGCCGGCGCCCCTCGGTGCCGGCGGTGCCGGCCCGGTGCCGGCAGTCGTCCCCCAGCGAAACCGCGTCTACAAGTAGGCCGAGAGCTCCTGGACCAGCTGGCCCTTGGGCTTCGCCCCGACCAGTCGTACCTCGGGCTCCCCGTCCTTGAACAGGATCAGGGTCGGGATGCTCCTCACCTCGAACCGCGAGGCCACCTCGCTGCTGTCGTCGACGTTCAGTTTGGCGATCTGGATCTTGCCCGCCTGTTCGTCGGCGATCTCCTCCAGAATCGGCGCGATCATCTTGCACGGGCCACACCACTCGGCCCAGAAGTCCACCAGCACGGGGACGTCCGAACTCTTGACGTGCTCGTCGAAGGTAGCGTCGCTCAGCGTCACGATCTTGTCGCTCATGGGTGGCCTCTCCTTGTCACTGAGGTGTAACGCCGCCGGCGCGTCTTTACTTCCCGATGCCGCCCGCTACTCGCCGCGCTCTTCGAGCCAGCGCTCGGCGTCAATGGCCGCCATGCAGCCGGATCCGGCCGAGGTGACCGCCTGGCGGTAGTAGTCGTCCTGCACGTCGCCACAGGCGAACACCCCGTCCACGCTGGTCTTGGTGGTCCTCCCGATGGTGCGGACGTAACCGTTCCCCTGCAGCTCCAGCTGGCCCTTGAGCAGGGCGCTGTTCGGCTCGTGGCCGATGGCCACGAAGAGCCCGGACACCGGCAGCTCGAAAGTCTCCTCGGACGTGGTGTGCCGGATCCTGATCCCGCTCACCTTGGTGTCGCCCAGCACGTCCACGATGACCGAGTCCCAGAGGAACTCGATCTTGGGGTTCTTGAAGGCCCTCTCCTGCATGATCTTCGAGGCGCGCAGCTCGTCGCGCCGGTGCACCACCGTCACCTTGGTGGCGAAGCGGGTAAGGAAGAGGGCCTCCTCGAGGGCCGAGTCACCGCCGCCGGCCACGGCGATGTGCTGCTCCCGGAAGAAGAAGCCGTCACAGGTGGCGCAGGTGGACACGCCGTAGCCGAGGAGCCGTTCTTCGTTGGGGCAGCCCAGCATGAGGGAGCGGGCCCCGGTGGCGACGATCAGGGCGTCGGTGAGCACGGTGGGCTCGTCGGCGTCGGGGTCGCCCACCCACAGGGGAAAGGGCGACGGTGAGGAGAGGTCCAGCCGGCTGACCTTGGCCGTGCGCAGCTCGGCGCCGAAGCGCATCGCCTGCGCGCGCATGATGGCCATGAGCTCGGGCCCCATCACCCCGTCGACGAAGCCGGGGTAGTTCTCCACGTCGGTGGTCAGCATCAGCTGGCCGCCCGGCTGATCGCTGTTGGAGGAGGGCTCTCCCTCAATCACCAGGGGCTCGAGCTGTGCCCGGGCGGCGTAAATGGCGGCGGTGAGGCCGGCCGGCCCGGAACCGATGATGACGACCTTGCGGCGTTCAGCCATCGGCCTGGCCGGCGACCCCGCGTTTGGTGTAGGCGAACGTCCCGGCGGCGCAGAAGATGGCGCCGAGCACGAGGTAGGAGATCCACACCTTGCCGTCGAACAGGTAGACCGTGGTGATCCGCACGAACCCGACGCACAGCAGCACCAGGACGGTCAGGGCCATGACGGCGATGATGACGCCGAACACCACGGCTCGGGAGGCGACGACCGCCGGCCGGATGGCCTTCTCGTTGACCGTGGCCACCACCGTGTCGATGGTGTCCAGGGCACGGTTGGACAGTCCGTCGGTGAAGGAGTGATCGGCCACGGCAAGAGATTAGCCGTCGGGGTGGGCGGAGCCACCGGCCGGCACGATGTAGCAGACGCCGACGGTGTTGGGACCGGTATGGGACCCGACCACCGGACCGAGCTGCACCGAGACCAGGGGATACTGCACGGGGATGTCGCCCAGGCGTTCGAGCACGTCAGCGATGTCGTCGCAGGCCCCGTCGGCCAGGGCCAGGCGTTCGAGGGGGGCGTCGCCGGCCACCTTGGTGGCCAGGTAGCTCAGGGCCCGCGAGCGGGTCCGTTGCTTCGACTCCTCGGCCACCTCGCCATCCTTGACCACGATGACCGGCTTAATGGAGAGGAGGGAGCCCAAGAGGGCCTGGGCCCCACCGATACGCCCCCCACGCTGGAGGAACTCGAGTCCCCCCAACACGCCGAGGACCCGCAACCGACCGGCGCGGTCCTCGGCGGCGGCGGCCAGCTCGTCGAGGCCCGCCCCGGCGGCGGCCTCCTCGGCGGCGGCGATGACCATGAGGCCCTCGCCCATGGTCACCGATCGGGTGTCGACCACGCGCACCGGGACGCCCACGGAGGTGGCGGCGGCGGTGACGGCGGAGGCGTAGGAGGCCGAGACCTTGGACGAGAGGGTGAGACACAGGACGGCGTCCGCTCCCTCGCTGACCGCCTGTTGGTAGGCGGCGATGTAGGCGCCGGGCGCCGGGGCGGCCGTTTCGGGGAGTGCCCCCTTGCCCTGGCAACGGCGCCAGAACTCTTCGGGCGTGAGCTCCCGGCGGTCCTCGAACTCCTCGTGGCCGAAGCGTATGGTCAGGGGCACCACGATGACCTCGTGCTCCTTGACGAGCGCCTCGGTGAGGTCACAGGCGCTGTCGGTCACGATACGCACGCCAGGCATGCGGCGAGTCTGCCACGGGTGCATGTGCCCGGCGCGGACAGAGGCCGGCCGGCCCGGCCCTCCGGTCCCCTCGTCCGTCGCCCCGATCAGTAGCGCCTCCCGAGCCTCCCGAGCCCGCCGAGCCCGCCGGGCCCGCCGGGTCCGTGTGGCCCGCCGGCCCGGCGCCGGGCGGCGGCGCGGCGGCGGGTTTCCTCGCGGCGGCCGAGCAGGACGGCCACTGCGCCGTAGACGACGACACCCGCCACCACCGACGCCACCACCCGGGCGAGGAGTGCGGGACCGTGCATGGCACCGGAGATGTTGGACACCACGAGGACCGTGACGCCCATGGCCAGCGTGGCCAGCGCCACGCGCCGCAGCGGGGCCCAGGTGGAGGGCGTGCCCAGGTTCCCCAACCACCGGCGCAGCACCGAGACGCCGAGGAGAGCAGCGACCGAGTAGGCCACGGAGAGCGACAGGGCGAGCCCGCGCACGCCCATGGGATGCACGAGCAGGACGGCCAGAGCGATGTTGATGCCGTTCTCCACCAGGTACAAGAAGAAGGCGACCTTGGTCCGCTGCATCGACTGTAGGACGCGCACGACGTAGAGAAAGGCACAGAAGCCCGGGAGGCCCAGCGAGAAGAGGGCCAGCGCGGCACCGGTTGTCTCGGTCTGTGCCGCCGTGCTGTGCCCGTGGCCGAGCAGCAACGCCACCGCGGGCTTGGCCAACAGCAGCATGCCGACCGCGGCCGGGATGATGAGGGCGAGGATGGCGCGCATGCCGGTGGCCACGCGGGTCACGAAGGCTGCCGTCTGCCCGGTCGACCACCGTTCGGCCAGGTCGGGCGTGATCACCGACATGACGGTGACGGCGACGACGGCGTAGGGCATCTGCAAGAAGGCGTAGGCGTAGGTGTACGAGGAGACCGGGTCGGACCCGGGCGCCGTGCCGGCCAGGAGGATGACCACGAACAGCGCGATCTGGTTGGCCACCACGAAGCCGAAGGTCCACCCCCCGAGGCGGATGACCGTGCGCAACGCCGCGTCGTGGGGGTCCCAGCGCCATCGGAGGTCGCCCAGGTCCGACGCTCTGAGGCTGGGGATGAGCACGACGACCTGGAGGACCACGCCGAGCGAGGTTCCGAGACCGAGGAGGAGCAGCTGGCTCTGGTGCTGTTCGACGGAGGCCAGCGACGCACTGTTGTGCGTCCAGGCACCGAACCAGATCAGGACGGCGATGCACACCACGTTGTTGACGATGGGGGCCCAGGCCACGGCCACGAAGCGACGGCGCGTGTTGAGGAGCGCCGCCGCCAGCGCGAAGAGCCCGTACGCGGCGATCTGGATCACGAACCAGCGCAGGAGGCCGGTGGCCACCGAGCGCTCGGCCACCACCCGGGCGATCTGGTTGGCGTGCGCCGACGTGTCGAGGGCGGTGAGGGCGGTGATGATGTAGGGGGCCAGGACCCAGGCGAGCGCCGTGGTCGCCACCAGCACGGCCACCGACGCCGAGATGACGGCCGAGATCGAGCGGAAGGCCTCGCTCTCGGCCCGGTTGGAGAGGTAGTCGACGAAGACGGGGATGAAGGTGGCCGAGAGGACGCCGCCCAGCACGATGTCGTAGAGCATGTTGGGCGCCGTGTTGGCCAGGTTGAAGGAGTCGGCCAGGGGGCTCTGCCCCAGGGCCCAGGCCAGGGCGACGATGCGCAGCAGTCCGGTGAGACGCGAGACGCCGGTGCCGACTGCGACGTAGGCCGCCGCCGTGGACAGGGCCTGACCGCGCCGGGGTGAGACCACGGTGGCCACGGTCAGGCGGCCCGCGGACGGCGCTTGGGGCCGCGGCGCCACGTCCGGATCCACCACACCAACAGCACGACGGCCGCCAGCGCGGTCAACGCGATGCCGACGAGCGAGATGGAGGTGGCGTGGACCGTCAGCACGGTGTGGGCGATGACCAGCTGGCCGTCGGGTGTGGTCAGTGTGGCGTCCACGGGTAGCCGGTCGCCCGACGTGCGGGAGCGGGCCTGGACCCGTACGGGGGTGGTGGGGCGGTCGAGGGTGAGCGACCGGGAGGCTCCTTGGGGGAAGGTGAATTTGTCGCTGCTGAGCGTCAGCACCACCCGAACACGGAAGGGGGCGGACGACAGGACCGAGACGGGGATGGGCGCCGTGCGCGAGGTGAAGGTGACGGGGCCCTGGTCGGCGAGCGAGACGAGGCTGAGGACGGCCGTGAAGCGTCGGGTGTAGTTGTTCAACGCCACCGACCGCGCCGCGGGACCGAAGCCCTGGTACTCGGTGGCCAGGAGGAGATCGGAGAGCTCTGTGAGCACCGCGGGGTGACCGATCACCGCCGCACCGAAGGAGGAGAGGCTCACCCGGGCCGACGCCAGGCGGGCGGCGGTGGCCGGCGGGATCGTCGCCGACCTCGGCGGGGAGCCGTCGCGCAGGTGACGGACGGCCGGTTCCCCGTTGCCGCCCTTGGGCACCTGGGTGAAGAGATCGTTCAGGGTGACCGGGCTCAGGACCGGGTTGCCGGCCATGCCATCGAGCAGCGTGGTCATCAGGGCGGTCGACGGCTGCCACGATGGCGGGGGGTCGACGACCACGCCGCGGGGGTCAGGCGTGTAGGGGTCTTCGAAGTGGAGGAACTCGAGCGTGGCCAGGATCTGATTGGCCGTCAACACCGGGTCGCCCGGGTCGGCGGTGAAGAGGGAGTCCACCTGGGAGCTGGCGCCGGCCGCCGTCACGTGCGCCGAGCGGCCGAGGGCGAGGGAGAAGGGTTGGGCGTAGGTGAGCGGGGCGAAGTTGGGCGCATCGGAGTGGGCCGGTGTCAGCTGATCGTCGCTGAGAATCATCCGGCTGGCGCCCGCCGCCTGTAGGCCGAGGTCCAGGTTGTCGGCGTCGGCGCTGGTGAAGTCGGGCGAGGTGTCCACCCAGGTCCCGGGCGTCGGATGGAGGCCGGCGGAGCGCAAGAGGGTGTTCCCGCGGAGCAGTTGGGCGTTGATCTCGCCGGCCAAACCGGCCCCGGCGAGCGCGGCCACGTCGACGGGCACGTAGGGCGCGGTGAGGAGCTGGTCGGTCCCGTCCACGGTCAGGCTCTGGAGCTGTGTGACGGACCGCTGGCCCGGCTTGCCGCCGCGGTCGAGCAGGGCGGAGACGGTTCCCGGATCGGCCGCCAGGGTGACGGCGACTTCGCGGTGCGCGTCGACCACGCCGACCAGGGCCTCGTTGCGGGACAGCTCGGCCGCCGAGGGTGTCGAGAGCGCCGGGGAACTGGAGCGGGAGATGGGCACGATCAGGCTGACCCGCAGGGCGCCACCGGTGCCGACCGAGCTGGAAAGGCCGGGCTCCTGGTAGGTGAGGAAGGTGGTGAACCGGGCCAGGGGCGAGGTGGACCCCTGGCGCTCCAACGCCACCGAGACCGGATAGACACCACCGCAGGTGCCGTCGCCGGGCACGCAGCCCAGGGTGACCGTCGGTGCGCCCGCCGGGCAGGCCACCGCGTTGGCGGGGGCGGTCGCCGGTGGGCTGGCGCTCGAATCGGGGAGGACGGCGGCACAGTTCTGCGCCACCAGGGCGCCCTCGATCGGGACAATGGGGGCGTCGAAGCGGGTGAGCACCCTCTCGTCGGGGACGGCGGTGGTGGACGCCGCCATGTCGGACGCCGTGACGATCTTGCCGTAGACGGTCACCGCGACGCGCAGGTCGTCCACCGGCCCGGTATCACCCGCCACCCCCACGGCCAGTGAGAACCAGGGCGCGGCGGGTGAGACCCACGACGTCTGGGAGGTGAGCGTGAGGAGGGGTCCGGACTCGACGCGCACCACCGCCGCCGAGTTGTCGCCCGTCGCGCCCGTGGCGGGGACGCCAAGGGCGAGAAGCGCCGCCGCCCCCCCGAGAACGCAGAGGCTGATCCTGGCCCAGCGCATCGACACAGGGACACGCTAGATGCCGCACTACCGTGGTCGGGTGCAGTCCGCATCGGTGCCCGAACGCTTCCGCCCGCTCCTGCGGGCCACGGCCGAGCTGGCCGAGCGGTTTGTCGACGCCGGCCACACCCTCTACGTGGTCGGTGGATCGGTGCGTGACGCCCTCTTTCCGGCCGCTGCGGCGTCGGACCCCGACATCGATCTGACCACCGACGCCCGGCCGGGCGAGATCGAGCGGCTGGTACACGGGTGGGCCGAGGACGTCTGGACGCAGGGGGCCCGCTTCGGCACCATCGGCTGCCGGCGTGCCGGCCAGCTCTACGAGATCACCACGCACCGGGCGGAGGTCTACGTCCCCGACTCGCGCAAGCCCGAGGTCACGTTCGGCGACGACGTCGAGCTCGACCTGTCGCGCCGGGACTTCACCATCAACGCGCTGGCCCTCCGCCTGCCCGACATGGAGCTGGTGGACCCCTTCGACGGCCTGGGCGATCTGGCCGCCGGGCGGCTGCGCACGCCCCTCGACCCCGAGCTCTCCTTCGGTGACGATCCCCTGCGCATGTTGCGCGCCGCACGCTTCATCGCTCGCTTCTCACTCAAACCCGAGCCGGCGTTGGAGTCGGCCGTCGAAGCGATGCACGATCGTCTGTCGATCGTGTCGCGCGAGCGCATCCGCGACGAGCTGGACAGGATCGTGCTGCTGGACGTCCCTTCCGAGGCCCTGTGGTTCGTGGTGCGCACCGGCCTGGCCGCGGACTTTCTCCCTGAGCTCCCCGCCATGGCGCTCGAGCAGGACCCGATCCACCGGCACAAGGACGTGCTGGCGCACACCCTCGCCGTGGTGGACAAGACCTCACCCGATCGTCTGCTCCGGCTGGCCGCGCTCTTCCACGACGTGGGCAAGCCGCGCACCAGGTCCATCGCCGAGGGCGGAGTGAGCTTTCACCATCATGAGGTGGTCGGTGCCCGCATGACGCGCACGCGCATGGAGGCACTGCGCTACTCGGCCGAGGACGTGGACACGGTCGTGCGGCTGGTGGAGCTCCACCTGCGTTTCCACACCTACCGCCTGGGGTGGACCGACAGGGCCGTCCGGCGCTACGTCCGTGATGCGGGCGAGCATCTCGAGCGCCTGAACGAGCTGACCCGCTGCGACTGCACGACGCGCAACGCCGGCAAGGCGCGTGCGCTGGCCCGGCGGATGGACGAGCTCGAGGCGCGCATCGCCGAGCTCGGCGAGCAGGAGGAGCTGAGTCGCCTGCGTCCCGACCTGACTGGTCACCAGGTGATGGAGCGGCTGGGCGTCGGGCCCGGACCGGTGGTCGGTCGCGCGCTGGCGTTCCTCATGGAACTGCGCCTCGACGAGGGACCCCTCGGGGAGGAAGAGGCCGGCCGCCGCCTCGAAGCCTGGTGGAAGGCGGGCGGCCAGGCACCCGAGGAGTAGTCGGTTGCGTCAGTCCGGCGGTTGCGTCAGTCCGGTGGCCAGACCTCGGCCGGTTGGCCGGCGGCGAACGACTCCACCATGGCCTGGGCCACGTCGTCGTGGTACTGCACCGGAGGGGACTTCATGAAGTAGGCCGAGGGCCCGAGGAGCGGGCCGCCGATGCCGCGATCGAGGGCCAGCTTGGCGCAGCGCACCGCGTCGATGATGACGCCGGCCGAGTTGGGGGAGTCCCACACCTCGAGCTTGAGCTCGAGGTTGAGCGGCACGTCGCCGAAGTTGCGCCCCTCCATGCGGATGTAGGCCCACTTGCGGTCCTTCAACCAGGGCACGTGGTCCGACGGCCCGATGTGGACGTCGTCCGTGCCGAGCACGCTGTCCTCTATCTGGCTGGTGACGGCCTGGGTCTTGGAGACCTTCTTCGATTCGAGCCGGTCGCGTTCGAGCATGTTCTTGAAGTCCATGTTGCCGCCCACGTTGAGCTGGTAGGTGTGGTCGAGGGCCAGCCCGCGGTCTTCGAAGAGGCGGGTGAGGATGCGGTGCACGATGGTGGAGCCGACCTGGCTCTTGATGTCGTCACCCACGATCGGAACGCCGGCGTCGCGGAACTTGCGGGCCCACTCGGGGTCCGAGGCGATGAACACCGGGATGGCGTTGACGAAGGCGACACCGGCGTCCAAACAGGCCTGGGCGTAGTGGCGCTGGGCCTGCTCGGAGCCGACCGGGAGATAGGAGACCAGCACGTCCGCCCGGGCGTCGCGCAGGGCCTGGGCCACGTCGACCGGGGCAGCCGGGGACTCCTCGATGACCTCGCGGTAGTACTTGCCCAGCCCGTCGAGGGTCGGGCCGCGCTGGACGGTGACGCCCACCTCGCCCACCTCGGCGAAACGTATCGTGTTGTTCAACCCGGCGAACATGGCCTTGCCGAGGTCGGTGCCCACCTTGTCCTGGTCCACGTCGAACGCGGCCACCGGGACCAGGTCGCGGACGTGGTAGCCGCCCAGGTCGACGTGCATCAGGCCCGGGACGACGTCCTCGGGCCGGGCGTCACGGTAGTAGGTGATGCCCTGGATCAACGAACTGGCACAGTTGCCAACGCCCGCGATGGCCAGGCGGATGGGACTGCTCATCGGATGTCTCCTTCGTAGGTGAGTTCTTCATAGGTGGGTTCCGCCGGTGTCGAATGAATGGCGCTGCGCTCGCCGGCGATGAGCCGGTCGAGCCAGCTGATGTCCTGGGCGAGGCCGTCGGCCGTGTGCTGGACGACCGAGCGGGCATAGACGTCGAGCTCGACCCTCGTGCCCCGGGCCTCGGCCAGTCGCTGGACCAGCTGGGCGCGACGACGCTCGAGGAGCGCCAGCCGGGCTTGGGGGGCGAGATGCCGGGCGAAGGCCAGACGGAGCCCGAAACTGCGGGCGTCATCGAGCGAACCGCCCTCGGCCAGGAGCTCGGCGAACAGCTTCCGGCCCTTCTCGGTGATCTGGTAGACCTTCTTGCCCCGACGGGAGTGGGAGGCGGCGCGACGGCGGGCCCGTAGCACGGCCAGCTCCCCGCTGAGCGACCCGGTGGGCGGGGCCTGCGGGCCCGGGGTCGCCGCGGCGCCCGGTGTTCCCGCGGCCTCGGTGGCGCTCACCGCTCCGGCCTTCTCCAACCGCGTCAGGGCGGGATAGATGGAGCCGAACGAGACATTGGCGAGGAGGCCCAGGTTGTCACGGAGTTGACGCCTGATCTCATAGCCGTGCAGGTCCCGCTCCTCCAAGAGCCCCAGGATGGCCAGATCCAACATTCCGATGACTATATCGGTTCGATATAGCGAAGTACAGCCACTCGTCACCTCCCGGTCACCCTGCCGACGCGCACGTGCGGACTAGAGCTTCGTCGCGGGTGCCTGGGGGGTAGCCTTGCGCCGTGTCCGTGACATCGGAGCCGGGAGTGTCGGGAAGGGCGGTGAGCGCCGAGATCTCCGCCGGGGTCGAGTACCGGCTGGTGCGCAACCGGGTGGTGGTGGACGTGACCCGGGGGCGGACGCCCAAGGTCGACGTGTGCGACGCCCATCCCGAGCTGCTGCGTGCCGCCCGCAACGTGGGGCGCCCCACCAAGGAGCCCTGCCCCATCTGCGACGAGGGCCGCCTGGTCATCGTGACGTTCGTCTTCGGGGCCAAGCTCCCGGCCGGGGGCCGCTGCCCGGGAACGGCCGCCGAGCTCAGCCGGCTGTGTCGCCGGCCCGAACCGGTGCTCTGCTACGAGGTCGAGGTGTGCCCGGAGTGCGCCTGGCACCACCTGATGCGCAAGTATCCAGCCGGCGGACCCAAGGCGCGCGGCCGGCGGGGAGCGGCCGAATGAGCGTCGGCAGCGGTGCTGAGGGCCCGGTCACCGTCCTCTCGCTGCGGGGGCGCAAGCGCCGTGACGGTGCCACCCCGATCGTCATGGTCACCGCCTACGACGCACCGGGGGCGCGGATCGTCTCCGACGCCGGCGTCGACATTCTTTTGGTAGGGGACTCGGTGGCCAACAACGTGCTCGGGCACGAGGACACGCTGCACGTGGACATCGACGTGATGGCCCATCACGTGGCGGCGGTCGCACGGGCCCGGCCCCACTGCCTCGTCGTGGGTGACATGCCCTGGATGAGCTACCACCTCTCGACCGATGACGCGGTGCGCAACGCCGCCCGGTTGATCCGGGCCGGCGCCCAGGCGGTCAAGCTGGAGGGTGGCCGGTCCCGGCTCCCGGTCGTCGAGGCCATCATCCGGGCCGAGATCCCGGTCATGGGCCATCTGGGGCTCACCCCCCAGTCGGTCCTGGCCATGGGTGGCTTCAAGGTGCAGGCCCGCAGCGTCGACGCGGCCAGCGCGCTGCTCGGTGCGGCCAAGTCCCTTGAGGACGCCGGCTGCTTCGCCTTCGTCATCGAGGGGGTGCCCGACGTGGTGGGCGCCGCGGTCACCGAGGCGGTCACCGTGCCCACCATCGGGATCGGCGCCGGGCCGTCGTGCGACGGCCAGGTCCTGGTCTTCCACGACCTGCTCGGCCTGGGCTCGGCCACCCCCCCCAGGTTCGTGCGCCGCTACGCCGAGATCGGGCGGATCGCCACCGAGGCCGTCGCCGCCTTCGCCGACGACGTGCGCCAGGGGACCTTCCCCAACGAGGCCGAGAGCTATCACGGTTCGGCCGCGCTCGGAGATGCACTGGCCTGAGGCGGGTGACGCAGGGGCGGACTGACGTGAGGGGCGGGGCGGCCGAACGGGGGCGTGGGCTCGGCTAGCATGATCAGCCGCAACAGACCCTGCCCCTGACCGTCAGGGGCCCGGGCGTCCCGTCCGGTCCAGAGGGAGGTACGCCGCATATGCGGCCTTACGAAGTCATGGCCATATTCGAGGCCACCACCGAGCCCACCGTCATTCAGGGGGTGCTGGACCGCGCGCTCGGGGTCATCCGCAGCACGGGAGGCAATCCCGGCGCCATCGACCGCTGGGGCAGGCGGACGTTCGCTTACGAGGTGAACCACAAGCGCGAGGGGTACTACGTCGTGGTGGAGTTCACCTCGGGCACCCAGACGGTGGCGGACCTCGACCGCATGCTGGGGCTGGCCGACGAGGTCGTCCGCCACAAGATCGTCCGGTTGCCCGAGTCGGCGGGTGCCCGCAAGGCGGCGGCGCAGCCGGCCGCCAGCTGAGAGGAGCGCACGATGCCGATGGACAACAGCGTGGTCCTGGTGGGCAACATCACCCGCGACCCCGAACTCCGCTTCACCAACACCGGCCAACCGACGGCCTCCTTCGGGCTGGCGGTGAACCGGCGGTGGCAGAACCGCCAGACCCAGGAGTGGGAGGAGGCCACCTCCTTCTTCGACGTCGTGTGCTGGCGCGAGATGGCCGAGAACGTGAGCGAGACCCTCACCCGCGGGGCCCGCGTCATGGTGGCGGGCCGGCTGGAGCAGCGGAGCTGGGAGACCCAGGACGGCGACAAGCGGTCGAAGGTCGAAGTGGTGGCCGACGAGATCGGCCCCTCGCTGCGCTGGGCCACGGCCCAGATCACCAAGAACGAACGGCGGGGTCCGAGCGATGGACCGCGTGGCGGGGGCAACCGGCAGCCGGCCCCACCGCCGCCCCCGGCGGCCGCCCCCGACAACAGTGGCTACGGATTCGATGAGGAGCCCTTCTGATGGCACGGAACAACCAACGAGGCACCACGACACGTCGCGCACCCAAGGACCTTGGGCGCCGGGTCAAGAAGAAGCCCTGCGCGCTGTGCCGGGACAACACCGAGTGGGTCGACTACAAGGACGTCCCGATGCTGCGCAAGTACATGAGCGACCGCGGCAAGATCCGCTCGCGCCGGGTCACCGGGAACTGCGCCCAGCACCAGCGGGCGCTGGCCCAGGCGATCAAGACGGCCCGCGAGCTGATCCTGCTCCCTTACACCCAGCGGACGGTGACCGAGCGACCGGGTGGGCGCGGCGGCGGGCGCGACCGTGGCGAGCGCGGGGAGCGCGGCGAGAGGGCCGAGCGGACGCTGAGCGACACCATCGGCGCCGATGCACCGCGCGACCGTGAGGCCAGTATCGAGGTCCTGACCGAACGGGACATCGAACCGGACGACGGTGCGGCCGCGGCCGGCTCGGAGGTGGCCGCCGTCTCCGGCGCTGCCCTCGCCACCGGTGCGGAGGATGATCGGTGAAGGTCCTCCTGCGTGATGACGTAGCCGGCGTGGGCCGCCGCGGGGACGTGGTCAAGGTGGCCGGCGGTTTCGCCCGCAACTTCCTGCTCCCCGAGGGGCGGGCCATCGTGGCCACCCCCGGTGTGGAGGGCCAGGCGGAGCAGATGCGGCGGGGCCGGGACCTGCGCGAGGCCAAGAGCCGGGCCGAGGCCGAGGTGCAGGCGACCATCCTCGCCGGGGCGGTCATCCCCGTCTCGGCTCGGGCCGGAGGCGGTGGGCGGCTGTTCGGCTCCATCGGTCCGGCGGACGTGGTCGAGGCCATCCGCGCCCACAAGGGTGTGGAAATCGACAGGAAGCACGTGCTCCTGCCTGAGCACATAAAGGAGCTCGGCTCCTTCGACATCACGGTGGAGTTGTTCACGGGGGTGGCAACCGTGATCACGCTGGAGGTCAGCGCCGCGGGCTGAAGTCACCGGGAGCATCCACCGGGGGTGATACACCCCTGGGGCACGATGGCCCGATGCAGTCGGGAACCCACACTCCTCCACAGGAGGAGGCACGTTGTCCACAGCCCTCTCGGGCGATTCGGGGATCGAATCCCCAGCTTGTTGCTCTCGTTACCCACAGCAGTTTGAGCGCAGAGTTGGGGGACCGTGGTTCACGCTTTTGACGACACCCGGCCCCGCCCTCTCCGTGCCGCTCCGGTGCCGAGCAGCCGGGTCCCCCCGCACAACCTCGAGGCCGAGGAGTCTCTCCTCGGTGCCATGCTGCTCTCCAACGACGCGGCGTCGGTGGCCATCGAGAGGTGCTCGGCCGGAGACTTCTACAAGCCGGCCCACGGCCACATCTTCGGTGCCATTCGGGCCCTCATGGAGCGGGGAGAGCCGATCGATGCGGTGACCGTCACCGACGAGCTCCAGCGCTCGGGGCTGCTCGAGGCCGTCGGGGACCCGTCGGTGTTCGTCTCGCTGCAGGCCAACACCCCGTCCATCGCCAACGCCCGCCACTACGCCGCCATCGTGGAGGAGCACTCGCTGCTGCGCCGCCTCATCGGCGTGTCGGGGGAGATCGCCGATCTGGCCTACTCGGTGCCCGAGGACGTGGAAGCCGCCGTCGACGAGGCCGAGCAGCTGATGTTCAACGTGGCCGAACGACGGACGGCCGACACCATGTCCCCCCTGCACGAGCTCCTCTTGAAGGGGCTGGACCGCATCGAGGAGCTGGGCAAGCGCGGCTCGGCCATCACCGGGGTGGCCACCGGCTACCACGAGCTCGACCGGATCCTGCTCGGCCTGCAGCCCTCGTCGTTGACGATCGTCGGGGCCCGTCCCGGCATGGGCAAGACGAGCTTTGCCCTGGGGATCCTGGCCCACGTGGGCGTCGTCGTGCAGCGGCCCGCCCTCCTCTTCTCCCTCGAGATGGGCCATCTCGAGCTGACGCAGCGCATGCTGGCCTCGGAGGCCGAGGTCAACGGGCAGCACCTGCAGACCGGTCAGATCCGCACCCAGGACTGGCCCAAGCTCGGCACGGCGGTCACACGGTTGAGCAACGCGCCCATCTTCATAGACGACAACCCCAACATCACCGTGATGGACATCCGGGCCCGGGCCCGTCGCCTGAAGAAGTCCGAGGGCGACCTGGGGTTGGTGGTGATCGACTACCTGCAGCTGATGACCGGTCGGGGCCGGGCCGAGAACCGCCAGACCGAGGTGGCCGAGATCAGCCGTGGCCTCAAGATCCTGGCCCGCGAGCTCGAGGTGCCCGTCGTGGCGCTCTCCCAGCTGAGCCGCAACCTCGAGTCGCGCCAGGACAAGACGCCCATGCTCTCGGACCTTCGTGAGTCCGGCTCTCTGGAACAGGACGCCGACGTCGTGCTGTTCTTGTACCGGGAGTCCGAGTACAACGAGGAGGTGGCGATCGACCGGGCGGATGACGCGCTGGTCGACGTGGCCAAACACCGCAACGGGCCCACCGGCA
>Ga0302324_100001836_pt1 | contig 50595 bp, 51 predicted proteins | sample Palsa_T0_1_FD_201949 | JGI IMG/M metagenome (GOLD analysis project Ga0302324, IMG submission 201949) | Peat permafrost microbial communities from Stordalen Mire near Abisko, Sweden - Palsa_T0_1 | ecosystem: Environmental > Terrestrial > Soil > Palsa > Peat permafrost | place: Sweden: Abisko...
CAAGTCCAAACGGCAACCTCACCAAGATGCCCACGTTACGAGCAGCACCTTTTTCCCGCGCAGCGCCGACAGCGTGTGCCGTCGACCGTGCATATCCGGTAACGTGAAGTCGGGTGCCGCAAGCGATGCCAGGCCCGCTCGCTCGTCCGAGCGCAAACCGAAATACCACGTTGCGCGCGCTTCGTCGTGTGCCACCGGCTGATCCGTCAGGCGCGCGAATGCGGTCAGATTGAACCAGGTGTCGACCGATTCGGTGCGCACCACGTCCGCCGCATCGGCGGCGGGAATCGGAAAGCACAGGTGATTGCGGCAGACGCCCTCCGCCTTGAGTTCAAAACCGGTTGTCCGCGCGAGATCACCCGTCTTCACCCAGAGCCCGCCGGCATCTGTTTTTGCATTCTCGACCTGCGTGACCGTATCGTCATACACGATCGTCGCGCACACATCTTTACGCATACGGACCCTCAAGCGCCGCAAGGAATGCATCGATGTGTTCGTGGGTGTTGTGACCGTGCGGAGAAACACGGATCCCGGTCGAGCGATTCGTCGTGACGAAGCCGGCGGAAGCCAAACGCTTACCGAGCGCCATGATATCCGTGTTTGGCTTATTGAACGTCACAATTCCCGAACGTTCGCGATCCGTTCGGACACTGCGCAGCACATATCCCTTTTGCTGCAGGCCGTCGGCGAGATGATCCGTCAGTGCGAGCACATGCTGCCCGATCGCCGCGATGCCGGCGGCCTGCAGAATGCCGGCCGACGTAGCGAGCGAAAGCGCACCGATAAGGTTCGTCGTGCCGGCTTCGTAGCGCGTTGCGTCGGCTGCCCACGGCTGATCGTAGTCCAGGAAATTCCAAATATCCTCGACGCTGCGCCAACTTGGGAGCGAAAGCGCAATCCGATCGAGCACGTTCTGCGCAACGTAGAGGAACGCAATGCCCTGCAACGCCATAAGCCACTTCGCGCCGCCCGCGTAGAGCGCGTCGATGCCGCAGGCGCGAACGTCGATTGGGAACGCGCCCAAGCCTTGAATCGCATCGACAAAGAACAGTGCCTTACCACGGTGGGCAATCTCGGCGAGCCCTGCCAGATCGTGCCGGTAGCCATCGTCGAACGTGACCCAAGACACCGCAACCGCGCGCGTTTTCGCGGTCATCGCCCGGGCCAGCGCAGCCGGCGTCATCCGCTCACGCGGCGCGTCAACGAAGCGGATGACGACACCGCGTTTTTGCAAGGCGAGCCACGGATAAGCGTTGGAACCGAATTCGTTGCGGCCCGTAATGACTTCATCGCCGGGTTGCAAATCGAGGCCTTGCGCTAAGATCGTCGCGCCGTCGCCCGTGTTGCGCAAGAACGCAATCTCACCGTCGCCGGCGCCGATAAGATCGGCGACGGTCCGGCGATAGACCGGCAAGTCAAGCTCCGTCTTGTACACACCCAGCACCCCGCGGGCCGCGTGCGCATCAACAAAAGCGTGGAGCGCATCGCGCGTCGCGACCGGCAAGATGCCGACGGCAGCGTGATTAAGATACGTCGTCGTCGGATCGATAGCGAACGCCGAGCGGTCAAGCGGCGTCCGAACTTGCGTGTCGATAACGGCCTTAGCTCATTGGGCTGGCGTTCACCAGAATGTCGGCATGCTTATGGGCGGCGTCGACCCGAACTCGCGCCTTGGCGACTCTGGTGATAAAGAACTCAAGGGGCACAAAAAGATCGCCGTTGCGCATGAACGGAGCGGGAATGACCAACTTCTGGCCGTTGACGACAGCCGTCTTCGAACCCGGCACGAATGCACCCGTGTTACCGCGTATTTCAATCGTCGCACCGCCGCCGCGCACCATGTTGATCAAGCCGTCGAACGACTTGGTCATATCGACCGCGTCGACGAAAATCGTCCCGCCACGCATGACGGCGATGCCGCCGTGCTTGTCGACCGGCCGGCCGTCGAGTGTGAGCGATACCGCCGTGTCGGCAGCGAAAGCCGGCAGCGAGCTAGCAAAGAGCAAAAGTGCGAGAGCAGCAAGACGTTTCATGCAGCGTAGATATCCTTTGTGTGCCAGGCGATGTTTTGCGCGCGATCGCCGACACGCTCGATGATGGAAATCACAAAGAGCAGCAACGTCCCCGCCGGAACCGTCGCCGGGTCGGCCTGCATCTCGCTTTGCAGCGCCGCGATGCCGGTCCGGTACATGTCGTCGACTTCGTCATCGCGCTTGATGACCGAGTCCGCCAGCGTGCGGTCGCCTTCGCGGTACGCGCGCATCACGTCGGAAAGCATCGTCTGCGCCAGCGACGCAATGCGCCCGATTTCGACCGAGGCGGGCCGAACCGGCACGTCTGAAAGCTTGATCGCGTTCTTCGAGATGTCGACGGCGTAGTCGCCAATCCGCTCGAGGTCAGTAACGATCTGAAGCATACCGGCGATTGCGCGCAATTCGCCCGCGACGGGCTGCTGCTTCCAAATCAACTCGATGCATGATGCCTCGACCCCGCGCCGCATCTCGTCGATCTCGTCGTCGCCGGCGATCACGCGCCCGGCGAGTGTCACATCGCGCCGCTCAAGCGCCTGGGTCGCCGAGTGCACGGCATCTGCAGCGAGGGCTCCTAGCCGTACGACATCGAGCCGCGTTTTCTCGAGTGTCTGATGATATGCGGTCCGCATCCTTCCTAATATACCACCAAAGTGCCCAACAGTCCGTGCGCCTTCGAAAGAAAAGTTCGGCGAGGGCGCCGCTCAAGCGCGTCGGGGTTAAGTCAGGCTTAATGCGCAACGGCCGGCATGCGAACGTCGAGTATCAACAGTGTTAGCGCGCGTTCCGGTCGTCACGGCCCTTGCGCGAGCGACCCGAGTTCACGGTCGAACGATGTCCGGCGCGGCTTGGCGAGGGCGGAACTGGCATGCGCCATTTCCATTTCGACTGCCGGATTGAAGCCGATCCATTTTGCGCGCTGGTTACCGCTCGGGTCGATCACGATCATCGTCGGCAAACCATCGACACCATAGGCGCGCGTCGCAATCTTGTCCGGATCGAGCGCGACGTTCATAAGGCCGTGTTCGCGTGCAAATCCTGCGGCATCGCTTTGCGCCTCACCACTGTCGACGGCGATCACGTCAACGCCGGGATGCGTTTTTGCGAAATGTTCGACCAGCGGCAGCGACTGCTGGCACGGTCCGCACCATGACGCCCAAAAATCGAGAAACACCACGCGTCCGTGATGCGCGGCGAGCGAAAAACGTCCGCCATCAAGCACCGCCAGCTCGACCGGCGGCGCCGCTAGCTCGACCGCGCTCGGCGCAAAGCGCGGCGCGATAAAAAAGTGGAAGACCGCATACAGCACGACGAGTACCGCGAGCGTGTCGAGGGAGCGTGCGATCCAGCTGCGGACCGGGCGGGGTACCGCGGCCTGTGCGGGAGGCAAATCGAGCACGGGGATCGGGGGTTCGCTGTCGGCGGCCATCCCCGCAAATTTCGGTCCGCAGGGAAAGCGCACCCTCCGGGACGCATTCTAGGTGTCGATGCCCAACTTGCGAGCGCCGGCGATTACTATTGACGCGCGCGCCTTACCTGCAACCAACCGCAGCGCGAAGATCTTCGAGGCGTTCGATAAGCTGACGGTCGGCGGAATCCTCGAACTCAACGAGGAGGCCGATCCTCGCTCGCTTCGCAACGAATTCGCACAATATCGGGCCGGCCGCTTTTCCTGGGATGCACGCAACCTCGGCTCGGGCCGTTGGACGATTCGCTTAGAGCGCATCGACGAGCGCGCGGACAGCGCGACCTTTCTTTCGCACTGCGCGCCATTTTCATCGGCCAAGCAATCAACCATCGTCGAGCTTGCGGCGACCGCCACCGAACGCAGCTACCGTCAAAGCGAAACGATTTTCGATGAGGGCGAGATTTGGCCGTATCTGGCGTTCGTTCGCTCGGGCAAAGTTGTATACACGCTGCTCTCGCCCGACGGCAAAACGCATTCGCTGGGCGAGCGGCTCACGCACGACCCGCTGAACGAATCCGGTACGTTCGACGGCGGCGGTGCGACAACGCGCGCGGAAGCGCTGACCGATTGTTCGATCGTGCTCGTTCCGTCCGAAGCCGTGCTGCACGCCGTACGCAACGACAGCGAACTCGGCTTAGGGTTTCTTGCAGCAGCCTCGCAAGCGCGACGCCGCTCGATCGATACGATCGCCGATCTTGCATTTGCACACGTCCTCCAGCGCGTCGCAAAATTCCTGATGTCCTATGCCCCGGCAACGACGGGCATGGCGACCGGCTTACCGGGCGTCGAAAACCTTTCGCAGGCGCAGATCGCCGCAGCGGCCGGAACCGTCCGCGACATGGCCGCGCGCGCGCTCTTACGTCTTAAAAACGCAGCCGCCGTCGAGCTCGACCGGGGCCGCGTAAAATCGATCGATCGCGCGCGCCTAGAAGCCTTCGCCCACGGCGTCCAAGCCCCGCCGGTTTAAGCTTTCACTGGCGCGCGGCGCTCAGCTTGTCGGCCACAACGAGCGCATCATATGCGCTTTCGAGGGACTCCGCTTGCGGCGTAAACTTCCAGTTCGGGCGCGCACCGTTCATCACGTACTTCTCGGTTGGTTGCGGCGTGCGTATACCGGCAGGCCGGCCGAGTTGATTCATTCCCGCCGGCACGGGCGGCGGCGTGACAACTTGTGTCGCGCTCAATGCCGGACCGGCCGGCCGCGGCAGCACTCGCGCGAGTAGCGCCATACCGCGTTTGAGTGCGTCGGCGTGCCGTTCGCCCGTCGTCCCTTTGGCTTGAATGTAGATCGCCGCCGAAATCGCGAGCACCAAATATTTGTCCTTATCATTATTGTAAATGGCGCGCTTTTCGTTGAAACAGTTGAGAAAGAACTGCTCGGCGCCGACGGCTTCGTCGGCCGATGTCGTGTCGGCATGTTTTCCCAAAAAGTCCGCCGCTTCATGTGCATTGGGACAATCCGAGTAAATGATCACGCTGTTTTCGGGTGTGAAAATGTCTTTGGGTGAATAGGCGGCGTCGTCGGACTGGGCGGCCCCGCCGGCGACGGCGAGCAAAGCCGAGAGACCAAGTGCCGTGCCGAGGGCCGTCAAGAACTTCCGCACGATCGCAACACCTCCGTCGAATGGTTAGCCATCAGTATAGCCCACCGCCGCGTCCCATTCATGAAATCAACACTCACACATCGAGCGCCCGGAGCGCCTCGTTGAACGTGCGGACCGGGACAACCCGCACCTCGCGCTCGGCTGCGATGTCCGAGTAGTTTTCCCGGGGCACGAAAAAGATGCGTGCGCCCGCGCGCTTGGCAGCAATCAGCTTTTGCCGCGTGCCTTCGATTGGGCCGACGCGTCCATCGAGGGCAATCGTTCCGGTCCCGGCGATTCGGCGCGACGTTCGCGAAGCCGAGCCGTGAAGCGCGTCGTAGATGCGCAGCGCCATCATCAACCCACCGGAGCTGCCGCCGATGTCACCGACGGCGTAATGGACCGGCACGGCCAAGTGCGGCGCCGGGTAGCGCGTCGCGAGCACAACGCCTAAGCGCGCGCGCCCATCGAAGGCGATCGTTCGAATGCCGACTTCCCGCCTGCGCCCGTCGCGATCGATCGCGACGTGGACCACTCTGCCCGCGGCAACTCCCGCGAGCGCCGCGCGCACGTCGCCGTTGCCGCGGATGCTGCGCGAATCGACGCTTTTGAGCACATCGCCGACGGCCAAGCGCCCGGCCGCCATCGATGCCGGACTGATCGCCTCGATGACAACGAGTCCCGGCGCGAGCGCAATCCGGTAGCCGGCCGCCCGTTCGCCGACGACGGCAGCGATCGTTTGGCTTTGGCTCATCGCGCTCTGCATGGTTGCATCGAACGCGCCGGGGGTCACGCCGGGCGGCACGACTGCATCCAAACGACGCAGCGAGACACCGGGGGAGAGCGCGAGCAGCAGACGCACCGGCGAGGCCCGAATCAATCTGACATCCGTAAGATAAAACCGGTCGTGCGGCGCTGCGCGGGCAGCGATGGACACCGCTGCCGTCAGGTCGACCGCGCTTCCCGGCACGATCAAGTAGAGCGGCAGCGGCAAGACCGCAGCGACGAAGAGCGCCAGCGCCCCGAGCAGGACGCCGGCGAAGATTCGGCGCCGCCGCGGGCTAGGTGACGTGAACGTGTTCGAGTTCGGCCGTCTCGCGCAATGTCGCCTCGTCTTGCGCATCAAAAGCGACGCGTTTCGATTTCGCCGCCGCATCGGCCAGCGGCGCCGGCGCGGGCCCCGTGTTCGCTCGCAGCACGCGCGCCGTCGTCAGCGCCTCGATGCCTTTTTTAACCGAACCCAGCGCCGTTGACAAACGCCCGTCGAGATCGGTCAGCATTTGCGCGGCATATGCATCGGCGCCGGCGCGAATCTTGGCGGCCTTTTCTTCGGCTTCACGCAGCACGATTTCGGCCGTGCGTTGCGCTTGGCGAACGATTTCGTGTTCGTCGATCAGTTGGGCATGCGCGCTGGAGGCTTCGCTGACGATGGACTGTGCCTTCTCCTGCGCCTCGCGCATGACGCGGTCTTTGTCCTTGGCGATCAGCTTGGCGCGGCCGACCTCCTCGGGCAGCGTCGAACGCATTTTCTCGATGAATTCGAGTAAGCGTTCTTCACTTAAGATGCGGTGTTTGAAGGGCAGGACAGTTCCGTCTTTGACGTAGCCCTCGAGTTTGTCGATCACGCGGTAGATGGACATAGTGACCTCTTTCGTCGGTTACGTGGGGCGGAGCTACGCGCGCTTCTCACGCATCGTGCGCAGCACGGCGGGCGGAACGAAATGATCGATCTCGCCCCCGAGGAGAAAAATTTCCTTGACCAGACTCGAACTGATAAACGAGAACTGCGGATCGCTCGGCAAGAACACCGTATCGACTTGGGACAGCGAGCGATTCATGAGCGCCGTCGACATCTCGTTTTCAAAATCGGAGACGACGCGCAGCCCCTTGACGATCACGTCAAAATCCTGGGCACGCACGAAGTCCGCGAGCAGTCCGCGAAAGTGCGATACCTCGACGTTGGGGAGATGACCGATCGATTCGGTGAGCATCGCCTTGCGTTCGTCGAGCGTAAACAACGGCTCGCGCTTCTGCGGGTTGACGACGACGGCAACGAGCACTTTCTCGAAGATCGCCGCCGCGCGCTCGATGACATCGAGATGACCCATCGTCATCGGATCGAACGACCCGGGATAGATCGCGTAGGTGCCGTGGCGTTTCCCGTTCGAACCGGCGGTCATGCTGCCGCTTTCAAAAATGCCAGCGCGACCGCGCCGTATTTTGCCGTTCGCACGACGGCGAAGCGCGGGTCGGCCGGCGCCGGTTGCGCGGAACGATGTTCGTACACGACGAGCGTCTCGGCGTCGATTGCGCCTGATTCACGCAGCGCTGAAAACGTGGACGCCGGATACGGCATGGCATACGGCGGATCGGCAAAGACGAGGTCGTAGCGTTCTCGCAAGCGCATCGCGATGCGCTCCGCCGGCGCCGCGATGACTTCACTGCGGCCGGCCACATCGAATTCGCGCGCCGTACGCGCAAGCGCTGCCGCCACCGGCCGGTCCGCTTCGACAAATGTGACGTACGCCGCACCGCGCGAAAGCGCTTCGAAGCCCAGTGCTCCGGTACCGGCGAAAAGGTCGAGAACGCGTGCACCCGTGACGTGAGAACCGAGGATGGAAAACAACGCCTCTTTGACGCGTGCGGGGGTGGGTCGAACGGCGCGTCCGCTCGGCGCAGACACACGCCGGCTCCGGAGCGTCCCTCCGGTCAATTTCAGCGTGCCCATCCGTTACAAATGCGACTTCTCCACTGGACTGAACTGACCTGGCAACGCATCGAGCAACTCACCCAGTGACGTGATGCACAGATCGGGCGGCGGCGCGTCGGCCGGATAGGTAACACCGTCCCCGTCAAACCACACACCGTACAGACCTGCACTCATCGCACCGGCAATGTCCGTCTTGGGGTTGTCACCAACGTACCAGCAGGCGTTTCGCTCGACATCGAGCACATCGACGAGTTTGGCAAACGCCGTTGCGTCAGGTTTTGCGAAGCCGAGCTCATCACTCACCAGAATCGTGCCGTCATAATCGAGCGCTCGCGCGATCTTTAAATACTGCAACGGGCTCCAGCCGTTCGTGAGGATGGCTGTCCGGATACCACGTGCGGCAAGCTCCGCCAGCAGCTCGCGCGCGCCGGATTGCGGCCGGACATGCGTGTCGACGAGGTCGTAGCAAATGTCGCGATAGCGCATCGCGTCGCGATCGTTCGCCGTGCGTCCAAGCGCGGTAACGAACTGCGCGACAACCTCTTCCAAGCTCGCCGAGCCGGCGCGAAAGAGGCGCAGCGCTTCGGCAACGCGCTCGGCCCAAACCGGCTCCGCCTCGTCCAGCGGCGCGCCCATCTCGGCTGCCAAATGATAAAACGCGATCGTCTCGAGGCCGCCGTCGCGACCGAGCGTATGATCGAAGTCGAAGCCGATGCCGATTGCGGGCACGACTACGACGTCACGAGCATTGCGCGCGCAGCCGGGACGGATTCGACGAGCGCCCGCAACGACTGATGTTCGGCGGCGCTCAAGGCCGGATCGCGTGCAATAATGGCATCGGCCTCCGCTTTGGCTTTCATATACAATTCAAAATCCGCCACGATGTTTCCGATCGTGCCGTCCGCCGCTCCCGCTTGTGCGGTGCCGGCAAATTCGCCTTCCCGCCGCAAGCGCAAGTCTTCTTCGGCAATTTTGAAACCATCGGTCGTGGCCGCCAAGATGTCCAGCCGTTCGATGTCTGCGATATCCTCGGGGGCAATCAAGAGGCAGAACGATCGCTCGACCCCACGGCCGACTCGTCCGCGCAACTGGTGCAATTGCGCGAGGCCATAGCGTTGGGCATCAAGGATCACCATGACGCTGGCGTTCGGAACATCAACGCCGACTTCAACGACGGTCGTCGCAACGAGGACGTTGGTTTCGCCACGTTTGAAGCGATCCATCGCGGCATCTTTTTCGCGCGGCGGCATTTTTCCGTGCAGCACGTCGACGCGCAGATCCCCGAACACCTCGCGGCGCACGTGTTCAGCTTCGGCGAGCGCGCTCGTCAGCGCCGACTCGCTCGCATCGATAGCGGGAGCGACGACATACGCTTGCCGACCCAGGTCGACGTTCTTGCGAACGAAGGCGTAGGCATCGGCTTTACGGTTCTCGCGCAGAACGTAGGTTTCGATCGGCGTGCGGCCCGGCGGAAGTTCATCGATGATCGAGATGTCCAAATCGGCGTAACGCGTTTGAGCGAGCGTGCGCGGAATCGGCGTCGCCGTCATATATAAGGTATGCGGGGCGTCGGCTTTGCCCCGTAAGCGCGCGCGCTGTGCGACGCCGAAGCGGTGCTGTTCGTCAATGATCACCAGGCCCAATCGGGCAAATTCCACGCTCTCGGTCAGCAGCGCGTGCGTACCAACCGCTAGCGACGCGGCGCCCGAAGCAATCCGGTCGTTCGCCGTGCGGCGGTCCTTCGCGCCCATACTGCCGAAGACGGCTTCAACGGCAATACCGAACGGCAACAAGAACGGGGCCAGTTTTTCGGCGTGTTGAGCTGCAAGAATTTCGGTCGGCGCCATCAGCGCGCTCTGCACGCCGCCGGCGTGCGCGAGAAGTACGGCTGCCGCGGCAACAAGCGTTTTTCCGCTGCCGACATCGCCTTGTAAGAGCCGATTCATCGGCGCGGGATTGCCCATGTCCGCCCACAGCTGCTCGATGACGCGCTTCTGCGCTCCGGTCGGCGCGAACGGGAGTTGTGCGCGCAGTTCGTCCCACAGATTGCGCGGTAGAGCAATTGCCGTCGCACCACCGGCGGCGACCCGGCGCGAACGTTTGAGCGCCGCCGCCAGCGCAATGCCGAAAAATTCCTCAAAGATGATCCGGCGGCGCGCCGCTTCGACGCGCACGGGATCAATCGGAACGTGGACGTCGCGCCACGCCTGCGCAAGCGGCGGAAAGCGATATTTTTTCGCGATCGCCGGCGGCAACGCATCAGTGCGCCGCGCGATCAGCATCGAAAGATTCTTGCCGATGATCGTGCGTATCTGGCGCGACGGCAACTCTTTGGTTGCGCCATAGACCGGCACGATCTCACCTTCGTACGCTTCGTCGTCTTGCAAGACGCGGTGTGTCGTCACGTTGATCTCGGGCAAGAGCCCCGTGCGTGCAACACGTCCCGTCACGAACAACCGGTCCCCCGTCTGCAATTTTCCAAAGAGATAGCGGCGGCCGAACCATTTGGCCGTGACCGTACCGGTCGCGTCGGTAATGTCGGCGCTAACGAGCGGAAAGCGGCCTTGCCGTTCGCGCACGCGCCCGATCCGGCCAACGACGACGGCCTCGCCTTCGCTCAGCGTCGCAATCGCTTGCGGTGTGCGCCAGTCGCGGTAGGCGCGCGGAAGATACGCGAGCACGTCATCGGGCGTTTCAAGGCCGAGCTCGCCCAGTTTGCGCGCAAGCTCCGGTCCGACACCGGCGAGTGCGGTCAGACCGTCCGTGCGGCTCGGCGCGATAATTCGGCCCCTACCTCATCGAGCGTGATGCCCCGCTCGGCCAAGAGCACGAGCGTGTGATAGAACAAATCGGCCGTTTCCCAAATCAACTCGCCGCGATCGTCGTTCTTTGCCGCGATCACGACTTCGGTCGCCTCTTCACCGATCTTCTTGCCGATGCGATCCACGCCGCCGGCAAAAAGTTTGGCGGTGTAGCTGCCCTCGGGCGCCGTGCGTTTGCGTTCGGCGATCGTCGCGGCGAGCTGCGCCATACGCGACGCGAACGCGCGTCCGTGCGTGCGGGCTTCGCGCGCTTCGAGCACTTCTTCAGTACCATCGAAGCACGACCGCGCGCCCGTGTGACAGGCGGGGCCGCTGGGAATAACGCGATAGATCAGCGCGTCGCGGTCGCAGTCCGCCGCAATTGCGACGACCGCTTGCGTATGCCCGGACGTCTCGCCCTTGTTCCAAAGCGCACCACGCGAACGACTGTATAACCACGTCGATTTTGTTTCGATCGTCTTGGCAAGAGCTTCGCGATTCGCGTAGGCCAGCGTCAACACGTCGCCCGTCGCATCGTCGACGATCACTACCGGCACGATGCCGCTTTGCGGCCAGTCAACGTTCATACCAATGCGCTCTTCTCGCGCCGGACCGCGATTCCGTGCGCCGCCAGTTCATCTTTAAGATCGCCGATGGCAAGTTCGCCGTAGTGAAAGAGCGAGGCCGCCAGCGCCGCGTCGGCGTCCGCGCGCGTAAAGACGTCGACGAAATCGGCCGCGCTTCCGGCGCCGCCCGAAGCGATGATCGGCAGGTTCACTGCGTCCCGCGTCGCGCGCAGCATTGCAAGATCGAAACCGGCTCGCGTGCCGTCGCGGTCGATGCTCGTCACGAGCAGTTCGCCTGCACCCAGCCGTTCGGCTTCGCGCGCCCATTCGACGGCATCGCGCCCGGTCGGCGTGCGTCCACCGTCAATGACGACCTCGAACGAATCGCCGGCCGCGCGCGCGTCGATCGCGACAACGATACACTGACTGCCGTAGATGCGCGCGGCGGCCGAAATCAGCGACGGATCGCGTAGCGCCGCCGAATTGACGCTGACCTTGTCGCAGCCGGCGCGCAAGAGCGCATTCATATCATCGATCGTTCGGGCGCCCCCACCGACGGTAAATGGAATCGTCAGCTCGGCCGCGACCGCGCGCACGACTGCAAGCGTTGCGCCACGGCCTTCGACCGTCGCCGTGATATCAAGGAAGACGAGTTCGTCGGCGCCTTCGGCTTCGTAGCGGCGCGCCAACTCGACCGGATCGCCGGCATCCGCTAATTCGACGAACCGGACGCCCTTGACGACGCGGCCGTTCTTGATGTCCAAACACGGAACGATCCGTCGGGCGAGCATCCGGTATCATTCGGCTTGTACCCCGGCTATTGCTGCCGCGCGTCGTCGGGCGAACCCATCGTACTGAACGTCATGGGCGCTGCCGAGTCGTCGGCGGTCAGAACGCGGAGCGCCAAAATCGCCAAGTCGTCTTTTACCTCGCCGCCGGACCGGCGTTCGACCTCCGCCACGAGCCGGTCGCAAATCGCTTGGGGCGTGTCTTTTGTGCCGCGCAGCAGTGCGATCACGCCGTCATCGCCGAGGAAGTCGCCGCCGTCGTCGCGTGACTCGGTGAGGCCGTCGGTTGCCAACACGATCGTTTCGTTCGGCGCTACGGACATGCTGCGCGTCTCGTATACCCCGTCACGGTCGATACCGATGATCGAGCCGGTTGGCAAGAGCTGATCGATCTCGCCGCCGCGCCGCAGCACGAACGCCGTTGCGTGGCCCGCACTTGCATAGCGCATCATTCCGGTTCGCGCGTCGAATGCGCCCAAAAAGAGTACGACGAAAATGTTGGAGTCCTCGAACGTATCGAGAAACAACCGGTTAAAACGCGCCAAAACCAGCGCCGGGTCGTCGTTCACCGCGGCGATCGTGCGAATCGCGTATTGCACGAAGGCGGAATGGCGTGCCGCCTCGATGCCCTTGCCGCTAACGTCGGCGATCATGAACCAGCCGCGCTTTGCATCCGCGCGCCAGGTGTCGATCAGATCGCCGCCGACGAGCGCTTCGCGCGTTGCCGACGTGTACGCCCAGCCAACCGACGTCCGCGGCAACTGCACGCCTTCGACGCGCAGCGTTTGCTGCAGCGCCGCTACCATCGATTGCTCGCGGATCAGCGCTTCGACCGCGCGTGCTCGCGAGAGTCCCAGCGACAGTGCGACGATCGCAAAAGCGCCGATGATGCCGACGCTCATCGCGACGGTCGCGTTGACGCGCTGGCGAAGGGCTGCCTCGACGTCGCTGCCCGCAGCGTTCAAACGGTCGCGCAACGTTGAGGCAACGAGGCGCATCCGATCGGTCAGGAATTTGCCTTCCGTTTGTTTGGTGAGCGCATCCGCGCGCGCCGGTTTTTCGAGCAGCGGGGCGGCAACCGAGCTTTCCCAACGGTGGTGCGCCGCACTCAAATCGCTCACGAGCGCCGGTCCGTCGGCGATCTGCAGCGTGCCCAACTCCCGGCTCAGGACGCGAGCATGGTCGTCGAATGTTTCGCCGACGGGTTCCGGCTCGAGAAACGAGCGCTCGCGTGTCGCGATGTAACCGCGTAAACCGGTTTCTTCCGAAAGCTGGATGCGCAGGAGCGCATCGAGATCGTCACGCGCTGCTGCTAGGCGAACTTGCGCGCCGGAGGCGGCGTCAAGTTCACGGGCAGCAACGATGCCGCCAGCCACGGCCACCGCTAAAAACAGCCCAACGAGGAGAAGGATTGGAGGCGACACCCAGATTCGAACTGGGGATGGAGCTTTTGCAGAGCTCTGCCTTACCACTTGGCTATGTCGCCCGGAGATTGACCGCGGAAAAATCCTGGAGCGGGTGGCGGGAATCGAACCCGCGCGTCAACCTTGGGAAGGTCGCAGGCTGCCATTACATCACACCCGCGCACCAGGGCGTCCGACGCATTCGTGGATGTCAGCAACCCGTCCTGTGATGCACAAACGTCCGCCTGCGGTTGCAGAGAAGCGCGCCGTCGTCAGGACAAGTCATGGGATGTTGATGCCGTTTGTTGCACCTGGGCTCCTCGCCGTCGGACGACGAAAGAGACCAGTGTGACTCGCATGAGATCCACCACGATGTTGTTCACAACATGAAAAAGGACCAAACGCTGGGTTATATCGCCACCAGGCCGGCCGCTGGGTCGTTCGCCTGGCCGGCAATGTCGGCTACGGCACTTCCCAGGGAAGGTAGGACCGCGCGGGGTTAACTGGTAAAGCCCGGACCACCCGGGCTTTCCTATTTTCCTAGGAGGATGTCGCGATTCTTATGCGTTCCTCGCTCGCGCGCTTCATTGCGGCGTGCGTTTTTGGCCTCGCGTTGGCGGCCGGCGCGAACGCCGCAAAACAACCGGCGCTCACGACGACGGACCTCGACCGCACGTGTCCGGTCTGCACGAATTTCTATCAGTTCGCAACCGGCGGCTGGCGCAAGCGCAATCCGATTCCACCCGCGTATTCCACCTGGGGACGTTTCGATACGCTGCAAGAACATAACCGCGACGTACTCCACGGCATTTTGGAAAGCGCTGCGGCGGATACGGCCGCCGCTGACGGCTCGAACCGGCAAAAGATCGGCGCGTATTATGCGACGTGCATGGACCAAAGTGCGCGCGATGCCGCGGGGGTGACGCCGCTGGGGGACGAGCTTGCGAAGATCGACGCGATCACCGATCGTGTCGCACTGCAGGCCGAGATCGCGCGCTTGCAGGTGCTCGGCGCGAACGTGCTCTTCGAGTTCGGCTCCTCGCCCGATGCGAAAAACGCGTCGAGCGTGATCGCCGAGATCGACCAAGCGGGTCTGGGACTGCCCGACCGTGACTACTATACGAAGACGGACGCGGCGACCGTCACGATTCGTGCGCAGTACCTCGCGCACGTCCGCAAGATGCTCGTCCTGGCGGGCGACGACGTCGCGACGGCCCGCACGCGCGCCGCCGCGATTATGGCGTTCGAAACGAGCCTTGCCCGGCAGCAGTTCACGCTCGTGCAATTGCGCGACCCGCAGGCGACGTACCACAAAATCCCGTTTGCGACGCTGCGGCGCGATGCGCCGCACGTCAACTGGACAGGTTACGTCGGCGCCGTGGGGTCACCGGCCTTTGCATCGCTCAACGTCTCCGAACCGACGTATCTGGCAGCCGCCGACGCCGCGCTTGCGACGGCGCCGCTAAGCACCTGGAAGTCGTATTTGCGCTGGCACTACATTGACGCCTTCGGACGCTCGCTCTCAAAACCAATGGTCGATGAAGAGTTTGATTTCAACGATCGCACGCTACAGGGAACCAAAGAACAGCAGCCGCGCTGGAAGCGCTGTGTCGGAGCGACCGACGGGGCACTGGGCGAAGCACTCGGCCAGGAATACGTTGCAAAAGTATTCACGCCGCAAGACAAAGCGCGCGCGCTCGCACTCGTCGACAACCTGCAGGCGACACTGCACGACGACCTCGCAGACTTGCCTTGGATGAGTCCCGCAACCCGCGCGTATGCGATCAAGAAACTTGCCGCATATTCAAAGAAGATCGGTTACCCGTCAAAATGGCGCGACTACTCTGCGCTGCACGTGACCCGCGATGCGTACGCGATCAACGTCGAAGCCGCCCGCACGTTCGGCTGGCAGCGCGACATGGCGAAAATCGGGAAACCGCTGGACCGCACGGAATGGGGCATGACCCCGCCGACGGTCAACGCGTATTACAATCCGTCCGAAAACGAAATTGTTTTCCCGGCCGGCATCCTGGAATCGCCGTTCTTCAACCCGGACGCCGACGACGCGGTCAACTACGGCGCGATCGGCATGGTCATCGGGCATGAAATGACCCACGGCTTCGACGACCAAGGCCGCCAATACGACGCCCAAGGAAACTTGGCCGACTGGTGGACCAAATCGGACGCTGCAAAATTCAAAAAACGCGCGCAGTGCATCGTCGATGAGTTCAACAGCTTCGTCGTCGTCGACCGCGTCCACGAGCACGGCGAACTCGTACAAGGCGAAGCGATCGCCGACCTTGGTGGGCTCACAATCGCCTACCGCGCCTACGAACGTTCGCTGCGCGGCAAACCGCATCCGGCACCGATCGGCGGCTTCACTGCCGAGCAGCGCTTCTTCTTGGGCTTCGCGCAAATCTGGGCCGAGAACGACCGGCCCGAAGTTCTGCGGCTGTATGCCGCAACCGATCCGCATCCCGCCTCGCAGTTCCGCGTCAACGGGACCGTCGAGAATATGCCCGAGTTCGCTAAGGCCTGGGCCTGCAAACTCGGCACACCCATGGTAAAACCGGCCGCACAACGCTGCGAGATCTGGTAGGAGGCTCCCTGTGAATCATTTCCGTTTTCTCGCACGCTCGCTCGCAGCGCTCGCACTGGCTGCGTTGCTCGGCACGACGCTCGCCGCCCGCGCGCAGACGCCGATCGTGTACTCGGTCAAACCCGGTATCGATCTTGCTAATCTCGACCCAACGTGCAAAGCCTGCGACGATTTTTATCAGTTCGCGACCGGCGGCTGGCAGAAAGCTCATCCCATTCCAGCGGCGTATCCGGCGTGGGGCACCTTCAATGTCCTCAACGACGACAACCAGAACGTCTTACACGAGATCCTCGAAGATGCCGCCAAGAATACCGGCGCGCCGGCCGGCAGTAACGAGCAGAAAATCGGCACGTACTATCGCACGTGCATGGATGAAAGCACCATTGAAGCGACCGGTATTGCACCGCTGCAGCCGGAACTCGACCGCATCGCGGCAATGACGACGCCCGCGTCGATCATCACGGAGTCCGGCCACCTCTCGACGCTCGGTGTCGGAGCGGGTTTGGGCTTGGGTGTTTCCTCCGATCAAAAAGACTCGACCAAACAACTCGTGCAAATCAGCGGCGGCGGCACCGGCCTGCCCGACCGCGACTACTATCTCAAAGATGACGACCGCTCGAAGGCGGTTCGCGCCGCGTACGTGACGTACATCGCGACGATCCTCGGGTATCTCGGCGACGACGCCGCCAAAGCGCAAGCCGAGGCGCAAAGCATTTTAGCGCTTGAAACAACGATCGCACAAGCAACGCCGCCACGCGAAGAACTGCGCGATGCCGCGAAGTTCTATCACCCGACGCCGTTCAGCGACCTCGCCGGCGTCCTGCCGGGCGTAGATTGGCCCAGTTTTTTTGCAACGGCCGGCGTACCCGCCGTCTCCGTCGTCAACGTGACCTTGCCCGACACCATCAAGGCCGGCATCGCGCAATACACCGCAATACCGCTCGACACATGGAAGGCGTACGACCGCTTTCACACCGTGGACGCCTTCGCGAACAGCTTGCCCAAACGTTTCGTTGATGCGAGCTTTGCTTTCAACGGCGCGTTCACCGGAGCCAAAGAACAGCTGCCGCGTTGGCGGCGTTGCACGACGGCCGTAAACGGTGCGCTGGGTGAAGCGCTGGGCGCAGTGTACGTCGAGCGAGCATTCCCGCCGGCTGCAAAAGCGCGTGCGCTCGCGATGGTCAACAATCTCCAGGCTGTCCTAGCCGACGACATCAAGGGCTTGGATTGGATGAGCGCACCGACCAAGGCGCGAGCGCTCTCGAAGTTGGCCGCGTTTACAAAGAAAATCGGTTATCCGGATACGTTCCAAGACTACTCGGCGCTGAACGTCACGAGCGGCCCCTTTGTCGTCAACGTCATGCGTGCGCGCGTCTATCAGGATCACCGCACGATCGCGCGGATCGGCAAGCCGACCGATCGGGCGCTCTGGGGCATGACGCCGCCGACCGTCAACGCATATTATAACCCGACGAACAACGAGATCGTGTTTCCCGCCGGCATTTTGCATCCGCCGTTCTTTAGCGATCAGAATGACGATGCGGTAAACTACGGCGCCGTCGGCGCAGTCATCGGTCACGAGATGACCCACGGCTTTGACGATCAGGGCCGCCGGTTCGACGAGCACGGCAACCGCGATGATTGGTGGACGCCCGAAGACGCTACCAAATTCACCGATCGCGCGCAGAGTATCAATGACGAATTCAACGGTTTCGAGGTCGTGCCCGGCGTGCACGAAAAAGGCATCAACGTCCAGGGCGAGGCGGTCGCCGACCTGGGCGGCCTCACGATCGCCTACAAAGCGTTCGAACGCACGGCTGAAGCAAAATCCAGCGTGAAACGCGAAGGCTACACGCCGCAGCAACGCTTCTTCTTAGCCTATGCGCAAGTCTGGGCTAGCCAAGAACGCGATCAAGCCAAAGCTGCCCAGGCACAGACCGATCCCCACCCCGAAGCAAAGTTCCGGGTGATCGGCACGCTCTCGAATATGCCCGAATTCCAAAAAGCGTTCGGGTGCATAAAAACCGACCCGATGGTACGCGCCAAACAATGTCAAATCTGGTAAACCCCGCTGCTGATAAAATGGTACGCGCCAACGCGTGCCGGATCTGGTAAGGAGATCTCCACGTGAACCGCTTCAGTATCTTCACCCGCGCCGTGGGCGCGATTGCGCTCGCCGCGCTGATCGGGACGTCGCTTGGCGCGCGTGCCGCAGCTCCTGTAACGTTCTCGGTCAAGCCGGGAATCGATCTTGCCAACCTCGACCCGACCTGCAAACCATGCGACGATTTTTATCAGTTCGCCACCGGCGGCTGGCAGAAAGCCCACCCGATTCCGGCGGCCAACGCGTCGTGGGGCACGTTTGCGATCTTGGGCGAAGACAACCAAAATGTTGAACGCGCCATCCTCGAGGACGCAGCGAAAAATACGTCGGCCCCGCAAGGTAGCAACGAGCAAAAGATCGGCACGTACTATCGCACGTGCATGGATGAAAGCGCCATCGACGCGGCCGGCCTGACGCCGCTGCAAGCGCCGCTGGCGGAGATCGCGAAGATCTCGAGCTTCTCCGATCAGGTCTTAGAGACCGCACGGCTCTCGAAGATCGGCGTCGGTACCGGTATCGGTATCGGCACGGGGGCCGATCAGCTCGATTCAGGCAAACAACTCGCCTCTCTGCGTATCGGCGGCGGGGGCCTGGGCGATCGCGACTACTATCTCAACGACGCGCCGCGCTTCCAAAAAATCCGCGACGCGTATACCACGTACATGACAACCGTTTTCGGGTATCTGGGAGACGATCCGGCCAAGTCGCAAGCCGAAGCTGCGAACATTCTCGCCTTCGAAACCGAGATGGCCAAGATCCAGCCGCCACGCGAACAGTTGCGCGACTCATCCAAACTCTATCACCCGACGCCGGTCGCCGATCTGCCCGGAATCGCTCCGCAAATCGACTGGAAGGGCTTCTTTGCCGCCAGCGGCGTGCCGTCGTTCAATATCGTCAACGTTTCGTTGCCGGACGTACTCAAGGCCGACGCGGCGCTCTTCGCTGCGACGCCGATCGATACGTTCAAAGCCTATGACCGTCTGCGTTTGGTGGAAGCATTCACGCCGGGTCTTCCCAAAAAGTTCGGCGATGCATCATTCGCGTTCCGCGGTACCGCGCTCACCGGCGTGACCGAACAGCAGCCGCGCTGGAAGCGCTGCGTCGCGGCTGTCAACGGAGCCTTGGGTGAAGCCCTCGGCCAGGTGTACGTCGCTCAAGCATTTTCGCCCGCCGCCAAAACCCGCGCGAAGGAACTCGTCGATAATCTTCAGAGCGTCCTCGCGGACGACATCAAAGGCCTCGACTGGATGAGCGCGACGACGAAAGAACGCGCGCTCGCAAAGCTCGCAGCGTATACGAAAAAAATCGGTTACCCGGACAAATTCCAAGACTATTCGAAACTCGATGTCCGTGACGACTCGTACGCCGCCAACATTTTGCGGACGCGCGTTTACGAGCACGACCGCGGGCTTGCGCGTTTCAACAAGCCGACCGATCGCACAACGTGGGGCATGACGCCGCCGACGGTCAACGCGTACTACAGTTCATCGAACAACGAAATCGTGTTCCCGGCGGGTATCCTGCATCCGCCGTTCTTCAGCGATCAGAACGATGACGCGGTAAACTACGGCGCGATCGGCGCGGTGATCGGGCACGAGATGACCCACGGCTTCGACGATCAAGGCCGGCAGTACGACGGCCAGGGTAACCGGGTCGACTGGTGGACCCCCGACGATGCGACCAAGTTCAAAGCCAAGGCGCAATGTATCGTTGATGAGTTCACCGAGTTCGAGGTCGCCCCGGGCGTCCATGAAAAGGGCATCAACGTTCAGGGTGAAGCGATTGCCGATCTCGGCGGCCTAACGATCGCCTACAAGGCCTTCGAACGGACGCCTGAAGCAAAGGTGCACACGATGCACGACGGCTACACGCCCGAACAGCGCTTCTTCCTTGCGTACGCGCAAGTCTGGGCGAACAACGAGCGTGAAGCCGCCGCCGTTCAGCGCGCGACGACCGATCCGCATCCGGACGATCGCTTTCGCGTCCTCGGCACCTTGTCCAACATGCCCGAGTTCCGCGCAGCATTCCATTGCGTCGCTGGCGACAAGATGGTTCGCGCGAACTCGTGCCAGATATGGTAAGAGCGGCGCTTCGTCTCGCGGCGGCCCTGGTGGTCGTCGCGGGACTCTTTTCCGCCCATGTCGGGACGGCGGCCACGATGTCCGTCGCTCCGGGCTCGCCCGAAGCAATTGCATCGGCTCAGCACGGCTTCGATCTTTCCAATATGGATCCGACGTGCAAACCATGCGATGATTTCTACCGCTACGCCAACGGCGGTTGGCTCGATCGCCACCCGCTCGATGCGCAGCATTCGCGGCTCGGCCGTTTCACCACGCTTGCTGAAGACAATCAAGCGATCGTTCACGGTATTCTCGATAAAGACGCAGCCATGCACGCTGCCGCCGGATCGCCCGAACAGTTGACGGGCGACCTGTATGCGTCGTGCATGGATACCGCCGGACGCGACCGGGCGGGTATCAGCCCGATCGTCGGCGACCTCGCCGTCATCGCGAAAACCAATATCGGCGATCTCCCGGCAACCGTCGCGCAATTGCAGAACGACGGTATTCCCGCGTTCTTCACCTTCGGCGGTGGTACCGACCAGCGCGATTCCAACTCGACGATCGCGCAAGCCGGTGAGGGCGGCCTCGGCATGCCCGAACGCGACTACTACTTCAAGACCGATGCAATATCGGCCAACTTGCGCGACCTGTACGCGGCGCACGTGAAACGTTCGTTCGTTCTGGCGGGCGATGACGATGCGACCGCACAAAGCGAAGCCACGGCGGCAATCGGCGTCGAGGCGGCACTGGCGAAGGCCACACGCTTAGCGACCGAGCGCCGCGATCCGCTGCGCAACTACAATAAGATGCCGCTCGCGCAGTTCACCTCGGCGACGCCGCACTTCGATTGGACGGCGTATTTCAAGGACCGCGGTGCTCCGGCGTTCACCTCGATCAATACCCCGGCGCCGAACTACTTCGTGCAGCTCGACGCCACCCTGACAGCGACGCCGATCGGCGATTTGCGTTCGTATCTGCGCTGGCGCACGATCGATCGGTACGAACCGTCACTAACGACCGCCTTCGGTGATGAAGCCTTCAGTTGGACCGGCAAAGCTCTGGCCGGCACGACGCAACCGCTCGATCTTTGGAAGCGCTGCGCGACCAGCGTCGATCAGACCGTCGGTCAAGCGCTCGGACAAGAATACGTTCGCGTGGCATTTCCGCCGCAAGCGCGCATTCGCGCCCGCGAACTCGTGCACAACGTCGAGGCGGCGCTACGCGACGACCTGCAAACGCTTTCGTGGATGAGTCCCGACACGCGCACGCAGGCGATCGCGAAACTCGATGCGATCAAAGACAAGATCGGCTACCCCGATAAATGGCGCGACTATAAGGGACTGAGCCTCGATCGGGGTGCGTACGCAAGCAACCTGCTGCGGAACGCTCGCTACGAGGGCGCCCGCGGCATCGCGCGCATTGGAAAAGCGGTCGACCATAGCGAGTTCAGCATGACGCCGCCGACGGTGAATGCGCGTTACAGCCCGACGCTCAACGACATTCTCTTCCCGGCCGGAATCTTGCAGCCGCCGTTCTTCAATCCCAATGCCGACGACGCCATCAACTACGGCGGCATCGGGGCCATCATCGGACACGAAATGACCCACGGCTTCGACGACTCCGGTCGCAAGTACGATGGGCAGGGCAACTTGCGCGAATGGTGGACGCCGGCTGACGCCGCAGCCTACAACGCGCGCGCAACGTGCGTTGAAAAGCAGTTCGACAACTTCGTCGCGGTCAAAGGCGAGAACGGACAACCCGATCTGCATCAGACCGGTAAACTCGTGCTCGGTGAATCAATCGCCGATCTCGGCGGCATGACGATTGCGTACCGAGCCTTCAAGAAAACGCCCGAAGGCATGTCGACGACGAAGATTGACGGGTTCACGGCCGATCAGCGCTTCTTCCTCGGCTACGCGCAAATCTGGCCGGAGAACGACACGACCCAAGCCGCACGCTTACGCGTGACGACCGACCCCCATCCGCTCAACAACTTCCGCGTCCTCGCTCCGCTGTCGAACACTCCGGCGTTCGCAGCGGCGTTCCAATGCAAACTCGGCGACCCGATGGTCCGCTCCGTCGCGGAGCGCTGCCAAATCTGGTAAAGGGTCCACGCGTTAAAAGCCTCGCGCGTTCGGTCGTGCGGGGCTTTTTTATTGAGCGAGCCCGGCGGCAGCGGGCTCAACCGCAAGCACGCGTTTGCCGTTACTGATACTGTGAGGCGCCTGCTCGTCACGCTCGCGCTCCTGGCCGTCGCGGCATTTGTCATTGCGACGAGCTTCGGCGTGCGCACGATGGCCCAGACCGACCGCATCGTTTTTGGGCTGTATTTCGGCTTGCTCGGTGCCGTCGGCATCTACCACCTGCTCATGTACGCGGTGCTCGGCGGTGTCGACTTTCTGTCCTACGGCATCTACGTCGCGGCACTTGCTCTCGTACAACTTGCGCGCTCGCACGCCCAGCTCTTTTTCGCCGGTTTCGCGATCGACATGGGCATCGTCTTTTGGTTTTCGTACGCGTTCTTTTCAATTGCGGCGTACTGGCTCTTCCGATCTTTTCTCCTGCTGCCAGAAACGCAACCGCGGATCGACCGGCTGCTGCGTTGGCTCACCGCAATCGCCGCGGTGCTTTCGCTCGGCGCGCGTTGGCTGCCCCACGTCGGCACCGGCATCGAGGTGCTCTCTCTTATTGCACTGCTGTTTGTCTTTTTCGCCGCGCGGCAATCCTTCCGGTCAGGATTGCGCTCGGCCCGTTATTTCGCCATCGCATTCGCGGGACTGTTCGCGGGCGCGTTTGCGACGGAAACGTGGACCCACTTCCACGCCGCGCTTCCCGCCGCGCTGGCGCCGCTCGAAGCCGGATTTCAATTTGGAACCGTATTTCAGGCGCTCACGCTCGCGCTCGGACTTGCCGACCGCATCCAAGTCGCAAACGAAGAACGCGATCGCTCGCAGCGCCGCACGATCGAGGAGACAACGTCGCTCAATGTCGCCTACGCGCGCTTTGTCCCGCGCACGTTTCTTGAGTTCCTCGGAAAGATCGATATCCGTGACGTGGCGCTCGGCGATCAGGTCCAGCGCACGATGACCGTCTTCTTCAGTGACGTGCGTTCGTTCACGACGCTCTCCGAAGCGATGACGCCGGCCGAAACGTTCGCCTTCATCAATGGCCTCCTGTCGCGTACCGGCCCGATCGTGCGCGAGCATGCCGGCATCATCGACAAGTACATCGGCGATGCAATCATGGCGTTGTTCCCGCGCTGCGCCGATGACGCGATCGCAGCCGGGATCGCCGTTCAGCGAGAGATCGCTCGTCACAATATTAACCGCGTGCAAGCCGGTCGTTTACCGGTTGCGGTCGGCATCGGACTGCATACCGGCACACTGATGCTCGGCACGATCGGCGAGCACGAACGGATGGACGGAACCGTCATTGCCGACGCCGTCAACCTTGCCTCACGTATCGAGAGCCTCACCAAAGCGTACGGCGCGGCGATGATCGTGAGCGACGTTACCCGCAGCGCACTCGAAGACCCCGCGCGCTACACGATGCGTTTCTTAGGCCGGGTTGCCGTCAAGGGAAAATCCGAGGGCGTCGGATTGTACGAAGTGCTCGATGCCGATGACCCCGCAGCCAGTGCAACAAAAATGCGCAACGCCGCTGAATTCGATCGCGGTGTAGCTGCTTTAGCCGCGGGCAATTTTGCCGCAGCCGAGATTTCGTTCAGCACGATTATCGCAGCCGATCCTCGCGACCGGGCGGCCGCATTCCTACGGCTGCGCTGCGCGGATCTGTCGGAGTCGACGGCGCCGTGGACCGGCGTCGACCACATGGCACAGAAGTAAAAGGCGAAACGGAAAGCCGCGACTCAGCATTCGGTACGGTATGCCGGCAGCAGCTTCGGGCGCAGAATGTTACACGTTGCGCGACGCGGATGCGGGATGAGCACCACGGCATCGTATTGCCAAAGCGCTTGTCGCACCACGGGCGATATCGGGTTGATGCGCCCGCCCCAATAGTACGAACGTAGCGCGCGCACGTCGAAGAGAACCCATTGGTCTTTCGCGGCCGCATCAACGAAGGGCGCATAGCCCGGCTCAGACGCAAGGCTTCCGCCATATTCGCCCTCCACGCCATTGAGAAATATGCCGACCGTATACGCGCTCGCCCCTTCGCTCCGAGCAACGTCGGAAATAAAGTCTCCAAGGGTCGGAATGTTGCCGGGGCTAAAGCCCTGCATGACGTGCCAATGCCCCAGTTTCACGATTGCTTTCGGTCGACCCGATGCGCGACGTTCCGCCTGCCGGTAGTCGCAGAGAAAAAGCTGCTTCCAGTCCGAACTGCGCGGCGCACAAACGGTGTTATCCGGCACCCAAGAACAGTACCGCGCGGGGGTCACGACCCTGCCGCTCTTGCTCAACGCGCAAGCCGGCCTTACGCAAGCGGAAAACGACCGGCTAACCGCCACCTACGCGCTGCACCAAGCCGAGCAAAGTTATCTCTTTGCCCTGGGCGATCTGTAGGTAGAGCTACCTACAGCTTGGTTAGGCTCGCTTGTGGGTATAGCCAAGCATTATGAATACTCGTACTCATCAGTCCCTGGCTGCAACGGCAGTCTTGGCTGCTATCCTCGGCGGCGCCCCGGCCGCCTTCGCTGATACCGTCGGCAGCGCACACTTCGACGGCGAAGTGAGCCACGTCTCGTCCAACAACATCAAAGTGATCAACCCCAAGACTCACGAGTCGTTGAGCTTCTTACTCGTGCCGCATTTCAAGCAAGTGTTCTCGGGCGACGGCAAGACAACGGCACAAATGGCCTCATTGCATGAGGGCCAATACGTCAAGGTCTATTACGACCAGAAGTTCTTAGGCCAGCGTCACGCCGACCGCATCTATATTCTGAACAACGCCAACATGAAGGAAGGCAAGCAGAAAGGCTAGCCGCCCGAACGAAAAAAGCGGAGCACGCGTTTGCGTGCCCCGCTTTTGTTTTGTCCGAGGCGAGACTACTTGATCTCGACCTTGGCGCCGGCTTCTTCGAGTTTCTTCTTGACGGACTCGGCTTCGTCTTTGGTAACGCCTTCCTTGACCGCTTTGGGCGCGCTCTCGACGAACGACTTCGCTTCGGTCAAACCGAGCGACGTGACTTCGCGAACGGCCTTGATGACCTTGATTTTCTCCGCGCCCGCTTCGAGCAAGATCACGTCGAACTCGGTCTTCTCGGCAGCCGGAGCCGCAGCTCCGCCGCCGCCACCCGCGGGTGCCGCAGCCATGACGGGCGCAGCCGCGCTCACGCCGTATTTTTCTTCGAGGGTCTTGACGAGCTCGGCCAGTTCGAGAACCGTGAGCTTGTCGATGGATTCAATAACTTCGGCAATTGCCATGATACGAATACTCCTAAATTATGCAGCGGCTTCCGCGGATGCTTTTTGCTCGCGGATCGCGTTGAGTGCGCGGACGAGGCCGCTTTGATTGCCCGACAGGACCATGACGAGTCCGGTCAACGGACTCTTGAGCGTGCCGACCAAACGGGCGAGCAGCTCGATCTTCGGCGGTAGCGCAGCAAGCGCGCTCACTTGTTTGCTGTCGACGACTTTACCGTCGATCCACGCCGCCTTGACCGTCAGCGGCTTGGTGCTGTCGGAAAAGGTTTTGAGGGCTTTAGCAGGCGCGACGGGATCGGCACCGGCAAAGACGACGCCGGTCGGACCGGCGAGATATGATTCAAGTTGTTTTGCGATATCGTCGCCGGCCGCAATCGAGAACAAGGTGTTCTTGATGACGGCGTAGGTGTCGCCGCTCTTGCGGAGTTCCGTGCGCAGCTTCGTGATCTCTTCGACCGTCAAGCCCGCGTAATTCGTGAAGAACAAGTTCTTCGAACCGGCGAGTTTCTGGCGAAGCTCTTCGATCGTCGCTTCTTTTTTGGCGGTTGGCATGTGTCGGCTCTCGCTTCTACAAAGAAAAACGCCTCCGTCGACATCGACGAGGCGCGAAACGAAAGCGGACGCGAAAGCCGCGTCGGAGTATCGTAGCGCATCCTCGGTGGGCGCCGTCCGGAGACGACATTACCCGGCGTAAGCCGGACCTACGGTCTTTGGAGCCAAAGGAAGTTTTATCACAACATCGCGAGCGGGTCAAGAATGGGAGCCGTAACGGGGCCGGCCGCCACGCGCGCGGACCGAGCAGAAGCGGGCTTTTGGGCAGCCTTCGCCCGCAACATCCCGACCAGTGACGAAACGCGCGACACGGGCGCCGTGCCGGTCGCCGGCGGATACGCGATTGCCCTCCAAGGGACATACCTTGAGTACGGCCTGGCGGTCGGCAGCGCGCGGGCATTGCGGGCGGACGACCTGCGGATCGTCGACGATTTCTATGCGGCGCGCGGCATTCCGTCGCGGCTCGAACTCCACCCGGCAGTCGTGCAGCGCGACGCCGAACTTCTCGCCGCCTGGGGTTACGAGCCCGAATTCGCCGTGACGATCTTGGAACGCGAGATTTCCGGTCCCGGCACCGCATCGGGCGCCGTTGCGATCGAGTCCATGAAAAACCGCCGGGCGGCGTGGATCGATCTTGTCGTCGAGGGATTTGCCGACACCGTCGACCCAGCGGGCCATCCGCGGCTTCGCCGGGCAACGCAGGTCTGCGCGGCAGCGGCCTCCGACGTTTTCGGAGCGCGTATCGACGGGCGCTTCGCCGGTGGCGGCGCACTCGCCGTCATCGGCGACGCGGCGTTGCTCCTCAGCGCGTCGACACTGCCCGAATTTCGCCGTCGCGGCGTCCATACTGCGTTGATCGCCGCACGGCTGGCCGGCGCTCGAGCACGCGGTGCGACGTACGGCTTCTTGAAAGCAACGAACGAGAGCGGATCGGTACCGAGTGCGCGCGCCGCCGGCTTTCACGCGGTATACGACCGATGTCGCATGCGCAAAAGTACCTAGTCTTCGGCTTCGTAAAGAGTCCGTAAGAATACCACCCGAGAACGCCGTCGTCATTCTCAAAAAACTCAGATACCGCCAGCCAAAAACCGATCACTAAGATACCATGCGCGGGCGAAATCTTACCGCACTCGCAATATTGGGCGCGTATTTTATCGCGTCTTACTTGATCTTGCATCAGGCGATCATAAACCAACGCTCGATGGCCCGCACGATTACGATGAGCGGCCAGCAACGAATGTATTCTCAGCGAATCGTGATGTTCGCCGAAGCCATGGTGGCGCGGCCGGATCCGCCGAGCCGCGAACGCGCGCGGCTCGACCTCGACGATTCGATCCGCACGTTCTCCCAAGCCCACCAGGAGCTCATCAGCGGTGATCCCGCGAATAATCCCAGCGGCTGGCCGCCGCCAAGCGTCAAGCAGATGTATTTTGAGCAGCCGTTCTTGGTGGACCGGCAAGTTAAGGAATATCTCGGGCACGCGCGCACGATAGAAGCGCGAGCGCGCGCTGGGATACATTCAGGCGACGCCGATTTGGAATATTTGCTATCGGTCGGACCCGGCCCGCTGCTGGCGTCGCTCGACGCCGTGGTCGCTCAGTACAGTCGTGTGCAGCACGCCAGCATTCAAACCTTCGAGCTCCTGCAGTTCGGGCTGCTCATACTCGGCTTGACGACGCTTGGGATCGTCTGGCTGACGATCTTCGTGCCGATGGAACGCGAGATTGCCGCGAAAGCCGCCGCGCTCGAGCTTGGAGCAACGCTCGATCCGTTGACCCACTTGCTCAACCGCACTGCTTTTGCCGAACGCGTCATAACCGTTCTTGCAAATGTAAAAAGGCGCGGCGAATGCGGTGCCATGCTGATGATCGATATAGATCGTTTCAAAACGATCAACGATACCTACGGTCATCTCATCGGCGATCGCGCACTGATCGCTACGGCAGATCGCTTACGCGAGAACGTTCGCGCCGGCGAATACATCACACGATTGGGCGGTGACGAATTTGTGATCTTCGCACCGGCGATTGATGGCGCAAGCGACCTGGAAATCTTCGTCAGGCGGATCTGGGAGGCGCTCCGTTTCGAGCTCGACATTGAGGGTCGCGCTCATCAGGTCAGCTCGAGCATCGGCGTTGCTCGCTATCCGTGCGACGGACTATCGATCGATCAACTCATGGCCCGCTCCGACGACGCACTCTACGCCGCCAAAGGGGCCGGTCGCGGAACCTTCCGCTACTACTCGCGCACCGAAATGACGCCCGCAATCGCTTCGGGTTAGGCGGTTGCGGCGGTCGCTTTCACGCGGCTCGGGTCGACTTTGACGCCGGGCCCCATCGTGCTACTGAGCGTGATCGACCGGACGTAGATGCCTTTGGAGGCAGCCGGTTTTGCACGCACAATTGCATCCATGAGCGACGCGACGTTGTCGGCGATCTGCTTTTCTTCGAAGCTTGCTTTCCCGACGATCGTGTGAACGATCGCGGCTTTATCCAAGCGATACTCGACCTTACCGGTCTTGATATCTTTCACGGCCGCTGCGGGATTCGGCGTGACCGTTCCGGACTTGGGATTCGGCATCTTTTGCGCAAGCAACCGCCCGAGTTCCTTACCGATTGCCGGCATCATGTCGGGCGTGGCAACGGCGACATCAAAATCGGTAAAGCCCGCCTTGACCTTTTCGATGAGGTCCGCTTCACCGACGAGATCGGCACCGGCTGCTTCCGCGGCGCGCCCGGCATCGCCCTTGGCGAATACGATGACCCGGACCGTGCGGCCCGTTCCGTGCGGCAAGTTGACGACGCCGCGCACGTTCTGATCCGATTTCTTCGGATCGACGCCGAGGCGCACGTGAATCTCAATCGTTTCGTTAAATTTCGCGTTCGCGTTCTTCTTCACGATCGTCGCCGCTTCGAGCGCATCATAGGTGCGATCGTGGTCGAACGCGGTCGCCAGCGCCGTGAGCCGTTTGCCGAGCTTGTGCGCCATTACGATGCCACCTCGACGCCCATCGAACGGGCCGTACCGGCGATGATGTTCATCGCCATATCGATGTCGTTTGCGTTAAGGTCGGGCATCTTCGTCGTCGCGATTTCGCGCAGTTGCGCTTGCGTCAACTTGCCGACTTTGTTGCGGTTGGGCTCTTTGGAACCCGACTCGACGCCGATCGCGCGTTTGATCAAGAACGACGCCGGCGGCGTCTTCGTGATGAACGTAAACGTGCGGTCGTCAAAGACCGTGATCTCGACCGGAATGATCATTCCGGGCTGGCTCTGCGTGCGTTCGTTGTACTGCTTGCAGAAATCCATGATGTTGAGCGAGTACGGCCCAAGCGCGGGCCCGACCGGCGGTGCCGGGGTCGCTTTGCCGGCCGGTAAGGCCAAGCCGATCTTACCGACGACTTTCTTCGCCATGATTTCGTTCCTTTCGATGTAGCCGCAAAAGCGGGTCCATCTGCCCCCTGAGTTGCGTCATGCGGCCGGGGTCGGGGATCGCGCGACGCCCCATGGTATCACGGCCATGGCCGGGGTGCAAACCGGAGTGATAGCAGCATATGCCGACCGATATGCCGTCCGCGGCCGCCGCCTTCGCCAAGACCGTCAATGCCATGGTTGCCCGCCAGGCGACCCTGCCGCACTTTATGGTTTACGATGCCCGGGTCCACGTCCACAGCGACGGAGACGCCGACTATCAGCTCCACTACGAGCTTGATATCACAAGCGGGACGTTCACCCTCACGGTCCCGAGCGGCCCGTCCCCGTACGAGCGGGACCGGGTCTATCCGGTCGAGCCGGACTTCAACGCCCTGACCGATTTCTACACTGACGGGGAATGGCTCAGCCACGCCCGCGACGACGCCCGTTTCGCGAACGGCGTGCGGCCGTTGGCGCTTGCAGCCACCGCCGATCCCGGAACGGCGGCCGTTGCGGGCTATACCGTCCGGTATGCGCCGAGGAGCAATCCGGACGACCCAATCATCCATCTCGTGCTGACCGCGTCACCCGACCTTGAGCTGCGCCGCACCGTCGTCCGCACGGTCGATATCGACACCCAAACGTGGCTGCCGACGCGGGTGATCCTTCATACACCGTTCGGCCACAGCACCGTTACGATCGACTACACCGTCATCGCGGGTGTTCCGCTCGTAACGCATTACGATATCCGGAAAACCGTGCGCGCGCTTTTCGTTACCGACCGCTTCTCGACCGAAGCGACCTTCGAAAACATCGTCTTCGACCACGCTCGCAGCGCCGCCCGGAGCTCGCCGCCGCCGAATCCTTGAGCCAAATCCGGTAGGTTGACGGACCGCCCGCGGCATGATAAATTCTATTCACCTAATTCCTTAGGTTTTATCGCCGGAGGCTGCATTGGCCCGGAAAAAGTCTGTTCCGCTCACGGAAGCAGAGCAACGTCTCATGGAAATCGTCTGGACACTCGGCGATTGCACCGTCGGGCAAATCATCGACGCGATGCCCGCTGCTGACCGGCCGGCCTACAACACGGTCCAGACGATCATGAAGATCCTCGAAACCAAGGGCTACGTCCGTCATCGCGCCGACGGTCGCGCGTTCATCTACACGTCGATCGTCGAACGCGCCGCGGCGGCGCGGACAGCGCTTTCTTATGTGATCGATCGCTTCTTCGGGGGATCGCCCGCGCGTGTCGCGCTCAACCTTATTGGCGACGATCGTCTAAGCGCAGCCGACCTCGAAGCTCTTAAACGCCTGCTTGACGAGGGGAAACGTGAGCGATGAATACGGCGATTCTTCTCGCGGTCTTCAACGGACTGTGGCAAGGGGTTGCACTTGTTGCAATCACCGCCGTCGCGCTACGCTGCTGGAAGGCGCGCAATGCCGCGACGACCTGCGCGGTTTGGAGCGCGGTGTATCTAGCCGTTGCGCTGTTGCCGATCGTCGATGTCGCCCTTCAGTATCGCGTTACCGCGGCGCCCGCGACGGTCGCCACAGTGTTGACGACAATCGCTGATTATCCCGAACAACGCATCGTGGGCGCGCCCGTATTCATGGACGGGCCGGCGATGCAATCGGCACATGTTTCTCCCGTGCGCGAAACCGCCGGCCCTGTGCCCGCAGCGCGCAGCCTGCTCGCCCAAATCGACGAAGCAGCGCGCAGCATCGGTACGCGCGCTAGCGGGATCGCCGCGGGGGCGGGGCTTCCACTCTTCGTGCTGTGGGCCGTCATTACACTGCTTCTGCTTGCCCGTTTGGTTCGTGGTTACGCAAGCGTTCTCGGACTCAAACGCGCTGCGACGCCGCTTACCGGCCGGCACATCACCGACCGCATTGCGGCGGCGTCACGGCACCGCAATCTGACAATAGCCACCTCCGAGCGTATCGGCGTCCCGTGCGCGGTGGGCTTTCTCCATCCGATGATCCTGCTGCCGGCGCCGCTGGCAGACACGCTCGACGCCGACGATTTGGCACGCATTGTGTTGCACGAGCTCGCGCATCTGCAACGCCATGACGACTGGCTCAACGCAGCGCAGCGCGCGATCGGAGCAATCTTTTTCTTTCAACCGGCGCTGGCGTTCGTCAGCCGGCAAATCGATTTGACACGCGAAATCGCATGCGACGATCGCGTGCTGGAAACGACGGGCGAGCCGATACGCTACGCCGAGTGCTTGACGAAGATCGTCGAGCGCCGCGTTCGCGGCCGGGTGGCGGCCGTACCGGGCTTTGTCTTCGGCCCCGCGCAAGTCGTCGAGCGCGTTCGCACGATCGTCGAACGGCGCGGCGCCTTTTCGTCACGGATTACTCGCTCGGCGGGCGCAGCAGCCTTTGCCGTTGCGATTGTTGCACTTGCCATTGCTCGCATTCAGGTACCGGTCGTCGCGCAATCGGCGCAACCCCCGGCGCGCGCACTCGCGTTCGTCGTCCAAGACGCGCCGCAAGCGAGGCCGACGGCGTTTCGGGAGACGCCGCAAGCAACCCGGGCCACACATGCAGCAACGCCGCTCAAACGCCCGACTGCGGTAACCGCGGCGATTGCGCCCGCTACAACGGCACGGGTCGCTACCGGCCGTTACATCGTCCGCGCGGAGCCGGCCGGCCGCCCCGAAACGCGCGTAGTCAGTCGCGCCGGCGATTTCGTGAACGTTGACGTCAGGGTCGCCGCCGATCCGACGTCCGCTCCCTTACCGCCGTTACCACCGGTGCGACCATTGCCGGCAATGCCGCCTATGCCGCCCACGCCGGCGATCCGCGGCTTCGCATTCCCGAGACTGACGGTATACCGGCCGGCGCGCGTTGACGTGCTCGATGCGCTCGACGCCGGCGGATACGGTCATCCAAGCGTCGACGAGCTCATCGCGCTACGCAATGCCGGTGTCGACGGCGCATACATCAAAGCGATGTCGCTCGGCCACGGCCGCCCCGCGCTTTCCGAGCTTATCGATTTCCGCAATAGAGGCCTAAGCCCGGAGTTCGTACGCGACGGCCTTCAGCGGTTCGGTTCGGGGCTCCAATTGCAAGATCTGGCTGCAGCGCGCGACGCCGGAGTTACCTCCGGGTATCTCGCCCGCCTTAGCGCGCTCGGATACAATGCGATTTCGCTCAAAGATGCCATCCAACTTGCGAATCAAGGCGTAACGACGCTCTATATCCGCGAACTATCGTCCGCCGGATACACCAAGCTTACGATTATGCAACTAATCGCACTACGAAACTCGGGCATTGACTCGGCATACATTCGTCGCCTAACGGCGCACGGATATCCAACCGTTACTGTTGACCAGCTTATTACGCTCAAAGCTAGCGGAGTTCAACCGAAATGATTCGACGCCCATTTGTTCTTCTGCTCGCCGCCCTCGTCGCGTTTCCACTTGCAGCCGGCGCGGCTTCTTCTCCGTCGGTCGGCCGTTGGGCCATCTCGTCAAACCGGCAGGATGACGCAGGCAAGGTTTCGTTGCTCTTCGTCTACGAACGCAACGATGCGCGCGGATTTGACAGCTCATCATGGTCGAGCGGAGTCGCGCTCTCCGAAGTTGGACTCACGCCCGCCCGACTTGGGGCGCCGATCGCTCCATACGCGTTTAAGGTCGTGCGCGATCCAGGGACATTTGACTGCGTCGGAACAGTCGGCGAAGGTCTGGGCGGCGGCCAATTCACGTTCTCGCAAAGCACAGGCTTCGGTGATGCCCTTGCTTCGCGAGGAGTTGGCCACCCGACGCTCGAGCAGTCGCTTACGCTTGCGATCGCGGGCACCACCGTTGCTTTTGTCGACGACATCAGTAAAGCCGGAATCAAGCCGAGCATTGACGACCTTGTGCGTCTTGCGCAGCACGGCGTCGGGCCGCGCTACGTTGCGGAATTGGCGGCAGCGGGATACCGCATCGATAACGCTGATTCGCTGATGCGTATGCGCGACCACGGCGTGAACGCAAACTCCATTCACGCCTTGCAGGCGGCCGGTTTCAAGAATCTCTCAACGGACGACCTCGTTCGCCTGGCCGATCATGGTGTCCGCGAGTCGTTCATCACCGGCCTCGCTGCTGCCGGCTACAAGCTTTCGCCTGACGACCTCGTGCGTTTCGCCGACCACGGCGTGCGCGCGGCGTTCATTGCCGATCTCGCAAAAGCCGGCTACACGCATCTATCCGCTGACGACCTAGTAAAGCTCGCCGATCGCGGCGTGCGTGCGAGTTACATCGATGACCTCGCCAAACACGGTTACACACGCTTGCCGGTAGACGATCTCATTCGCCTGCGCGACCACGGCGTAACGGTGGCATACATCGACCGCTTGCAGTCGCACGGCTATAAGAATCTGCCCGTCAACGATCTTATTCGCCTGCGGGACAGCGGCATTTAAGTCGACGACTTTCTACGTCGATTTGCGCAGCGCGTTGAGGCCGTGCACGGACGCGAGGAAGCCGCCGAATTGCTCGCGCGCGACCTCATAGCACTCACACGAAGCATTTTCGAGCCCATCACGGTCGAGGATGGTGATGACGCCCTGGGCGTAGCTGATGAAACCCGCATTTTGCAGCGTGCCGGCGGCAATGGTAACGCCGGACCGCTGCGTCCCGAGCATCATCGCGAGATACTCGTGCGTCAACTTGATGTTCGCTGATTCCACCCGATCTTGGGTCATGAGCAGCCAGCGGGCGCACCGCTCGTAGACACTGTGGAGGCGGTTACACGCCGCGAGTTGGCCGAGCATATTCACATATGCCTGCACGTAGCGATCGATCAAGTGGCGAAACACCTTCAACTTGAGGGACTGAAAAAGTGCTGCATCGATTTTAACGGCGGTACCGGGAACCTGACAATAGCACTCGTTGAGGCTTGTCGTTGCACCCAAAAGGAGCGGAATGGCCGAAACGCCCTCTCGCCCGATCGTGCCGACCTCAATTTGGGCCCCGTCCTTCATCCGCGAAACCACGGAAAGGACACAGTCGATCGGAAAGTAGACGTCCGTGATCTGCTCGCCCGGCAGATAGATCGGGTGCCGCACCGACAGATGGACCAGCGAACCGCCCGATGTCACCGCATCGATTTCCGGTCCTTCGAGGCCGATCAGGATGGCGTTAAAACCAAGGGTTTCCGGTACGACCCTCGCCGGCGCGATTTCAGTCTTCATATTAACAACAGGTGATTCCGTGAGACGATGTGCGCGATGCTTATTGCATGCCCAGCCGCTCTCCTTGCTAAGCGGAGCGGGTCGTTGCCGCGAACAACTCCTAAATACCTCGTAACGGATGTAAATGGCGCACAGACGGGTAGGCACCGGACTTGTTAAGCTTGGTCCGTGGCAAGAGTGCAGGTGCTCGAACTCCACGGCGAGATCGATATCTCGCGCAAAGCGTGGATCGAGCAGAAGCTTGATCAAATAGAACAATTCGGCCCACAGACCGTAACCGTCGTCGACCTCAGCGATGTGGACTATTTCGACACGACACTTCTCAACGCATTACTTCGCGTGCAGAAGCGCATGGACGCAGAGCACTTTGCATCGAGTATTTGTGTGGTCTTGCCGCCGAACAAGTTTTTTCTGCAGATGTTCACGATTACCAAACTCGACCGCGTATTTCGCGCCTTTGATGCTGTGCCGGCGGCGCGGCGGTATGCTGAGTTTCCGACCGTTTCCGGCGACATCGACGGCCCGGAGCTGCACTCAAGCCAATCGAAGATGCAAATCTCGCCGGGCGTCTAAGAATTGAGGCCCAGCACCAGGCGAGGGCCCTTTTCATGACTGCGACCATGACTCCCGCGGCGATCGACGTCCGCATGCTCATCGGCGGCGAGACCATTCGCGCGAATGCGCGCGAATCGCTCGCTCTGGTCAATCCCGCAACGGGAACCGAGATCGCGCGCGTGCCGATCGCCACAGACGACGATTTGCGCCACGCGCTCGAGGCTGCCGCGCGTGGTCACGCACGCTGGCGCGCGGTTTCCGCGTACGATCGTGCCGTCGTCCTGCGCAACGCCGCCCGCATCATGCGCGAACGCCGCGAAACAATCGCGCGCACGATGACGCTCGAACAGGGGAAGCCGATCGGCGAAGCCCGGGCGGAAATCGACAATGCCGCAGACACGATCGAATGGGCCGGCGAAGAAGGCCGCCGCGCATACGGCCGCATCGTGCCCTCCCGCTCGACATCGGTCCGTCAAATGGTCTTGCGTGAACCCGTCGGGCCCGTCGCGGCATTCACGCCGTGGAATTTCCCGGCGGTAACGCCCGCCCGCAAACTCGCGGGCTCGCTTGCTGCCGGCTGCTCCATCATTCTCAAACCGGCGGAGGAAACGCCGGGCACAGCGCTTGCCCTCGTCGATGCATTGCTCGAAGCGGGGCTTCCGCCCGACGTTGTTACGGTCGTGTTTGGCCGGCCCGCGCATATCTCAGAAACGCTGATCGCCTCGTCTGTGATTCGGAAGATCTCGTTTACCGGTTCGATTCCGGTCGGCAAGCATCTCGCGCGGTTGGCCGCCGACACAATGAAGCGTGCGACCTTGGAGTTGGGGGGACACGCGCCGGTCATCGTGAGCGACAAGGCCGATCTCCAAAAAGCGATCGCGACATCAGTTGCCGGAAAGTATCGCAATGCCGGTCAAGTCTGCGTTTCACCGACGCGCTTCATCGTACAAGAATCCGTCTACGACCGTTTTGCCGACGGCTTCGTGCAAGCCGCAGCAAAGCTGCGCATCGGCGACGGACTCGACGAATCGACCGAGATGGCATCGCTGGCGAACGGGCGCCGGCGCGACGGCATCGTCGAACTGATAGCCGATGCGAAATCACGCGGCGCAACGATTGCGACCGGTGGCGAAGCGCTACCCGCGCCCGGCTTCTTCTTCGCGCCGACGGTTATTACCGATGCACCGCTCGACGCGCGCGTGCTCAACGACGAACCGTTCGGGCCAATTGCCGTGATCACACGATTCAAAAAACTCGAAGATGCCATCGCCGAAGCAAATCGGTTGCCGTTCGGCCTGGCGTCGTATGCGTTCACACAGGACTTAGGCGAGGCCAACCAGATTGCGAATGGTATCGAAGCCGGCATGGTCGGCATCAACCATTTCAACGTGTCGCTCGCGGAGATTCCGTTCGGCGGCATCAAGGAATCCGGGTATGGCTCTGAAGGTGGGACCGAAGGACTCGAAAGCTATCTCGCAACGAAAAGCGTTACGATGATGTAAGACGCGAAGCGCCTGTTTGCTTGAGCGAGGACGCGTGTTTGTATTCGCCAATGAAGAGACGTGCCTAATAAAGCAAACGTGCATGCAGAGCGTCTCGCCGACTGCCCCTTCTCGGTCGCACAGCAGTACGCCGAGGAGCATCTGCGCGGCGCCGAGCACGGCGGCGATAGCTCAGTCGTCTACGCCGGGCCACTTCACCGGCAGGTCGTCTTCAGTTTCGGAACGCGCAGCGACACGGATGAAGGCGGTCGCCCGCACGATGAGATCACGCTCCGATGGTCCGCCGGAACGAAATGGCTACCGAACTTTACCGGCACGCTGCGTATGCGCATTGCATCGCCGGGCACGCTTCTCGTGCTCGATGGGCACTACGTGCCGCCGGGCGGGGCGCCCGGAGTGTTTTTCGACCGCCTTCTCGGCAACCTCATCGCGCGCATAACCGCGGGCGCGCTCCTTTCCGGAATCGCGCGAACGTTGACCGAACGCGAACGCGTGTGGCGTGAGAAAACGAACGACATCACGAGCTAGCTTACGCCGAAGTCAGCAAAAAAGAGCCCCGGTTTCCCAGGGCTCTTTTCGTTAGACTTTTTCGATTTGGTAGAACTCGAGTTCGACCGGGGTTTCTCGGCCGAAGATCGAGATGAGCGCGCGAACTTTTTCTTTTTCCGGCTGAATCTCGTCGACGATACCGGTGAAGTCGAAGAACGGGCCCGACGTGACTTTGACGCGGTCGCCCTTGGCGAAGTCGATCTTGAGCTTGGGCGTTTCGATGCCCATTTGCTTGAGGATTGTTTTGACTTCTTTGTCTTGCAAGGGAACCGGCTTTTCGCCCGAACCCGGCGAGCCGACGAAGCCCGTGACGCCCGAGGTGTTCCGAACGACGTACCACGAGCCGTCGTCCATATCCATTTCAACGAGCACGTAGCCCGGAAAGACTTTCTTGGGCGTGATCTTGCGCTTGCCGTCTTTAAACTCGACTTCGTCTTCCATTGGGACGAGCACGCGGAAAATTTTGTCGGTCATATTCATCGAGTGAATGCGCCGCTCGAGATTGGCTTTGACTTTGTTCTCGTAGCCTGAGTACGTGTGGATCACGTACCACTTCTTGCGATCGTCTTTTTTTGCTTTGACGGTCTCGGGCGCGGCTGCGTCGGTTGCGGGCGTTTCCGCCACGGCATCGACGGCGGGTTCGGCTTCGACGGCGTCCGGCGTATCGTTCGTTGTGGTGTCCATCGGTATCAGCGCGTCGATTGTCCGGTGACGGCGGCGATGATCCAGCCGAAGATGTGATCGCAGGCGGCCGTAAAGAGCCCGACGACGACAACCAGGCCGATCGTCAACAGAGTCGCCGTGACCCACTCTTCGCGCGTCGGCCAGGTGACGCGGCGCATTTCGGCGATGACGCCGGCGACGAAGGCCTGCGCCGAAACGCCGCGCGCTTGCCGCGCTGCTGCGGCGTTGGTCGCGGGCGTGCGCGGGGGCGGCTGTTTTCCGGACCGGTTATTGGGTTGTTTCATCGTGCTTTCTTACCGCAAAAAAGATCTGGCAGGGCGGACAGGACTTGAACCTGCAACCGACGGTTTTGGAGACCGCAACTCTACCAATTGAGCTACCGCCCTTTGGTCGCGGGGACATGCGGCTCGTGGCCGCTGGACTGCGTTGCCTCGGCCTTTGCGATCACAAGATCGCTGCAGGCGTCGGCGCCTTGCCAGCGGCCACGATCCGCATGTCTGCAGGGTGGTCTGACCGGCAAGAAGTTTCTGTTATTTGGTTTCCCGGTGGCTTCGGTGGCAGCGGCACCAGCGGCAGTACTTGCTCAGTTCGAGACGGTCGGTGGTCTTTTGCTTGTTTTTTTGCGTGTTGTAGTTGCGGCGTTTGCACTCCGTGCAGGCCATCGTAACCATTACGCGATTTTCTTTTTTCGCCATTATCGTTTCCGTGGAAGTGTGCGCCGAGCGCCGCACATTAAAGAAACGGACACGCGGTCCGTTCGGCTACAAATGATAGCACAGGGTGGCGGACCTGTAAACTCAGAAGGCCCACCCTCGTGAACGGACCCGTTTGGCTCAATTTCGCCCTCGTGGCCCTGGGTGGTGCCATCGGTACGGCCGGCCGGTATGCCGTCAACCTCTGGTTCGGTAGCCGTTTTGGTCCGGATTGGACCTGGCCGTGGCACACCTTCACGATCAACATCGCGGGCTCGCTGCTCATCGGCGTGGTCTCAGGCCTCGCGGTCACGGGCACTTGGGGTGTGGGGCCGAATGCCAAGGTCGTGCTCGCCGTGGGCGTTCTGGGCGGTTTTACAACCTTCTCCAGCTTCGCATTCGAATTGCACACGATGGCCATTGATAGCGGCCGGGCTCTGGCGGCGTTCGGCTACGCCGCCTCAAGTGTCGTCGTCGGCTTTGGAGCAGCCGCTGCGGGCATTGCCCTCGCTCGCTTGCTACGCTAATGCCGCTGGAATCGGACGCGGCCTACACGTGCCCCTCATGCTCGGAGGCCAATTACGTCGCCGTCGACCCCTCGGGTGGACGGCGGCAAATGTTTGTCGAGGATTGCCCGGTGTGTTGCCGACCACTCGTATTCGTGACCGAGATCGATCGCGACGGTGATGCCGTTGTCGTATCGGTCGAGCGTGAGTCCTAGCGCCTTAGCCGGCGAGCAGCGACGATTCCACCACCCGATTGCGGCCAGCGTCCTTCGCCCGGTAGAGTGCGCGGTCGGCGCGCTCGATAAGCGCTTCGCTCGTCATGTCGGACTTGCGCGCATAGGAAACGCCTACGCTGATCGTCATCGGAGCGCCGTCCGCATACGAAAGTCCGCTGGTCTCAATCGCCGAGCGCAACCGTTCGGCGACGGCGAGCGCACGGTCGCGGTCGGCATCGCGCATGAGCACGATAAATTCTTCACCGCCAAAACGCCCCGCGACGTCGCCTTCGCGTACGTTTTCAGCGATGATCGCACCGACGCGCGCAAGCGCGCGGTCTCCGGCGTTATGTCCGAGCAGGTCGTTGATCGACTTGAAATGGTCGATGTCGATGAGGAGCATGGCGTACGTTCCACCCGCCCGCACGTACGCCATCGCTTCGTCGGCCGCTCGCCCGACCGCTCGCCGGTTGACCAGACCCGTCAGCGTGTCGACCGATGCGGCGGTGCGCGTGGCCGTGATCGTGCCGTAATCGCTCAGCAGCGGCGCAAGTTCGAGCGCGGCGCGCTCGAATTCACGAGCATTAACGATCGGATGCGTTCCCTCCGCGCGATAAACAACCAGGGCACCGAGCAGGCGACGTTCTTCGTCGTGCGCGGCGTACGCCAAGACGACGCCATCGGCCACGCGCACGCCTTCGACCGCCGCGCCATGAGCACGGAGATCGTACAGCGCCCGTGCTGCCGTGCGAGTCAGTGCCGCCGGGGCGAGCGGGCCCAAGCGCGCTACGCTCGTCCAGGCGTCGCTGCCGCCGCGTCCGAACCCGAAGATTTCAACCGATTCCCGCGTAATGCGTGCGTCGATACTTTCCAGAATCGAACGCATCTGCGGTAACGGATCATGCGCGCCGAGCATCGCTTCGACTGCTTCGCGCGAGAGCGTCAAGCGGTGTACGCGCGAGTGCGAACGCGCAAGTTGCAAAATCAGCCACGCCATAATGACCGGCGGTACGAGCACCGCAAGACCCAGCGCAGGGCCGCCGCGCAACATCACTTCAAAGGCGACATAGCCCCACGCCAGCTCCGCCAGCATGAACGTAAACGAACCGAGATCGCGCACATGCATGCGCCAAAATGTGAGCAGCGAGCGGTTCGCCTTGAGCGCCGCGATCGGATCGAGCCACAAGAAATTCGCCGGCAAATACCAAACGGCGTTGATGCCAACGAAGATAAGGAGGCCCGCCGCCGTCAGCGGACCGGCGCGCTGCGCGAGCACGTCGTGTAATGGCGCAATCAATCGCCAGACCGGGACGATCAGGGCGGCCGTCAGCAGCCGGTCGAGCGGCGAGCGCCGGCGCGCGCCGCTGGGGAGGACGAGCAGCGCGATCATATTGATCGCCGCAGCCGCGTACCAGCCGTACAGCGCGAACACCGCGGTGAGCAGCGGCAAGAGCAGGGCGACGCGGTCGGCGTTCGGCGCGAGGCGTTCCGAGCGCTCGAAGTTCGCGATCGGCGCTCGCAGGAACGCCAGGACACATGCCAACAGCGCAGCCCCGGCGAGCACGAGAAAGTCGACGGGGCGAAGCGTATTGAACTCGGCTGGTCCCGCGGCGCTGAACAGAATCAGCGCTGCGACAAGCGAGAGCGCTCGAATCCAGCTGAAGATCCGCCGGGCGGTCATATCCCTATTAGTATCGGCCGCGGAATTGAAGATCACGAACGTCCGCGGCTCGCCCGGCTACCGCTCTCTTGCGAATACATTGGTGCGCCCGACTGGAATCGAACCAGCAACCTCGGCCTTAGGAGTGCCTTGCTCTATCCAAATTGAGCTACGGGCGCGCGTTTGCTTGGTAAATTCGGGAACGGAGGGCGCACTTCCCGGGACGAACCTAACCGGATGCAGCAGCAAAAAATACGCCATATTCCGCCGATGAGCACGGCCGGCGAGAATTTTTCGATCGAACGCGATCTGCCGGACGGCTTCGCGGCATTCTATCGGCCGCTACACGACGCGTTCTCGGCGCGACAACAGGCGGCAATCGACAAGCGTCACAAGATCATCGCGGCAGCGCTGGCGGGCAAACTACCGGACTATCTTCCGCCGTCGGTCGCGCAAAGCGACTGGCGCATCGAGCTGCCCGCCTGGGTTGCGGATCAGCGCAACCAAATGACCGGACCCGCCGACGACTACGAGTTGGTGGTAAAGATGCTCAACTCGGGCTCGCCCGCGGTCATGATCGATCTCGAAGATTCCATGGCGAACGAGTTCTCACTGACATTGCACGGAATCGATAACGCCGTCGCAGCGTACTACCGTGAACTGACGTACGTCGATAAGAAGCGTGGCAACACCGTCGTCGGCATCAAACCAAGTTCGGTCGTGTTGTGGACACGCGTTCGCGGGCTGCATCTTTCACAAGCCGGTATCTACGATGAAGTGACGTCGGCCTCGCTCTTCGATTTGGCGCTGCTTGCCTATAAACTCGATTTTTCGCGGCTTAACCATCCGCTGGCGATCTATATTTCTAAAACCGAGACCGCCGACGAAGCCCTATGGTGGCGCGATGTGTTTGTTGCCGTTGCAAAAGCGAAAGGCTTGGCGCCTGACGCCATCAAGTGCATGGCGCTCGTCGAAGCACACAAATTTGCCTATGAAATGGAAGAGTTTTCCTATACCCTGCGCGACCATTTGCTCGGACTCAATCTCGGCCGTTGGGATTATATGGCGAGTTTAATCCACTACAATTTGAACGACCCGGCGTGGGTGCTACCGGACCGCAACACGATTCCCTTCAATGTCCCGTTCTTTCAAAATCTCCGCGAAAGCATTCCGGAAGTGTGCCACTCGCACGGGATGCTCGCCGTCGGCGGCATGACGGCCCTGTTTCCGGATCGCAGCAATCCTGAACTTAATGCGCGGGCGATGGCGACGCTCGAACAAGATAAGAAAAACGAAGCAGCATGTCTCTTCGACGGTGCGTGGACCGGACATCCGGATCAAAACACGATCGCAGTCGCCCAGTTCCCCGCACCAAACCAACTTAAGGCGCGCAAGCCCGGCGCCAATAAACGGCCCGACTTGCGCCCCTCGATCGCCGGCATCGGAACGAAATCCATCGAGGGGACGCGCGCTGCGGTTCGTACCGTCATCCGCTATCGTCACGGCTACTTAAGCGGTCGCGGCGCATCGCTGCTCGATGGATACATGGAAGATCTTGCGACCGATCGCATCTACCGCTTGATGATCGCGCAGCGGATCAAGCACGGCATGCATACGGCGGCCGAAGTTACCGCGATCTTCGATGAGGAACTTAATCAGTTGTTAGCATTGCCGGCGAATGCCGAACCCGCGCAAGCGGCGCTCTTCCGTGAAGCGCGCCTACAAAGCGAAGCGATGATAACGGACGGCTTCCACGACCCGATCTAAACGGGATACGCCGGCGCGGCGATAATCGTCCCGCGAACTTCGCCGAAGCCGATACAAGCTTCGGCGTTTTTCGCGCGAGCGCGCATGATGACCGTATCGCCGTCTTCAAGGAATGGCCGCTGTTCGCCATTCGGCAGCGTAAGCGGATTCACGCCCCGCATTGTGAGCTCGATCATACTTCCGTACGTGCCCGGTTGGGTTCCCGAGATCGTGCCTGTACCGAAGAGGTCGGCCGGTCGCACGACCGACCCGCTACTCGTGAGGTGCGCGAGCTGTTGTGCGAGATTCCAATACATGTTGCGGAAATTCGTGCGCGTGATCGTTGCCGGCGCTGAACCGCTCGCGCGCATCGCCGCCGTTTCCAGCAAGACCTCAAGCTCGACGTCGTATGCCCAGCGATCGCTCGTTTGCAGATACGGTAACGCCTGGGGATCGAGGACGCGGTTGTCGACGCGAAAGGGTTCAAGTGCGTCGAGCGAGATCAACCACGGCGAGATCGATGTGGCAAACGACTTGCTCAGGAACGGCCCCAGGGGCTGCGTTTCCCAGGACTGCACGTCGCGCGCGCTCCAATCGTTGAGCATGACGTAGCCGTAGACATGGTCGCGGACCTGCGAAATCGGGATCGGCACCCCCATTACATTTCCCGGTCCCGTAATAAAGCCAAGTTCCAACTCAAAGTCGAGCATCTGCGTCGGGCCGAATGTGGGCGCCTCTGCACCACGGTCTTTCGTTTGTCCGTTCGGGCGAACGATCGGCGTGCCGTCGAGAACGACCGAACTCGAGCGGCCATGATAGCCGATCGGAAGGTGCCGGTAGTTGGGAAGGAGCGGATGATCGGGCCGGAAGATTTTGCCGACATTTGTCGCGTGCTCGATCGACGAATAGAAATCGACATAGTCCTGCACATCGATCGGCATGTGCATTGTGACGGCCGAGCGTGCCACGAGCACCGCTTCAATGAACGCTCGATCGTGCGATGTCGCTTGCGTTCCGAAGAGATGCTGCAAACGAGCGCGCAGCGCCGTCCAGTTCTGACGTCCGGTCGCGAGGAACGCGTTTAGCGTGCGCGCTCCGTGGAGCGCGGGCTCGTCGATCAGCCCGGCTGCGTGCAGCGTCGTGAGGTCAGCGACAAAATCACCGATCGCAACGCCCGCGCGGGGCGCATTACCGTGCGTCGAAAACACGCCTAGCGGTAGATTGTCGATGCCGAAATCAGAGGCCTCGGCGCCCGGAACCCAACTTCGCACGCGATTCGCATCCGCCACGGCTAGTTCGATTCGCGAAGACGAAGACGCTCCCCGCAGGCGCCGCGCGCGAGGTCATCGGCGTCGTCCAGCGAACCGCGCCCGGCTCAACGCTCCGATTTATGTGAGGGTACTATTTTGGAAAGCAGCGCCCGCAATCTTAAAGGCAAGATTACCGGCATTCGCGTCGGCTCGGTTATGACCGAAATCGAATTACAGGTCGAACCGTGTACCGCAGCGGCCGTGATACCGACATCGTCCTTCGAGCGTTTGGCGGTGAAGGAGGGAGATATTGTGACGTTCATCGTCAATCCCACGGCCGTTATCGTCGCGAAGTAACGGTCATACGCCGGATCCGGCGACGCAAGCGCAGACAATACTAAAGCTTTACCCGTTTCTGACGATACCCCAACTGGGTGTGCCGCGTAGCGTAGGCCCGACTTTTCATCGTTTGTGTGCAGGGTGGACAAATGAGATTACGGATAGGTTTTCAGATTGCCGCGGATATTGCCATTCCGATCATCGCTTTGGCGGTCGTCGTCGGCGCGGTCGGTACCGGCTTCTCCAAGCTCCATTCGGCCGAGCAAGAGATTATGGCGACGTCGCGTTTCTACACGACGGCGCGCGATGTCGAATACCGGGTCGTTCTGTCGCGGTACGCCGTTCGCGGCTACGCGCTGATCGTCAAGAAGAGTCATATCGCCCTTCAACACAAAGCAATGCTCGTTGCGTATGACGATTTACGATATTTGGCCGACCACTCGGCCACCGTAGCGGGAAGCGCTGCAAAAATCCGCGCGATCGATGACGAGGTCCACACCATCGACCGGCGCAGCAACAATTTGATGCGAATGATCACCAGCGATTCCGCCGGCGTGTTGGACTCCTACCACGGCAAGAAAACGGGCAGCGCGACGGCGCCGTTTTATTCCGTTAAGAGCAACGTGGCAACCGGCAACGACCTCGATGCACGCGTCACCAACTTGATCAAGGATGCGAATGAGGCAACACAGCGCGCTGCAACCGGCTTCGATCAGCTGACGCGAATGCTCACGACGATCATGCTCGTCGTCGGAGGCCTCACGATCGTGCTTACCATCGCAGTGACGGCCTACTTGATCCGCGGCATTACGAGCAGGCTGGGACGGGTCTCAACGGCACTCCAGCGCATGGTTGCAGATGACTTCGCCGAGCTGGCAAAAGCGCTCACTCGTCTTGCGAACGGCGACCTCCGGACGGCATTTTCCGTGGAAACCGTGCGCCTCGGCCATGCAGGTTCGGATGAAATCGGCGATCTCGTTCGTAGTTACGACGAGCTTGCCGACGGTATGTCGGCGATCGAAGAAGGGCTCGGCACGGGTCTGCAACGACTCAGCAAACTCATCGGCGGCGTCACCGTCGCTTCAAAAAGCCTCGCGATCGCAAGCGATCAAACATCCGCATCGGCAAATCAAGCTTCAATGGCCGTCGAGCAGATTGCGCACGCCGTCGACAACGTTGCAAGCGGCGCCAAAGACCAGGCCGAGCGCATTGCGCGAGCGACCGCCGCCATCGAGGAAATCGCACGCACGGCCGAGCAAATCGCCGTTGGTGCCGGCGATCAGGCGGCCTCGATTCAACGTGCTACCGACTCGATCAAGACGCTCGACAACGGCATTGAAAAACTGTCGGGACATAGCACGGCGCTGATATCCTCGACGCAAGAAGCCTGCGGCGAAGCGAAGACCGGCAGTGACGCCGTGACCGAAACGCAAGTTGCAATGCACCAGTTGCGCGACGTATCCGGCCGAGCTGCCAGTGCAATAGCAGCGCTTGAAGAGCGCTCGCTGGAGGTCAGCAAGATCGTTCGTACGATCGAAGAAATTGCGGACCAAACAAATCTTCTGGCTCTTAATGCGGCAATCGAAGCGGCCCGAGCCGGCGAACAAGGGCGAGGCTTCGCCGTGGTCGCCGACGAGGTTCGCAAACTTGCGGAGCGCAGTTCGCTGGCAACCAAAGAGATCGGCGATATTCTGAGCGCAATTCGGCGCGAGACGGTCGCGGCTTCGAACGCGATGAGCACGTCGGACCAGTCGATGGAAATGGGTCTCATGGTCGCAGAACGCGCCGGGACATCACTCCTCTCGCTGGGCGCTGCGATCGCCGCCACAACCGGCGTTGCCGACGACCTCGCGAACAAAGCGACAGAGATGCGATCAGCTTCCGGCTATGTTACGGAAAATATGTCGAGTACGTCGATCGCAGTTGAAGAAAACGCGGCGGCAGCTAGCCAAATGAAATTGACGACGCAAGAAGTCACGGCAGCGATGTTCCCCGTCGCTACGACCGCCGAAGAAAATGCCGCCGCCGCGCGACAGGCCGCGAACGCGACGAATGAACTCGCCGCCGGCGTGCAAGAGATTGATGCGACTGCTCGTGCATTGCGCGACCAAGCCGAACGCCTTGACGCATTGCTCGCGCAATTCACGATCGATGATACGGCCGAGGGACAAACGTGGAACGCGCTCGTGTCGCCCGAGCGGCGGCACACCGGAACGCGGCCATGGTCGCTCATCGCAGCATGAAGACGATCAACGCCTCCGAAGCCGGCGTCAATACGAGCACCATCGACGAGACCTGCAGCGTTGTTCCCAGCGGCGTGGGTATTGGAGCGGAAATACGAGGGATCAACGTCGTGCACTTAGACGACACCCTTTTTGCACTCGTTCGCGAAGCATGGCTCGCACACAAGGTCGTGCTCCTACGCGATCAACACGTATCCGACGGAGAGTTTTCTGCATTCAGCAGACGCTTGGGGATGCTCGATCATGCCCCGATACTCGAGACGGGGCGACGTTTCGTCGAGGGTCATCCCGAACTGTATGTCGTCTCGAACATCATCGGCCCCGACGGCGTCCCGATCGGTAGCCTCGGCTCGGGTGAGGCGGCTTGGCATACCGACATGTCGTATTTGCCGATGCCGCCAAAAGCCAGCATCCTCCATGCACTCGAAATTCCTCCGACCGGCGGCGACACGTCGTTCTGCAACATGTACGCCGCCTACGACGCGTTGCCGCAACATCTTCGCACGCATGTAGAAAAACGGACGATCAAGCACGACGGAACCTATACGAGCGCCGGAGATGTCCGCCTCGGAACAATGGCGTCAGACGATGCCCGCACGTCGGTGGGCACAAGTCATCCGATTATCTGCACCCACCCGGAGACGCATCGCAAGACGCTGTATCTCGGCCGCCGGCGAAATGCGTATATCAACGGCCTGCCGCTTGAAGAATCCGAATCACTGCTCGATGCACTGTGGGCGTACGCGACCGTTCAGGTTTGGCGACATCATTGGCGGGCCGGCGACATCGTGTTATGGGACAACCGATGCACGATGCATCGGCGCGAGCCGTTTGATGCAAATACGCGGCGGTTAATGCACCGTACGCAAGTCAGCGGAGCAACGCGGCCGGCCGCTTGATTTAATGCTGCTTCTTGCGCCTCCCGAGCTCCCGCAACCGGTAAAAGCACGACCCCGGGTTCAGTCAGCCAACGGCGTTCTGCTGGTAATGTCCGCGATGTATTTGGTCTTTTATTGCGACCGGGTCAACATTGCGACCGCCGCTCCGCTCATTCAGCACGACCTCAAGCTCAGTAATTTCGCACTCGGCCTTGCATTCTCGGCTTTTGCCTATCCGTACGCGCTGTTCCAAATCGCCGGCGGATGGTTCGGCGACCGCTTCGGCGTTCGACGCACATTCGGCGTCGCGGGAACCCTCGTCTCCATTGCGACGGCCATGACGGGAGCTGTAGTCGGACTTGGCACGCTCGTCTTTGCGCGGCTGATGCTGGGATTCGGCGAAGGCGCCGTTTTCCCGACCGCTGCACGAGCGCTGGCAGAATATCTGCCGCGCGAACGATGGGGATTTGCGCAAGGCGTTACGCACGCATGTGCGCGCATCGCAAACGCATTGACCCCTCCGCTCGTTGCATTCGCCGTCATCTTTCTTTCGTGGCGGCTCACCTTCGTTGGGTTTGCGCTGCTCAGCCTTCTTTGGACGCTGCTGGCGATCGCATTTTTCCATCATCCCGGGCGTGACGCAAACGTGACCGCCTCAGGTGCCGTACGCCCCAAACTCGACTGGCTTCGGCTCGCGCGCCGCATGCTGCCCGCAACCGGCGTCGATTTTTGCTACGGCTGGACGCTGTGGGTTTTCCTGACCTGGCTGCCGTCATTCTTCTTCAAGAATTTTCACCTCAATCTCCAGAACGCGGCGTTCTTTGCAGCCGTTGTCCTGCTCGCCGGCGTTCTCGGCGATGTCGCCGGCGGTGTTCTCAGCGACAAGATCTTGATCCGAACCGGCAACGCGACGCGTGCTCGTCGCGACGTCATTGTCGCCGGTCTCCTCGGCGCAACGGCCTTCTTGATCCCGATCCTGTTCGTACACGATCTTGCGACGGTGACTATTTGTCTGGGTTGCGCGTTCTTTTGCGCCGAACTCGTCGTCGCACCAATCTGGTCGGCAGCGATGGGCATCGCGCCGGACTATGCCGGCACGGCAAGCGGCATGATGAACCTCGGCTTTGGTCTCGCGGGTATCATTTCGCCGCTCGTCTTCGGCGCCGTCATCGATGCGACGCATAGTTGGACGCTACCGTTCGGTGCATCGATCCTACTTCTCCCGATCGGCGCCGCGCTCGCATTTGCAATACGCCCCGGCGTCCCATTCACCAACACGGGCAAACCGGCACAACTTCCTCCGGCGTAACCGGAAGAAACAAAACAGCCTCCCCGCAAGCGAGGAGGCGTTTGTTCTTTTAGCTGCTGGTGGGACTTGAACCCACGGTCTCCTCGTTACCAACGAGGTGCTTTACCGCTAAGCTACAGCAGCTCAAATTCAGACGCCCACCGAATCATTTTCGCCTGACGATTGGCCGTAGGCAAGATCCGAAGATGCGCCGACGACCGGACGAATTCGCATTCCGGTAGGAGATATACCTTCTGATTCCACGGGCAGTAGAAGCCGATAAAGTCGGCCTCGCCAAAATAGGGCCTTGTGCTCGTGGGGCCTTTCCTGCGGTGCTGGTGCGAGCTACAACAATTTACACTGATCACGCCATTTCGATATCATCCGGTCTTCACTTGCACACGATGGATTCGCTCGCCGTCATCGGCAAGAATATCGTAGCGCCGATTTTCGCCAAAAGGAATGGAACACTGGTAGCCGTTGCGCACGAGCGCGGCAAGAACCATCGCCTCGGATCGGTCGCCGATACTTTTTGTATCGCGACGTTGTTGCAGCCGCTCAATCGCGCCGGTCGGCCTCGACTGCGCTTTCTCGCCGAATAGGAAAGATACGGTGGCCAGCGGGGTCGTTTCGTTGAAAATACACCGATAATAATGCATGTGTATGCCACCATGTCGGCACTCTAATCTTTACAAAATATTCACTAGTCGAGATCTCACACCCGATCGATAAGCGTCGCAATTGCGGCTCCGGCGACAGTATTGCCATACCAAGCGTCGGGCATGACCCGCGTCTAGGACTTGCGACGAATCGCTTCGCCACGCTGCCGCTTCGCTTCCGACCCGGCGTCCCTGCTCGATCGAAATAAAACACGCTCGCAATCACGAGGAGTGCGCGGCGTTTCCATCTATAAATAATGTTGCGCCTCCGAGAGTGTACTGGCCGGCCGCTACGGAGCTGCAAGTGATCGCATTTTTCCCGCGCGGCCGGCACATAGGAGTGGGTGTGCATGAACATCGTTAAACCGTCGGACCTCAGAACCGGAGACGTCCTGCTATTCCATGGGAACGGTTTTCTTTCGGCATTTATCCGCCTCTTCGATGGCAGCGAGTACAGTCACGCTGCGATTTTTGACGGCACGAACGTGGTGGAGGCGGAGGCCGAGCAGGGCAACGGCATTCGCGTTGACTCGGTCGCTCAAAGTTATGCAACGGCTTCATTCACACACGTCTACCGGTTTATCTCGAACGATCGAAAGCGGTTGGGGTACGACCTCCCGGTCGATCCCGTTCAGGCGAACATCACGTATTTCAAAACACACTCCGAGGAATACGCGTACTCGCAAATACTGCTGCTCGGCATCTTGCTTGCCACGCGCCGCGTGCCGCTACCCGGTGTCTCAAACCTCCTGCGTCCGATACTGGACGAAGCCGCCGAGAAGCTCAACGAATGGTTCAACGGGCAAAAGAAAGTCATCATCTGCTCGGAGCTGGTGTATCAGTGTTTTAATATGGTCGGCAAGCCGGAGTACCAGATCTCCGTCGCCGGCGTCGACCCGACCGTGGTTTCGGCGGGCCTCGCTCCCCGCATGACGCTGATGCCCACGATCACACCCGTGTCGGATGATGCTCATTTTGCAAAAGACACGGCCGCATTTCTCGCTACCTATCAAATGGCCAAGCCCGGTGCTTTCGCTTCCATCGATCCGGAAACGAATTTACCGCGTGCCGTACCCGAATTCGTAACTCCGCGCGATCTCGCGATGTCGCCGAATCTTACGCTCGTCGGGCAACTCGTGGTTTCATAGCTTGGACTACCGCCGGCAGTGGCCGGCGC